>Ga0070741_10007210_pt1 | contig 23209 bp, 17 predicted proteins | sample Coa_R1_4_FD_66440 | JGI IMG/M metagenome (GOLD analysis project Ga0070741, IMG submission 66440) | Surface soil microbial communities from Centralia Pennsylvania, which are recovering from an underground coalmine fire - Coalmine... | ecosystem: Environmental > Terrestrial > Soil > Unclassified ... | reverse complement strand
GCCGCGGCCGGGAAGAGCCGGGTCGTCAGATGCCCCGGCAACCGGCCCAGGAGGCTCGGCCCCAGCGCGATCCCGGCGAGTATCTGGCCGATCACCGCGGGCTGGCCGCACCTGCGGGCGAGCGCGCCCATCAGCCAGGAAGCCACGAGTACCAAGGCCATGTCACCGATGACGTCGGCGATCAGGACGTCCATTTCTTACCCTCGCAGGGCGTCGGCCAGCGCCATGGTGGCGCCGAGCGCCGGCAGCGGCCGGCACAGACTGCCGATGCTGATCCCGCTGCGCAGCGCCAGCAGCGCACCGGCCGCGGCCAGGTAGTTGTCCACTTCGATCACTCCGGGCAAGGCCAGGCCGGCCGCGGTCACGTCGAGGATGGTGGTGTTGTCCGCCACCGCGATCACCGGGATGCCACGCTCGGCAGCGGACAGGACCGGTACCGAGCCAAGTGCCGTCGCGGGCGCGACGACCGCGATGACGTCGTCAACGCTGATGCTCGCGCTCACCGGGCACCGCGGGACCGCCGTGAGCTGCGGCGCCCGCCGCAGCCCCAGCAGCACGCAGGCCAGGCCGCTCGCCGAGACGAACTCGCCCGCGCTACGTGCGTCCACCACCCGGCCGGACAGATGAAATTGCTTGAAGTTGAGCATCGGTGCGTGCGCGGCGGGCACCTGGAAAACGCGGGTGAGCACATGCGAGACCACCGCCTCAGCACCGCCGACTGGATTAGGATGGGCACCAGCGAAATGATTAACGTAATCATCTTCCGGCAGATCCCGCACATTTGTCGTCACGGCTAGCGCGGTGGCTCCCGCGCTCAGCAGCCGCTTTCCAGCCGCTAGCAGCACGTCCGGATGGTCGATCTGGCCGACATAGGCACCGGATCCGTGGCGAGCGCACCGGGTGCCGATAGGTTCTGTGGTGATTTCGCAGCCGATTATGTCCGCGCCGTGGACGGCGCGCACCGCGTTAATCACATTGAGCACCTCGGCGAGCGCCGCATCGGGTGCCTGCTCGATGATTACTCCTATTCGATTCGCGCGCGGCACTCGCAGGGCGATCTTCCCGCGGCCGAATAGGTCGAGCATATATCCTTCGGTGTAAACAACGCGCTGATCGCCGGCGATGAAATTGGAAGCGTTGACCGCGTTCGGATTCGTGACCAGCAGATCGACGGCGCTGGCGAGCAGCCCGGTCGCCGGGCCGGCATCGCCCGCGTACCCCCCTATTGCGCAGCCGATTCCGGTAGGGATCAGGCTGACCGCCACCGCCAGTCCGGACGGGGCAGACGTCGAGCCCGGCGCGTGGCCGCCGGGCAGGGAACCGGGGAGGCATTCGGTCGACTCGATCTGCACGGAGTCCGGCCCGACCGCGCTCACGAACCATCGCAGCGGTTCACCGGCAAAGGACGCGGCGACGGCGGCAAGCAGTCCACCCGGTCCGGCAATTGCCGACGACGGTATTTCATAAGTCCGGTTCACAATCGTCACAGGGTTCTCCAGATAACGTAGTGGATTACGGTTGCGCACGCCATGTCACGAACGTATACCGCGCGTGATCGAAAACCCCATATGACGTCGGTACTAGATACTTCCTGTATATATGTTGCTCGTTAGCCTGTACATATCTCCGGCGCAACTTTTATCCGCATGGCGCCGCGGGTACGAGAACTGCGTGAGCATAGATACCGACTATCTGATAGTCGGGGCGGGCGCGGCGGGGCTGGCGTTCACCGATGCGCTGATTGAGGCGTGCGACGCTGACGTGATTCTTGTGGACCGGCGGCACGGCCCCGGCGGCCACTGGAACGACGCGTACCCGTTCGTGCGACTGCACCAGCCGTCGGCGTACTACGGCGTCAACTCGCGGATGCTGGGCACTGACTCGATCGACGTCACCGGCCCGAACGCGGGCCTGTACGAACGGGCCACGGCGGCGGAGATCTGCGGCTACTACCAGCGGGTGCTCGAGGAACACCTGCTGGCATCGGGCCGGGTCCGCTTCATCGGCATGTCGGACTGCCAGGCCGACGGGCCGGACGCCATCCGGCTGACGTCGCGCCTGACCGGTGCGCACACCTCGATCCGGGCGCGGCGCCGCGTCGTCGACGCGCGGTACCTGGAGGCATCGGTGCCGGCGACCCACACACCGTCATTCGGCGCCGAGCCGGGTGTGCGCCTGATTCCGGTCAACGATCTGGTCAGGCAGGCGGAGCCGGCCAGCGGATATACGATCATCGGCGGCGGCAAGACGGCGATGGACGCCTGCCTGTGGCTGCTCGACGGCGGCGTGCCGCCAGCGGCGATCCGCTGGATCCGGCCGCGGGAGGCCTGGCTGATGGACCGCGCGTTCCAGCAACCGCTCGACCTGGTTGCCTCGCTCGTCGAGGGGGTGTCGCGCTACGTCGAGGCCGCGGCGCAGGCCGAGGACGTCGGTGACCTGTTCCGCAGGATTGAGGCATGCGGACAGCTTGTCCGGCTCGACCCGGAGGTCGAGCCGACCATGTTCAGGTACGCGAACGTCAGCCAGGCCGAGCTCGCGAGCCTGCGCCGGATCGAGGACGTCGTCCGCCTCGGCCGGGTGCGGCATGTCGCGCGGGACCGGATCGTGCTGGACCGGGGATCGGTCCCGGCCGACGGCGGCCAGGTGTACGTGGATTGCTCGGCCGCCGGCCTGCGGCTGACACCAGGACGCCCGGTATTCGAGTCCGGCCTGATCACCTTGCAGCAGATCCGCACCGGCCAGCCCGCGTTCAGTGCCGCGCTGATCGGGTACCTGGAAGCCTCGCGCGACGGCGATGCCGAGAAGAACCTGCTCTGCCCGCCGAACCCCTATCCGGACGCGGCCACGGACTGGATCTCCTGCACCCGCACCTCACTGCGTGCCCAGGCCGGGTGGCTGGCTGATCCCGATCTGTCCGCATGGATGGAACGATCCCGGCTCAACGCGACCCGCGGCAGCGGCGCCCGGCTGGCTGACCCGTGGATGCAGTCGGCGCTGGCCCGCATGTTCACCAACATCGAGCCGGCCATCATCAACCTCAAGGCTCTCCAGGACGAGGTCTACAGGACAAGGCCACCGTCGATGCCGAACACCTGACCGGTGATGTAGGTCGCCCGGTCCGACGCCAGGAACTCGATCAGGTCGGCCACTTCGTCCGCGGTGCCCATCCGCCCGAGCGGGATCTTCAGCAGGGCCTGCTCCCGGATACGACCCGGCAGCGCCTGCGTCATGTCGGTGCTGATCCAGCCGGGCGCGACCGCGTTGATGCGGACCCCGTACCGGCCGGCCTCCTTCGCCGCGGCCATCGTGAATCCCGCGATCGCGGCCTTCGCGGCGCAGTAGTTGGTCTGGCCGGCGTTGCCATAGCGGCCCGCGGCCGAGGAGAGGGTGACCACGGCGCCACGGCGGCGTTTCAGCATGCCGAACATGGCTGCCCGGCAGGCATGAAACGTGCCGTCCACGTTGCTGCGCAGCACCGCGGTCCAGTCCTCGTCGGCCATCATGACCAGCGACTTGTCCCGGGTGATCCCCGCGGAGGTGACCGCGGCCTCGATCGGGCCCAGCTCGTCCTCGACCCGTCTGACGAAAGCGTTCACCGCCGCCGGATCGGTCACGTCCGCCCGGACGGCGACGACCCCGGCGCCGAACCCGGCGGCTTCCCGCTCGGTTTTCGCGGCGTCCGCCGAACTGTCGCGGTAGCAGAAACCCACGTCGTAGCCCGCCCGCGCGAACCGCAAGACCGCCGCACGTCCGATGCCGCGCGAGCCGCCGGTCACCAGAGCCACCTGACGCTGTGCCATGTCATCCTCGTCAGTAGATCCTCAGCAGGGCGCAGCCGACCCGCCCCTCACCGTCCGCGGTCGTCACGACGCCGACCCGGCCCGAGCCTGCCCCCGCCGCCAGCAGCTCGACGATCTGGAATGCCGCCGACCCGGCCCCGGTATCGCCGATGACGTCGGCCGTCTTCGTCAGCACGGGCACGTCACCGACCTCGTCGGCGGCGCCCGCCCGCTCCGCGCAGCCACGCGAGCCGGGCGCCGACAGCGGGGCGACCGCGAACACCTCATCGCGCCGCACCGCCGCCCGCGCCAGGGCCCGGCGCAGGCAGCCGGCCAGCGCGCCGCGGAGCTGGCCGAGGCTGGACCATACGCCGAACTCCACGGCGAGCACCGCCGCGGCCGGCGGCCGGTCCCCGCCGGCCGGCGGCCGGTCCCCGCCGGCCGGCGCGGCCGGTTCGAGCAGGAACATCACGCATCCCTCGCCGGGGGGCCGGCCGCCACTGCCATCGAGACGGGCCGATTCGACGGCGGCCCGGTCGGCCGAGAGTTCCTCCACCGCACCCCAGATGGCGGCCTTCGCGTGGCCATTGCGCTGGAGCCGCCGCGCGTAGTTCAAGGTCAGCAGCGCGGTGGCGTGGCTGCCGCAGATCGTCGCGTTGGGACCCCTGACGCCGTACCAGATCGCGCACTGGCCGGCCGCGAAGTTCATCAGCGTCCTCGGCACGTGGGACGGATCGACGTCGTAGGGCTTGTCCCTGGTCCAGGTGTCCCGGAGAAAATCCATCACGCTCTTGATCCCGTCGCTGGCGCCGAGAACCATGCCAATCTCCTCTGGCGCATAGCCGCCGAGCGGGGCCTCGGCGGGGCCGGCTCGGGCCAGCAGCCGGCGGGTCGTCGCGACGGCCAGGCCTGCCGCGCGGTCCATGGACCGCGTGCCGGACCGGCCGAGGATCTCGCGGACGTCGAAGTCCGGCACGGCCGTCCGCGGCCGCGCGGACGGGTCGGCGGCCCGCAGGCCAGCGAGGTGCGACCGGGCGCCATGCCCCAGCGGGGAGTAGGTCTCCCACGCCGTGATCACGGGCCCGGTGACGACGGGCCCGGGCGTCGTCATGCGCGGCCTGCCGCGAACCGGCCGAGGATCAGCACCGCGTTGTTGCCGGCGAACGCCAGCGAGTTGTTCTGCACCACCCGAAGCTCGGCCGGCCGCGCGAGGTTGGGCACGCAGTCGATGCCGATCTCCGGGTCGGTTTCGGCGTGGTTGATCGTAGGCGGGATGAACCCGTTCTCCAGGGCGAGCGCGCAGCCTGCCGCGGCGAGCGCACTCGCCGCGCCCATGGCATGCCCCAGCATCGACTTGAGCGAGCTGACCGGCGGGAGGTTCCCGGCGAAGACCTGGCAGATCGCGGCCGCCTCGGTCACGTCGTTGGCCTTGGTGCCGGTGCCGTGCGCCGAGATGTAGTCGACTTGCCACGGCGCTGTTCCGGCGTTGCGGTGCGCCTGGCTGATGCACCGGGCGATGCCGTCTGAGTCCGGCGCCACCGGGTGGTGCGCGTCGCAGGCCAGCCCGTAGCCGAGGACCTCCGCGTAGATGTGCGCGCCGCGGGCGAGGGCCGAGTCCAGGTCCTCGAGTACGAGCATCGCGCCGCCTTCTCCGGTGAGGATGCCCTTGCGGTTGCGGTCGAACGGCTGGCAGATCAGCGGAGCGATGGTGCCCAGCCGGTAAAAGGTCACGAACGTCATCCGCAGCAGCGCGTCCGCTCCCCCGCACAGCGCCACGTCGGCCTCGCCGCCGGCCACCGCGTCGAACCCGTACCCGATGGCGTAGTTGCCGGCCGCGCAGGCCGTCGGGATCGTCACCGCCTCGGCCTGGGTCAGCTCGAGTTCGCGCGCGACGTCGATTGACAGCCGGCTGGAAGCGGACCTGGCCGCCGCCGGCTTGTCGACCGCGTCGGTGCCGGACGCCACTTGCCGCGCGACGATCCGGTCCAGCTCACCCGACTCGCCGTAGGTCGTGCCGACCGCGACCAGCGCCCGCTGGTCACGGAGCCGGTCAGCTGCCAGCCGAGCGTCCCGCAAGGCCAGGATCGTGCTGGCGATCGACAACTGGGTGGCCCGGCCCAGGTCTGCGGGGTCGAGCCGCGAGATCCACCGCTCAGGAACGAAGTCGGGGATACCGCAGGCGTTGGTGTGGGCGAATCCGTCCGTGTCGAATGCCGTGATCGGCCGCGCCCCGGACCGGCCCTCGCGCAGGCCCTCGGTGAACTCGGCGACGCCGGTGCCGATGCTGCTGATGACGCCGATACCGGTGACGACGACGCGTCTGCGCGCCGGTGCGGTTAGCGCCGGGTCATGGCCCATCCGGGCTGGCGGCCTTCATGATCGCCATGACCACCTCGGATGTGCTCTGCACGTCCTGCATGTCCGCCAGCGCGTTCTGCTCGATGGTGATCCCGAACCGGCGCTCCAGCGCGGAGAGCAGCTCGATCCCCTGCATGGAGTCCGCATCGAGCTCGTCCCAGAAATGGGTCGTCCAGCCGATCCGGTCGACATCGACCTCCATGATGTCCGCGGCGATCTCCCGGATCTGCTCGCGTAGGTCCGTGTCCGTCTTTTCGGCACTCATCTCATTCCCCAGCCCTTCCAGATTCAGTTGACCTTGCGCGTCGTGTCCTGCCAGAAGGCATCCCGGAGTGCCCGCCGCAGGATTTTGCCGCTGGCGTTACGCGGAAGCTTGTCGATGTAGGCGTAACTGGCCGGGATCTTGAAATCGGCGATGCGGCCGCGCAGGAACTGCACGAGGTCGCGCACGCTGGCGGTGGCACCGGGTGCCAGCACGACGAACGCGTGCAGGGCTTCGCCCCATCGCTGGTCGGGAATGCCGATCACCGCCGCTTCGATGACCGCTTCGTGCTTGGCAAGGACGTTCTCGATCTCGGCCGGATAGACGTTCTCGCCGGACACGATGACCGCGTCCTTGATCCGGTCGCAGATGAACAGGAAGCCGTCCGCATCCAGGTATCCCGCGTCGCCGCTGCGCAGCCACCCGCCGACGAGGGTCTGCGCGGTCGCCTCGGGCAGCCCCCAGTACTCCACCATGTGGGCCGGCGTGCGGATCCACACCTCGCCGATCTCCCCGGCGGCCAGGACGTCCCCGTCGTCGTTGCGTATCTGGAGGGCGAATCCGGGATACGGGCGCCCGGCGGCCGCCATCCGCTGGCCGCCGAGGACATGCTCGGCCGGCGGCAGGCAGACCGCGGTATTGCCGGACTCGGTGAGCCCGTAGATCTGCGCGAACTCGCAGCCGATCCGGTCCAGGCACTGCTCGAGCAGGGCCTCCCCGATCGGCGAACCGCCGTACACCACCTTGCGCAGGCTCCCGAAATCCGTCTCGATGGCCGGACGCTCGGCCAGCATCAGCCGCAGCATCGCCGGGACCATGCAGGTGACGGTGACCTGATGGTCCCGGATGGCCGCGATCGCGCCGGCTCTGGTGAACATCCGCAGCGCGACGTTGGTGATGCCCGCGTTGAACCCCTGGAGTGCCCACCACAGCCCGCCGATGTGAAATCCGGGGACGCCGATCAAGCTGACATCCCCGTCGCGCCAGTCGATCCAGTCCAGGCCCGCGCCGGCGAGGGCGTCCCGTACCGCGAAGAAGGTCCGGTGGGCCAGCACGACTCCTTTCGGCAGGCCGGTCGTGCCGCTGGTGTACATCTGGACGAGCACGTCTTCCGGTCCGGCGACCCGGCCGAGGTCCGCCTGCGACGCGCCGGCGGCCCACCGCGCGAGTCCGCCTCCGCCGTCGGCCGCGGCGGTCACCCAGATCACCGCGGGCGCGGCGGCGAGGCCCGCCATGGCGTGCTCGACCACCGGCGCGTAGTCGGGCTCCGCGACGACGAACCGGGCGCCGGAGTCCCGCAGGACATGCTCGACCTCGGGCACCGCGAGCCGCCAGTTGACCGGGACCAGCACCGCTCCCGACTTGGCGCAGGCGTAGAGCAGGATGTAGAAGTACTCGGACTCCTGGCCGAGGTAGACGACCCGGGTTCCCGGTGCCGCGCCGGACGCGATCAGCGCTCTGGCCACCTGGTTGCTGCGCCGGTGCAGGCCGGCGTAGCTGACCCGGCGGTCCTCGCAGCGCAGCGCGTCCTGGTACGGCCGCTGGGCCGCGTGGCAGGCGATCGCGGCGTCGATGGTCCTCAGCTGAGGAAAGTATCTCCCGGTCATGCCGGATTCGTGATGGCGAGCGTCACCTTGCCGGTGGCGAGCCCGCCGGGGTCATCCCAGAACCGGCACGAGGTGTACAGCACGATCAGCGGCCGCTGGCAGTCGGTTTCCGCCACCCGGACGACATCGGTGACCGACACGCTGCCGGAGAACCTCTTGCCGCGCATCTTCCGCTTGAAGCTGCTGCGGAAGTCCACGATCAGGATGTCGGGCAGCTGCAACCGCCAGAAGTCATCGAGCGTCCAGCTCCGCAGCACCGGGAGCAGGCCCTCCTTGACCGACTTCGCGATCAGGTAGTAGGCGAGCTGGTTGTAGCAGATATTGAACTCAACGGCGTTGAAATGCCCGGTGTCGTTGATGTAGCACGACTCCCCGATCTCGAAGTCGCCAGAAACGGCCGGCCCGTTGTCCTGCGCCACCGCCACGACGGCCGTCTTCAGGTACTGGCAGTGCCCCCAGTAGGGACGCAGCACCGCGGCCAGCAGCTCGTGGTCGGTCGCGTGGGTCGCGGCGACGACCCCGTCCTGGTCAGCCGTCAACGGAGGCATCGAAGGGGTACTCGTCATACACGGTGACCCGGAAGGACACGGCCGGTTCCGGCGTGGTCGTGTGCTTGGCGCGGTGCACGAGGCTGCGGTTGTCCCAGATCAGCAGGTCACCGACGTCGAAGCGCTGGAGGTGGATGCCGCGGTGCTGGAACGTGTCGTCATATTGCCCGGTCGCGCCGAGCAGTTCGCGCAGCAGTCCGTCGTCCAGGTTCTTGCCATGCTCGTCGGTGAGGCCGACCGTGAATCCTTCGCTGATGCACAGCACTGACTCACCGGTGACCGGGTGCCTGATCACGGCGTTGCGGGTGACGGCGGGCGTGTTGGCCTCGATCTCCGCCAGCAATTCCCCCACCGGACGGTACACGTCCTCGGGCCTGATCTTGAAGTACCGGCGCGGGGTCTGCACGGCCTTGGCCCGGACGACCGCGTCCTTCAGATCCTGCGGCAGCGCCGCATAGGCCTTCCCCAGGTCGATGAAGTACGTACCCCTGTCTCCCGTGGGCACTGCCTGCGGCAGGATCAGGGTGAGCCCGAACGGCCTGGCCATGAACTGATAGTCCGCATGCCAGAACTTCCCGGTTCGCGGCACTCCGATCTGCTTGCCGTCCTTGGGCACATTGGAGGACACGAAGATAAGCTCGGTATCCGGATGGTGGTACATCGGCTCGTAGTAGGCGGCCGGCTCCCCCATTCTCCTGCCCAGCGCCACGAACGCGTCCGGAGTGAGCCGCTGCTCCTTGACGATGGCGATCTTCTCCGTGTAGACGGCACGCTTCAGGTCAGCGATCTCGGCATCCGTCGCGGCGGCGGCGTCAAATCCCTCGACAATGACGCCCATCGTCGCTTCTGGCTGCTTTGTTATCAGCATCTCTCCAGTGTCCGGGGGCCGGCAGCAGGACGCCTGGATGTCCGCTGACCAGCGTCGTTGGCGGTACGGGCGGACGTTTGTCCTGATCTGGCCGCGAATGAGCGGGCCGGGCATCGGGACGGGTACAGGAACCGCCCCATGGACTACAGGAACACGCGGGGAAGCCGGCATTTCAGGGCCGGACCTGGGCAAACTGGGCGCCGCTGGGGAGCGTGTCCAGCCGCCGCTGGATGCGTACGGTATCGGTCGTGCCGCACGCGGCGCGGGCCTCGGCCAGGCCGGCCTGGGTGCCTGCTTCGTGGTAACGGTCGCCGAGCTCACGGCGCAATGCCAGGGCCATGCCGTAGTGCGCGACCGCCTCGGCGGGCAGGCCGGCCCGCAGCGCGATGAAACCCAGGCTGTCCAGCGCGGCGGCCTCGCCGAGGCGGTCCTCGTGCCGCCGGTTCAGCGTGAGGGCGGCCTCGCAGCTCGTCCGGGCCTGGCCTAGCCGGCCGAGATGGGCATGGCACCGGCCTGCCGCGGTAAGCATCTGGGCCTCCCCGACGGGATGGCCGAGCGCCTGGAACAAGGAACGGGCCAGCGTGGCGTGCTTGAGTGCCAGGTGATACTCCCCCTGCTGTGCCCGGGTGTGGCAGACCCACCGGTGCGCGTCGGCCAGGCTGGTGATGTCGCCCGCGTCCTCCGCCAGGGCGATGGCCCGGTTCAGCTGGGCGAGGGCCTCGGCGGGCAGGCCGGCCCGCGCGCAGGCACGCCCGAGCCGGCTAAGGGCCAGGATCCGGCCGGCCGGCTGACCAGCCTGCTCGGCCGCGGTGAACCCGGCTTGCCAGCTGGCGAGCTGGTCACCGGCGTGACCCCGCAGCTCGTGGAACGTATCCAGGGTCCACGCCAGCTGCCAGACGCGGGTGTGCCAGCCCTCCGCCGCCGCCACGTCGAGGGCGGCGAGCAGGCACGCGTGCTCGGCGTCGAACCACGCGAGCGCCGCGGCCCGGTCGGCCGGCGGGCAGGGGACGCAGCCGCTGGCCGGCTCGCCGAGGTCGATCGGCCGCAGATGTGCGGACAGCCGCTGGTCGGCGGCGAACGCGGTGTGCAGATAGAAGTCGGTCACCCGGCGCAGCGCCGCCGTGCGGGCACCCGCGGGCTGATCGCGGCTGACCTGGTCGGCCGCGTCCAGCCGCAGCAGGTCGTGCATCTTGTACCGCCCCGGCACGTGCTGCTGCACGAGCGAGGCGGTTTCCAGGTCCCGCAGCACAGCCCGTGCCCGCGGTGCGGGCAGCATGGTGAGCGAGGCCGCCGCGGTCAGGCTGATATCGGGTCCTGGTGCGAGCCCGGTGAGCCCGAACACGGTCGCGGCCTGCGGATCCAGGGTCCGGTAGGACGAGGACAGCATGGCACGGACGCTCGCCGTCAGGTCGCCGGTCTCCAGCGCGTCCAGCCGGGTCGCGGCCTCCCGTAGTTCCGCCGCGAGCACGGCGAGCGGGAAACCGGGATGAGCGGCGGCCCGCGCGGCCACGATGCTGAGCGCCAGCGGCAGCCCCGCGCTACAGGCCAGCAGCTCGGCGACCGCATCGGGCTCGGCGGCCATCCGGTCGGCGCCAAGGTAGCGGGCGAGCAGTTCCCTGGCGTCCGCCATGGGGAGCACGTCCAGGTCAAGCAGCCGGGCGCCATGGCTGATGACCAGGCCGGTGAGTTGCCTGCGGCTGGTTACCAGCACCGTGCAACCCGGGCTGGCGGGCAGCAGCGGGATCACCTGGCTGCTGTCGCGGGCGTTGTCCAGCACCACCAGCATCCGCTTCCCGGCCACCAGGCTGCGGTACAGGCCGGCCTGCGCGTCCGGATCGGCGGGAATGGCGGCCGAGTCGACGCCGAGCGCACCGAGGAACCCGCGTACCGCCAGCTCTGAGGACATGGGCTCGCCCGACGGGTCGAAGCCGCGCAGGTTCACCCACAGCTGCCCGTCGGGAAAGCGGTCGAGGTTCTGGTGCGCCCACCGCAGGGCCAGCGAGGTCTTGCCGATGCTGCCGGCGCCGCTGATGGCCCAGATCACCACCCCGGCGGACTGTTCGCACTCGTCCAGCACGGCGGTGAGGCGGTTGAGTTCATCGGCTCGGCCGGTGAACAACCGCGAGGGGGCCGCTAGCTGGCGCGGGATCGCGGGCCATGCCCTGCCCGTGGCCAGGTTGGCCGGCACGTCCTGGCGCAGCACCTGGAGATGCACGCTGGACAGCCGCGGGCCGGGGCGCACGCCGAGCTGCTCGTCCAGCCGGATGCGCAGGTCCTCGAACACGGCGAGCGCGTCGGCCTGCTGGCCGGTGCCCGCCAGTGCGGTCATCAGCAGCGCGTGCGCGTTCTCGTTCAGTGGCTCGCGGGCGACAAGACCGCGCAGGTGTCCCAGCACCCGGTCGTACATCCCCCCAGCGCAGGCGGCCTGCGCGTATTCTGCGATGACGTCGGCACGCCGGCGGCACAGGCCGATCACCGCCGGATGGTCGCGCAAGACGTCAAGATCGGCGAGCGGCTCGCCGCGCCACAGTCCGAGCGCGCGTTCGTACAGCTCGCAGGCGCGCGGCCGGTCGCCGTCGTAGCACGCGGCGCGGGCGTCGCCGGCGAGCTGCTCGAACGCCAGCACGTCAAGCTGGTCCGTGGTGGCCTGGAGCCGGTAACTGGTGTTGACCGACACCAGGAGGGCACCGGGATCTCTCGGCGGCCGGGCAGGATCGAGTACCGCGCGGAGCCGGCTCACGTATTTCTGCACCAGGTTCACCGCCGTGGCCGGGATGTCCTCCCCCCAGATCGCGTCGATGATCGCCTCCCGCCGTACCAGCACCCCTGGCGTCAGTGCGAGCACTCCCAGCACCGCCCGCTGGCTAGGCGGGCCGGGATCCACCTGGATTCCGCGCCACACGGCAAGCGATCCCAAGATCGCCAGCCGGACACCGGTCCCTTCGGCGGTCCTCCCCTGGCCCGTCGCGCCGGCCAGCGCCGCGGCCTGCCCATGATCCAGGCCGAGCGCCCGTACCAGGCTCTCCACCGATCTCGGCTGGAGATGAGCCGTCCTGTGCTGTTCCAGATCGCGGATCACCCCGATGCTGACGTTCGCCAGGTCAGCGAGCTGCCGCTGGCTCAGCCCCGCCGCCCGGCGGTGCTTGCGGATCAGCGCGCCCGCGCGTCCTTCGTCCACGGCGATCAGCGGAGCATCGCGGTCTGGCCGAGAACCGTCCGCGCCTCGTCCACGACCTGACGGGTGAGCCTCGCGGACGCACCGAGATAGCGGCGCGGGTCGAAGATGTCATCCAGCGTGGCGGCGTCGAGGCTGAGGCCGGCCTCGCCCTGCTCGCGCACGAACTCGCGCACAGAAACCCGCTTCTCCTGGGCCGTCTGGGTCAGCCGGTAGACCATCTCGTGGGCGGTCTGCTTGCCGTGCCGCTGGGCGAGCGCGAACATGAGGGCTTCCGAGGCGATCCGGTCGGCCATGTCCGAGACGTTCGCCCACAACCGGTCTGGATGCACCTCCAGCCCGCTGATGATCTCGCCGAAGATCTGCGCGGCCGCGAGCGTGTAATGCGACACGTCGGCGACGCATGCCCACTCCAGCCGCAGCGACCGTGAGTCGCGCTCGTGGTCGCCGGCCAGCGCGGTCATGGCGAGCTGCGCCTGCGCCGCGGCCATCCGCGCGGTCACCACGACCTGTTCGCACCGCTCGGGATTTCTCTTGTGCGGCATGGTGCTGCTGCCGACCTTTCCGTATGCCCAGGCTTCTGACACTTCGCCGAACTCGGGGCGCGATAGCACGCGGATCTCGTCAGCGGCCCTGCCGAAGGCGCCGGCGATCATCGCCAGCGAGGTCACGAATTCCGCGACGCGGTCCCGTGCGACGTGCCAGCCGATCGCCGGCACGCGCAGGCCCAGCCGGTCGCCGAAGCGCCGGAGCAGTTCGGGAGCGGCCGGGCCGAACGCGGCCATCGTGCCCGCCCCGCCGAACAGCTGGACGACGAGCACGCGTTCGCGCATCTGGGCCATGCGCTCAAGGTGGCGGAGGGCCTCGTCCAGCCAGCCCGCGACCTTGAGGCCGAACGTCATGGGCAGCGCCGGCTGTGCGTGGGTGCGCCCCAGCGCCGGCACCTCGGCGTTCTCCTCCGCGATCCGCAGCAGGTAGCCGGCGTTCTCGCGCAGCATGTCCTCGAGCGCATCCATGACATCGCGCATTTCGAGCACCTGCGCGGTGTCCTGGATGTCCTGCGTGGTGGCTCCGTAGTGGATGTACTGGCCGGCTTCGGTGCCGCACGCCGCCTGAAAAACCCGCAGCAAGCCCACCAGAGAATGGCCGGACCGGTCCGTTTCAGCCTTGACGGCGTCGTGGTCCAGGTGGCCGGCCTGTGCCGCCTGCGCGATCCGGCGGGCGGCGTCGGACGGGATGAGGCCGAGATCGGCCTCGGCCAGCGCGAGCTCGGCCTCAACGGTGAGCCACCGCTGGGCACGGCAGGCGTCGCAGAAGATACGGCGGCTGACCGCCGTGGAATACCTATCTCCGAAGAACCGCGAATCCACGATGTGGCTACGCTCATGCGGACAGGTTGCCTCGGTCATCGCAATTCCCTTCGTTTCGGAAGATACGGGCAGTGCCCGTAGGGACGCTCTCCCACGGACCACGGCTGAGCGGCGCGCTGGAAAGCGACCTCCCTGATCGAGCGGCCGGCCCGCGACGCGTGCTCGGTAAGGTCGTCGACAAGGGCACGCATCATGGCGGCCACGAGGTCGAGTACCTCTTTCGCCGATGGCCTTACCGAGGGTCCGAAGATGGCCTCCATCGATCCCGACCCGCCGATTCCGCCGATGAAATCCGGGATCGCCAGCACGCCGCGGCGGCTGAGCCGCCGTTCCGCCTCGGCGGACAGCCCGCAGTTGGCACCCACGACGACCACCGGCGCGCGAACCTGATCGGCTTGCTCGGGGCTGAGCGCGTCCTGGGTCGCCGCGAGAATCAGGACGTCGCAGGGCTCGCCGGGCAGGGCCGCCGACGGCCCGCCGGCACAGCCGGCCCCGCTAACATAGCGGCGCGCGCCCGCCGCCGCGACCGGCGCGCCGTGCGGGAGCGCGAGCATCGCGGCGACGTCGAGGCCGGCCGGGTCGGCGACGCAGCCGTACTCATCCGCCATCGCCGTCACGCGGATGCCCTCTTCGGCCAGCGAGTACGCCGCGGCCCGGCCCAGGTTCCCGAAACCCTGGAGGGCACAGGTCAGCTTGCGGCCGGTCTTCGCCTTGCGCGCCGCCGCGATCACCACGTGCGCAAGCGCGTGACCGGCTCGGCGCTGCCCGAGCGTGAGCATGCCGACGTGCTCGTCCAGGAGCCGCAGGCGCGCGAAGAACTCCTCCTCGCTGATGTCCTGCGCCACCTTTATCGCGTATTTGACCGAGGGAATCCCTTCGGCCCTGGCCATTCGTTCGAGGTCGTCGAAATGGGTGCCCATGTCGCAGCCCATGCTGAACCTGGTCAGGAATTGTTCGCGGAGGAACCGCAAGAACCGCTGGAGCGCAATGTCCGCGCCGGCGGAGCGCGGGTCGTAATCTATCCCGCATTTCGCGCCGTCCACGCCGACCCGCAGCACGTGCTGCTTCAGCGTCATCCTGGACGCGAGTTCGGCGAGCTCGGATTCGGTGAGGCCGGGCTGCATGCGACAGCCGCCCGCCGCCAGCCGGCAGTCGGTGCCGTCGTACACGAGCCAGCCGTCGAAGCCCTCCAGCGGGTCTACGTAGTGAATGCGCATATCAGCTCCGATCGGGTCACCATGCCGCGGACGATTCCGCCGTCGAGGATCAGCGCGATATCGCCGCCACCGATCACTGCGCTGGCGTCGGCGGGCGACTGTCCGATGCCGGCGAATGCGGGCGGTGGCTCCAGGTGCCCGCGCACCGGGTCAGCCTCGTTCGCTTCCGCCCCGGCCAGCACCTGCGTCAGGCGCCGTTCGCTGACCCTGCCGAGCACCTCGGCCAGGCGGACCGGCGGCCGCGCCGTCGTGACGGGGGCCGCGGGAAGCCGGTGTTCGCGTAGCACGGCAAGGGCGGTGCGGATCGTGTCGTCGGGTCTCAGCCAGGGCACCTCGCGCGACCAGTGGGGGTCACCGCACGGGGCCTGCGCCGGGCTCACGGCGAATCCCCGCCGCGCCATCCAGTCGTCGTTGAAGATCTTCGATACGTAGCCACGGCCGGAGTCCGGGATCATCACCACGATGACGGCGTCGTCGCCGTGCCTGGCCGCGACGGTCAGTGCCGCGGCCACCGCCATCCCGCCGGATCCCCCGGTCAGGATGGCTTCGTCCCTGGCCAGACGGCGCGTCATGGCTAGTGCGTCCTTGTCGGTGACGGCGATCAGCTCGTCGGCGACGCCGGGGTCGTACGCCTTCGGCGGGAACGGCTGGCCGACGCCTTCCAGCAGATACGGCCGGACCGTCGCGCAGGTGTAGGCGGACCCGTCCGGATCGGCGCCGATCACCGTCACCGTGCCGCCGGACACCTGCTTCAGGTAGCGGCCGGCGCCGGAGAGCGTGCCACCTGTCCCGAGGCTCGCGACCAGGTGGGTTATCCGGCCGCTGGTCTGCTCCCAGATCTCCGGACCCGTGCTCAGGTAGTGCGCGCGCGGATTGGCCGGGTTCGCGTACTGGTCGAGCAGGCAGGCGTCCGGCCGCTCCGCGGCGAGGCGGCGCGCCACGTTGCGGTAGAAGTCACGATGATCCGCCGGGGCCGTGGCCGGGCAGATGACCACCTCGGCGCCATAGGCGCGCAGCAGGTTGATCCGCTCCGGCGAGACCTTGTCCGGGCAGGTGAACACGCACCGATAGCCGCGCAGGGCGGCGATCATCGCCAGCGCGACACCCGTGTTGCCCGACGTCGGCTCGATGATCGTCCCGCCCGGAACCAGGTCGCCGGACTGCTCGGCGGCGCGGACCATGGCGAGCGCGATCCGGTCCTTGACCGACCCGCCAGGATTCAGGTACTCGAGCTTCGCCAGCACGAGCGGGCGGACTCCGGCGCATACCCGTCCCAGCCTGACCAGCGGGGTGCCGCCGACGAGGTCGATGACTGACTCGACGTAGTTCATGGCCGCCCGCATTCGAGGCTGGTCGGTACGTGGATGACGGCGGGACCGTCGTGGGTGAACGCGCGCCGCAACGCGGATCGCACGTCCGCCTCGGTCCGCACGGCGATGCCGAGTGCCCCGTATGCCTCGGCGAGCCGGACGAAGTCGGGATTGATCAGGTCGGTGGCGATCGTGCGGCCCGGATACCTCCGCTGCTGGTGCGCGCGGATCGTCCCGTAGCTGCGGTTGTCGGCCACGATGACCACCAGCGGCAGACGCGCCGTCACCGCGGTGATGAGCTCGCTGCCGTTCATGAGGAATCCGCCGTCCCCGACGACGGTGACCACGGGGCGGTTGCGGATTCGCTGCGCCGCGGCCACGCCGCCGGGTACCCCGAAGCCCATCGGGCTCGACGAGAGCCCGAGCATCCGCCCGGTACCGGTCAGCCGCAGGTGCCGGTACACCCAGCTGGTGAACGTGCCGGAGTCCAGGACCACGGTCACGTCCCCGCCGGTGAGGTCGTCGAGCGCGCTGACCACGGCGCCGAAGACGATGCCGTCCGGGCACGGCCGCGGGCACCACACCGCCGTGGCCGTCTCCAGGCGATGCAACTCGCCGGCCCACGCCTCCCGGTCCCGCGGGTGCCTGGCCGGCAAGGCGGCGATGGCGTGCAGGAACGCCACCGGGTCACAGGGCAGGCCCACGGCCGGCCGGTGCGCGAGACCGATCCGGGCCGCGTCCGGGTACACGTGGACCAGCGGCCGGCCGGCTCCTGGCGCGTCCAGGAAGCTCAGCCGGCCGGCGGTCGTCTCGTCGAGCCGCGCGCCGACCGCCAGGACCAGGTCGCAGCCGGCGAACGCGGCGAGCTGCTCGGCCGACGTGGAATTGTGCACGTGACCGGCGTAGTTCGGTGCCCGGTTGTCGAGCAGATCTTGCCGCTTGTTGCTGGTGACCACGGGGATGACCTGCGATTGCGCGGCCGCGGCCAGGGCACGCCGGCCGGTGCCTGAGGCCAGCCTGCCGCCCGCGATCAGCAGCGGCCGGCGGGAGCGGGACAGCAGATCCGACACCGCGGTGACGGCCTGCGGTGACGGTCCAGGGCTGTACTCTGCCCAGCGGCCGGCGGGCACCCCGTCCGGGTCGGGCGAACGCGTGACGTTCTCCGGCACGGCCAGGATGACCGGCCCGGGCGTGCCGCTCTCCGCGGCGCGGAAAGCGCGGGCGGCGAACTCGCCGGTTCGTCCCGGGTCGTGCACGACCAGGCAGGCCTTGACCAGGTCGCCGAACATGGCGGTGCAGTCAAGTTCCTGGAACACCTCGCGCCCGAAGTCCGCGGTGTCGACGGTTCCCGCGATGACCACCAGCGGAGTGGCATCCTGACGCGCGGCGTGAATCCCGATCGCCGCGTTCGTGATGCCCGGTCCGCGGCTGACCAGGCACACCCCCGCCCGCCCGGTGAGCTTGGCATCGGCCAGTGCCATGAACGCCGCGGAACCCTCGTGCCGGCAGGTCACCACGTCGATGTCGCGCATGTCGAACAGTTCGTTGAGCACGGCGAGATAGCTCTCGCCAGCCACGCAGAACAGCCGGTCGACGCCGTGGCCCGCGATGCTCTTCACCAGCGTGCTGGCTGCCGTGGGCGGGCAGGTGGCCTCCGGCACCCTGCCGCGCCCGGCCTCGGTCACGGTCACGGCTCAGGTGAGCTCGGCGGGCGAGCGGTATGACCCGTCGGCGACCGCCTCGGGGAAGACGACCACGGCCTCGTCGAAGTCCTGGCCGACGCTCTGGTACTGCATGATCTGGAGCGGCGGAGGTGAGTGGTGCCAGTGCCTGTCGCCGCGCACGAACCGCACCGGTCCCCGCCAGGTCGGGAACTCCTCGGCCTCCAGCGCGGCGATAACCGCGTCGCGCTCATCGGTGCCTGCCGCGGCCACGGCCCGCGCGACGAGCGTGACGTCGGTAAACGCGCTGAGGCACGTGTCCGGCGGCATGCTGCCGTACCGGTCGGTGTACCGCTGGGTGAACCAGCGGCCGATGTCGGTCAGGCCCGGCCAGGAGGGACGGTAGCAGGTGGCGGGCCAGAGAATGCCGTTCCCGGCCGGGCCGGCTTCGCGCCAGAAGTCCGCCGAGCGCATCGGGAACCCGAACGTCACCATCATCGGTATGCCCGGCCGCAACCCGAGTTCCGCGGCCTGCTTGACGATCAGGTAGTTCGTGCGCACGACGCCGTCGTTGATGATGGCGTCGGGCTCGAATTCCGCGATCTTCCTCAGCTGCGGGAGCAAATCGGTGGTGGTCTCCTGCGGGAAGTCGAACCGCAGGAACTCCATGCCATGTCTGGCGGTCCCGTACGCCTCGAGCGTGTCGGCGGTCTCGAGCCCGAAGACCGTGTCCGCGGCGAGTATCGCCAGGCGCCGCAGCCCTTGTCCGGCCAGCAGGTCCAGCATCAGCGGAACGCGATCCTCGATGGAGAAATACGTGCGGAAGATGGTCCGGTATCCCGACGCGGTCACCGCGCTGTGCCCGTTCTCGACGAACATCGGAACGCCGATGCGCTCGCACAGCTCCGCCGCGTACGGCGCGGTGCGCAGATGCCACTGGCCGAGCACGGCGGTGACCTTGTCGATCATCGCGAGCTTCGCGAGTTCACCGACCACGGAACGCTGCATGCCGTCCGCATACGCACTGGCCTGGTCGTTGCGCATGACAAACTCGATCTGCCGGCCCAGCGCGCCGCCGTTCTCCCGGACGTACTCGGCGCCCAGCCGGGCGCCGCGAGCGACGAGGAATCCCGCCACGGGATCTCCCGGTCCAGTCAGCGGCGTGAGGATGCCGACCTTGATCGGATTATCTCCCGCATGGCGATTGACCTCTTCGATCTCGCCCCTGGCCACCTGCTCGTAGTTCGTTACTTCTGCCATCGTGTCTTCTTTCCGGGTGCGGGCGGGTTACAGGTCGAACGCGGCGTTGTACGCCGCGAAGCGGTCGCGGATTTCCGCGAGGTCGAGGCCGTAGTCGTGCAGCGTGTACCGGTGAGCGGCGTGCTCGCCGTTCGATGTCGCGGCGAGCATCGCGCGCATTCGCCGTTCCGCCGCGGGCGTGAACGGAATTCCCGCGAACGAGCAGACGCGGGCCGCCACGGCGATCGGGTCGCCGAGAAGGTCCGCGTACCGCACGTCGAGCACGCTCAGGCCGCGCGGCGGCTTGGCCGACAGCGTCTGGGTGGCGTACCCGAGCCAGTGCCGTCCGATCCCGGCCGGGTCGATGGCGCGAGCGCGGGCCGACCTGACCGCGGCGGTCAGGCTGCATACCGACGCGATGCAGGCAGCGGGGTCACGGTGCAGCCGGACCACCCGCGCGCCGGGATAGGCGCGGGCGAGCGCGTCCAGATGGCCCAGGTGAAACGGGCACTTGAGCACGACGCACTCGCCGGGGACGCGAGCCAGCAGGCAGCTCAGCAGCACGCGATGGTAGGCGTAGGCGTCGCCCATGTCCTGTTCGCGCAGCCACTCGGCGTACCGCGGCACGTTATAGCGGAGCGCGTAGATATCGGCTCGGAAGGTGGTCCCGATCAGCCGGTGGCATTCTTCTGGCCGCAGCGCCTCCAGCGGGTGGATCGCCCGGAAGGCCGGCGCCGCACGGTAGTACTCCGCGATGTAACGCCCTGCCGCGCCGATCAGCGCCGCCCGCGCGCCTGGCGTGGCGGCAGGACTGGCCGGCGCGAGCAACTCCCACAGCCGGGGTGCGCGGACCGCGGGATGCTCGGCGAGCAGGTTCTGCAGCAGCGTCGTGCCGGTCCGGTGCAGGCCGGTGATGAACACCGGTGCGGGCACCCGTGCGGGCGAGATACCGGGACGGGCAACAAGCAGTCTTGTCGTTCTGATCTGAATGACAAGCTGGGAGATCAGCGAGTCACGCACCCGCGCCCTGCCCTCGCCGGTGAGCGCGGCCTCGTCGTCAATGGCCTCGGTGAGACGGGCGAGATCCGGCAGGAAACGCAGCGGCACCTTCGGCCCGCCGCAGCGCTCGCGCGCTTGCGCGACGATGTCGGACGCCCGCAGTGACACCTTCACGCCGTGCCCTGAGCCGCCACGGACGTCCAGTCGAGGCCGGCGCCGGCCAGCCACAGCTGACCCGCGGCGCGGGTGATGACCGCGGCGTCGGACGCGGGATCCAGCGGATGCGGCAACGAGGAAATCACGCTCGCCGAGGGCTCGTTCTGCCGCGTCAGCGTGCTCAGCGAAGTCCCGGGTCCCACCTCGAGGAACACCGCGTTCTCGTGGTCGTCGAGCAGGGTGCGCAGCCCGTCCGCGAACCGCACCGGTGCCCGGAGGTGACGCTGCCAGTAGCGCGGATCGGCGGCTTCGGCGGCCGTCAGCCAGGTGCCCGACACGTTCGAGATGCGAGGAATGCGTCCCGGCCGCGGACGGATTCCCGCGGCGAAGCCGCCGAACTCCTCAAGCACGCCATCCACCAGCGCCGAATGTCCCGCGCCGAGAATCCGGAGCCGCTGCACCCGTATCCCGCTCGCGGCGAGCCGCGTCTCCAGGTCGGTCACGGACTGCCGCGGGCCGGAGACGACGCAGCGGCGCGGGCCGTTCACGGCGGCGACCGAGAGCCCGTCGCCGGTGAACGGGGTGATCTCGGGTTCGCTGGCTTCGACGCTGACCATCGCGCCTGGCGGCAGGCCGGCCAGCAGCGTCGCCCGGACCGACACCAGCGCGACGGCGTCGGGCAGCGCGACGGCCTCCGCGACGGTCGCCGCCACGTACTCGCCGAGGCTGTGCCCGATCAGTGCGGCCGGCCGGACGCCGAGCGACAGCCAGAAGCGGGCGAGCGCGTACTCGACGGTGAACAGGGACGCGAGCTCAAGGCACAGATCCTCGACGCCGGTGCCCGGCTCGGCGCGGACCACGGCCAGCGCGTCGAGGCCCAGCCGTTCCTCGAACAACTTCGCGCACAGGTCGGCGTCGCGCCGGAAGGAGTCCACGCTCGCGTACAGGTCTGCGGCCATGTGCGCGTGCTGCGCGCCACCGCCGGGAAACATGAAAACCACGGGCCGGTGCGCCTCGTCGCCGGTCCGCGCCGTCAGCACCGAGGACCGGCGCGGCCGCTCGATGGCCGACAGCAGTTCGGCGACGCTCTGGCCGAGCAGGCAGCGCCGGTACCCGCCGGACGGCACGGCCCGCTGGTACTGCGCCGCCACCTCGGCGATCGTCGCCGTTCCCGACATCAGCCGGGATCTCAGCTCGTCCGTGGCGGCGTCAACCTCATCCGCGCTTCGTCCCGCGAGGGGAATCAGGTACCAGGGCCGGATCAACTCAGCTCGCCCGCCTCGGGCGCCCACATGTGCAGGTAGCGGCGGAGCAGGTCATCGCTCACCCCGTCGGCGGGCACGGACTCGAACGGTCCGATGCCGGCATCGTCGACGACGTAGCCAGCCACGGACTTGCCGAGGACGAAACCGATGAGTTCGGCCGCCTCCGGGAAGCGCTGGCTGGCATCCGCGATGAACTCCCCTGGCGGCTTCACGACGAGCGGCGACGTCTGCGCGGCGAACTCGATGAGGCGGCGGATTTCGACCTGGCCGCGCGGCTGGAGGACGAACAGCCCGCCATCGGGATGGGAGAGCGCGGTGTCGATCATCGTCCGCGCCGCGAAGTTGACGGGAATCCACTCCTCGACCGCCGTTACCTCCGGCGCCAGGCCCATCTGCTGGAACGAGCGCACCAGCCGCACGACGACATCGTTGCCGTTGCTCACGCCGGTCCGGCTGTCGCCGGACAACCGCGGCATCCGGTAGATCGCGATCGGTACGCCGCGGTCGCGGGCCGCCTGCGCGATGAGTTCCGCCCGCCACTTGGTGACCGCGTAGCCGAACGAACCGGGGTCGAGTCCCGCCCCCATCGCGGCGGACACGCTGGAGACCAGGTGCACTTCTTTCAGGGCGCCAGCGGTGGCCAATTCGATCACCGACCGGGTGCCGCCGACGTTGGCGGGTTCCAGCCCGGAATAGGGCAGCAGGAGGTCGACGTGCGCGCCGGCGTGCACGATCGTGTCGAGCCGGCTTGCCAGCGCGGCGTAGCCGGCTTCGGCGAGGCCGAGTCGCGGGCGCTTGAGATCACCGCGGACCACCCTCACCCGCGGGTCCTGGGCGACATACTCGCGGCCGTACCGGCGGAGGTTGTCGCGCAGCCGCCGCTCTCCTTCGGCATCGGTCGCGGCTCTGACCAGGCAGTGCACGACACCGGAGGTGCGGGTCAGCAGTTCCTCCAGCAGGAAGGCCCCGAAGAAGCCGGTGGCACCGGTGAGCAGTATCTCCGCGTGCCGGCGCCCGGCCCGCGGCGGCAGCGCGCCGTCCGGCGGCAGGGCCGGCGTGACTGCGGCGGTCACCTGGCCGCGCGCCTCGCCGCGTGCCTGCGCCAGGCGCCGCTCCAGCTCGGCGATCTCCGCGGCCTGGCCGTCGTCCTGCGCCGCGGCGGCGGTGCGGGCGTGTTCCACCGCCTGCGCGATGTCGGCGACCGCGGGGGCCGCGTAGAACGTGCCCAGGTCCACCTCGACGCCCACATCGCTGCGGAGCAGGAGAACGGCGCGGGCGGCTTGGATGGAGGTGCCGCCGAGGGCGAAGAAGTTGTCGTCGCGGCTGATGTGGTCGCGGTCGAGGATGGCGGTGAAGATGGCGGCGACCTGATGCTCGGCCGGGGTGGCGGGCGGC
>Ga0070741_10007209_pt1 | contig 23209 bp, 18 predicted proteins | sample Coa_R1_4_FD_66440 | JGI IMG/M metagenome (GOLD analysis project Ga0070741, IMG submission 66440) | Surface soil microbial communities from Centralia Pennsylvania, which are recovering from an underground coalmine fire - Coalmine... | ecosystem: Environmental > Terrestrial > Soil > Unclassified ... | reverse complement strand
GCGTGCGGCCGCCTCGAGCGCGTCGGCGGCCTTCGGCACGTCGCGCTGCGACAGGAAGACGCGCGCCTCGGACACGAACGGCGCGGCGCTGTGGGCGTTGAGGACGCGCGCGGCCGCGTACTCGCCGAGCGCCTGATCCCACTGCTGGCGCGCGGCGTAGGCGTCGCCGAGAAACAGGTGCAGCTCGTACGATCGGTCGTTGATCGCGATCAGCTTCGTCAGCTCGGTGACCGCGTAGTCGGCGTCGCCGCGGCCGAGCGCGTCCATCGCGCGCGAGATGCCGGTCTTGAACATCTCGAGCTTCGGCACCATGTCCTTGGGATCGGGGCCGCGCCCGGTCGGCGAGGGCGCGGCGATGCCGACGTAGCCGAGGCTGCGCAGCCGCGCGAGCGTCTCGGGATCGGGCTGCGGCGCGTCGGCGGTCGCCGCCGCGCCGAAGGTGCCGGCGATCTTCGTCAGCGCCGCGGACAGCCCTCCGGCCAGCGGTCCGCGCGCGTCGATCGCGTTCTTCCGCTCGCCGGCGTCGCCGCGCATGTCGTACAGCTCCGGCTTCGGCGCGTCGATGTACTTCCAGTCGCCGACGCGGACCGACTTCAGCTCGCTCCAGCCGAAATGCCATTTCGGGTAGAGCGTCTCGGCATACGACGGCGCCGGGTCGCGCGGCGCGGGCCCGGCGACGAACGGCAGCACGTTCTGCCCGTCGGTCCTGACGGCGGCGGCGCCGACGGCGGCGGCGATCGTCGGCATGACGTCGATTGCGCGCACCTGCGTCCGCACCACGGCGCCGGCGGATGCGCGGCCGGGCAGCCGCATGATCCACGGCACGTGCAGGACCGACTCGTAGAGGAACAGTCCGTGCTCCTGCTCGCCGTGGTCCCCGAGGCCCTCGCCGTGGTCGGCGACCACCGCCACGAGCGTGCGATCGAGCTGACCGGATTGTTCGAGCGCGGCGATCAGCTTCGCCACATTGCTGTCGACGTACGCGATCTCGCCGTCGTACGGTGTCCTTGCGAAGCGCGTCTTGAACGGCGCCGGCGGGTCGTACGGCGAGTGCGCGTCGTAGTAATGGACCCAGGCGAACCACGGTGTTCGCGGCGCGCGGCCTGCCGTCGGCGGAGGCGTTTCGAGATCGAGCCACTTGAGGGCGGCGGCCGTCACCTCGCCGGCGCGGCGCTGCGCCTGCAGTTTCATCCCGGCGGTGAACTTCGCGAACGTCGCGTCGAACGTGTCGAAGCCCTGCGCGAACCCGTACTCGGGCCCGAGGATGAAGGCGCCGACGAACCCGCCGGTCCGGTAGCCGCGGCCCTTCAGCACCGTCGCGAGCGTCGACGTGCCGTTCGGGATCGGCGTCGACGCGTTGTCGCGCACGCCGAGGCGCGCCGGGTACTGGCCGGTGAGGATGGCCGTGTGCGCCGGCCCGGTGAGCGGCGCCTGCGACGTCGCATCCGCGAAGCGCACGCCTTCGCGCGCGAGGCGATCGATCGCCGGCGTCGCGCCGGTCGCCGCGCCGTACGCCCCGACGTGATCGGCGCGCACGGTGTCGATCGTGATCAGCAGCACGTTCGGGGATGTCGTCTGGGCGCGGGCCGACGCCGCGAGGACGATCAGCGCGGCGATGGCCGATCCGGCCGAGGCGATTCTTTCGGGCGGTGTGCGCGGCGAGCGTGTCACTGCCGCTCCACCTGCCGCAGCCGATCGAGCAGCTCCGGCGACTGCGGCAGCGCGACGAGCCCGGCTTTCAGCGCCTGGACGGCGAGCGCCGGCTGCGACAGCCGCACGTACATGTCGGCCAGCGCCAGGTGCGCGGACACGAGCGTCGGATCCTCGAACGCGGCCCGCCGCCACGAGCTGATCGCCTGTCGATCGTCGCCCGCACCGTGATACGCCCACCCTTCGAGGAATGCGGCCGCCGCGTTGTGCGGTTCGGCCGACAGCACTGCGTCGAATGCCGCGACCGCGGTCGCGTAGTCGCCCGCGCCGAGCCGTTCGAGCGCGCGCGCGCCATCGGCCGCGGCCGGCGACGCGGCGCTCGTCAAGCGGTCGGCGAACCGCCGCGCCACGGCGCCGTCCACGATCGCCGCCGGATCGAACGCTGTCGCGGCATCGTCGGTCACCACCGGGCGGCTGCCGCTGCGGATGTCCACGTCGCGGACCACTTCGGCCGCCGTGTCGCCTCCGACCATGACGCGCGCGCGCGCGACGTACGCGCCCGCGGCGATGCCGGTCAGCGGCACGTCGATGTGCGCTTCGCGCGACACGCTGCCGTTGGCGGCCGTGCGGATCGGCTCCAGCTCGCTCGATCCGGATGCGACCGGCTCGCCTTCGCCGATCGGCACCAGGTCGACCGCCACGCGCGCCGATCCGATCTGCTCCGCGGTGCGCGCGTAGAGCTCGACGACGCCGCTCAACCCGTCGCCGCTGTAGGCGGTCGGGCGGACGGGGAGCTCGCCGCGCGTGCCGCTCAGGATCAGGTCGCCGCTCGTCAGCGCCGGGCCGTCGAGCGCGCGCACGGTGAAGCGCCGATCGGCGCTCCCGACCAGGCCGCCGGGCTCGCGGACGACCGCCCTCATCAGGTAGTCGCCCGCTGGCAGCTCGAACTGCACGTGATACGTTCCGGTGCCCGTCGTCTCCTGCCGTCCGTGCGAGGTGGGCAGGGGCAGCAGATCGTGGCCGGTTGCGGCGAGGTGGCCGTCGGCCGCGGCGCGGACGACGAACGTGACGTCGGCGGGCTGCGCGTGCGCGGAGGCGAGCGGGAGCTCGGCCGCGAGCGAGAGGATCACGCGCTGCATGCCCGCGCTGCTCCCGCGCATCACGTAGGTGGTGTATTGCACCGGCAGCGCCTGCTGCGGGAAGGGCGCCGCCAGTGCGCGCTCGATCGCCTGGTGGCGTCCGAGCCGGAGCGCGTCGTCGGTCAGCGTGAAGCCGGTGCGCGTGCTCGCGTGGGCGCCGCGCCGCGTTACGCGCACGGTGACCGGATGATAGGCGTCGCGTTGTCCGGCGGTCGACGCGCCGGGCGTGAACCCGATCAGGTAATAGTCCTGCGACTGATTCGCGACCGCGTCGAACGCCTCGTCGGCATGCCGGTTCGCGTCGATGACGAGCGCGCCGCCGGTTTCGATGGCGAGGCTTCCGAGCGCGCCCAGCTTCTCGTGGATGTCGTTCGCCTGGTCGCCGCCAGTCGGCCCGGCCGACGCGGCGTCGAGGTCGTGGCGGTTGATGTCGAAGGCCTGCACGACGCTGTACGACTCGGCGGCGGCGGCGGCGACGTTTTCGATCTCGCGGCGCAGTCGATCGCCGTAGAACCCCTCCGAAACGAAGAGGACCGTCTTGGGGCCTTCGATCGTGCGCATCTGCCGCAGGATGTCGGACATCGCGGCCAGCATCGTCCGCGTCTCGGAATCGGCGACGTTCGCGATGCGCTCGGCGTCCTCCACGTACGGGTTCGTGACGCCGCCCTGGAGCGATCCGAACGACGAGGCGTCGGTATGCCGCTGCGTGTCGGTGGCGGCCGCCATGCCCTGGTTGCGATCGGTGACGCGCTGCACGATCTGCTCGTTGCGCTGCAGGATCTGATACGCCTCGTAGAGCGACATCGTGCCCATCGCGCTCATCGCCGTCGCGTCGAAGGTGCCGCGCACCTTGGGCAGCTCGGCGATCAGGCGGCGGACGTCGGAGGTGAACGACACCTGCGGACCCGGTCCGGGCAGCGCGTACAAAGCCGCGCGGTCGCCGCGGCGGACGCGCGTCGTCAGGAAGCGCTCGACCGCGATCCGCGCGCGCTGCTCGCCGCCGGGCGTGATGTGCGCTTCGTCGAAGATGATCACGTAGAGGTGGCCGCGCGCGGCGCCCTGGTTGGTCGACACGTCGCCGGCGACCGTATGGCTTCTCGCGTCGTCGTAGGACTCGCGCGGCTCTTCCACATGCTGGAAGAACACGACCTGCCGCTTGGCGCCGCCTTCGAGCACCTCGACTTCGTCCTGGCGCAGGTCGCGGATCGGCCGCCCCTGGTCGTCGCTCACCCGGACGTCCAGCCGTACGAGTTCGACGCCCGCCTTGAACACCGGAGGCGGTTCTTGCGCGGCCGCCGACGACAGCGACGCGACGGACACGGCCGCCACCCAGAGGAATTTCACGGTATCGGAAATGGTATCACCGCGGTTTTTCCGGCAGGCTCTTCAGTAGCGACGCGATTTCGGCGAGATCCCGCGCGTAAAACGCGCGCGGGGCCGTGCGGAGGAACTGCTCGAGCAGCGGGCGCGCCTCCGAAGCGCGGCCGCCGCGCGCCATCGTGGTGGCGAGGTTGTACAGCGCGTCGTAGTTGGTCGGGTCGAGCTGTACGGCCTGCCGCCATTCCGCGATGGCCGCTTCGCGGTCGCCGCCCTTGAGCGCCACGACCCCGAGATCCGCGTGCGCGCGAGAGGATCGCGGATCCGCCTGCACGGCGCGCTCGAAGTAGCCCCGCGCCTGGTCGACGCGGCCGTGCTCGAGCGCGAGGATCCCCAGGTTTTCGAGCGGAATGCTGCTCTCGGGGTTCACCTGCAGCACGCGCTCGAACGTGCGCGTCGCGTCCGCCGCACGGCCCGCGCGCGCGTAGGCGATGCCGAGCGCGTTGAGCGTGTCCGGATCCACCGCCGTGTTCGCCGCGATTGGCTCGACGAGCGCGATCGACCGCGCGGGTTGACCGCTCTCCGCGAGATATTCGGCGAGCTGCGTGACGACGCCTTCGCTGGTGACGCCGGCCGAGACGGCGCGCTCCAGGACCGCGAGCGCGCCGCTCGCGTTGCCGCGCTCCCATTCGACGAACGCCAGGTGGCGGTACGCGATCGCCATGTCCGGACGGCGCGCGATGACCTGTTCGTACAGCCGGACCGCGTCGGCCGCACGTCCGCTGCTGAATGCCTCGACGGCGGCATGCACGGCCGCATCGATGTCCACCAGGCGCTTCGGATCGTCGGCGTCGGTGTACTTCGCTTTGACCGGCGCGCTGCCGCTGACGTAGCCGAGCGCCTGGAGCTGCGCCGCCGTGTCGTGCGTCTCGCCGCGCCGCTCGCCCGGCAGCGGCGCGTGAAAATCGCGGAGGGCCGCGGCGAGCGTCCGGTCCTGCTCCGCGGCGTGGCCGAACAGGTTCTGCGTTTCGGCCGGATCCGCCGCGAGGTCGTACCGTTCGGCAATCGGCAGGTCGATGTATTTGCCGCGTGCGGCGAGCACACCCGAGAGCGGCGCCCAGCCGCGGTTCAACATGCCCGCCATCGCCTCGAAGTACGACGTCGTCGCCTCGGTCGATCGGCGTTCGGCCGCGCGGAGCAGCGAACGCCCCGGCAGGTTCGGCGGCACCGGCTGGCCGATCGCTTCGAAGATGGTCGGCAGGATGTCGACATGGCGCGCGGCAGCGTGCGACAGCTCGCCGGCGGCGGTCGCCTCCGTGGTCCGACGGGCGTCGCCGCCCACCTCGGCGACGATCAGCGGGATCCGCAGCGTCGACTCGTACGCGAACAGGCCATGCGTCGCCTCGCCGTGTTCGCCGAGCGACTCGCCGTGATCGCCGGTGACGATGACCAGCGTCGGCCGCGATGACGCGCGCACGTCGTCCAAGAGCGGCGCCAGCGCCGCATCGGTCGCGGCGACCTCGCCGTAGTACGGCCGGCCCGCGTACTCGGCGTCGAACGGCGCCGGCGGCCGATACGGCGCGTGCGGATCGAAGAGATGGACCCACACGAACCACGGCGCTGGCCCGCGCGGAGCGCCGCGTGCGGGTTGGGCGTCGGCTCTCGCGCCTATCCACTCGCGCGCGAGCGGGACGACGGCCGATGCCGGCCGCTCGGGCATGACGAACTCGGTCGGCGCGCGCGTCTCGCCGAATCGATCGTCATAGACATCGAATCCGATGTTGAGCCCGAACCGCGAGTGCACGGGGAACGCCCCGACGAACGCGGCGGTGGCGTAGCCGATCTGCTTCAGCCGCGTCGCCAGGGTCTGCGAGTTCGGCGCGAGGCGATATCCGGAGTTCTCCCGGACGCCGTGCTGGAACGGATACTCGCCGGTCAGGATGCTGGTGTGCGACGGCAGCGTCAGGACGGCGTGCGCATGCGCGAAGTCGAAGCGGACGCCGTCGGCCGCGAGACGCTCGAGCGCCGGCGTGCGCGCGGGACCGCCGTACGCGCTGGTGGCGTCGGCGCGCAGCGTGTCGATCGTGACCAGCAGGACATTCTGATTCGGAATCGGCGCGAGATCGACGACCGGCGTCCGGCTGCGAACGGACCAGACGAGGAACCAGGCGCCGGCCGCGAGGCCGATCGCCGCGCCGGCGGCGAGGAGGGCTCTAGCGCCGTGCGGCGCGCGTGGCGCCGGCGCGCGGGGCGTCGGCGAACGCGTGCCGCGCTTCCGCGCGGACGGCATCGGCCTGCTGTCGGTTACCGAACATCGTCCACAGCCGCGCCGCGAGCGCGTAGGCCTCGGGCGTCGGCGTGGCACGCATCATCTGGTCGATCGTCGTCTTCGCCTCGTCGGCGCGGCCGGTCGCCTGATAGAGCATCGCGAGGCCGGCGCGCGCGCGGACGTTCTGCGGGTAGTCGTGCAGTTCGGCGGCGAACTGGCGTTCGGCCTCGGGATACCGCTCGAGGCGGCCGTATGTGTCGCCCGCGTAGTAGTGCAGCTCCGCGAGCGGCACGTCGCCCTGCTTCTTCTGCTCGGCGATCGCCGCTTCGAAGTGCGGCAGCGCGTCGGCGAACTGGCCCTGGTCGTACGCGATGCGGCCGTCGACGAAGGCGACGACCGGCAGCCGCGGCTCGACCTTCTGCGCGAGCGCCGCTTCCGCGCGCGCCTCGTCGGCGTCGTGCCGCGCGAGCGCGATCTTCGCGAGCAGCTCGTGGGCGTTCTCGCGCGATCGGGCGTCGGCGTCTGGCGCGATCTGCACGGCCAGCTCGGCGTGTTCGCGCGCATCCTTCATCTTCTGCATGCGAAGGAGCGTCGCCGCCGCGCCGAGATAGCCGCCGGGATCCGACGGCTTCAGCTCGATGAAATGTTTGTAGGCGTCGAGCGCGAGGTCCTGCCGATCGATGCGGCCGGCGAAGGTGGCGAGCTGGCTCCAGACGTCCGCCATGCCCGGATCCTCCTTCAGGATCTCCTGCAGCAGCGCGACCGCCTCCCGCCATTTCCGCTCGCCCGCGTCGTCCACCGCCGCGCGGTATTTCTCGAGGATCTCGCGCTTGTCCTTCGGATCGGGCAGCGTGTCGCCCGGCGCGGCCGAGACGTCGGTGGCCGCGCCGACGTAGCCGAGCGCCTGCAGCCGCTCGCGGGCGTCGGCCGGCACCGCGCTCGGCGTCTGCAGCGTCTGCCCGGCGACCATCCGATCGAGGGCGCCGCGCAGCGCCTGCCGCGCCGGCGGACGCTCTGCCGCGATGTTGTCCCGCTCGTGGGGGTCGCGCACCAGGTCGTAGAGCTCGTCGTGCGGCGCCTTGATGTAACGGAAGCGGCCGTCGGTCAGCGCCGTCAACTCGCTCCAGCCGAAGTGATACCGCGAGTACATCGCCTCCGAGTAGACCGCCTGCTCCGGCAGGTGCGCCGTGCCGTCGAGCAGCGGCTTGAGCGATCGGCCGTGCAGATTGCCGGGCAGGGGCGCCTTCACCAGGTCGAGGATCGTGGGGACGATGTCGAGGTGCTGGACGATGTCGGCGACGCGCCGACCGCCGCCGGCATTGGACTCCTGCTTGACGATCAACGGCACGTGGATCGCTTCGTCGTAGAGCAGCAGCCCGTGCTCCTGCTCGCCGTGATCGCCGAGCCCCTCGCCGTGGTCCGACAGCAGGACGATCGTCGATCGATCGTAGAGCTGATGCGACTTGAGATAGCGCACGAGCCGGCCGACGATCTCGTCGGCATACGCGATCTCGCCGTCGTACGGCGCGTACTGCGCGAAGCGCTCCGGCGGCGTGTACGGCTTGTGCGGTTCGTAGAGATGCAGGAACAGGAACGCGCGCGAGGTGCCGATGCCGTCGAGCCACCGCTCGGCGACGGCTTCCGACTGGCCGCCGTCGCGCTGCACCTGGCTGATGTTCGCGTCGAGGGCGGCGGGCGGCATCTCCGCGTCGAACAGATCGAAGCCCTGGCCGATGCCGGTTTCCTTGCGCAGGACGAACGCCGACACGATGCCGGCGGTCGCGAATCCGCGCTCGCGCAGCATCTGCGGCAGCAGGCGCTCGCCCGGTTTGACCGTGAAGCCGATGTTGTCGCGGACGCCGGTCTCGAACGGCAGGCGCCCCGACAGGAGCGCCGTGTGCGCCGGCAGCGTCTGGGGCGCGTGCGAGTACGCGCGCTCGAACACGATGCCGTCGGCGGCGAGCGCATCGATCGCGGGCGTCTTCACCTTGGTGTAGCCGTAGGCCGGCAGGTGATCCGCGCGCAGCGTGTCGATCGATATCAGCACGATCGGGCCGCTGGCCGGCGCCGATGCGCGCGCGTAACGCCATCCGCCGACCGCAGCGAGGGCGGTGCCGAGCGCGGTCAGGAGGAGTATGAAGCTGTAGCGGAGTGACCTAGACACAACAGGGCACAGGCCCCTTTTATTTTCTCAGCTGCTCGATGACGGTTTTCGCCTGCGTCGCTTCGGCGGAGGTGGGGTCGGCCGCGATCACGCGCTCGAGCGCCTTGATCGTCGCCGCCTTGTCGCCTTTGTTCAGCTGAACGAGCGCCAGCTTCAGCAGCGGCTTGCCCCAGCTCGGATCGAGCGCCGCCGCCTTCTCGTACCAGCGCGCCGCCTCGTCGGCGTCGCCCTTCGCGAACTTCACCTCGCCGAGGTTGTAGAACACCTCGCGCGTCGGGTTGGCGCCCTGCGCCGCCTCGGTCAGCGTCGCTTCGGCCGCGGCGAGGTCGCCCTTCTCGAGATTCGTCATCCCGATCCCGATCCTCGCCTTGTCGTTGTTCGGATCGGACTTCAGCAGCTCGTTGTACGCGGAGATGGCGTTGTCGTAGTCGCGCTTGTTGCGGTACGCCGACGCGATCTGCAGGTTGATGACGCTCAGCGCCGGCGTCTTCGCGAGGATGGCGCGATACGCGGCGATCGCCTGGTCCCACTGCTGCGCGTTGTAGAGCGCATCGGCCGCGAGCAATTCCTGCTGCAGATCCTTCGGCGCGATGGCGCCGAGTGCGCTCGTCGGCGCCGCGGCCGCCTTCTTCAGCTTGAACTCGATCGGCGGGTTCGGCTGTCCGACGGTGCGCACGTCCATGCGGAAACCGTCGCTCGCGAATCCGGGCGCCTGCGCCATGAACGCCCACGCGCCGCCGCGCAGCCCGATGATCGCGAAGCGGCCCTTGTCGTCGGTCGTGGCGGTGAAGCTGCTCGGCGCCGCGTTCGGATTCTCCGCGATGATCGTCGCGCCCTTGATCGGCTGGCCCGCTTCGTCCTTCACCGTTCCGCCGATGCGGCCGGTCTGCGCCGCCGCCGACGCGGCGAGCGCCAGCACGGCGACGCCGGCGAAAATCGGCCGATGCACCCGGCGTGGGAACATGCCGAAAGTATATATTGAATCACCGTGAAACGACGTCTCGCCGCGGCGTGCGCCGCCGCCGTTGCGGTCTCATTACACACGATGGCGCAGTCGCGATGGGACGCGATCGCGCCGCTCGTCGACGCCGCGATCGAACGCCGCGAACTGCCGGGCGCCGTCGTCCTCGTCGGACGTACTGACGAGGTCCTCTACCATCGCGCCTTCGGCCGCCGCGCCGTGCAGCCCGCGCCGGAGCCGATGACCGAGGACACCATCTTCGACCTCGCGTCGCTGACGAAAGTCGTCGCGACGACGACGAGCGTGATGCAGCTGGTCGAGGAAGGACGGATCCGGCTGCGCGATCCGGTCGTGCGCTTCATCCCGGAGTTCGGCGCCCACGGCAAGGACGCGATCACGATCCAGCAGCTGCTGACCCACACCTCCGGTCTGCCTCCCGACCTGCCGCTCGAAGAGGAGTTCCACGGCATCGAGGAGGCGATCAGGCGCGTCGCGGATCTCGCGCCGTCGGCGCCGGCCGGCGAGAAATTCGTCTACAGCGACATCAACTTCTTCCTGCTCGGCGACATCGTCCGGCGCGTCAGCGGCGAGCGCCTCGACGCGTATGCGCACGAGCACGTGTTTGCGCCGCTGCGCATGGACGAGACGCGCTTCCTGCCGCCGGAGGCCTGGCAGCCGCGCATCGCGCCGACCGAACGCTGTCGCCCGCTGGCGTGGCCGTGCTCGGATCCCTCCGCGCCGTTTCTGCGCGGCATCGTCCACGATCCGACCGCGCGGCGCATGGACGGCGTCGCGGGCCACGCCGGCCTGTTCAGCACCGCCGCGGACCTGTCGCGCTTCTGCCGCATGCTGATCCACAAGGGCGAGCTCGAAGGCGCGCGCGTCCTGTCGCCGGCGAGCGTCGAGCGGATGACCGCGCCGTCGACGCCCGCGGGCATGAAGGACGTGCGCGGGCTCGGGTGGGACATCGACTCGAGCTATTCGTCGAACCGCGGCGATCTGTTTCGCGTCGGCGCGTCCTTCGGCCACACGGGCTTCACCGGCACGTCGTTGTGGATCGACAAGGCGAGCGGCGGCTATGTCGTGTTCCTCTCGAACCGCGTCCATCCCGACGGCAAGGGCGACGTGACGCCGCTGCGCGGCAGGGTCGCGACGATCGCGGCGGCGGCGCTGTCGATCGCTCCGGCGGCGGCGAGCCGCCACCCTGCCGACGCGAGTCACCAGTCGCCGACGATGGCGGGCATCGATGTCCTCGCGGCCGACGGGTTCGCGCAGCTTCGCGGGGCGCGCGTCGGCCTGGTGACGAATCACACGGGGATTGCGCGCGACGGCGCGAGCACAATCGACCTGTTCGCGCACGCGCCGGGCGTCACGCTCGTCGCGCTCTTCAGCCCCGAACACGGCATCCGCGGGCAGATGGACGAGCCCGTCGAATCGGGTCGCGACGACAGGACCGGGCTGCCGGTGTTCTCGCTCTACGGCAAGAACCGCCGGCCGACCGACGACATGCTCCGCGGCATCGACACGCTCGTCGTCGACCTGCAGGACATCGGCGCGCGCTTCTGGACATACCCGACGACGATGGAGTACGTCGTCGAGGAGGCGGCGCGGCACAAGCTGCGGGTCGTGGTGCTCGACCGCCCGAATCCAATCGGCGGAACGGCCGTCGAGGGTCCGATGCAGGACGCCGGCGCGGTCGGATTCACCGGGTACGTGACGATGCCGATTCGACACGGGTTGACCATCGGAGAGCTCGCGCAATTGTTCAACGCGGAACGGCACGTCGGCGCGGAGCTCTCCGTCGTCGGCATGAAGAACTGGCGGCGCGAGGCGTGGTTCGACGACACCGGCGAGCCGTGGGTGCCGCCGTCGCCGAACATGCGAACCTTGATCGCCGCCACGCTGTATCCCGGCATCGGCGCGATCGAGCAGACGAACATCTCGGTCGGCCGCGGCACCGACACGCCGTTCGAACAGATCGGCGCGCCCTGGATCGACGGCGCCGCGCTCGCGCAGGCGTTGAACGGGCGCGCGATTCCCGGCGTCGGCTTTTATCCCGTGACGTTCACGCCCGCCGCCGGCGCGAAGTTCGGCGGCGAGCGCTGCAGCGGCGTCTTCATCCTGGTCACCGACCGGGAGGCGCTACGGCCGGTGCGGCTCGGGCTGGAGATTGCGTCGGCGCTGTCGGCGCGATACGGCCGGCGGTTCGCGCTGGAACAGGCGGCGACGCAGCTCGGGTCGGCGGCGGCCATCGCGCGCATCCGCGCCGGCGACGATCCCGCGCTCGTGGCGGACTCGTTCGGCGCCGACGAGCGCGCCTGGCGCGTTACGCGCGCGAAGTACCTGATGTACTGAGGCGCCGCCGCTCGCGGGCGGCGTAGGTGCCGATCATCCACTCGCTGAGGCCGATGCCGACGTAGACGAACCCGGCGATGCCGTCGGCCCGCGGCGCCACGCGGCCGAGCACTTCCGCCAGCACGATCGACAGCACGCCCCATCCGGCGACGGCCATGTTGCTGTACACCTGCGTTCGCGCGTCGAGCGCCTCCTCCGGCGACAATCCGATGGCGTCGCGCAGCCGGTACGCGTGGCGGTAGAGCAGCGCCAGGATCGAGAAGACCGCGACGACGCCCGCACCGTAGACCGCGAACAGCGTCGGCACGTCCGACACCGCAATCGCCTCGGCTGTCGACGAGCGCTGCAGCGGCGCCAGCGCCAGCGACCAGACGAACTTCAGCGGGTACACGTAGAAGACGACGACGAACAGCAGCGCGCCGGTCCACGCGATGACGTAGCCGTCCTCGATGTCGAAGCTGCGGAAGAAGCGGTACTGCCGCCACCACACCTGGAAGAGCAAAGCGAAGCAGATCGCGAACGCCGGGAATCCGCGGATCGTCAGCATCAGCTCGTGGAACGTCTTCGGGACCTCGAGCGAGACGACGAGCAGCGTGACCGCGAAGGCGAACACGGCGTCGCTGAAGCCTTCGACGCGCGACACCTCGCGCCGGCGATGGATCATGCCGCCGGATTGTATTGGGGAATCGGGGAATTCGGTAACGGCCGGCCGGCCGATTTCACACGAGCCAGGTCGGCTGGTAGAGCAGCACGTACACGAGCACGCCGGTCACCGACACGTACAGCCAGATCGGAAACGTCCAGCGCGCAATCCGGCGGTGGACCTGGTACCGCGCGGCGAGACCCCGCGACAGCGTGACGATGGCCAGCGGCAGGACGGCCGCGGCGAGGGTGACGTGCGTGATCAGGATCGTGAAGTACAGCGGACGCACGAATCCCTGGCGCGTGAAGCGGACCGAACCGACTTGCGCGTGGTACACGACGTAGCACACGAGAAAGAGCGACGAGGCGGCGAACGCGCCGATCATGAACTTGCGGTGGAGCTCGATCTTCCGCGCGCGGATCAGCACGTACCCGATCACGAGCAGCACGCCCGAGATGCCGTTGAGCGTGGCGTTGACCGCGGGAAGATCGTGGACCGTCACGGCAACCGATCGCTACAGCTTGTCGAGGACCATGACGATCCAGAGCAGCGGCAGATACGTGATCGACCCGAAGAACAGCGCGCGGGCGGTGGCGTCGCTGCGTTCGGCGCTGAAGCGCATCGCCAGCCACAGCATCACCGCGCCGAGCCCGACCGCCGCGCCGACATACGCCCATCCGGCGACGCCGACGAGCGCCGGGACGAGGCTGGCCGGCAGCAGCAGCACCGCGTAGACGAGCGCCTGGCGCGCGGCGCGCGCGCCGCCGGGGTCGATGACGGGCAGCATCGGAAATCCCGCCGCGCCGTAGTCGTCGCGGTAGAGCCACGCGATCGCCATGAAGTGCGGGATCTGCCAGAGGAACACGATGGCGAAGAGCGACGCGCCGCCCGCGTCGACGCTGCCGTGCGACGCCGCCCAGCCGATGAGCGGCGGCAGTGCGCCGGGTACGGCGCCGAGCAGCGTCGCGGCGGGCGAGCGCCGCTTCATCGGCGTGTAGATCGCCAGATAGACGACGAGCGTTGCGAGCGCCAGCAGCGCCGAGAGCACGTTGGCGCGGCCGGCGAGGATGCCGAGGCCCGCCACCGAGAGCACGATGCCGAACAGGCGCGCTTCGGCCGGCGTCAGGCGGCCGTCGGGCAGCGGCCGCAGTCGGGTGCGGCGCATGCGGGCGTCGGTGTCGCGTTCCGCCACCTGGTTCAGCGCCGCGGCGCCGCCGGCGACGAGCGTCGTGCCGATCACCGCATGTGCCATCACCGAGAGATCGGCCGGCGCCTGCAGGCCGAGGTAATAGCCGGCCGCGCTGCTCGCGATCACCAGGGCGTTGAGCCGCGGCTTGGTCAGCGCGACGTAGTCCGAGACGATCCGCCCGAGCGGCGCATCGGCGCGGACGTCGGCGACCGCCGCGTTCTTCACGCCGCCACCCCGAGCCGCTGCTGCGGCGCCCTGAACCGGACGCGGTACGCGCGCAGCGTGATGACGAGCGACGTCGTCAGCACGAGCGCGCCGCAGACGACGTGCAGGCTGTTGATCCAGACGTCGCGGCGGCTGAGCACGGTGAAGGCGCCGAGCATCACCTGGACGCCGACGAGAAACAGAATCAGCGTTGCCGGACGCGTCAGCTCCATGCGGTCGCCGTGGCGCCGCCAGACGTAGACCGACGTCGACACGATCGCCAGGGCGACGACGAGCGCGCCGACGCGGTGGGCGAAGTGGACGGCGATCTTCGCGGACCAGTGGTCCGGCACGACGTGCCCGAACATCCACGGGAAGTCGGGAATCGCCAGGCCCGCGCCGGTGTGGCGCATCGTGGCGCCGACGAGAATCTGCGCGTAGACGAGCACCGTCGTGAGGGTCGTCAGCCTTCTCAGCGTCGCGTCGTCGACGCCGGTGTTGGCGGCCCAGCCCGGCGACGTGAAGACGGCGATCGCCACGGTGATGCAGAAGAAGATTTCGGCGAGCCCGGCGTGCGCCGTCGAGACCGCGGGCGGCAGGAAGAAGAGCACGGTCAGGCCGCCGAGGACCCCCTGCGCGACGATCGCGCCGAGCGCCGCCACGCCGAGCCACCGCATCCAGCGCCGCGGCTCCGCGAGCCACAGCCACACGGCGAGACCGATCGTCAGCACGCCGACCGTGCTGGCGATCAGCCGGTGTCCGTGCTCGTAGAAGATGCCGCCGACCATCTTCGAGTACGGGAACGTGAACATGTTCTGGCCGTACGTCGTCGGCCAGTCGGGTACCGACAAGCCGGAATCGGTGCTCGTCACGAAACTGCCTGCGAGGATCAGGAGGACGGTGCAGGCGACGACGAAGCGGGAGTACTTGTGGAGCACTGAATGGACCGCTGACAGTCAACAGCTCACAGTCCGTCGACTGTGAACCGTCGACTGCCGACCTGCGTGCGTCAGTTCGTCGCCGTGGCGCCTGCCGGCGCCTTGAACGTGAAGGTGATTTCCTTCGTTTCCTTCTGTCCCACGGTCACCGACTGCGTCGTCGTGCCGAGCTTCTCGTGCCACGCTTCGATCGTGTAGGTGCCGGGCGGCAGCGTCTTGATGTCGAACTTGCCGTCCGCGTCGGTCACCGCGTAGTACGGGTGATCGAGCACGCCGACGTACGCGTTCATCCAGCCGTGCACGTCGCACTTGAAGGGCACCATCACTTCCTTGGCGGTGAAGGTGTGCGTCATCTTCATGCCCTGGATCGGCTGCCCGTTGTTGAACTCCTGGTTCGATTTGGGCATCGCGTGGATGTTGTGCAGCGTCGGATCGCTGTTGACGATTTCGAGCGGCTGGCCGACGCGCATGCCGAAGACGTGCGGATGATAGCGGCAGTTCTGCTGATCGATCTTCGCCGGTTCGGTCGGCGTGTCGTACACGTAGTTCCCCAGGCCGTCCTTCACGTACACGAACACGTTGGCGAGCGACTTGCCGTCGCTGCCGACCATGTAGGTTTCCTGGAACTGGGGCGTCTTGTTCTGCTGGACGCAGACCGGGTCCGCGTTCATCTTGATCGGTTCGTTCTTCGGCACCGCGCCGTCCACCGTGACGGTGCCCTTCACTTCGCCGGCCGTCGCCGTGTCGACTTTCTGGCCGCCAGCTGCCGCGCCGGCGCCGCCGCCCGGTTCCGCTGAGGTATTCGACGCTTCCTTGCTGCCGCCGCACGCCGCGACCGACGCGGCCAGCGCAACCGCTACCGCACACCCGACCCAAGCGTTTCGTAGACGCATGAACCTCTCCTCATAAGGCTGCCACCCGAAAGCGGTAGGACAACCGCGTCATTTTACTGTACGCCCGCTTCCTTCAGCTTGCGGTCGACGCGGTCCGCAATCCAGTGCGGATCCCACCATTCGACCGGATTGACCATCTGCCCGCCGACCAGCATCGTGAAGTGCAGGTGATCGCCGCCCGCGAGGCCGGTGGAATCGCTGCGTCCGACCTGCTGGCCGCGCGTCACCTTGTCGCCCGCCTTCACGTCGAACGACATCAGGTGGCCGTAGAGCGACTGCACCCCCTGGCCGTGATCGATGATGACGCAGTTGCCGTAGATGCCGAGCCAGTCGGCGTTGACGACGGTGCCGGCTGCGGCCGCGACCACCGGCACGTGCTCGGTGACCGCGAGATCGAAGCCGAGATGCACCTGCTGGTCGACTTCCTTGCCCTTGTAGAAGTAGGTCCGGTGATCCGCGAACGAGGCTTCGACCTTCGAGTTCCCGAGCTGGACGAACGGGCCGTCCCACAGCCGCGTCGGCGACGTCTTCTTCGCGAGCGAGGCGATGAAGTCCGCGTTCAACTTCCGGAGCTCGCCGTTCTCCTTCAAGAAGCCCGGCAGCATGTCGCTGCCTTCCGAGGGCGGCGCCAGCTTCAGCTCGGGCGCGTGCTCGGCGATGTCGGGGACGACGCGGTTCAGGAACTTGTCGTCGAGCTGGATATTGCTCTTCTTCTGCGGCTTCTCGAAGACGTTGTCGACGAAGGTGGCCGTCGACTCGTTGCCGGCCTCGTCGCGCGCGAAGGCCTTGATCGACGTGTTCAGGTCCTGATTCCACAACAGCGCGAAGTACGCGACCCGCAGGTCGTCCTTCAACGCGAAGCCCGGATATTCGACGGCGCCGACGCGCACGCCGGACATCACGTCCGCGGGCGACACGCGGTACACGACCAGCTCGGACCCGCCATGGTTCACGTAGTGATGCGTCGACACGACCGACACGCGCGGCCGCTCGAGCCGCACCTGGAAGTCCTTCGTCGCCGACGAGGTGAGCTGCCGCAGGTTGAGAAACGACGGCCGCGTGGCGGTGACGACGATGCGGGCGGGACCGGAGACGAGTTCGGGCACGGCCTGTTTGCCGATCGGCCGCGAGATGTCGACGTGCGTGCGATCGGTTTGGGTGACGGTGGCGTTCTGCGGCCGATCGAGCGAGTAGAGCGGGATCGTTTTCCCGTTCTGCTCCAGCGCGATCGCGAGCGCCGTGAACTTCGCGTTCGGCGCGGCGGCGACCACCTCGACGCTGCCCGTCTGGCCGACGAAGCGGCCGGGCTGCGTGACGGTCAGCTGCGGTGGCGCGCCGCGGCCGGCGACCAGGTACGCGCCGCCAAATGCCAGAAGCACAACCACAACGAGGACCGCAAGGGCACGCAGCATCGCTCCCGATTGAATCACAGATCGTGATAATCTGGAGGTTCCTTTCGGTCAGGGGCGGTATCGTCTAGGGGTCAGGACACGTGGTTCTCAGCCACGGGACCGGGGTTCGAATCCCCGTACCGCTACCACACCCCGATCACTTCGTTCCCTTCCTCGCCACAATCGCTTCGGCCGCGCGCATCACGATCGGCGTCAGCAGATCTTCGCCGTCGACAGACGCTTTCTGCGCTTCCGTCTTCGGGCCGAACTGCGTCTGACCGCTCGCGGTCTGGAGGCGGAACTCCAGCTTCATCTCGTCCTTCGCCTTCGTCGACGAGGCGAGCGATGCCGCGGTCTGCAGTCCCGCCGACGCCGCCGCGCGCGCGGCCGCCGATCCGACCGTTGCGCCGCCCGGTATGTACCACGACGAGGCGCCGGCCGCCTGCCCCAGCGCCTTGGTGAACCCGCCGCCGCCCGACTTGCGCGTGACGGACGAGACCAGAATCGGCTCGCAGCCTTTCTGTTTGGCTTCGGCCGTCGCCTGGGACGCGAGCCGGCTGTCGAGCACCACGACCTTCGTCGATGGACCCGTCAGGTACTTCGCGAGCAGGTCGCGGATGCCCGACGCGGCCTCCTCCGCGTTGCCGGGGATGCCCTGGATCGTCGGCAGCATCAGCGCGATGCACGATTCGCCGGCCGATTGATCCTCGCGCGGGGCCGCCGTCGCGGGGGAGCCGAGCAGCGCGGCGATTGCGCCGGCGGCGAGTGAGACGCGCACGAATGTGGCTGTCATCGGTTCCTTCCTGGCCTACACGGGCGCGAGCTTCTGGTACAGCCACGCCTTCGCAATCGCCCACTCCCGCTTGACGGTTGCGGGCGAGATGTCGAGCGCCGCCGCCGTCTCTTCCACCGTCAGCCCGCCGAAGAACCGCAGCTCGACGATCCGCGCCTGATCCGGATCCAGCGCCTCGAGCTCGGTCAGCGCGCGGTCGAGCGCGAGCGCGTCGACGACATCCACGCCCGCCTCCGTCGTCGCGATCGCGTGCACGTCGTCGAGCGCCACGTGGACCGCGCGTCCGCCGCGCTTGGCGCGCGATTCGCGGCGCGCGTGATCGACGAGGATGCGCCGCATCACCTGCGCGGCAATCGCGAAGAAGTGTCCGCGGTTCTGCCAGTCGATGTCCGCGCGATCGAACAGCCGCACGTACGCCTCGTGCACGACGGTCGTCGTCTGCAGGCGGTCCGGTCGCCACTCGCGGGCGAGTTGCCGCGACGCGAGCGTGTACAGCTCGTCGTACACGAGCGGGATCAGGCGGTCGAGAGCGTCGCGATCGCCGCCCTGCCACTCCAGCAGCAGCTGCGTGATCTGCGCGCGCGGGTCCTCCATGCGCGCAGCATACCCCGTTGAGCCCGTTTTTTCGCGGCTGGCGCTTATAGCCATACAGCCGCGCCCACGGAACCGCGGCGGAGGGCACCGCGATGCGCAGAACCGTAACCGCATTGACAGTTTTCGCGCTGGCAGCGGCGGCCGTCGGCCGTGCGACGGCTGCCGATCCGCCCGAAACCGTGCAATGCGCGGCGCTTCTCGACGAGCTCGTCGGCGACACCGCCGACACGCCGGCCGCCGAGCGCCTGGCGGCCTGGACGCGGCGCCGCGCCGCCGACGCGGCAACGCTGGCGCGCGCGATCGCCGGTCTGACGATGCCCGCCAGCGCGACCGATCCGGCGCGGCAGATCGCCGAAGCCGCCGCGATCGTCCGGCGCCTCGTCCACGACATTGACGTCGTCGACGCGGCGCACGACCGGGACTGTGCGTGGGTTCCACAGGTGGACACGGCTCGCGACGTACACGATTGAGGAGGAGACGATGACCGTACAGCGATGGGTAGCGGCGGCGGTGACGGCGGCAATCGTCGGCGGCGCGCTGCCGACGGTGGCGCGAGCCGAGGAGCCGGCGCAGCCGGCGGGCGAGCGCGGCGTCAGCCTGCGCGCGTCGATCGAACGCGCCGCGGCGCGAGCGGCGGCGAATCAGGCGAAGGCTGATGCCGCCACCGCGAGACAGCCGCGCGTGGCGATGATGCAGACCGCCGGCGGGGGCGGCGGCGGTCACGTGATGATGGTCGTGACGCTGCTGAGCACGGTCGCGGGCCTGGCGACGACGTATTACGTCATCAAGCAGATGCAGAAAACCACGAGCGAGATCCCGCAACCGGGCAAGTGAGGCTGCCGGCCGACGCCCACCCGTCGCTCGGCGAGCGGCGGTTTCGTCGGCCCGCATCGATCAGGAGACGACCATGATCAGAATCGCGGCAGTCGTGTTCGCCGCTCTCGTCGCCGTCGCGCCGCCGCAATCGAACGTCGCCGACATGGAATCGGCGATGGCGAAAGCGCAGGCGAATGCCAGGCATCCGGGAGACGAAGCGATGAGCTGCGACGCCCTGCAGGACGAGCTCGTGGCGACGATGCAGGATCCGGCGGTGGCGGCGGTGATGACGCGCAATGGCGCGTACGCGAGGCAGCAGCAGGACAAGCTGGACGCGGCGCACAGCGCGCAGTCGACCGCGTCGAAAGCGTCGACCGCGGCGCGCATCGTCGCCGGGTTCGTGTCGGGCTTCGTGCCCGGCGCGGGCGCGGCCGGCATGGCGGCGCAGGCGGCGCAGGCGCGGACGCAGATGGCCGAAGCGGCGAAGAATCAGGCCGACATGATGCAGCGCATGCAGGACATGCTGACGATCATGCCGCAGATGATGCGCGGCCAGCGGCTGGTCGAACTCGCGCAAGAGCGGCAGTGCGGCTGGATGACGGCGGCGGGAGGAGAATAGTCCCGCTGCCGCGCACGCGTGGCGCGGCGGGACCATGACCTCCCAACGCTGGCAGCGGATCAAGGCGATCGTCTCCGAAGCGTCGAGCGCGGACCCCGCCGGCCGCGCCAACATCGTCGCGCGCGCGTGCGCCGGCGACGCCGACATGGAGCGCGAGGTGTCGTCGCTGCTCGAGTCGCTTGCGCGCCTCGGCGATCGATTCGACGCGCCGCTCGTCGGCGTCGCCGGTGCCGGCTCCGTCCTGCAGGCGGTGGTCCGCGGCGACGCCCTCGATGTCGCGGCGGCGGCGATCGGCCGCCGCATCGGTCCGTACGAGGTGCGGCGCGAGCTGGGGCGCGGCGGCATGGGCGCCGTCTATCTCGCGACGCGCGTCGACGAGGAGTACACGCAGGACGTCGCGCTGAAGATCATCAAGCGCGGCATGGATACCGACGCGATCGTGCGCCGGTTCCGCAACGAGCGGCAGATCCTCGCCGGCCTCAGTCACGCCCACATCGCGCGTCTCCTCGACGGCGGCACCACGGCCGACGGCCTGCCGTACCTGGTCATGGAGTACGTCGACGGCGAGGCGATCACGACGCACTGCGACCGGCGCGCGCTCGGCATCGACGCACGCCTGGCGCTCTTCCGCGACGTGTGCGCGGGCGTCGCCTACGCGCACCAGCATCTCGTCGTCCACCGCGACATCAAGCCGTCGAACGTGCTGGTCGCGGCCGACGGCCGCGCGAAGCTGCTCGACTTCGGCCTGGCGACGATCCTCAGCGGCGACGATCGCCGCCACGAAACGCAGACGGCGAACGGCTGGCTGACGCCCGACTTCGCGTCGCCCGAGCAGGTGCTGGGGGCGCCGGTGACCACGGCGACCGACGTCTACAGCCTCGGCATCCTGCTGTTCGAGCTGCTGTGCGGCGCGCGGCCGTTCGTCCGCCGCGGCGATCGCGACTGGCGCAGCGCCGTCGGCCACGAGCCGCTGCAGAAGCCCAGCGCGATGCTGAGCGACGCCGCGGCGGCCGTGCGCGGCGCGAAGCCCGAGCGGCTGCGGCGCGCGCTGCGGGGCGACCTCGACACGATCGCGTTGAAGGCGCTGCACACCGATCCGGCGCGCCGCTACGCGACCGCGCAGGAACTGTCTGACGACGTGCACCGGCATCTGATGCAGCTGCCGGTGGCGGCACAGCGGGACACGATTCGCTACGTGGCCGCGCGTTTCGTGCGCCGCCACACGGCGGCGACGGTGGCGTCGGCGCTCGTCGTCGCGACGCTCGCGGCCGCGACCGCGATCACCACCGCGCAGGCGCGCGTCGCGCGGCGCGAGCGCGCGCAGGCCGAGCGGCGCCTCAAGGACGTCCGTCAGCTCGCGAACGCGTTCCTGTTCGACTTCCACGATGCGATCGCGTCGCTGCCCGGCTCGACGGCGGCGCGCGCGATGGTCCTGGCCACGGCGCAGCGGTACCTGGACAGCCTGGCGCAGGAGGCGGGGGCCGATCGCGAGCTGTCGTTCGAGCTGTCGACGTCGTATCTCAAGCTGGGCGACGTGGAGGGGCGGCCGTCCGCGTCGCGCATCGGGGACACGGACGGCGCGCTGCGCAACTACGAGCGCGCGCTCGATCTGCGGCGGCGTCTGGCGGCCGCCGATCCCGGCAACGCCGGGTACCAGCACAGCGTCGCCGGCGTGCTGGTGCGCATGGGACCGATCTTCCAGGTGCGCGGCGATCCCCGGACGGCCGCGGAGCGGACGCGCGAAGCGATGGCCCTCATGGATCGGCTTGCGGAGCGCGCACCGACCGCCGACGTGCGGCGCGACGCGTTCCGCGCCCCGTTCTATCTCGGGGACGCGCTGCTCGATCAGGGCGACTACGACGGGGCGCTCGCGATGTACGGCAAAGCGCTCGCGATCGCCGAGACGGCGCGCCACGATCCGCCGGAGGCCGACTTCCGGCACCGGCTGGCGGTGGTCAGCGAGCGGCTCGGGATCATGTGGGGGATCAAGGGCGAATTCGGCCGCGCGATCGACAGCTTCCGCGACGCGCTGGCGAACGAGGAGGCGATGCGCGCGTCCGAACCGGACAACGCCGCCTACGCGCAGTTGATCGCGAACGCCCGCTATCACATCGGCGACGCGCTGCTCGGGCAGAAGAAGCCGCGCGAGGCGCTTGCCGAGCAGGCGCGCGCGCTGGCGCTGTACGAAGACCTCGCGCGCGCCGATCCGCGCGACGCGGGATCGCGGAAGGACATCGGCGGCTGCACGCAGAAGATGGCCGAAGCGCTGCTGGCGGCCGGCGACGCGCGGGCGGCGGCGCCGACGATCGCGCGGACGATCGCGATCAGGCGCGAGCTGGCCGACCGCGACACCGGCAGCATCGAGTATCGCGACGACTATGCGGACGCCCTGACGCTCGACGGCGAGATTCGGCTGGCGGGCGGCGACACGGCCGGGGCGATCCGCGCGCTCGACGCGGCGCGCGCGATCCGCGAACCGATCGTGGCGTCACGGCCGCAGCAGGTGGTGTATGCGCGCGGGCTCGCGCGCCTGTATGCGACGCTGGGCCGCGCGCACGCGCAGGCGGCGCGAGGCGCCGCGCGGCCGGAGGAGGAACGGGGCGAGTCGCTGCGCTGGCATCAGGCGGCGCTCGCCCTGTGGACGGATCTCGAGCGGCGGCATGCGCTCTGGTTCGACGAGCGGGAGAAGCCGGCCGAGACGCGCCGGCTCATCGCGTCGCTTCAGCGACGGTAGCCGCGCGCGAACGCGTTGTAGCCCTCGGTGTAGCCGGCGCGGAAGCCCTCGCGGAACTCGCGGCGGTAGAACTCGCGGTCGCCGTAGTCGCGGCGGTAGCCGTCGTCGGCGTCGCGCCAGTCGTCGTGGCGATCGAAGGAGAAGGAGCGTCCGCGGCGTCCGTCCTTTTCGCCGGCCTCACGGCCGTCGCGGAACCCGCGATCGTGCGCGATGCGCTCGACCTCGCGGCCGTAGCGGCCCTGTTCGTAGGGTCCCGGGGCGCGGTAGCCGTAACCGCCGGTCGCGCACGCCGGTGCGGCGACCAGGGCGCCGAGGAGCGCGAACGCGGGGACGAAGCGAGATGTGATCACCATGGTCAGCCTCCGGTGGTCAGGACATCAAGCGGGGTGCCACGTTGCGCCTTCATAAAACCTTGAAAAAACCGGTTGAGGCGGGGTCAGTGTCCGCGCCAGAGGACGCCTGAGCCAGGCACTAGAGGTGTCAGACACCGACGGGGGTGGTGTCTGACACCGACGGGGGTGGTGTCAGACACCGACGGGG
>Ga0070741_10007208_pt1 | contig 23211 bp, 21 predicted proteins | sample Coa_R1_4_FD_66440 | JGI IMG/M metagenome (GOLD analysis project Ga0070741, IMG submission 66440) | Surface soil microbial communities from Centralia Pennsylvania, which are recovering from an underground coalmine fire - Coalmine... | ecosystem: Environmental > Terrestrial > Soil > Unclassified ... | reverse complement strand
AAGTAGTCGACGTCGGCGACCGAGAGGATGTCGAGCGGACTCCCGTCCAGCGTCAGCCTCCAGGTCGAAAGGTGCCGAGTGTCGCCCGAGAAGAAGCCATGCCGCGCGGGGGCCGGGTGCATGTCCCCGCGGCCGTCGGAGACGGCGAAGGTGCTGCCGTCGAAGACGCTGACCATCCGATCTGCCACCGTGGCGGCTTGAGGCTAGCGCCGCGGTCGGAGCGTCACGCCGCGACCGCGGGGGCCGAATCGCCGGCCCCGGGGCCGGTCTCGACCCGGCCGGCCTCCATTCCGCAGACCCGCCGGTAGATCCGCTCGTAGGCCGCCGCCACCTCGCCGGCGTCGAATCGCCTCGCGGCGGCCCGGCAACGCGCGGGGTCGATGTCGCCGACCAACTCGACCGCCTCAGCCATCTCCGCCTCGTCGGCGACGAGGAAGCCGGTTTCGCCGTGCTCGACGATCTCCGGCGCGGAGCCCTCGCGGAAGGCAAGCACCGGTGTGCCGGCGGCGAGCGCCTCGACCATCACCATGCCGAACGGCTCGGGCCAGCGGATCGGCATCAGGAGCGCCCGGGCGCGGGCGAAGAGCTCGCGCTTCGCGCGACCTCCGACCTCTCCGATGTAGCGCACCCGCGCGTCGAGTCGAGGTTCGACCTCGGTGCGGAAGAACTCCTCCTGGCCGGGCTGCACCGGGCCGGCGAGGATCAGCCTGCGGCCGGCGCGGCGAGCGACGTCGATCGCCCGGTGTGGGCCCTTGACCGCCGTCATCCGTCCCACCCAGAGCAGGTAGTCGCCCTTCGTTGCTCCATCGGGCCAGGCATCAACGTCGATCGGGTTGGGGATCACGCCCTCGACCCGCAGCGTGTCCGGGGCCGTCGCCGCCTGGGCGGCGCTGATCGCCACTGCGGCGACGTTGGGGCCGTGATGGCGATAGAAAGAATGCACCCCGGGCTCATCGATCGGACCGTGGAGGGTATGGACGACGGGGAGCCGGATCCGGTTTGCCATCGCCACCGCCGTGAAGCCGCAGTGGTCGTGGACGACGTCGTAGGGACGCTCGCCCGGCGCGCCGTCCTCGATCAGCGCGAAGGCCCGAGCCACGTGGTCGGCCTCGTAGAGAGCGCGCTCGATCTCGTCGGGATGAGTCTCTTCGAGTGGCGTGATCACCGTCGCCGGCGAGCGCGAGCCGGGGGCCGCGAACAGCGTCACGTCGTGCCCGCGGCGGACGAGCGCCGCGCAGAGCAGATCGAGGACCGCCTCGATCCCGCCGTAGCCGGGCGGGGGGACCGGGATCCAGGGCGGCGCGATGACGGCGATCCGCAGCCGATCGCCACCGGTCGGCACGCCCATGGCCACCGGAGAGACGTGATCGGGGATCGGGTCCCCGTAGAGACGGCGCCGGATCTCCCGCTCGAATTCCTCCGGGTCGCGCGGGGTGACCGCATCGGTCCGCGCCGGGGGCCTCAAGGGGAGGCCGGCATCGAGCAGGACCAGCACCAGGGGAGTGAATACGAGGATCGCGGCTAGACCTGTGATCAGGACCGTCTCCGACATCTGGTTGTGCCGGCTCGATCCGTCGGGTTCGCTCCGAGGGCGAGCCGACTGATGGTTATTCGACAATCGGGCCCCGCCTTCAGATCCGGATCGCCGGGAAGCTCCGCGAGCTCTCGGACGGCCGGGCCTCGGCGAGCCGCCGCTTCTTTTAGCAAATCGGCGCTGCGCTCGCCAGCGTTTTCGTTCCCGTTCTCGTCGCTCCCACGGCGTGCCATCGACGACCGGCCGACCTCGGCAAGCCCGGCGCTCGGCGCGGGCGTCGCGACCTTCGCTACCGCCGATCGAGCTCGTCGACCAGCGCGCCGACTCGGCTCGCGATCTCGTCGCGGATCTTCCGCACGTCCTCGAGCGGCACGTCGCTCGGGTCTTACAGGTGCCAGTCGATGTAGCGCTTGCCGGGGGAGGTAGGGACACTCATCGCCGCAGCCGATGGTCACGACGACATCGACCCCATCGGCTTGATCGCGGTTGAGCCGCTGCGGCTCTCGGCGATGGCATCGACTGAGCCGCGCCGTGGGGAGGTATGGCTCGTTTCGCTGGGGGCGCGCGGAAGGGCGAGCCCGGCACGAACCGACCTGCGATCCACGCACCTCGATGAACCGGGTAGCCGAGCGGCGGGGATGGGCGTTCAAGTCCCGCTCCCGCCACTAGCCGAGGGCCCGAAAGAGAGCACTCGGTGTGTCTACAGGCCTCGAGGGGTTGCCTTTCGCCCCGGCGCGAGGGAGAATCGCGCGCGGGGGACCAGAGCGGCCGGGGAACGGCCGCGCCAAAAGCGGGAGAGGAGCTCGAATGGCTGCTGAAGAGACCATGACGGAGGTTCGCTTCGAGCCTCCGGGCCCGGGGCCCTGGGAGATCGACGTCGTCCACTTCCCCCGACCCGTGACGCGCTACTGGAGCGAGATGCATCCGGAGGCGCTGATGCGCGGGTTCCGAGAGTTCACCGGCTACTACGGGATGTTGCTCGATGGGATGGCGTACGAGTACGTGAACGGGTTCGCGTACAAGCAGCCAAGACCCGTTTCGGAGGACCAGCTTCCCGAGCGCTTCGCGCGAGCGGAGGAGGTGATCGAGAAGAAGCTCTGGCGCGACCAGCTGCGCGACTGGGAGACCAAGCACAAGCCGGCATCGATCAAGGCCCACCTTGAGCTCCAGTCCGTGGATCCCGACTCACTGTCCGACGAGGAGCTCGCCGAGTACCTCGACCGGTGTCGCGACCGGCATGCGGAGATGATCTACCAGCACATGCGCTTCACGGGCGCGGCGATGCTCCCGATCGGCGACCTGCTGGCGCACGCCGGGGAGTGGACCGGGCTGCCGCCTCAGCAGCTGCTCGGAATGATGCGCGGCGCGGCCCCGGTTTCGGCGGGAGACTCCGAGGAGATCGAGCGCTTCACCGCGGCGATGGCGAATGACCCGGCCGCGAGGCAGCTGCTCGAGTCGGACGACGATCCGGCGGAGATCCTCGAGCAGCTGCGCGGGCTGGAGGGCGAAACCGGAGAGGCGGTGAGGGGGTACCTCGACCTGATCGGCTACCGGCTCCTGGACGGCTTCGACATCTCCGGTCGCTATGCACTCGAGGTGCCGGATGCGCTCGTCCGAGCACTTCAATCCGCCACCCAGGGCGGTACTGGCGCGGAGTCCGACGCCGAGCAGCGCACCGAGGAGATCCGCGACAAGGTCCCGGAGGAGCACCGGGCGGAGTTCGACGAGCTCCTCAACGAGGCGCTCTCGATGTACGGCATCCGCGACGAGCGCGGTGTCTACAGCGACGTCTGGGCATCGGGCATCATGCGGCGGGCGGCGCTGGCGGGCGGCCGGCGCCTCGCCGAGAAGGGCCGGATCCACGATCCGGAGCACTTCGTCGATGCCGGCTTCGACGAGATGCAGGCGCTCATCCTCGGCACCGATGGGCCCTCGGCCGACGAGCTGGCCGAGCGGTACCGGTGGAGGACGTCCCACGACGCCAAGGAGGCACCCAGGTCCCTCGGTCCCCCCGCGCCGGAGCCGCCCGATCCGTCGGGGCTCCCGCCCGCCGTCGGGAGAGTCATGCGCGCGACCATGATCACGATCGACGCGATGTTCGGCGGCTCCGAGGAGGAGCACGAGGAGAACAAGCTCCGTGGTCTGGCTGCGAGCGCCGGCACCTACGAGGGGCCGGCACGCCGCGTCGCGGGTCCGGCGGAGTTCGATCGGATCCAGAAGGGCGACGTCCTGGTCACCGAGTGCACGACGGAGGCGTTCAACATCCTCCTGCCGCTGCTCGGGGCGCTCGTCACGGACAGCGGTGGGCTGCTCTCCCACCCGGCGATCGTCTCGCGCGAGTACGGCATCCCCGGCGTGGTCGGCACACGCGACGCCACCGACCGGATCCGGGACGGTCAGACGGTGACGGTCGACGGCGACGCGGGCGAGGTGAGGTTCTAGTTGACGAGGTTGGCCGTCCCGCTCGAGGAGGCGAGTGAGATCTCGCTCTTCGGGTCGAAGGCGACCGGTTTGGGGGAGGCGGCGCGGGCGGGGATCTCCCTTCCCCCGGGCGTGGCCCTCTCAGGCGACCTCGTCGACGCGGTCGCATCCGGCGACGAGGAAGCCAGCAAGCAGGTCGGCGAACTGGTCCGGTCCCTGTCCTGTCCGCTCGCCGTTCGGTCCTCCGCGGTCGACGAGGACGGCGCCGAGGCCAGCTTTGCCGGCCAGCACATCACGCTGCTCAACGTCCCCACGCCCGAGGACGTCGAGTCCGCGGTCAAGGAGGTCTGGTGGTCGGCCAACTCGGATTCGGCGATCACCTATCGGCAGCGGGTCGGGCTCTTCACCCGCCCGAGCGTGGGCGTCGTCGTCCAGTCGCTGCTCGATCCCGACGTCGCGGGCGTGATGTTCACCAAGAATCCGATCACCGGCGCCGACGAGCGGATGATCGAGGCCAGCTGGGGCCTGGGCGAGGCGGTGGTTGCGGGCCAGGTGATCCCCGACAATTTCCGCCTCACCCGCTCCGGCGAGGTGCTGGAGCGCAGGCCGGGCCGGAAGGACGTCGCCGTCCGCAGGGCGCCGGAGGGCGGCACGATCGAGGATCCGGTCGCCCCGGAGCTCGTCGAGAAGCTATGCCTGGACGACGGGCAGCTCGCCGAGATGAGCCGCCTCGCCGACCGCTGCGAGGAGGTCTACGGCCCAGGGCGCGACATCGAGTTCGCCTTCGCCGACGGCCGCCTCTACCTGTTGCAATGCCGGGCCGTCACCCGGGCCGGGGCGACCGGCCCGGCGAAGCCCGAGTCGCCGCCAACTCCAGCTGAATCGATCCAGCAGGTGGATCTGTTCGGCGGGCTGAGCAAACGGGAGGCCGCGAAGGTGGCGGCTCTGCTGAAGGAGCGGAGGTTCGCGAGGGGCGAGACGGTCGTCAAGGAGGGGTCGGGCGGCTCGGCCTTCTACCTGATCGTCTCGGGGCGGGCAACCGTCTTCGTCGCCGGGAAGCAGCGCGCGACCCTGGGACCGGGCGACTACTTCGGTGAGATCTCGTTGATCGACGAGGGGGAGCGGTCGGCGACCGTCACGGCCGACACCGATCTCGTCTGCGACGGGCTCACCTACTGGGATTTCCGGCCGCTCGTGCAGTCGAACGCGATGCTCGGCTGGAAGCTGCTCCAGTCGCTCGCGAGGAAGCTGCGGCGCAACGAGCAGGAGCTCGCGGCCGAGCGGGAAGGGCGCTCGTAACGAGGCCCTCGTCGTTGCGTTCGACCACGCGGATGCCACCGTTCGTCTGAATCAAACGGACGAGTTTGTGCCATTTCGGATCGACGCGGCGGCCGCGTGTTAGCGTGCCGCCGCCAATCAACTCTCTCGGGAGGAGAGCAATATGAAGTTGAGTCGCGTTTTCGCGGTCCTCAGCGTGATTGCGGCCTGCCTCGTCTTCGTGGCGCCGTCATGGGCGACGAAGTACGTAGCGCTCGGCGATTCGTACTCGTCCGGGACGGGCACGAGGACCTACTACGACAGCAACTGCCAGCGGTCGGTGTACGCGTATCCGTACCTCGAGCACAACGCGCACCCGAGCTGGACCTTCGTGCACGCGGCGTGCAGCGGCGCGACGACCAGCAGCCTGCTGAGCAGCCAGATCTCCAGCGTCACCTCGGACACGAACTGGGTCAGCTACACGATCGGCGGCAACGACGCCGGGTTCTCGTCCGTGATCACGACCTGCGCGCAGCCGTCATGGGCGTCCAACTGCGACGGCGCGATCGATCAGGCGCAGGCGTTCATCCAGAACACGCTGCCGGGCCGGCTCGATCAGGTGAACAACGCGATCAAGTCAAGGGCGCCGAACGCGAAGGTGATCGTGCTCGACTATCCGCGTCTCTTCAACGGCACGGACTGCAACGCGTTCACCTGGTTCGACTCGCATGAGATGACGCGGCTCAACCAGACGGCCGACATGATCAAGAGCGTGATGAGCGCGGCCGCGGCGCGGGCGGGAGCAAACTTCCTGTTCCGCGACGTGATCCCGCCGTTCATCGGCCATGCCGTCTGCGACGGTGGCAGCGCCTCCTCGACGGAGTGGATCAACGGGCTCTCCAATCCGACGTCCGAGAGCTACCACCCGAAGGTGAGCGGCCACCAGTACGGCTACTACCCGGTCGTCCACAACACGACCGGCTGATTGCCGGAGCGGCAGGCCGAGGGCCCGGAATCAGGGCCCTCGGCCTGTCCGCGGCGATGAGTTTCCGCGCTGCCTCCAGTCTCAGCCGGTGTCCCGACAAGGAAGGAGACGAGATGGCCGAGCACAGGACCGGAACGCGCGAGGAATGGGAGGCCGCCCGAGCCGAGCTCGCGAAGCTCGAGGCCGAGCAGGCGGAGCGCGGCCGGGAGATCACCACGAAGCGCCGCGAGCTCCCCTGGGTGCCTATCGAGAAGGAGTACGAGTTCGACACCGAGGACGGCAGAAAGACGCTTGCCGAGCTCTTCGACGGGCGCTCCCAGCTGCTCGCCTACAACATCATGTACGGGTCCGACTACTCGCTCGGGGCCTGCCCGGGCTGCTCGAACCTCGCCGATCAGCTCGATGGCGCCGTCGTCCACCTGAACCACCGCGACGTGACCTTGATCTGCTTCTCGCGTGCGCCGCTTGACCGGCTGCGGGCCTACAAGGAGCGAATGGGATGGCGGTTCCCGTGGGTCTCGACCTACGGGAGCGACTTCCCGTTCGACTTCGGGTTCGCGATGACCGAGGAACAGGCGCGGCAGGTCCCCGGGGTCAAGCAGATGATCGACGACCCGCCCGACTGGCTGGTGGAGTGGTCCGAGCAGGTCGGCGCGGAGCTCAAGGACGGTCTGCGCGAGGGACCGAGCTGGCACGCGTTCGCGCGGGAGAACGGCACGGTCTTCCACACCTACTCGGTGATGGCGCCCGATCCCTTCGTGGCGCCGTACCACTCCTCCCTCATGGACCGGACGCCGAAGGAGCCTCCGGCGGAGCCCCGCGCCTGGCGCAAGGACGAGTACCCGGACCGAGCCCCGGGCCTCAGCGCTGCGCGGGAGGACTGATCAGGGCCACCGGCAGGCCGAGCCCGGCCTCGCGGCGGACCGTCGCGATCCGCCGGCCGGGCTGCACGGCGTCCCGGATCGATCCGAGCCGGTCACCGAACAGCTGCGCGCTGGCGTCGAGATCCGCGACGGTGAAGGTGATCCCCCAGAAGCGCGCCGGCCCCGGCTCGACGCGGGCGTGCTCCACCACCTCGAGGATCACCTCGCCGAGCCGGAAGAACCCCTGGCGCAGCGGCCCGTCGCCGGTCTCGGCCTCGCGCACCCGGCGGCGCTCGATCCCGGCCTCCTCGAGCGACCCCGTCGTCCGCTCGAGGTCCGGTGTGAAGACGACCAGGTGATCGATCCGGATTGCGCCGTTCGGGTGTGGGCCGCCAGGAACATCGCCGTGGGCCGGCGCAGCCACCGGGAGCCCGTCGATCGCCGTCTCGCCCCCGGGGTCGAGGCGCCAGCCGAGTATGCTCTCGCCGGGCTCGAACTGGAGGCGCACGCCGCCGATCCGGGCGCCTTCCTGTCCGACATCGAAGCCGGCGCGTCGCCAGGCCTCGGGATCGGCCCCAAGCGTCAGCTGCTCCAACGACGTCAGGGTCGTCAGTGCTCGCGGCGACTCCGGCATTTCTCCCTCCGCGGCTGGCTGGTCGCCGCCCAACCTAATCGATCGCCGCGGGACCGTGGTCCCCTTTGTCGGCAGTGGGTAGCGTGCCGCCGATGACGAATCTCGCCGATGGGCGGAGGATCGAGACGGTTCGCGGCCGGCCGGGCGGAGAGCTGGCGGAACGCGTACTGGGGTTCTGGAGCGCCCATGGGGTGCTCGAGGGGGTGGCGGCGCGCGAGCGCCTCGAACAGGTCGTCTGCGTGCTGCTCGACGACTCGGGCGAGGTCGCCGGCGTCAACTCGGTCCATGCGGAGGAGCTCCCGCTGATCTCGAGCCGCCGCTTCTGGATCTACCGGGCGTTCCTCGCGCCGGGATCCGGCGCCGAGAACCAGATGTTCAAGGCCGCGTTCGAGAGGCTCGAGGCCGAGTACCACTCCGACCGCTCCAATCCGATCGGGCTCGGCGTCTTCGTCTCGGACGCCGAGGAGATGCGTGCCCGCCCGGAGGCGATCTGGCCCGAGACGGAGCTCTTCTACGCGGGGACCGTCGCGGACGGGAGGCAGCTGCGGCTCCGCTACTTCTGGGACGCGGAGATCGGCCCGGGGGCGCCCAACTCGCCGACGCTGGACGAGACCGCCGCAACCGAGTACCCGCTCGAGGAGGGCTACGCGATCGAGCCCCTCGCCGGCAGCGACCGCGCCACCCCGGACGACGTCCTGGAGATGTGGGCCCGCGAGCGGGCGATCACGGATCAGGCCGAGGCGAGGCGCCGCGTCCACGAGGTCCAGATGGTCGCGCTCGGGCCCGAGGGCGACGTCGCCGGGGTCTCCACTGCCTACCTCCAACGGAATCCGCAGCTTCGCCTGGACCTCTGGTACTACCGGACCTACGTGGCGCCACCCCACCGCCACGGCAACTTGGCCGCCCAGCTCATCTTCCGAACCCGCGACGAGCTGGAGGGCCGCCACGCGCGCGGGGAGGACACGCGTGCCGAGGGGATCCTGTTCGAGCTGGAGAACCCCGGATTGCGGCGCTACTTCAACCGTGGCCTGTGGCTCCCCGCGGGCTTCCTGTTCATCTCCGAGAACCGGCGCGGCGCCCACATCCGGGTCCATTACTTCCCCGGCGCGCGGGCGCCCGCCCCCGCCTGACCGCAAATTCCGGCGTTTTTGCGGCACCTTGGCCGTAACCCCGGGGGACCCGCCTGCGCTTTATCGGGTAGCCACCGACTCAACCTTCGGAGGAGTGATGTCACAGGGGAATGGGGCGAACCTGGAGAGCCGCTGTTTGAGGGTCCAGAGCGCGCGCGTCAACGGGCGTCACACGGTCCGGCTCGAGGGGGAGATGGATCTCTCCGTGATCGGCATGGTCGATAGCGAGATGCGCCGTGTCGAAGCGACGGATGCGCCGAAGATCGTGCTCGACCTGGATCAGCTCGAGTTCCTGGATGCCTCGGGATTGCGCCTGCTGATGCACCTCAACACGAGAGTCCAGGACCGGCTGCGCATCAAGCGAGGGCGATCGGCGCAGGTCCGGCGGATGTTCGAGCTGACCGGGATGGACGAGATCCTGCGGTTTGCCGACTGACCTCGCGCCGCGTCGATCCGCGGCTTAAGGTGTTCTTCCGGAGAGGGTGCCCATCGTCCGGAGAAGCTCGGTCACGGGGTTCGTCGCACTGCTGGCCGCCGCGGCGGCGGTGGTCTGCTGCCTCGCGTCGAGCGCCTCGGCCTACGGCGGGAGCCGGACCGGGTACCTCCGCGCCGCGAACAAGGGCGCCAAGCAGCTTCATCGCTGGTGGGTCCGCGGGCTTCAGTGGTACACGCCGGTCCTGGGAGGAACCAGGAACGCGTCGCTCTGGCAGACCGTCCCGATCTTCGAGGCCTACGCCGGCCTCGATCTGGCGCAGCCGTCCCGGCGGCATGAGCTGCTGCTCGACTGGTTCGCCGAGAACGCCGAGCGGTTCCTGAACAGCTCCCTCGAGCCGGTGCCGGGCTTCGGGAACAGGCCGGATCAGGAGGGCGCGAACAAGACCGCGTGGTTCGACGACAACGGCTGGTGGGGCCTGGCCTACCTGGACGCCTACCGGGCGACGGGCAATCCCGAGTGGCTGACCGACGCCGAGATCGCCCAGAAGTTCATCAGCGTCTCGGGGTGGGACACGACGCCGGGCCGGCCCGGGGGCATCTGGTGGAACACGAACCGGAGCTTCTACGCCGGTGAGTCGCTGGCCGGCGGCACGCTTCTCTCCGCTCGGCTCTACGCGCTCACCCACGACAGGCACTACCTGGACGACGCGATCAAGTTCATCAACTGGGGCGACGCCTGGCTGACCGATCCCTCCACGGGCCTCTACGCGCGGCTGCGCAAGCCGGGCACGTATCCGGACACGACCTCGGCGCCCACCGCCGCCACCACGCCGATCGGCACGGCGCAGGCGGCGGCGGCCGACCGCAGGGCGCTCGCCGACAACCCCGACGAGGCGGCCAAGCTCGAAGCGGCCGGCGGCGGCTCCCCGCCGGCGGGCCGGGCCGGGGCGGCGAGCGGCAACTACCCGCCCTTCGCGCCGTCACCGATGCCCTACGTCAACGGGCCGATGATCCTGGCGCACCGGATCATCTGCGACCAGACCGGCAAGAGGTCCTACTGCGACCGGGCCCGCGAGCTCGCGAACACCACTCTCCGGGTCTATCGGCGCTTCTGGATGGGACCGCAGTTCGACTTCTGGTACGTCCGCACGATGCTCGAGTTCGCGCAGGACGACCACAGCGAGAACTGGTACGGCATCGCCCGGCGCAGCGCGCGCAGCGCGCTCCACAAGGCCCATGACCGCCAGGGCCTTTACCTGCGCACCTGGTACGGGAAGAAGGCCGCCGCCGCGAGCGCGCCGAAGGGGAGCCTCCAGCTCCACGCGGCTAACGCAGCGCTCTTCGCCTGGATGGGCGCCCTCGGCCGCTGACCCGGGCGCCCTCGGCCGCCTGAGACCGCCAGTGCGCGGTGAGATGCCCGGCTCGTCCCACCCTGACAGCGCCCCTGATCACAACCAGATCACGTGTCCGTCCGCATGCAGTAGGCGGGTCTCGAACTCCACCGATGTGTGGAGGAAATACTGACTTCTGAAGGCAGGCGCGACGGTTAGGGCGTGGTGCCCGTCACCAGCAGCGCAGCCAGGGCGACGGCGGTGCCGAAGATTCCGCCCACGACGTAGGCGAGGACGAGCCGCCCGCCCCGGATTCGATCGCTTGCGAACTGATCGATCAACGTGCTCATGCCAACCTCTCTTTCTCGGGCCTACGGGGTTAGCTGACGGGCTCGCGCGAAAGAGTGCGCTACGGCTTTGCCGATTCGCCCATGAAGCACCGCTCCCAGTTGGTTCCCCCGTTCACGCCGAAAGGCGTGATTCGGCAGGTGCGATTTCGCGCACCGTACCCTGCTCGGCGGATTCGAAACTAGGCGGCCTTGCGGAGCTTGCCGCCGCGCTCGAGCTCCTCGCGGACCTTGCGCACGTGCCCGGTGGAGCAGTTGGCCCGCTTGGCGATCACGCCGTCGGGCTCCTCCGGGCTGCGGCGGAGCTCGAACTCGAGCAGCGCCTGGCGCCGCGAGGCCCAGCCGTCGCCGCTCGCGCCGACCGTGGCCTTCTCGACCGCCTTCTCACGCTGGCAGTGCAGGCAGAGCCAGCGCCCGCCCGCCTTGCTCCAGCCCTCGGGCCGGCGCGGGGTCGCCTTGCTTCCTGCGGCGTAGCGCACCGTCACCTCGCAGCCGGAACAGGTCCAGCGGCGGGTTCGGGGCGCACCGGCGCGCGTCTTGTTGGCGGTTGTCGTCTTGCTCACGAGTCTTACCTCCGCGGTCGAGTGCTGCGTTCGCGAAGGCTGCCAGGTGGATGAGCTGCGCGAAAACGCTGCAAATGCCGGGTTTCCATGTCCCGGCCGGGGCCGACATGTTAGCAGACGCTGAAATACCCGCAATTCGCGGATTTTTCGGCGGTTTCCGGCGCCTTCATGGCGCGATGACGCATGCGGACCGGCGGAACCGCTACGAATACCGGCCCCGTGCGCATCCCCGAGCCCCGCATCGAGCCGGGCGGGCGGCTGGCAGCGCGATCCACCTGGGCCCTGATCGGCTCGCTGATCGCGCTCGTCGGCGCTCTCGCCCTCTGCATGGATCGCTTCCACAACGGCGACTTCTACCTCTCGCTGGTCAGCGGGCGGTTCATCGCGCACCACGGCTTCGCCAGCCACGATCCCTTCGCGACCATCTCCCAGGGGGGCACCTGGCTCAACCAGCAGTGGCTCTCCGAGCTGGTCTTCTTCCGGATCGCCCAGGCCCTCGGGCCGACCGGGCTGACGATCCTCTATGCGCTGCTGATCGCGGCCCCGCTCGGCGTGCTGCTCTGGCTCTGCCGCAGCAAGGGCTGGCCGATGCTGGTCGCGATCGCCGCCTTTTACTTTCCGGGCTTGCTCGCCGTGATCCACCCCCGCGCGGCCGGCTTCACGGTGCTGATCTTCTCGCTCCTCGTCGCCCTGCTCCTGGCGCTCTGGCGCGAGCGCAGCGGTGCTGGGGAGCGCAGGCCGTGGTGGCCGGGCCTGGCGATCCTTGCGCTGTTCGCCCTCTGGGCGAACCTGCACGGCGGCTTCGTCGCCGGCCTGCTGCTGCTCGCGCTGGTGACCATCGGCCTGGTGATCGATCACCGGCGCGGCGTGCCCGGCTCCCTGCCCCTGTCCCGGATCGCCCAGCTCGGCCTGGTTGCGGTTCTCGCCGCCGTGACGGTCACCGTGGCCACGCCGCTCGGGGCCGCGATCTGGTCGTATCTGCTCAGCTTCCAGAACCAGGCGATCTCCTTGGCGAGCACGGAATGGCAGTCGGCCCTCGGCTCGCCGCTCGCGGTGCTCTACCTCGTGCTGGCCGGGTGCTTCGCCGGCTGGACGTGGGTTCGCTCGCCCCGGCCCCGCCGCGTGACCACGCTCCTGGTGACGGCCGGCTTCCTCGTCTTCGCGGGGTACTCGATGCGGAACGTCGTCTTCATCGGCCCGGTCCTCGCCCTCCAGGTCGCCTGGACGGCGCCGAACCGGGAGGCGCACACCGGCGTGCGCCCCCCGGTCGCCCTGGTGGGCGCCGCCGCGGCCGCGGCCACGCTGGTCTGGGCCGCGTTCCTGGGACCGGCCAGGGATGACCCGACACTGGGGTTCCCGGTCGCCGACTACGCGATCGCGCATCCGCCAAAGCACGGCCGGATCGTCACCTACGCGGGGGTCGGCTCCTACATCAACTGGCGCTCGCCGAAGACCCCGGTCGTGATCAACGGCTGGCTCGAGCACTACACGGCGCAGGAGCTTCGCGACAACTACGGCGTGCTGCGCGCCGGCGCGCCGGATCTCGAGGGCGCGTTGCGCCGGCTCCACGCGGGGGCCGTGATCGCCCACGTTCAGATCGCGATCCGGCGGCTGGAGGCAGCGGGGTTCAAGGCGGAGTACAGCTCCTCCGACGGCACCTACCTGGTACGCGCTCCGGCGGGGCGCTGACTGATCCGCGCTTAAGGGAACTCTAGGATCCTGCTCGCGGATGGAGGCCCTAGAGGGATCGCAAGAGCGCGCGCTTTCGCCTGCCGAGGCGCTGCCGCCGGCTCTGCGCCTGCCGCGGATCGAAGCCCGCACCCGCGCGCTGCTCGCCTACGGGTTCCTCGGCGGCATGGTCGTCTCCGCCTTCCTGATGGCGGCGGGGGCGGCATCGAAGCACTACGGCCCGACGCTGCACGTGCACCACGGACTGCCTGGCTCGCTCAGGGGCCCGCTGCACTGGCTCGGCCTCTCGCTCAACGGAACCGAGTTCGCGGTGCTGTTCATCGTGCTGGCCGTCTGCTACCTGGGCGTCCTGCTGTTCGCTGACTCCGTCCGTATGCGCATCGGGCTCGGCGCGATCGTCCTGCTCCACGTGATCTTCCTGATCGCGCCGCCTCTGCTCTCGAGCGACATCTTCAACTACGTCGGCTACGCCCGGCTCGAGGTCGTCCATCACCTCAACGCCTACGTCAAGCCACTGGCGGCCGCGCCCACCGACCCGAGCTACATCTACGTCGGCTGGCCGCTCCACACCACCGCCTACGGCCCGTTGTTCACGCTCGCCAGCATGCCGCTCGGGTTCGTCGGCTTCCCCACCGCGGTCTGGCTGATCAAGGTCTTCACCGCTGCCGCGAGCCTCGTCTGCGTCGCGCTGGTCTGGGCCTGCGCGAGGCGGCTCGGGCGCCCGCCCCTCCCGGCCACCCTGTTCTTCGGACTGAACCCTGTTCTGCTGGCCTACGCCGTCGGCGGGGGCCACAACGACATCCTCATGCTCGCCGCGGCCCTGGGGGGCATCTACCTGCTGCTGGCGGGTCGCGAGTCCGGCATGGCCGCGCTGGTGACGTCGGTGGCGGTGAAGAGCACGGCAGTGATCCTGCTCCCGTTCGCGCTGCTCGGCTCGCGGCGTCCACTCCGGGCGCTGATCTGGTCCGGTGCCGCGGCCGCGGTTCTCGGCCTGATGACGCTGGCCGTCTTCGGCCACCACGTCTCGAGCCTGCTGCACGTGCTCCACGACGACGCGCGGCTGCAGACGCCCAACGACGTCCCGGGCATCATCCGCGACATCTTCGGGCTGCACGTCAGCACCCGAACGCTCGGGCGGATCGGCATGTTCGTCTTCGCCGCCGCCGTGATCTTCCTGCTCGTCCGCACCTATCGCGGCGGCAACTGGCTGGAGAACGCAGGGTGGGCGACCTGCGCGCTGATCGTCACCACCACCTGGTTCTTGCCCTGGTACCTGATCTGGTTCCTGCCGCTCGCCGCGCTTGCGCTGAGGCCATACCAGCGCCTCACCGCCCTGGTGCTCACCGGTCTCGCCATCGGGCTCCAGTTACCGCTGATCTTCGGGAAGTAGCGGCCACCGGGGCCGCCCATCGTGAGCGAGGGGAAGAGCCCCGCGCGAGCTGCCTATCGAGGTGGTCCGGTGTAGCCCGGCGCCCCGATCAGCGGCAGGACCAGCGGGCAGGGGACGGGCCCGGCGTGCTTCGGGTCGAGCGCGTTGAGGACGTCCTGGGCGACGACCGGATCGGCGGCCAGGGCGACGTGCTCCCCCTGGTCGAGGGGGCACTGATCCTGGACCACGAGGTTCGTCATGTTGGGCGCCGGCTCGATCCCGCTCGTGTACGGCTGGACCAGCTCGTCGTTGCGGGTGACGATGCTGGTGTAGCGGACCCCGGGCACGGCGATGCCGCCCTGGCGGAGCTTGAGGATGAACTCGGAGTACGGGAAGAACTCATAACAGGACTGGCAGTACCGGGTGATCTGCTGTTGGATCGGATCTGAGAACCCGTAGGCCTGCCCGATCCGGTTGAGGCTCGCCAGGCCGGCCGGGTCGGTGCCGTGCCAGAGCGTGGTGATGCCGACGTAGTGCTTCACCCGCTTCGCCCCGCCCAGGAACTTCACGTACCAGTCGGGCATCAGGCTGCCCTCCGAGTGCCCGACGATGTCGACGCGGCGAGCGCGGGTGGCCATGCGCACCTTCTTCACGAAGCGCTTGAGCTGCCGCGCGCTGTCCTCCATCGGGATCAGGCCGCCCGGCTGATAGCCCGGGAAGACGACCTTGGGCGTCGTCCCGTAGGTGAGCGAGAAGACGCAGTAACCGTGGTTGGCGAGGACGGGGGAGATCGTCTGCCAGTTCACAGTCTGATTCGCCATCAGGCCGTGGACGAGGATGACGGGGTGGGGGTGGGCGCGGCTCGGCCGGCAGGACCAGTCATCCGCGCCGGGGGGAGGAGCATCCGGGTGCTGTGCCTGGGCCGAGGTGCCCTGGCTGAAGTCGTAGCGGACCGGGTAGGCGGCGCTCGCCGGCGGGGCGCTCACGAGCAGGGCCACAGCGGCGCCGAGCGCCGCGAGCCATCGCATCCGTGCCCCCTGGATCCCCATTGCCAGCAGCGAATCTTGCCCCATATGATCGCCCACGTGCGGCAGTTGACCAGCCTCGACGCGCAGTTCCTGGCCCTCGAGAGCTCGAATCAGACGGGTCACGTGGCGGGGCTGACGATTCTCGACCCGTCCACGACGCCGACCGGTGAGCTCACCTTCCGGGACGTCTGCCGGCTGATGGAGGAGCGCCTTCCGCTGCTGCCGCCGCTGCGCTGGCGCCTGGTCGAGGTGCCCTTCGGCCTCGACTACCCGTACTGGCTCGACGATCCCGACTTCGACCTCGACTTCCACGTCCGCGAGCTGGCGCTGCCGCCCGGCGGCACCGAGAGCAAGCTGGCCGAGCAGGTGGCCCGCATCGTCTCCCGGCCCCTCGACCGCGCGCGGCCCCTCTGGGAGCTCTACCTCATCCACGGGCTGGAGGACGGACACAAGGCGCTGCTCACCAAGATCCATCACTCGGTGATCGACGGTCTCAGCGGCGCCGAGATCATGGGCGTCCTGTTCGACCTCGCGCCCGAGGGCAGGGAGCTGCCCGAGCCGCGCGACAACGGGACCGATCGCAAGCCGACGGACCTCGAGATGCTGACGCGGGGCCTGATCGGCCTTCCGCGCTACCCGCTGCGGATGCTGCGCTCGCTGCCTCGCGCCCTGCCGAACCTCGACGAGTCACCCGTCTTCGCGAGCCTGCCCGGGACGAGCCTCGTCGCCAAGGCGGCGGACCGGCTGACCAGGCCGATCTCCAACCGCGAGACCGGCATCCTCGCCCACACCACCTTCAAGGCGCCGAAGACCCGCTTCAACGGGCGGATCTCCCCTCACCGCCGCTTCGTCTTCGGCAGCCTCGATCTCGACGAGGTGAAGGAGGTCAAGAACAAGCACCGCTGCACCGTCAACGACGTGGTCGTCTCGATCTGCGCCGGCGCCGTCCGCAGCTGGCTGCTCGACCACGACGACCTGCCGCCGGACCCGCTGGTTGTGCAGGTGCCGGTCTCCGTCCGGACGGACCGGGAGATGGGCACCTACGGCAACCGGATCATGCTGATGAGCGCCCCGCTCTTCACGAACGAGCCCAACGCGACTCGGCGGCTGAAGAAGACGCACGACGCGCTGGCGGCGATGAAGGAGCGCCACCGCGCCCTGCCGGCTGAGCTGCTCCAGGACACGAACCACTTCATCCCGCCGGCCGTCTTCGCGCGCGCGGCGCGGGCGACCTTCGCGATCTCGACCAGCGGTCGTGGCCGCCCCACCTGGAACCTGGTGGTCTCGAACGTGCCCGGCCCGCAGTTCCCCCTCTACTGCGCCGGCGCCCGGCTGGTCGCGAACTACCCCGTCTCGGTGATCACGGACGGGATGGGGCTCAACATCACCGTGATGAGCTACTGCGGGAAGATGGACTTCGGCATCGTCGCCGACCGCGATCAGATGCCCGACCTGTGGTCGATGCTCGACCGGCTGCGCTCCTCCCTTGAGGAGCTCAGGTGACGGGAGGGTGCTCCGATCACGAGAGGGCGCGCCACCGGGCGCGACCCGTTTAGCTCGCGGGAGCGGCCCACTTGATGGCGAAGCCGTCAACCGAGCTCGTCGACTGGCCCGGGGGACGTGCCTTCGAACGGCGCCTGCGGCCCGGGATCGCCGACGCCGATGGCCGCGGGCGCTGCCGTCTGGACGCGATCGCCCGCTGGCTCCAGGACGTCGCCTACGACGACCTCGTGGACGCCGGCTTCGAGGGGACCGGGGCCTGGATCGTCCGCCGCACGCGGATCCGCGTCGATTCGTTTCCGCGCTTCGGGGAGGACGTCATGGTGCGGACCTTCTGCAGCGGGATCGGGCGCTTCTCGGCCGAGCGCCGAACCTCGATTCGCGGCGACCGGGCAGCGGTCGAAACAGCGGCGCTCTGGGTCTGCCTCGACCCGGAGGCCGGGCGCCCGATGCGGTTCCCGGCGGAGTTCTTGGACGCCTACCGGGAGAGCGCGGCCGGCCGCGACGCGAACGTCCGGCTTCGCCATCCGGATCCTCCCGCCGGCGCCCCCCGCTCCTCGTGGCGTTTCCGCGCCAGCGAGATGGACCCGGCCGGCCACATCAACAACTCCCACTACTGGGCGCCGCTCGAGGAGGAGCTCGCGGCGGGGGCGGGGCCGACGAGGGTCGACGCCGAGATCGAGTACCGCGACCCGGCTCAGGCGGGCGACGTCGAGCTGATCCGCGACGGGTCGTCGCTCTGGATCGCCTCGGGCGACGCGATCCACGCCTCGCTGATCCGCAGCTAGGCGGCGGCCCGCTCGCGAGCGCCGTCCGCAGCGCGGGCGTGTTCGGCGATTGCGTCGATGATCTGCGGCCAGGCGCCGCGCGGCAGGTCGTGGCCCATGCCCTCGATCATGATCAGGCGCGCGCCCGGGATCGCCTTCGCGGTGGCTTGGCCGCCCGAGGGGCGAACCATCCTGTCGACCGTGCCGTGGATTACCAGCGTGGGCGCCTTGATCGTCCGGAGCTTGGCCGTGCGGTTGCCGGAGGCGAGGATGGCGCCCAGCTGCCGGCCGCCGGCCCGGAAGTCGAAGCCGCGGTCGTAGCTCTGGGCCGCCCGCTCGCGGATGTACTGCTCGTCGCGCGGGAAGCCGGTCGAGCCGACCAGGCCGAAGACCTCGGCCGCCCGTTCGATGTACCCCTCCCGGTCGCGCGGGGGCGGCCGCAGCAGGTAGCGGTACACGCCGAAGGCGGGCTGCCCGTGGATGCGGCTGCCGGTGGTTGACATGATCGAGGTCAGGGACCGCACGACCTCAGGGCACTCGGCAGCCATCATCTGGGCGATCATCCCACCCATCGAGGCGCCGACCACGTGGGCGGGGGCGAGGCCGAGCTCGTCCAGCAGGCGCGCGGCGTCCTCCGCCATGTCCGAGAGCGTGTACTGCTCGGGGCGGAACCGGCGGCGGATCATCTGTCCAGTGGTCGGCGGCGGGAAGTCGAAGTGGGTGGATCTCCCGATGTCCCGGTTGTCGAAGCGGACGACGTAGAACCCACGCTCCGCGAGCTCCGCGCAGAAGTCGTCGTGCCAGGCGATCATCTGGGTCGCCAGGCCCATGACGAGCAGGATCGGGGTGTCCGCCGGGTCCCCGATCCCCTCGTAGCAGAGCGTCACTCCTCTGCCGACGTCGCAGAATCGTTCCGCCATCCGAGCGATCCTAGATAGTGGGGCCGTTGAGGGCCGAGGATCGGCGCTAAAGGTCGGTGTCCTGCGTACCGAGTATTGATTACGCGCCTCAAGAGGCGTACCTTGGAACCGCACCGGGGGATCTGAGGACACGGGAGAAATGACGGAGCCGAGCACTTGGAGGGCCGCCAGGCCGAGCGTCCTGATCGTCGATGACGCGCCGGCCGATCTTTCCCTGGCCGCCGAGATCCTGCAGCCGCACTGCGACGTGGAGTTGGCAAGAGACGCACAGGAAGCGCGCGGCAAGCTGATCGGCGCCCCCGTCGACCTCTTGCTCTGCGACCTCCAGATGCCCGGCGAGTCGGGCATGGACCTCGCCAGCTGGGTCCTCTCGAGGTGGAAGGACGAGATCGCGGTGGTGATGGTGACCGGGCTCGACGACCCGGGTGTCGCCGAGCAGGCGTTCGACCTCGGGGCCTACGGCTACCTCGTCAAGCCCTACCGGGCCGGTGACCTCGTCAACACGGTCCGGGCGGCCGTACGGCGGCGCCACCTGGAGCAGGCCGCGCGACGCTACAGGCTTGAGCTCGAGCAGGACGTGATCAACAAGAGCCTGGAGACCGAGCGGATGCGCCAGCTGCTGCGACGGTCGGAGCAGTCACTCGAGCGGTCACGCCTCGAGACCGTCCACCGGCTCAGCCTGGCGGTCGAGATGCGCGACCAGGTGACGCGCCAGCACCTCTCCCGGATGGGTACCTACTGCGAGGAGATCGCGAGGCGGCTCGACATGCCCGAGGAGTTCTGCGAGACGATCGCCCTGGCGGCGCAGATGCACGACATCGGCAAGATCGGGGTGCCGGATCACATCCTGCTCAAGGTCGGTCCGCTGACGCCCCGCGAGCGCCAGCGCATGGAGACTCACCCGGAGATCGGCCGGCAGATCCTGCAGGGCTCGGAGTCGCCGATCCTGCGGCTCGCGGAGTCGATCGCCTGGACCCACCACGAGCGCTGGGACGGCACCGGATATCCGCGGGGCCTGGTCGGGGAGGAGATCCCGATCGAGGGCCGGATAGCGGCGGTGGCCGACGTCTACGACTCGCTGATCCGGGATCGGCCGTTCCGCCGCGCGACCTCGCTCGAGGCGGCCGCGCAGACGATGCGGGACGGGCGGGGCACGCATTTCGATCCGGACGTGCTCGACGCGTTCATGAGCGAGATCCCGGCAATCAGCGTCGCCTGAGCGGGCGCGGTCACCGTTAACGGGTAGCCGCCCCGCAACGGATCTTGCACGGCTGTTAGCAACTGCACACACTTTCCGGGCGACTCTCTAGCCTGGCGCGTTGCAGGCGAGGCGTGACGCTCGCGCTGCGTGCCGATGCCGAGTCCCCAGCCCAGCACAAGAAGGGTTGCTCCTCGCGTTGCCCGGAGGACCCCCCCGTCGAGATCGACCCCGCGCGGGCGCGCCGCCGTGCTCGCGCTGATGGTGCTGGTCACGCTCGTGATCGGCGCGGCTCTCGGGCAGAGCGCGATCGGCGACCCGGCCTCGAAGATCGCCCAGAAGCAGAGCGAGCTCTCGCGCATCCAGGCGACCGAGGGCCCGCTGCGGGCTCAGATCGACAGCATGAACGCGCGCGTCGATCAGCTGATCGGCGAGGAGTCCAAGCTGCGCCGGCAGCAGGCCGCGGCGCAGCACGAGCTCGACCGGAAGCAGGCGGAGCTCGACCAGGCGACCGCGGAGCTCAACGCCGAGAAGGCGCACCTGGCCAAGGTGAGGGCGAAGCTCCAGGCGGCGGTCGGGGCGCTCGAGCAGCTGCTGGTGGACATCTACAAGTCCAACGACCCCGACGTCACCGCCGTGGTGATGCAGTCGGCCAACTGGTCCGACCTGATCACCCGAACCGAGTACCTCCAGCACATCCAGGACTACGACGACCAGGTCGTCGCCACGGTCCGGGGCCTGCGCGATCAGATCACCGCACTCGTCGCTCAGCTCCAGGCGACCCACGACCGGATCCAGGCGGCCCGTGACGCGGTTGCCGCCAAGGAGCGTGAGATCGCGAGGGAGCATTCGCAGATCGCCTCCCAGCAGGCCCAGCTCGTTGCGGCGCGGAACGCCCGCGAGTCGGTGCTCAACGCGCTGCTCCGCAAGGAGCGCTCGATCCAGACCTCTCTCTCGCAGATTCCGGCTCCGGCCGGCCACGCCACCCTGGACTCGAACGGCGACGCGATCCCGCCCGCCAACGCTCCCCTGGCGATCCGCGGCGTGATCGAGGCCGCGAACCAGATCGACGACCTGCCGTACGTCTGGGGTGGAGGGCACGGCTCGTTCACCTCGAGCGGCTATGACTGCTCAGGGGCGGTCAGCTTCGCCCTCCACGGTGGGGGCTTCCTGTCGAGCCCCCTCGACTCCACCGGCCTCGAGGTCTGGGGCGCGCCGGGCGCCGGCAACTGGATCACGGTGTTCGCCAACAGCGGGCACACCTGGGCCTACATCGCCGGGCTGCGCTGGGACACCGGCGGCCCTGGCGGCGGGAACGGCCCGCGCTGGAGCACCGTGATGCGCGACGACACCTCGAGCTTCGTCGCGCGGCATCCAGCCGGCTACTAGCGGCCACCAGGCCGGCCGCTCGTGGCCGCGATCTGATGGCAAAGCCGTCCCACGTGCCAGGCGACTCGATGAGGAGGCCGGCCTAGCCCTTCCGCCCGTTCCGCTGGGCGAGGAACGGGGCGGCTCGCCTCAGCCGGCGGATCTCGAGCGCCCTGAGCACGTAGAGAACGAGCAGGGCCACGAATACGCCGAAGGACACGAAGCCGAAGATCGGCCCGATCTCTTTGACGAAGTGCGGCACGGGCCGCACATCGTAGGGATGCAGCGAGCCGCTAGCCCCGCGCGGGCAGGCAGTAGCCGTATGCCGTCAGGCTCGACAGCGGCCCGAAGAAGCCGTACTCCGAGGCGGAGAAGGTGTCGTTCGGGTTGATGCTGCCGCCCGCGAAGAAGCCGTCGCTCGAGCCGCCGGTGCTGAACCCGCCGGCGGTGAGTCGCTTGCCCGACGGGCAGCTTGCCGACGTCGCCGTGGCGGAGCCATGCGAGGGCACGGGAACCGGGAGGGAGGAGACCTCGCTGAGGATCGGGTGCGGCATCCGCGCGCAGTAGGCGATCGCGGTGAGCTCACCCGACCCGGTTCCGTAGGCGTGGCCGCTGACGGTCCATGCCCTCTTGCCGGAGGCCCTCGACTCGGTGATGTAGTCCCCGCCGTCGCTTCGCCAATCGGTGCGCTGGAAGCCGCCGGAGACCAGGAACTGGCCGCGCGGGCAGCGCGCGGTCACCGTCTTCGACTGGCCGGGCCGCACGTAGACGGTCTTGTGCGGCGTCGGGGTCGCCGGAATCACGCCGTACCCGCAGACCGCCTGGACGGTGGCGCTGCGCGGTGTGGTGCTGGTCGGGTCCGGGTCGAAGACGACGACGCTGACGTGGAAGCCGAGCTGTGCCCCGAGGCGCTCGAAGGAGTGCGGATAGATGCCCTCGCCGTCGGGGCCCGTCGGGGGGCTGACGGTGATCCCGCCGCCCACCGGGGATCGATGGCCGGGACAGAGCGTCTCGAGGCGGGGCGCCGTGTCAGGCTTCGAGAGGCGGAACGTCCTGGTGGCGAGAACGACGCCAGTGAGCGTCCTCGCGAGCCCCGGCGTGGCGGCTCCGCGCCGGCCCTGGAGCCGGACCGTTCCCTGTCTCGTGTCCAGCACGTAGATGCTGCCCCGCGCCCGGAGCGCCATCCGGAGCTGGTCGCAATTGGTTCCCTGCCGCAGCACGTAGACCTGGTTCAGGTGGCCGAGATGGCTCGTGTTGCGGGCGATCCCGACCTTGTGGTTGGTCTTCTGCCGGAGCAGCTTGGCCATCGCGTTCGGCGGGGGGTAGCAGCCGTCCGGAGCGAAGCGGCGCGCCTGAAGCGCGAACTTGTAGGCGCCCTCGAGGCGCTCGGTGGGGAGGCTGAAGCCGGGCCTCAGTGCGGACGCGCTCGATGCGGTCGCCAGCAGGCCCGCGATCGCCATCGCCGTCAGGAGAAGGGTGCGCCTCATGGCTCGATCAGAACCCGAGGGCCACCCGTAAGTTGCGCAGACACCCGCCGCTCTATGTGCCGGTGAAGTTCGGGGGTCGTTTCTCGACGAAGGCGAGCACGCCCTCGACGAAGTCCGAGCTCAGCCCCTGCTCCCGCTGGGCCTCGGCCTCCGCCTCCAGCTGGCCGGCGAGATCCGCGTACATCCGGCGGTTCAGCAGCCGCTTCGCCCCGGCGTAGGAGCGGGTCGGCCCGCGCGCCAGACGCTCGAGGAGGGCGTTCGCCTCCCTTTCGAGGTCGTCGTCGGGCGCCACCCGGTTGACCAGGCCCCACTCGAGGGCCTGCTCGGCCGGGACCCGCTCCCCGAGCATCGCCATCTCCGCCGCGCGCGCGTAACCGACGCGGGC
>Ga0070741_10007207_pt1 | contig 23214 bp, 19 predicted proteins | sample Coa_R1_4_FD_66440 | JGI IMG/M metagenome (GOLD analysis project Ga0070741, IMG submission 66440) | Surface soil microbial communities from Centralia Pennsylvania, which are recovering from an underground coalmine fire - Coalmine... | ecosystem: Environmental > Terrestrial > Soil > Unclassified ... | reverse complement strand
GACTGTGATAGACTGCATTGAGCGAATCCTCCTTGTTTGTTCATTTCCCAGCGCCATTGTACTGGCGCACGGGAGGATTCGCTGCTTTCATTTCCTTACTTCATATGGGACAGCACTGACACATACTGCATCTTCAGCTTTTTCAAAGATCGCTCTCCACGGTTCTTTGGTGCGGATGGAGGAAATGGCTCAGCAGAAGTCGCGCTATCTCACACGAAGGAGATATGCGGTTTTAACCCGGTGACCGATGTTGATTGGATTACAATCAATTCCGGTACCGTAAATGATTTTGGTATTGGCTCTTTTTCTTTCACCGTTGCGCCAAATCTTAGCGACCAGACCAGAGTCGGAACGATCTCCGTAGGGCTGGCTCCCATCAAGATCGTCCAGACGCCTCGAATAGCCAGCGTGTCGGCTGCCAGTTACAACGGGGAGTCACTGGCCTCCGGGTCAATCGCTGCCGCCTTTGGCCCAAATTTCTCCAGTCGCATTGAAGCTGCCGATTTCCTCCCGCTGTCCGTCACTCTGGCCGGCACTCAGGTCCAAATCACAGACAGCACCGGGGCAGAATTTTTCGCCCCGCTGTTTTTTGCCTCCCCGTATCAGATCAATTTCCATATCCCACCGGAGGTCGCCCCCGGGCTGGCAACCTTGAGGATTACCGGCGAGAATGGCGCCACCTCGGTCATCAACGCAAAAATCACACCCGTGGCGGCCGGCCTCTTTTCCGCCGAAGGCAACGGGCAGGGCCTGGCGGCGGCCCTGGTGTTTCGGGTCAAAGCAGACGGCAGTCAGAGTTATGAGCCGGTTGCTGAATACGATCCCACTCAGCAACGGGTTGTGCCCCGACCCATTGATTTAGGCCCGGAGACGGATCAGGTGTACCTCATTTGCTTCGGGACCGGAATTCGCAATCGCACTTCGCAGCAAATGGTGGCCGCAGCCATCCGCGGGAAATACGCGGAGGTTCTGTACGCGGGGCCGCAGGGGGATCTCGTCGGTCTCGATCAGATCAACCTCAAAGTGCCGCAAAGTTTAAGAGGCGTGGGTGAGGCAATGATAGACCTGAGAGTGAATGGTCAGGAATCCAATCAGGTAAAAGTATACTTTCGCTGACGACTACTTTTACTCAGCAGGGTGGCCGGACGCGCACCACCGCAAAGTCAGGAGACCCGTTGTGAAAGGAGAGTTCACCGCGGAGGCGCAGAGAACGCTGAGGCAGCGCAGAGAAAAACAGAAGCCTCTGCGTGGTCTCTCTGTCCTCTGTGCCTCCGCGGTAAAGTAAAGCTCTCACAACACATCCTTTGATGTTGCGCCAGGCTGAACACGCTCGTCATCGTCTATTTCATTGTCACACTCATTCCGTAAGATCATCTGATTCCCAAGGCAGATCCCACTCTCATTAGCACCAGCCGACATCCGGACAGAAATAATGCTTGACTCTCACCCCGACTTCGCGTATTTTGCACGCTAAGCATAGCGTCATTGAGACGCTGTGACTGAAAAGGAGGAACCGATGGACTTCCGAGTGCTGCCTTACCGACACAGTCTGGCGCTGTTTACTGACCTCTACCAGTTGACGATGGGGCAGGTCTACCACGCCGAGGGGATGGCCGAGTGGGAAGGTGTGTTTCATTACTTCTACCGCTCGAACCCGTTCGGCGGGGGCTACACGGTGGCCGGCGGGCTGGAGCTGGTGGTTGATTATCTGAACGGCCTGCGGTTCGACCGCGACGATCTGGCTTACCTGGCGACGATCCCGGGCAACGACGGGAAGCCGATCTTCAGGGCCGAATACCTTGATTACCTCGGCCGGCTGGAATTCAGCTGCGACGTGGATGCGGTGCCGGAAGGGACGGTGATGTTCCCGCACGAGCCGATGATCCGCGTCAGAGGGCCGCTCGTTCAGGCGCAGATGGTCGAGACGGCGCTCTTAACGCTCGCGAATTACTCGACGGCGATTGCGACCGAGGCGTCGCGCATCTGTTACGCCGCGGGCGACATCCCGGTGATTGATTTCAGCGCGCGCCGGGCGCCCGGCATTGACGGCGCGCTGACGGCGACCCGCAGCGCGTACATCGGCGGTTTTGTCGGGACTTCAAACGTCTGGGCGGCGCGCCACCTCGGGCTCCCGCCCGCCGCGATCAAAGGCACGATGGCGCACAGTCTGGTGATGAGCTTCGACACGGAGCTTGAAGCCTTTCTCGCTTACGCGCGGACGATGCCGAACAACTGCCTCTTCCTCGTTGACACGTACGGCACGATTGAGGGCGTGCGCAACGCGATCACGGTCGGCCGGGAGCTGCGCGCGAATGGCTTCGAGATGCTGGGCATCCGCCTCGATTCCGGCGATCTGGCGCAACTGAGCCGCCGCGCCCGCCGGATGCTCGACCAGGCCGGCTTCACCAAAGCCGCAATCGTTGCGACCAACGACCTGAACGAATTTCTGATCCAGAGCCTGCGCGCGCAGAACGCGGCCGTCACGGTCTGCGGCGTCGGCACGAAGCTGATGGTCCCCGCCCTCTCCGGCGTCTACAAACTCGCCGCGCTGCGACAACCGGGGGGCGAGTGGGAGTCGAAGATCAAGCTGTCGGATCAACCGATCAAGGTTTCGATCCCGGGCATCCAGCAGGTCATCCGTTACCGGAAGAATGGCCTCAACCTGGCTGACTGCATTTACGACGAGCGAACCGACCTGTCGGCGGGCGGCGTGATGGTCAGCCTGAAAGATCAGACCAGACAGACGCGATTGCCTGCTGACGCGACTTCGCACAACCTGCTCAAGCCCGTGATGCGGCAGGGGCGGCTGGTTGCCGAGCTGCCGACGCTCGAACAGATTCGCCAGCACCGCACCAGTGAAATGCAGTTTGTTTCCGAAGCAACGAAGCGCTTTGACAACCCTGATGAGTATCGCGTCGGCATCGAGAAATCGCTGTTCATCGAGCGCGATAGTCTGATGATCGAACAGCGTGGCATCAGCGAGTGGGAAGACGAGGCGGCCTGAATGCTTACGCCGAATGACTGAAATCAGTCGGAGAGTGCGGAATGTCTTTCAGCTACGAATACGAGCGGCCCGGCCTGACGGTTGACTGCGTCATCTTCGGACTTGATCTGGACGAAGAGAGTCTGAAGGTGATGCTGATCGAGCGCGACCTCAAGCCATTCGAGGGCCGGTGGGCGATCCCCGGCGGCTTCGTGCGGCGCGGCGAATCGCTCGAAGAGGCTGCATTGCGCGAACTGAAGGAAGAGACCGGCATCACGAATGTTTTCCTCGAACAGCTCTACACCTTCGGCGACCCGAAGCGCGACCCGCGCGGCTGGGTGGTGTCGGTGGCCTATTACGCGCTGGTTTCGCCCGAGCAGCACCACATCGTGGCGGCGACCGACGCGCGCCGCGCCGAATGGTTCCCGGTGACAAAGCTGCCCGCGCTCGCCTTCGATCACGACGAAATCATGCGCGTCGCCCTGGAGCGCGTGCGCGGCAAGCTGACCTACGCGCCGATAGGTTTCGAGCTACTGCCCGAAAAGTTCAGCATCAAGCAGCTCCAGAAGGTCTATGAAATCGTGCTGGGCCGGAGACTCGACAATCGCAACTTCCGCAAGAAGATTTTCGGCATGGAAGTGCTGCGCGAGCTGAACGAGGTGCAGCAGGGCGTGCCGCACCGCGCCGCGCGCCTATACAAATTCGACGAGCGCAAATACAAACAGCTGACCCGGGCGGGCCAGAACTTTGAGATATAGCAGTTGAAGACGATGAACAACAGAGAGGTAAAAATCAGTAAGTTCCTGAGTCTGGTGCTGCGACACCAGCCGCAGAAGATCGGCCTGACACCTGACAAGGCCGGATGGATCGGCGCGGATGAACTGCTTGCCGCCTGTCAGGCGCACGGATTTCCGCTCACACTCGAAGAGCTGAACTCAGTGGTTCGCAACAACGACAAGCAGCGCTTTGCCTTCAGCGAAGACGGTCGGCAGATCAGAGCCAGTCAGGGGCATTCGATTGAAGTCGAACTTGATTACCAGCCCGCCGTGCCGCCAGCTGTTCTTTATCACGGCACGCCGGAGAGGTTTCTTGATTCGATCAGGGCAAAGGGGCTGGTCAGAGGCAGGCGGCATCACGTCCACTTGTCGGCTGATGCTGTGACGGCTGTTGCGGTAGGCGAGCGACGTGGCAGGCCTGTCGTGCTGGAAATCCTGAGCGGGCAGATGCACCGGGATGGCTATCAGTTCTTTCAATCGGCGAATGGCGTGTGGCTGACTGAGCATGTGCCAGCACAATACATTGTGATTTGAATTGCTCTGTTCCCGAAGAAGGCCGAAAAAGTGATGAAGGCGGAAGTTGTAAAAGGCGATCTTCTTGATCAACCGGTAGAGGTCATCGTCAATGCCTGGAACCGGAACATCATCCCGTGCTGGCTGCTTCTTCCTCAGGGAGTATCGGGTGCAATCAAGCGGCGCGCCGGGTGGCAGCCTTTCAGGGAACTCGCCCGGCGCGGCCCGATCCCGCTGGGGCAGGCCGTGCTGACATCGGCCGGGAGGCTGCCGTTTCGGGGGATCATCCACGTTGCCGGAATCAATATGCTCTGGCGGGCGTCAGAGTATTCAGTGCGGACCTCGGTTCAAAGCGCCATGCGTCTGGTGAGCGAGAAGAACTTCTCATCTGTGGCGTTCCCAATCATTGGCTCCGGATCTGGCGGGTTCAGTCAATCGAAAGCACTGAAGATTATGCTGGATGAGCTGGCATCAATTCAGTCAGTCGCAGGGGTGATACTGGTCGAATATCAAAGATAGAAAGACAGCTGACTGCTCAGGTCAGCTGTCTGAGCCAACGGAGAAATCAGGAATGACGACGACCATCAAATTTTATCGGGTGCAGGATGATTACGGCTGCTTCTCCAACTTCTCGCCACACGCGATCAGACTGGGTGGCCTTCTCTGGCCGACCAGCGAGCATTATTTTCAGGCGCAGAAGTTCCTGGATGAAGCCCACCGCGAAGCGATCAGGGCGCAGAAGTCGCCGATGATTGCGGCGCGGATGGGGCGCGACCGGAAGAAGAAGCTGCGCAGGGACTGGGAAGCAGCCAAGGATGACATTATGCTCAAAGCCGTCAGGGCGAAATTCAACCAGCACGCGAGCATTCGTAAAATTCTGCTCTCGACCGGCGATGCACGGCTGGTCGAGCATACAGCAAATGACCGCTACTGGGGCGACGGCGGCGACGGCAGTGGGCGGAACCGGCTGGGCGAAATCCTGATGAAAGTTCGTGAGGAATTACGCAACAGCCGGGATGAATGATGATTATGCGGCCCAAAAATTTTTACCCAAACCACTTAGCGTATCTTCAACGTTAAGCATAACCAGAGGAGAAAGATTATGAGCAAGAGAGTCGAAGTTCTGATCATTGACCCGCAGGTTGATTTCTGTGACCCGCAGAAAGGCGCGCTCTACGTGCCGGGCGCGGAACACGATATGAAACGGCTGGCGCAGATGATCCGGCGCCTGAAGGACAAGATTGATGACGTTCACGTCACGCTCGATTCGCACCACTTCATCCACATCGCGCACCCGATCTTCTGGAAGGACAGTCACGGCCAGCACCCGCCGGTTTTCTCGCGGATCACGCGCGCGGAGGTCGAGCAGGGAGTGTGGACGACGACACAACCGGGGCTCTACCGGCGCGCGCTCGACTACGTGCGCAAGCTCGAACAGAACGGCCGTTATGAGCTGACGATCTGGCCGCCGCATTGTCTGATCGGCAGCCCCGGCCACGCGGTCTTCCCCGAATTGTTCGCGGCCCTGCAGGAGTGGGAGCAGCGCTTCGCCTTCGTGGATTTCGTGACGAAGGGCAGCAACCTCATGACCGAGCATTATTCCGCCGTGCAGGCCGACGTGCCCGACCCGAGCGACGTCGGGACGCAGATCAACACGCGGCTGATTCAGACGCTCGAGCAGGCGGACATCATCGCCGTCGCGGGCGAAGCGCGGACGCACTGTCTGGCGAACACGGTGCGCGACATCGCGAATAACTTCGGGAATGACTCTTACGTCTCGAAGCTCGTGCTGCTGACGGACGCTTCGAGCGACATCCCGGGCTTTGAGGCGCATGCGCAAAGCTTCCTCAGCGAAATGAAGGCGCGCGGGATGCAGCTTTCCACGACCACTGAATTTCTGAATTGAGAAAGGAATCAAAGTTATGCCAGTTCTGACCGATCTCACGCTTGAGCAGGTTGACCTGCCCAACAGTCATTACGGTTATTCCGCCACACGCATCGAAGACCTTGGCGCGACGGAATACACGGTTGTCACGATTGCCTGCGACGTCAGCGGCAGCACGGCGGCCTTCAGCATGGAGATGGAGGCTGCAATCAAGAAGATCGTGCAGGCCTGCAAATTCTCACCGCGGGCCGACAACCTGCTGCTCAGGCTCGTGCAGTTTGACGACCGGCTCGATGAGATTCATGGCTTCAAGCTGCTCGAAAACTGCCATGCGGCTGATTACAGCGGCGTGTTGCGTTCGGGCGGGATGACGGCGCTCTTCGATGCGACGGAGAACGCCGTCTCCGCGACAGTCAGCTATGGGAAGCAGCTCGCGGCCGGGGATTTCTCCGCCAACGCCATTGTGTTCGTGATCACTGACGGCGCCGACAACACTTCAAAGCTGTCGGTGAAGAAAGTCAGGAAAGCATTCACTCAGGCGATCACGGGCGAGGCGCTGGAATCCGTCGTCTCGATCCTGATCGGCGTGAACGTGCAGGATCAGAGCATCAGCCAGTGTCTGCGGCAGTTCCACCAGGACGCGGGCTTCACGCAATACATCGAACTCGAACAGGCCGACGCGCAGACGCTGGCGAAGCTGGCCGAATTCGTCTCGCGCAGCATCAGCGCGCAATCGCAGTCGCTCGGCACGGGCGGGCCGTCGCAATCACTGATTTTCTGACCAGGATGAACTCCAACAGCGCATTCACCATCGGCAGGACCCACGACGTGTGTCAGGACTACGCCGTCGCAGGCAGCAGCCGTGAGCCTTACGTCATTGTCTCGGACGGATGTTCGTCATCGCCCGACACTGACATCGGCTCGCGGCTGCTGGCCAGGGCAGCGGAACGATTGCTGCGTTCGGCAGGCAATCCCGCGGCGGTTGCGATGCAGGAACTGTACGAGCAGGCCGCGCGGAAGGCGCTCAGGCGGGCGCGCGGGATGGGGCTGGGTCCGGGTTGCGTTGATGCCACGCTGCTGACGATTCACGTCTACGGCGATGAATTCGTCGCCGCCTGTTACGGCGATGGGGTGATTGCGCTCGAGCGGCGCGACGGGCGGATGGATGTTTATTCGATCAACTTTGCCGAGAGTTACCCGTGCTACCCGGCTTACGCGCACCAGCCGGAGCGCCTGAGGCTGATCGAGGAGCGCAGCGGCAACGTCAAAGAAGTCGCGCACTATCACCGTGCCGGTCGCGATGATGAGTTGCGATTGAGTGAACGAATCGTCAGCGACAATTGTGTGGAAACTTTTTCAGGCAGCGTCGCCGATTACGCATTCGTCGCCGTGATGACCGACGGGGTTCACTCATTCGCCGAAGCAGTCAGAACTGATACGGCCAGAAGAGTCGAACCGGTCGGGATGAGCCGCGTGCTTCGGGAGCTGCTGGCTTTCAAGAACACGAACGGGGCTTTCGTGCAGCGAAGGCTCAATAAATTCTCGGGCGAATGCCGGCAGCGCGGCTGGCAGCATCACGACGACCTCGGAATCGGGGCGGTGTATTTCTGATGTCGAAGTATTACGTACAGAGCAAAGGCGAAATCATCCTGACTCAGGCGGAATTCAAGGCGCAGGGCGGGCAGGGGGCGGTTTACGTCAAGGGAGGCACCGCTTACAAAATCTATTTCGACCTGCGCCAGATGATTCCGACGGCGAAGATTCAGGAGCTGTCAGCCCTCACCGTTTCCAACATCATTCGCCCGCTGGATGTGCTGCTCGACGGCGGCAACAGGGTGGTCGGCTACTCGATGCGACACGTCGAGAACGCTTACACGCTCTGCCAGCTCTTCCCACGGTCGTTCCGCCAGCGCGCGAATCTGACGCCCGACGTGGCGCTCGAACTGGTGCGAAAACTTCAGGCCGGGGTCAGTCACGTTCATTCAAAGAACATGCTGATCGTTGATCTCAACGAGATGAACTTTCTGGTCGCGGATGATTTCGGTGAGGTCTTCTTTCTCGACGTGGACAGCTGGCAGACGCGCTCGTTCCCGGCGACGGCGCTGATGGAAAGCGTGCGCGACCGGCACGCGACAAAGTTCGATGAGCGGTCGGACTGGTTTTCTTTCGCCGTCGTCTCGTTTCAGATGTTCGTCGGCATCCACCCGTTCAAGGGCACATATCCGCCTTTTCAGAAACTGAAGGATAAAACCCAGCTGCTCGACGCGCGGATGCGCGCGAACATTTCCGTGCTGCACCCGGGCGTCGCGGTGCCCGCCGCCTGCCTGCCCTTTGACGTAATTCCCGAAGTCTGGCGCGACTGGTACAAAGCCGTGTTTGAAGACGGGCAGCGCGTGCCGCCGCCCGAAGAAGTCACGGCAGTCATCATTCCGGCCGCTTTGCAGATTCAGAAACATTCCGGCAGCGATCATTTCGAGATCACTGAATTTCATGAATTCGACAGCGCGGTTGTGGCGCACGACGGCAACGTCACTATCACGGAGCAGAGTGTTTACATCAGCGGACGGAAATACGCCGATCTGCCGCGCGGGGAGGCGGTCTTTGCCACGACCCCGCGCCAGCGTCACGTCATCCTCGCCCGGCTTGAAGGCGGTCGGGTCTTCTTCCGTGATCTGACGGGCGGGCAGGATTTGAAGGCGGACGTGACAGGTCAGGCGTTGCTTGCGAGCGGCGGGCGCATTTACATCAAATCGGGCTCGAACCTGCTGGAAGCCGATTTCGTCGAACTGTCGGGCAACACGCTGGTCGGCACGAAAGCGGTGGGGAGCGTGCTGCCGAACGCGGCACAGGTCTTTGACGGCGTAGTCATTCAGAACCTGCTCGGCGCGTATTACGCCTCATTTCTGCCGTCATCCGGCGTCTGCCATCAGGCGCGGCTCGGGGAACTCGACGGGTATCAGATCGTCGAAGCCGTCGCCGCGCGCAACGTGCTGATGGTGGTTGCGGCGAAAGGCGGCACATTCGACAAATTCATCTACCGCTTCACAGATGATTTCGATGCTTATGACCTGCGCGTGATTTCTGACGTGACGCTGACGGGCATCAATTTCGTCGTTCTTGACAGCGGCGTCTGTCTGCACCTGACCGACCGCGATGAACTCGAGCTGTTCTCGCGCCGCAAGGGGTCAGCGGACATGAAAGTCATCAGCGACCCGGCGATTCGTGGGGATGTGAGGCTGTTCCATTCGGGCGCGCAGGCGCTCGTCGCGCGCGGCAACAAACTCTGCCGGATCACGATGCGGAACAGATGACTGATCGGATCGGAGGATGATGATTCGGTGAGGGAATTTCTGAGGGATCAGCTTTTGTCCCCGGCAGGGGACATATTCAATAGCCGTGGGTAAAACCCACGGGGTGCGGGCCACCAGATGTGCCGACCCTGAAGGGGTCGTAGAATCTGCCCAACTACAACCCTTTCAGGGTTGAAACGCATGCCGCTCGGTCTCCGTGGGTTGCACCCACGGCTATTGAATCCGGCCCCTTCAGGGCCAGGGGCGGAACTTTTCAGAAACACTCTGGAAGGATCCTGGCCACGCGATTACTCAGCCGTAATCGTCTCCGCGATCTTTCTGACTATGGGCATCAGCGTCGGCGGGTCATAATTCCCCATCACCGCAATCGTATAGCCAAGCTCGGGGAAGATCCTTAGTTCGGCCGCAATCCCCGGCGCGCCGCCGTTGTGGCCGAAGAAACGTTTGCCGTTCACCATGCTGTCACCGAATCCGTAGCCGTACCCGCCCCGGCCGGTCTGGGTCTTGGCCGTCGTGATGAGTTCCAGCGACTTCGCGCTGATCAGTTTGCCCGCGCGCAACGCGATGCTGAATTTCAGCAGGTCTTCGACCGTCGAATAGCCACCCCCGGCGGGGCCGCCGCGATTGGGGCGAGTGTCAGTGTTTTCGCGGCGCTGCCCCGACGAAGGCCCTTCTCCATCGCCCGTCGTGTAGCCCATCGCCAGATTGTTAACCTTCTCGCCGATCTCGTAACAGTCAGTGTTCGTCATCCCCGCCGGTTTGTAGATGTGTTCGCGCACGTAATCGTAATAACTCTGCCCCGACACCTTCTCAATGATTGCGCCGAGGACGATGAAACCGGCGTTGCTGTACTCGAAGCGCGCGCCCGGCTCGAAGCGGAGCGGGTCGTCAACGAACAACGAGAGGTAATCGGCGACCGTTCTGATGCTGCCTTTCTTCTCGTCAAACTTCGCGTTCCAGAACGAACCGAGACCCGAGGTGTGCGTGAGCAGGTGATGAATGGTGACGTTTTCGGCGACGGCCCGGTTCGGGTAATCGGGCAGGTGTTTGCCGACCTTGTCATCGAAGGAGAGCTTGCCCTGTTCGGCGAGCTGCGCGATGGCGACGGAGGTGAACATCTTGTTCATCGAGCCGAGATTGAATTTTGTGTCCACCCGGTTCGCGGCCTTCGCGCTTTTGTCGGCCATGCCGTAAGCCTTTTTGAAGATCGGCTTGTCACCTTTCGCCACCAGCACGGCGCCGGAAAACCGATCCGCGGCGGCCTGTTTTTCGAGGTAAGACTCAAGCTCGCTGACGATCTCGGCTTCGCTCAGTTTCTTTCCTCCGGCCGGGGCCGCCTCTGATTTTTCGGTCGGCGCGCCCTTTGCCGGCGTCGCGGGTGGAGGCGCTGAAGCCGGATGGATGAGAACGCGGGCGATGCGGGGCGGCGCGCCCGGCTCAACTTCGATTGAGAAGCTGAGCCAGTCGCCATCACTCTTCTGCTGCGCCAGCACTTCGATCTCGGTCTCGGTCGCGCGCGTCACGCTGTGAACCTTCAGCCCGCCGCTCTGTTTGTATAAACCCATATCCTTATCGGCGTTCTCCGGATTGCCGCCATGTTCCTGATGAAAGCGGCGCATCGTTTCGGCATTGCCGGTGTTGAGTGCTTTGATGAATTCGCCGAGCGTTTTCCCGGCGGGCGTGGCGGGCAGCGCAATCCCCTGCTCCGCCGGCTGGGCCGCCGCGGACTGCGCGGGGGCCGGTGACCTCATCTCGTCCAGTTCCCTTTGCACCGATTCGATGAGGTTCTTCAACTGGCCGGCCAGCTGCGGGTCAGTGGCCTTCGACTGCACGCTTTTGAGCGCGGCCAGGTGCGCGGTCTTCAGCGCCTGTGCGGCCGGCACTTCAACGTCGGGAGTGACGCCGGTGCCTTCCCAGTTCGTCTTCGTGATCGGGTTGATGGCGCGGGCGAACGGGACGCCGATTGTGAAATATTCGTTGATCCGGTGGGGCCTCACCGGGTGCGCGCCGCCGCCGGTCACTTCGCCGATGATCGTGGCGCGCTTCAGGTTTTTGAGGTTGTAGGTGAATTCCTCGGCGCCCGAAAAAGTCCACCGGCTCGTCAGCACGTAAACCGGCTTGTCGCCGCCGAAGCGTTTGCCGGGCACCCACTCCTTCGTCCAGAACTCCTGCGTGTGATCATCAGCCCGCGAGTAAATGTCGTTGAGGTGCGTCCGCTTGTCGAAAAGATAACTCGACAGCAGCGCGACCATCTCGGGCTGCCCGCCGCCGTTCTGCCGCAGGTCAACGATCAGCGCGTCGGTGTTGGCCAGAAAAGTCATCGCCGCCGCAGCCGTCTCGCCCGCCAGTTCCGCGTCCTCGAAGCCGCGCAGGTCGAGGTAGCCGATGTTGCCATTCAGACGTTCCACCTTCTCGAAGCCGTAGTTCCGTTTGCTCGCCATCGCGCGGTATCGGTCGCGATCCGCCACCGGATGCGGGGTCGCGCCGCCCGTGAAAAACACGCCCAGATGTTTGTCGTGGCTGACCTCACGCAGATTCGCGGTGAGCATGCTGGCAAACGCGGCGGGGCTGGTGATGTTGTCGTATTCCTTTTTCCGCAGCCGCTCGCGCAACGCGGCTTCTATCTTCTTCGCCGTCTCGGGGAAGACGTAATTTTCGTTGAGGTATTTGATCGCGCCTTCGATGACCGCCTGCCGGGCGGCGGCATCAATCGTCAGGTCGGGTTGCCGAACAGGCCCCTGAGCCAGGGCGGTGACTGAACAGGCTAAAGCAAGAGTGATGGCCAGGATTCGCATGGATGGTTTTCTCCTTTTTCCTCACTTACTGAAAACGCGGGAAAGAGTTCCATTAATCTCCGGGCCGTGGCTCCTGCCCGACTGATTCATCCGGGCCTGCCGACCTTTCATCCGAAATTTCTGCCTTTCATCAGACAACGGAAGCCGGGAGGACTAAAGCTCATCTATCTTCCCCGTTACCGGAAAGGTCTGTTCTCTGGAAAGGGGGAAAGCTGATGGCACGCAAACTGACGATTGAAGCAAACGCACTCAGGGCAACATTCGGGTTGACGCTCTTTCTGCTCGCCTCGGGCGGGGCAGCAATCACACCGGCACAGACTTCGCGCGCCGCCACGTCCGCTTCGTACATCGAGCGCGGCAGGGCGTGGGTGGATAAAGGTGAACTCTCGCGGGCCATTTCCGACCTTGATCTGGCTGTCGCTTCAGACCCGAATTCCGCCGCCGCTTATTACAGCCGCGGCGTCATCCATTCGCTCAATAAAAACCCCGAGGCCGCGCTCCGTGATTTCGACCGCGCCATCCGGCTCGACCAGCGAATGGCGGAAGCCTGGGTGAGGCGGGGTGAAATTCGCCGCGCCAGGGGCAATCTGGATGGCGCGATCAGCGATTGCACGAAAGCCCTGGAGATCAACCCTGGGCTGGCCGACGCCTGGCTCGGTCGCGGGATCGCCCGCCGGGAGCTAAGGGACTTTGACGGGGCGGTGGCTGACTTCGATCAGGCCGTCAGGCTCAACCCCAAATCCGCCGAAACCCGGCATCATCGCGCGGCGGCACTCTATCTGATGGGGAAACTCGACGAAGCCATCGCTGACCTCAACGCCGCAATCAGGCTCAAACCTGATCTGGCGATGGCTTATAATGACCGCGGCGTAGCACGGCACAGGCTGGGCGACGTTGACGGGGCGGTGGCTGATTACGATCAGGCGCTCAGGCTCAGGCCACAACTAGCCAGCGCCCACCTCAACCGCGGGGTCGCGCGGCGGGAGCAGGGCCGATTGGCAGAAGCGGATCAGGATTTCGCCGAATGCATCCGCCTCAACCCGAACCTCAAACCCGCCGTCGAGCAGCTGCTTCAGGCGCGAAAATAATCCTTCCCTGATGGTCAGGGGTCACTACGGCTGAAATTCTTATGGAACGTCACGGTCACTCACTCCTGAACCACCTGCGGGGGCGGCACCCCATCGTCGCCATGCACACGGGCGAGCGGTTTGACTGCCCCTGCCTGTTCGCCAGAGGCGTGGTCGAACGCTGGGGGTCGAGGGTAGTCCTGATCCTGGCGGCGACCATCGTCTCGCTGCTGCTGGAGATGTGGATCAACGGCGGGAAGCTTCATCATTCGCTGCCGGTCTGTTTCCTGCATTCGTTCATTTATTCGACCTCGATCGGGCTGCTGCTCATTTACTCGTTCTCGATCTTCTCGGCGCGGATTTCACGCCAGCCGTTCCCGCTCAACTGGCTGCTGCTCTTCCTGACCATCATCATCTCATCGGCGGCCGGGTGTCTGATCAGCAGCGTGTCGCTCTCTTACTTCGACCAGCACCCGCCCGAAGAGTTCATGCCCCTGACCATCCACAGCCTGCAAATCTCGCTGCTGCTCGGCCTGGTTTTTGGCACCAGTTTCTACCTCTATGACAATCTGAAGGGGCAGCTTGAGGCGACGACGCTCGAGCTGCGCACCAAACAGCTCGAAGAAGAGCGCGCCCGCAAACTGGCGATTGCCATGCAACTGGCTTCGCTCGAATCGCGCGTCCGGCCACACTTCCTCTTCAACACATTGAATTCGATCTCCGCGCTGACCCGCGAAGACCCGGCGCGCGCCGAGCGGATGGTCGAGCGGCTCTCCGCGCTGCTGCGCTTCTCGCTCGACTCGAACCATCACAGCACGGTGCCGCTGCGCGACGAGGTGAAGATCGTGACCGATTATCTGGAGATCGAGCGGGCCCGCTTCGGCCAGCGTCTGAGATTCAGCGTCGAAGTCCCGGGCGAACTGGGGACGGTCGAGGTGCTGCCGTTCTCGCTGCAAACGCTGGTCGAAAACAGCATCAAGTATTGCGTCGCGCCCCGGCGCGAGGGCGGCGAAATCCGGCTGCGGGCGAGGGCTGATAATGGCCTCGTCAGGCTGGAAGTCCACGACGACGGGCCGGGTTTCACGGCAGAAGAGATCCCCGCCGGGCACGGACTGGATAACCTGCAATCACGGCTCGCCGCGCTTTTTGCCGACAAGGCATCCTTCGGCATTCGCGCCGAAGGCAGGTTCACGGTCGCCACAGTTTCAATCCCCCGCTCGGCGGAATCAGAGGGGGCGCGGATATGAGTGCGCCCGCAACGCTGCGTGTTTTTCTGGTTGACGACGAGGAGCTGGCGCTCAAGCGCCTGTCGCGGCTGTTGCGCGAAACCGGTCGCGTCGAGATTGCGGGGCAGGAGACGGATCCCGAATCGGCGCTTAACAGACTCCCGGCGGAACGGATTGACGCGCTCTTCCTCGACATTCAGATGCCCGAGATGAACGGCTTCGAGCTGCTCACCAGACTCAGCGAGCAGCCGCTCGTCGTCTTCACGACCGCTTACGATGAATATGCGCTCCGCGCCTTCGAGGTGAATTCGATTGATTACCTCCTGAAGCCCGTCGAGGTTCCGCAGCTGGAACGCGCGCTCAACAAGATTGAGCGCGTGCGCAGCACGACGGAGCAGCCCGACTTTCGCGCTGTCGTCGAGCAGCTCGCCACGGCGATGCGTGCGCAGCCCAGAGTCCGGCCGACGCGCATCGCCTCCCGGCTCGGCGAGCGGGTCAGGTTCCTCGACCTCGCGCAGGTCACGCATTTTTTCTCGCAGGACAAACTGACTTATGCGGCGACGGCTGAAGGGAACTTCGTCGTGGACCGGGCCATTACCGAACTCGAACAGGAACTCGACCCGGACAAATTCATCCGCATCCACCGGGCGATCCTGCTCAACGCGGATTACGTTGACGAAGTGCATTCGTGGTTCGGCGGCCGGCTGCTCGTCCGCCTCAGGGACGCCAGCCGCACGGAACTGACCGTCGCGCGCGACCGCGTGAGGGCTCTCAAGGAGAGTCTGGGTTTTTAGCTGATTCTGGCGTTTACTTGTCTCTCGTATGTACAGAGTGTCAGTAGCCCGACCGCGAGGGAGGGCCTGCGTTGCGATGCTCAAGCCCTCCCTCGCGGTCGGGCTACTGACACTCTGCTCCGGTCAAAACAGAAAGGAATCCCGAAATGAACCGTCGCCAGTTTGCCAGGCTGGTCGGCTTTGCCAGCACGCTCGGACTGATCGAACCGCAAACGATCATCAGCGTTCTGGCCGACGGCAAACGTCAGATCGGATACCTCGCCAATCGCACTGCGGGCGCGGAAGGCGCGTGGGAACTGAAACGCATCGAGGGCAAAGTGCCGAAGGATTTGAACGGCACGCTTTACCGCGTGGCTCCGGGGCAGAAAGAGATTTTCGGCGTGCGGCTGCAACACCTGTTCGACGGCGACGCTTTCGTTTCGCGTTACAGCTTCCGCGAAGGGAAGGTCTCGCTGCGCGCCCGCTTCGTCGAAACACCGCAGCGGCTGGAAGAGATCAAAGCGGGTCGGATGCTCTACGGCGAATTCGGCACGCCCGCGCCGCCATTGCCTGAAGGCTACAAGCCCGCGCACGGTGGCAAGAACCAGCCGAGCGTGAACGTCATTCGCTGGGATGGACGATTGCTCGGGCTGTCAGAAGGCGGGCACCCGACCGCGATTGATCCGAATGACCTGTCGTATCAGGGCGAGTGGGATTTTTATGGCACGCTTCCCAAAGATATGTCCTTCACGGCGCACCCGAAATTCGATCCTCAGACCGGTGAGGGTTACGCTTACGGGATTCGCAAAGGGCCGGGGATGGCGCTGACCGTATGGCGCATGGGGCGCAACGGTAAGCTCGCGCAGTTACACGCGCTGCCGCAGAAGGGATTTTTTATGATCCACGACATGCTGCTCGCGCGCGAACATCTCGTCTTCGTGATCCCGCCGGTGCGCTACGAGGTTGGGCAGCTGATCTCAGGCAAAGTCACGCCGGCCGATGCCGTGCGTTACTTTGAAAACGAGCCAATGCGCCTTGTGATCCTGCGCAGGGACGGCACGGGTACACCCGTCACCATCGAACAGCCCGCCGGCATGGTCTTTCATCACGGCAACGCTTTTGAACATGACGGCAAACTGATTATTGATTCGATCCTGAGCCCCGACGGTTCGGTGCTGGAGGCGTTGCACGCTTTCTCGCAGGATCGCCTGCCTGCGACATCCCCCAACAAACTCACGCGTCTGATTCTTGACCCGGCCAAAGCCACAATTGAAAGCCGCACCGAAATGGAAGCCGAACAGGAATTCCCGCGCTTCGACGCGCGGCGCGGCGGTGCGGAAGCTCGATACCTTTACACCGCCGCATTTTCATCAACCGAGCCGTTCGCAACCCCGGCATTAGCGCGGCACGATCTGTTGCGCTGCAAAAGTCAGCGCATTGAGTCGGGCAAAGCGCGTGTCTTCGGTGAACCGGTTTTTGTGCCGCATCCGGGCAGGACAAGCGAAGAGCGCGGGTGGCTGCTGGCGCTCGGGTATGACGCGGATCGCGACGAGACATTTCTGGAGATCAGGGACGCGGGGACGCTGGATTTTCAGGCGAGGGTCTGGACGGGGCGGCATTTCCCGCTCGGGTTCCACGGCAACTTCTACGGCGCCTGAAGATCAGATGGCGGGAGTTGTCGAAAAATTGAGTTGGTCAACTTATGAAGTCCTGTTCACCGCAGAGGCGCGGAGATCGCTGAGGTCGCGCAGAGAGGAGGAGAAAACTCTGCGTTGTCTCCGCGCTCTCTGCGTCCCGGCGGTGAATATCTTTTTCTCAATCTGCAACTCTGCCTTCAAAGGCTCCAGCCCTTGCGATATTCTCGTTGCAGATACTGGTTGGCGGCGGCGTTGTTAGTGATGCGGCCCGCCTCGCCGTCGTAGGCAATCTTCTTACCCAGACCGACCTTGAGCGCGACCACGCCGAGCAGCATCGTCTCGGTCAGCCGGCTGGCGTACTCGAACGGGCACGAAATCTCTTCCTTACCTTTGATCGCGTTGACCCAGTTCATCCGGTGCAGCGCCTCATCGTTCGGACCCATCGGGATGCGCTTGTAAGTCTTCGGCACTTTCGCGGCCACCTCCTGCAACGACGCCGGGTAGACTTTCGGGTTCGCGCCGTAAGTCCTGTGTACCAGGATGCCCTTATCTCCGATGAAAATGACGCCGCCGCCCGGATCAAGCTGCACGTCGTCGGGCAGCACCTCGGGCCGCTCGGCCATCAACCCGCCGTCCACCCACGTCAGCGTGACCGGCGGCTGCGTACCGCGGGCCGCGAAGTGGTAGACGACTTTTGACGCCACCGGGTAGCTGGCCGGCTTGCCCTTGTCGTCGAGTCCGAAGGGAGTCGAGGTCGCCTCAACGCTTGTCGGGTAGCCAAGATTGAGCGCCCAGAACGGGTGGTCAATCAGGTGCGCGGCCATATCGCCGATCGCGCCCGTGCCCCAGTCAACCCAGCCGCGCCAGTTGAAGGGGTGATAGATCGGGTGGTATTCGATTTCGGGGCCGGGGCCGAGGAACAGATCCCAGTTGAGGCCCTGCGGCACCGAGCCGAGGTCGGACGCCATCGCCGTCGCCGCGATTTTGTTCAGGCGGCGCTGCGTCCAGTCCGAGCCGAAGCCCATCCCGGCGCCGGGCGCGTCAGCCGTGACCACGGCCTTGGCGGGGCGCGGCACGCCCTGCGGCCAGAAATTGACCGGGCGGTTCGTCCAGACCTGCACCTGCCTGACCGGGCCGATCACGCCGGCCTGAATCCACTCGTTGACGAGGCGCGCGCCTTCGCTCGAATGGCCCATGTTGCCCATCTGCGTGACGACGCCCTTGCGTTTCGCGGTCTCGCGCAGCACGCGCGCCTCGTGGATGGACCACGTCAGCGGCTTCTCGACGTAGACGTGCTTGCCGAGTTGCATCGCGGTGTTCCCAATGATGGCATGCGTGTGGTCGGGCGTGGCGACGACGACGCCGTCAATGTCCTTCTGCTGTTCGAGCATCTGGCGGAAGTCGGCGTAGCGTTTGGCCTTGTTGTAAGCCTCCTGCAGCTGCGCGAACCGCTGCTGCTGTTGCTGCTGCATCTGCGCGAACTGCGGGTTCTGGCCCGGGTTCGCGCCCGGATTCGGATTGCCGCCCGGGGTTTGATTCGCACTCGCATTCGGGTTGCCGCTCGCGTTCCGATTCGGGTTCCCGCCCTGCCGGCCCCTGACGCGGCGCGCAATCGCCGAATCCACGAAGCCGAAATCAACGTCGGCCATCGCCACCAGGTTCTGCCCCCCGACGACGAGTTCGACTGCGTCGGTCATCCCCTGTCCGCCGCAGCCGACGAGGGCAAAGTTGACCGTGTCGCTCGGCGCCTGGTAGCCGGGGCCGCCGAGTACGTGACGCGGCACGATCATGGCGCCGAAGGCGGCCCCGGTCGTCCCGGCAACAAAACGTCGTCGTGTGATTTTGTTCTTTCGCATTTCTTCTCCTCTTAATTTAGTTGGTAATTCAATCACCGCCAGGGCGCCCGTCACGCCAGGGCGTCCCTGATGTACTGGAAGCACTTCCTGACTTCGGCCACTGCGTCTTCGCCGCGGTATTCGTATTCGATGTTGGCGGGGATATCGTACTTCTTCCGCTTCAATAATTGAAGTACCTGTTTGATCGGCGTGTCGCCCTCCCCCCACACGGTGTTCGGGCCGTTATCTTTTTTGCGGTCCTTCAGGTGCAGGTTGGTGATCCGGTCGTGATGCTCCTCGATGTAAGTGACCGGGTCGTAGCCGGCGGCGAAGAAATGGCCGATGTCGAGATTGATCCCGATGTATTTTGAGAGTGCCACCGCCTGGGCAAAGCTTTCGGGCTTCGCGAATTCGTTGGGGTCGGTGACGTTGGAATGGCCGTGCATGGCGACGGTGATTTTGTACTTGTCCGCAAAGGGCGCGACCCGCTTCGCCGCGGTGAGGGTTGAAGAGGCGGTAATGAGTTTGACGCCGAGCGCCTGGGCCATCTGAAAACCGCGGTCAATCTCCTCGTCGGAGAAACGGTCATTGAAGCTGAGGTTGTATGCCTGAAGCCTGATGCCCGCGGCGTCGAACTTTTTGCGGACCGCCTTGAAATGGTCGAGCGGCACCTCGAGGCGCCACTTGCGTAACTCCTCCTGCCACTTGCGCATCTCCTCGCGGGCCGCCGGATTCTGGCCGCCACGCCCGCCGCCGCCGCCAGCCTGCCCCTGCGGGGGCTGTGCGCCCGCAGGGGGGCCCGCTGTCCCTGACTGCGGCGGTCGCGGGCCGCCGGATGGCGGCCGGGGTTCGACGTGGCCGGAAAAGAGTTCGCATTCGCCGATGCCGATTTCGGCCATGGCTTTAATAGCGTCGTCGAGCGGAAGAGTGCGAAAACTGTATGACTGAATCCCGATCCGGACGCCATTCACTTTGGAGCTGATGTCTGAGAGCGCCAGCGAAAGTGGCAGCCCGACGAGGGCAAGTTTTCCGAAATCTCTTCTTGAGTACATCAATATGTTCCTTTCAGATTGTAGTGATTCCAGCGTCAGGATCTGTCCGCGCGTGAAAATGCGCGGTTCCGACCGAAGTCCAAGGCAGCCCCGCGAACGCGAGCAAGCGGTGATCTCGCAAAGGAGGTGGTTACGGTGTCTCCACTCGCTCACGCTCGCGGGGCCGCCTTCTCATCTCAACCCTTCTTCTCGAATTTCTTCGCCTTGAGGTCGGGGTTGACCCTGCAGCCGCCGGGCTTCCATTTGTCCATCATCAGGCCGCCTGAGAGGGTGCGTCACCAGCCGCATTAATTGCGGTTCGACAGTAGTGGCCCGGGTTCAGAATGCCGTGTTCACGGTCACGGTGTTCATTACCCTGGGCCACTACTGATTGCTGGGACAATGAACGCGGCTTCGCATTCATTGATTGTGACAACGCATAATATGCACCCTCAGGCGGGCCGGGTGCGAGCGAAGGCCTTGTTAAGGATGTAAAATTTGCTGCTCATGGCTCGGCCCAGTGAACTATCGGCTTATAATCGCCCTCTATGAAATTCTGGAAAAGTGAATCGAAAGCTATCCTGATCGTGGCGGCGGCGGCGCTCCTGCTGCTGCCGCTGCTGGCGGCGCTGCAATACCGCTGGCTGGGCCAGGTGAGCGAAGGCGAGCGCGAGCAGTTGAAGGGGAACCTCCGCGCCATGGCCAGACGCTTCAGTCAGGACTTCGACCACGAGCTGACCCTGGCTTACGCGGCCTTCTCCGCCAACACGCCGGAATCGGGCGACGAGAACCTGCCCGATTATGCGGCCAGATATGACCGCTGGCAGGCGACCTCGCAGCACCCGCAGCTGGTCAGAACAATTTTTCTGGCAAAGCTTGAGGAAGACGATTCACTGAGCCTGAACCGGCTGGACCCCGAGACGAAGCAGTTTGCGCCGAGCGACTGGCCCGAAGAGATGTCGGGACTGCACCAGCGGCTGACGGAACACTACCGGAATATCAGCCGCGCCTTCTCGCAATCATCGCGCTCGCAGGCCCCCGACACTGACCAGTCCGTCCGGGATCTGCTGCGCCGCCCGTTTCCGCCGGTCACTGAAGAGGTCCCGGCCCTGGTCATCCCGATCATGAGGCCGCCGGTCGTCAAGGGGAACCGTGAGATCTCGCTGCGCCCGTCTTCGGGCGTGGTGATCGTGACGCTCAATCAGAACTACATTCAGCAGGAACTGCTGCCCGCGCTGGCCCGGCGCCACTTCGACGCGGACAAGGGACTCAACTACAACATCGCGATTGTCAGCCGGAACGACGCGCGGAAAGTGATCTGCCAGTTCGGCTCTCCGCTCTCCGCCATCAGTCCCGATCAGGAAGCCGCCAAAGCGGATGTCACGGCCAATCTCTTCGGGCTGCGTTTTGATGAATTGCGCCGGCTCAACAGCGCAGTGATCTTAAGAAACCGCCCCCCGGAGACGGAGGTCCAGGGGCGCAACGATTCCGCCGCGGCTGCCGGCAGCAGCACGCCCGCGCCGCGTTCAGACCAGTCAGCCGGGCCGCCACCCGGGGGGCCGAATGACGACAGTAAACCCTGGCAACTGCTGATCAGGCACCGCGCCGGGTCGCTCGACGCCGCGGTCACGAGCGTGCGCCGCCGCAATCTGATCCTCAGTTTCGGCATCCTGGCGCTGCTAGCGGTGAGCGTCGCGCTGATGATGCTCTCGTCGCGGCGCGCGCAGCGGCTGGCAAAACAGCAGATCGAATTCGTCGCCGGAGTCTCGCACGAACTGCGCACGCCGCTCGCCGTGATCCGTTCCGCCGGCGAGAACCTGGCCGACGGGGTCATCAGGGACGGCGAGCAGATCAAACGCTACGGCAAGCTGATCCGCGACGAGGGCCGCCGCCTGACCGAGATGGTCGAACACGTGCTGGAATTCGCCGGCACGCAGTCGGGCCGCCAGAAATACGAATTGCAGCCGGCCGGCATCGGCGACCTGATCGAACAGGCGCTCGCCTCATCCCGGCAGCAGATCGCCGAGGGCGGGTTCCGGATCGAGAAGGAAGTGCAATCGGGCCTGCCCGAAGTGATGGCCGATGCGCCCGCCCTGACGCGGGCCATCCAGAACCTCCTGAGCAACGCGATGAAATACAGCGGCGAAAGCCGCCGGATCGGGATCAAGGCGCAAACTGTCAGCGACGGCAAAAACCCCGAAGTACAAATCACCGTCGAAGATCATGGCCTGGGCATCGCTCCGGATCAGATGTCGAATATCTTCGAGCCGTTTTACCGCGGCAACGAGGTCGTTGCGGCACAGATTCACGGCAACGGCCTCGGGCTGAGTCTGGTCAAAAGCATCGCCGAAGCCCACGGCGGCAAGGTGACCGTGACCAGCACCCTCGGCAGCGGCAGCACCTTCACCATCTGCCTGCCCGTGGCCTCGGGGACTCAAAGCCCTGAGTCGCAGGACAGTCAGCTTTCAGCTCTCAGCGATCAGCTTTCAGCCAGACCCGCCGGGAGCAGTCAGCGCTCAGTGGTCAGCTCCCAGCCGGAGAGTCTGGCTGAGCGCTGATGGCTGAAAGCTTCTTATGAGCAAACGCATTCTGCTGGTCGAAGACGAACCCGGGCTGGTGCTGACGCTCTCAGACCGTCTGCGCAGCGAAGGCTACGACGTGGAAACCGCGCACGACGGCGAGGCGGGTTTTCAGCGCGCCACGAAGGAATCATTCGACCTGCTGATTCTGGACGTCATGCTGCCGCGCCGGAATGGCTTCGACCTGCTGCGTGACCTGCGCCAGCACGAGATTCACACCCCGGCGATTATGCTCACGGCGCGCGGTCAGGTGTTTGATAAAGTCCTGGGGCTCAAACTCGGGGCCGACGACTACCTGACCAAGCCCTTCGAGATGGTGGAACTGCTGGCGCGGCTCGAAGCGGTTCTCAGGCGCGCCCCGGCGACCACGGGGCTCGCGGGCGGGACTTATCAGTTCGGCGAGGTGAAGATTGATTTCCGCCGCGCCGAGGTGACGCGCGGGGATGAGGTGATCGAACTCTCGGCCCGCGAATTCCAGCTCCTGCGTTATTTCATCGAACACCGCGAGGCCACGCTCTCACGCGACGAACTCTTGAACGAAGTCTGGGGCTACGATTCGACGCCCACGACTCGCACCGTTGACGTTCACGTCGCATGGCTGCGGCAGAAGCTCGAACCCAACCCGCGTCACCCGCAATTCATCCTCACGATTCACGGGCTCGGCTATAAATTCGTCGGCTGATCCAGAAGTGTTCGGCATAGCAATTGATCAGGTTTTCAACACCTGACGCTCTTTGAGATAGAACGAAAAACTTTGCGCCAGACAATTCGCGCAGAGTCGGAGCCCCCGCCGCAGCAACCGC
>Ga0070741_10007206_pt1 | contig 23225 bp, 17 predicted proteins | sample Coa_R1_4_FD_66440 | JGI IMG/M metagenome (GOLD analysis project Ga0070741, IMG submission 66440) | Surface soil microbial communities from Centralia Pennsylvania, which are recovering from an underground coalmine fire - Coalmine... | ecosystem: Environmental > Terrestrial > Soil > Unclassified ... | reverse complement strand
TTCAGGCAAGTGAAGCTGCTGCCATTGTTGAATTGAATGCAATTTCAGTGGTAGCTTTGCTGTTAACAACCGGACATTTCATTTGCTACGAAAAGCGGTCATTTTAATTTGCTACGGACACCCTTTGTTCAGCCATTAGACCCACCTTTATTTCGGCCTATCTGATTTTCCCTCGGTCAATTCGCCGACTCTCTAATGGCCGGTTCTTTTCTGCCGAAAGTTGAAATGCGAACTCGTGTTTTGACTGCCTCAATTGGTTGTGGGGGAAATTCATATGATCATTGTCTGGGGTAAAAGGTTATATGGTCGGATAGATCGCGTCCCAGGTGTCATGTATGTTGCGACGACATTCGGTCACCTCTACTATTTTCCTTCCATTCCGCTGGAATCGTATATCGTTGTTGAGCCGCAACAAAGAGGCGAGAAGCCGCGATATATACCAATTCAGCGAGACATCAAATCTGTTGTTTACGCTTATCTAAGGTCGGTTTTTTCAGTTGTCGGATTTCTCCTCGCATTGTATGGAGGAGTAAAGATTTTGCTGGATGGAGCAACGTACGGTACCCCGACCAGCGACCTCATGATTGATGGGTGCTTTGCTCTGCTGGGTATCGCATTCCTGGTCGGAGCATGGGTGTCAGTCAGGATGTCTGTTGCCGATCAAAGGAGAGCGTTCGAACTGGCAAAACTGGCTCAGGTTCCGCTTGAACTCGTCTACAACAAATTCAGATAGGTATCGAAATAGGCTACTTCGTTACCGCTACCGGTTTGGCTGATTCGATCAAGCCGATGCCGACTGATATTGGAATTCCGAAATTGCTCCCGCGAAAATCCTGTTGAGTCGACGGGTTGCGCAGAACCGCAGAATTTATTCCGATAACTTTTCCATCGGGATTGAATAGAGGTCCGCCCGATCCACCCTCTGTCGTATCCGCACTGTGCACCAGTCGTCCGTTCGGCATATCAGTGATGTTTCCCTGAGTGACCAGCGGTCTGATCTGACCGAAATCGGCAAGCTCTCGCGTAACCTGATCAACCGATCTTCCCGCGCGATGGGTGATTGTGTCCTTCAGGTTTTCATCGAGTCTTTGCAATAATCCATCGACCCCGGTCGGATAACCCAGCAAGACAACGGGCTCGCCTACCTGCGCGTGAGAGTTTGGACTTGCAAGCGGCAACACGGGAATCGCATAGCCGCTGGTATCGAAAGAGCAGAGAGCGACATCGTATTCCGTCGAGCGCTTTTTTACCTCAAGCGGAAACGGCGTCTTTATTCCCGGAAAATAGGCGATGAGACGGCTCATGTGCGGCTGAAATCCATCGGCTATTATGCGTTGCGAAAGCTCATCGCCCAGCCACGGCTCTACGACGTGACGGTTCGTCAGCAACAATCCGTTATCGACGACGAAGCCTGTTCCGGTGAACTCTTCGACAACGACAGGACCTTGACCGTCGATACTGGCAGGGAAGCCCTGATCGGTTCCAAGAGGCTCGCCCGTATCGTTGGCATCACGATAACGGAGCTCTTTTCCTGTCTTCTTATCTACATAAGTGTATCCGCCAACGATGATTGGAACCCCGGCGTGATATTCCTGCATTATTCGCTGCGCTACGGTGAACGTCGATAATTTCTTGTCTACTTCTTCGCGTTGTTTGTCCAGTTCTGCGCGTTGTTTGTCGAGTTCCGCTTTTTGATTCGCCTGTTCCTGTTTGTAACGATTAAATTCTCCGATTAACGACGCTACTTTAACATTCTGATAAACGTTGAATCCGACGACAGCCACGATCAACGTTGCGATAATCAACAGCGCGCCTTTGAGTCGAAAACGTTCGCGCGATCCAACTTCAGCCCACAGGCTGCGGACAAGTTCCTTTACAAACAACGTCGCCGTTAATGGATGAACCTGGTGATGCGCAGCCGATATTTCCGGGTCGGGCTGCTTAACCAACGACGCCGTCTGATATTCTTCCGGTAGAACCTGGAATTGAAAAACTATCGTTCCATTGGGACCGTGAAACTCGAGTCGGTCACCGTCCTGGACTTCAGTCGAGCTGTCGTGATGAAGAATCGATGCGGTGTTGCCATTGTGGCGGACTTCGACGCGCAGCACAGGGTCTTCGACCTGGATCTGGCCGCCATCGTCTCTGACAAAGACTCGAGCCAGGGTTTCTGCATTGGGGTTCTCAGTATATAACGACGAAAGATCGACATCCTGTCGCGGCGAGGTGCCGAACGTTATCGAGTCCTGAGTAAAAAGTCTGACCCGGCCCTTCTCACTCCCTGAAAGCCCGACCAGAAGAATGGTTTGCATAGTCTCTTGCCAATCACATTTTATCTAAAGCCAGATTGGAATCAAGGAAGGTAATCAGGGTACAACCTTAATTCTTTGTTACATATCGTTCGTTAAGACTCTAAGATGCAAGATTTTCAATTTTGGCTTGCAAGTTTTGCGTTTACAGCAGAAACTTTTGTCAATCCCGACAATCCGGAGAAAAGCTATGAGACTTATTGCGCTCTCTTTGTGCCTGCTGTTTCTGGTAAACGCTGCTCCTAATACAAACAAGTTGACGTCCGACAATGTAATGACGCGAGCCCGCGCCGCAGTAGCACAAACAAAAGGTGAAATCCGTCTGAAGGGACTGAAGAAGTCTGTCGAGGTCTTTCGCGATCCGTGGGGAGTCCCACACATCTTCGCCCAGAATTCGGACGATCTCTTTTTCGCTCAGGGGTTTGTAGCCGCACAGGATCGCCTGTGGCAGATGGAGATGTGGCGCAGAGCGGCGGAAGGAACCTTGTCAGAGATTTTAGGTCCTTCGGCAATTGAACGGGACAAATTCGCTCGGCTGATCAAATATCGCGGCGATATGGAAAAGGAGTACCAGAGCTACTCTTCTGACAGCAAGCAGATCATCAATGCCTTCGTTCAGGGAGTCAACGCCTTCATAGCAGCATCGGCGGATAATCCGCCAATCGAATTTCAGTTGATGGGATTCAAGCCGCAGCCATGGACTCCTGAAGTTTGCCTGACTCGTTTGGCTGGTTTCACGATGACCCGAAATATGACGACGGAGGTCAGCCGCGCTCAATTAGTAAAAGCAGTCGGTCCAGAGGTCGCGGCGAAACTTCAAGACCTCGAACCTCCGGTAAATATCGAAGTACCCGAAGGATTGGATTTAGACGGCATTGATCGGCGCATTTCCGCTGGCGCCGAAACAGCCAGCACTCCGCCAGCCGTTCGGGCAAACGATGGCAGCAACAACTGGGTAGTCAGTGGCGCTTTGACGGCGACAGGGAAGCCGCTTCTTGCAAACGATCCACACAGGACTATCGCGCTGCCTTCGCTAAGATATATGGCGCATCTTGTTGCGCCGGGGTGGGATGTAATCGGCGCGGGCGAGCCAGCTTTGCCTGGAATTGCCGTCGGTCATAACGATCGCATTGGTTTCGGATTCACGATTGTTGGCATCGATCAGCAGGACGTTTATGTCGAAGAGACCAATCCACAGAACCCTCTTGAATACAAAGATGGCAACGCCTGGCGCCCAATGGAAGTGGACAAACAGCAACTGATCGTCAAAGGAAAAGATCAGCCGATGCCGCTGGAGCTTCACTTCACGAAGCACGGTCCCGTTGTCTTTGAGGATCAATCACGTCATCGCGCTTACGTTCTGAAGTGGGTAGGCGCAGAGCCGGGCACAGCCGGTTACCTTTCGTCATTGACACTTGACCGAGCCCGCAATTGGAATGAATTCGAAGCCGCAATGGACAAGTGGAGAGTGCCGTCGGAAAACCTGGTTTACGCCGATGTCGATGGCAATATCGGATGGCACGCGGCCGGGCTTTCTCCGATACGAAAAGGCTGGTCAGGTTTGCTGCCGGTGCCGGGTAGTTCAGGCAAATACGAATGGCAAGGTTTCCTGCCGATGTCGGAGTTGCCTCATTCTTACAATTCCGCTTCACATTTCATTGCTACGGCGAATAACAATATTCTTCCGCCGAATTACAAACATCAGATCGGATATGAATGGAGCCCTCCGGTTCGGGCAATCAGGATTTCCGAAGTGCTCGCATCGCGAGAAGGGTTCACCATCGATGATTTCGAAAAACTGCAGCACGATGTGTTGTCACTGCCCGCACGTGATCTGGCGCCCTTGCTGAAACCTTTGAGGTCAACCGATGCTGATGTGACGCTGGCGTTGAAGATACTGAACAACTGGGATCTCAGACTCGATGCTGATTCCCCGGCGGCGGCTCTTTTCGAAATTTGGTTGAATAAACTGGGTCCAGCCGTTATGCGGACGCACATTCCGAAAGAAGCTGCGTCAATTGTCGGAACGCGCGGCAGCATCTTCAAAGTCATCGAATATCTGAAGAACACAGACAAGAATTCTATAGCCGAGCGCGACAGCGTATTGCTCGAGACATTGAAACAGGCAATGACCGATGCAAAGCAAAGGCTTGGCGAAGACGCTTCTAAATGGCGCTGGGGAGCTCTGCATCAAGCGCCATTCAAACATCCGCTATCCGGCGGTGGAGTGGTTGGCAACGTATTCGATCTGGATTCCGTTCCGCGGAGCGGAGACGGCAATACCGTTTGTGCCACCGCTGGCGCTGGTTTCGCCCAGACCCACGGAGCGTCGTTCCGCGAGATATTAGACGTATCCGATTGGGATAAATCAGTGGCGATAAATGTTCCAGGTCAGTCCGGGCAACCGGGAAGTCCGCATTATGGCGATCTGCTGCCGTTGTGGGCGAATGGACAGTATTTCCCGTTGTTGTTTAGTCGCAAAGCGATTGAGGCTCAGTCGAAAGACAGATTAGTTTTGCTGCCCAAGTAATTTTTGCGGATGAATGTTTGCGACGATGTAGGGGGCAGGGCTCGTCTCTGCCCGGATCGTGCGAAGCACGATGAAGTCTTAGATGATCTAAAGTGTTTAATTGCCTTTCGGCAATCCGGGTAGAGTGCCCTGACCCTACAGCGTTAGGAAGCTTTTCCGGCTAAAATAATGGGGCCTTCCGGTTGAGGTGATCCGCCCGCTTTCTCAAGCGTTATTGCGATGACATCAGCGGATGTTACTCCGGCGGGTATACTTTGTGAGGATACTTCATCGGGAGATTTGAATACTCCGCCGCTGATCTTTTGCCCGTTCACGATAAACCACAGCTGATACGATTTATCTGCGGGGGCCGCGGGCATTCCGTTGGCGACAAGCGTCCAACTTTTCTGATTGGGATTCCACAAAACTTTGGCCGGAACTGTTGGTTGGGCGCCAGTCGGAGCCAAAGCTGTAATGTTGGTGTCTTTAGCGTCAAGCAAAGCGACCAGAGCCTTCTGGTGACCTAACTGAGTTTCGTCCGCCGCAATTCGTGTACTCTGCTGGTCAATGTACGACTGCAGTTGACCGAGCGCCGTTTCCTGAGCAGCGATTTGTCGCCGCATATAGAAGAATGTCCCACCTAACGCAATTAACAATACCGCAGCTACCGCCCAGCCTCGCCAATCTGTTTTCGGTTTTGAAATAGTTACGGGCGCAACAGCCGGCGAGCTCTTTATTTGCGGTGTTGACTGGACTCTGGCGAGCAATCGATCTTTTACCGCAGGCGATGGTGTGGCGGGAGCGGTTGCAAGTGCGAGTGCGCCGACGGTCGCGTTCCATGCGTCCATCTCCGCCTGGCAGTCGCGGCAGCCGTCACTCAGGTGCGCCGCTATTCGTCGCGCCGTAACGTCGTCAGCGACGCCAAGGGCATACGAATCCAACTGCTGTTGTACTTCGTCGTGGGTCATCCATTCACCAAGGGAATCATCATCTGGCGAACCCAATCCGGCTCTTTGGCCAGATTTAAAGTATCGCTAATGCAACTCAAATCATTTGTCCGAACACTCCGCCCAGTTTTTCTCTCAGCGTCATCATTGCGCTTCGAGTCCGGGTCTTTACTGTACCCAGCGGTTCGCCGGTCATGTCGGCAATCTCTGTTTGAGATAGCCCGCTGAAATATGCCAGCTCCAGCACCTCTCGCTGCTTTGCCGGTAACTCGTTCAAAGCAGCCTGTACAATAGTACGATACTCGCTTCTTAGCGAATCGCCTTCGGGATCGCTGCGATCATCAGCAATGTTACCGGCCGGCGCTGCATCATCTATAGACGTAGTTTTGCTGTCCTTTCGTTGCCGCGTCCGGATTCGGTCTATTGCACGGCTTCGCGCAATTGCAAAGAGCCACGCTGGGACTGTGCCGCGAGATCCGTCATAACGGTTGGCCTCGCGCCACGCCTGGAAAAAGACTTCTTCGAGAATTTCCTCGGCCTCAGCACGGTTAGTCAGCACGCGCATTATCAACCCAAGTACCTGACTCGCGTACTGATCGTAGAGCGCAGCCAGGGCCGACTCGTCGCCTTTTGCGATGCGCGAGATCAGTAAAGCATCCGTATTAGGGGGTCTTGTTCCTTGGGCTTGCAACTCGTTTTTCTCTTCCCAGTCTATGTTACGACTATGACGGTTTGAACGGATTGTGAAAATGTGTCCGGGGTCTTTTCTTTTTGATGCGAGTCGCTATTTTGTCATTGCTTTCAAAATTTGACAACACATTTTTTCATGTAGCACAGACTTCCAGTCTGTGTCCTCCAGTATGTGCGCGGTAAACCGAAATCGCTCACTCCAAAATGTTTGCAGGCACGATGCCGACTACAAGCTTTTTCATACTTGAAAAAACCAATTGTCCGCAGCTAAGCTAAGTGAACTCTCCAGTTAATACTTGGTATGAAAGATCCCGAGTCGATTTATGCGTCGCAGGCCGCCAACGATTGTTTTTGCCCTTTCATTTTTTGCAGTGTTCATGGCAATTTCTTCTTTAACCTACGGCCAGTCGAAAACGTCGGAACAGTCGATACCGTCTCCCGGATCCGGTCCGAAATCCGGGACTATCAGCAGCACCAGGGATGAACAGCTCAGAGCAGTTACTGAAGAGGATGCTGAACTGGATTATCTTTATGAACGACATGAAGTTGGACGGGAAGATTACCTGCTTACGAAAGATCGACACTACGCGTTGCGGAAATACCTGTTAACGTTGCCAAGGAACACGATCGATTTGCCAGAGCTGTTTGTGATGACTAAAGCCGAATTCAAAGACTACTTTCGCAATCCACCAGCGCCTGAAAAATTAAGAGCCGGCGGCATCTGGGAAAAGCGGTGGGTATATCGGGCTAAAATTGTCCGGGGCCACACCTTCTATATCTTTGAGCGTCAATAATTTGCCGATTTATTGTTGGAAAATTGCACATTTTTTCACGATTTAAACCCTACCTGCGGAAGTTCCACTTGAGGTGCATAAGTCCATCGACATATGATAGGGTGCTTTAGTCCGCTGTGTGGGAGTGGATTACAACCTAACCCCAGTAAAATCTTGTTCTGCCCAGGATCGCTTAACTCCTGCCCATACGCGGATTCGATGTCGTGGACAATTTTAGTTTAAGGCCAGTCGGTTGACTGGACGCAATAGTAGTTCGCTTTATCCTGCTTCGGCAGGTTCCGGAGGTTGATCGATTATGGAGTTCAAATCGCAAAACAGGTTGCTTCGAATTGTGGGCATTGTTCTGGCAGCAGCGCTGCTCATAACAATCACTTCCAGGCGATACACCAGCGCCTCCACCAGCCTTGGCCGCATTGTCCAGGCAACGACAATTGAAGATTTGAACACCGAAGGGATCAATCCGGCGGCGGCAAGCTCAAGCGCGACCGTTACGGGTTTCGTTGTTGCACCGCCTTCTTTTCAGGACGGGGTCCTAGGTCAAAAGCAATATTCGGTGGAAGTTCCGGCCAATGCGACGATGTTGCAGGTCCATGTATTTGGAAATGAAGACATCAGGCTGTTTGCTCGTATAGGTCAGCCGGTTACAGGTAGCGGCAATTCGTTTGTCGCCGATTATCACGCCGCGAACAATCTGACAGGTGACCAGACAATAACGATTACGCCCAACGATACAAACCAGACTCCGCTGCACGCCAGCACAATTATTTTCGGCGTCGTAAATGACGGCGCGGGCGCGCTGAATTTCACGTTAAATGCCACCTTGACGACTAGCGGAAACAGTGGCGGCGTAAACGTCATTCCGATCAATTCCGGCACGACAGTATCGGACAGCATTCCGGCCGCGACTGGCGGCGTGGGAGTTTTGGATACTAATCAATATTCGATAGTCGTTCCGGCCGGCGCGACCCAGTTGGTTGTAAGTACAACCTCGAATCAGAACATCGATCTCTTCGTCAGGTTGAATCAGCCGGTGACGCAGGCGGGAAATTCGTTCCAGTCCGATTTTTCGTCAACTTCGAGTGGCGGAAACGAGACTATCGTCATCAGCTCGTTTACCAATCCGGCATTGCAAGCGGGAACTTATTTTATAGGCGTCGTAAACCAGAGCACATCAACGGCCCAGTTCAACCTGACGGCAACGATTACCGGCGGCAGCCAGGGAACGGTTGTAGCTCTGCAATCTGGTGTCGCACAAACCGGAACAGTGGCTGGCGTGCCGTTTGGAAGCGCTTTCCTTCTGAATCCTACTCAATTCTCAATACAGGTGCCGGCCGGAGCAACACAGTTACAGATAGTAATGACCAGCAACAACCCGCTGGATATGTATGTCAGGACAGGGCAGCAGGTGACGGTTGGGACGACGACATTCGTGTTTGATTACGCGGCGACGGGAAACAGTTTGACAAAGACAATCACAATCACGCCCACGTCAACTCCGCCACTGCAGGCCGCGACCTATTTCATCGCTCTGGTTAACAATGGATCTAACCCGGCCAATTTCAACCTGACGGCAACGGTGACAAGCGGTAATCCGCAGAATTGTACATTCTCGATATCGCCGAACAATCAGACTTTCCCGTCAACTGGCGGAACTGGAAGCGTTACCGTAACAACTCAATCAGGATGCGCGTGGACAGCGATCAGCAATTCCTCTTTCGTTACTATTACGTCAGGACCAGGCGGCAATGGAAGCGGAGTAGTAAATTTCACCGTTGCGCCATCGAGCTCGCAATTCACGCTGTTTGGTACTTTGACAATTGCAGGCCAGACGTTTGTCGTGACAGAGACATCTGCGCAGCCCGCTTGCACTTTCACGATCTCGCCGACTACTCAGAACTTCGCGCTTGGCGGAGGAACGGGCAGCGTGACGGTTACGACCCAGTCTGGTTGTAACTGGACCGCCGTCAGCAACTCAGGGTTCGTGACTGTAACCTCTGGCGCCAGCGGCACAGGAAACGGAACGGTTAATTTCAGTGTTGGGGGAACAACATCGGCGAGAGTCGGAACGATAACGATTGCGGGCCAAACTTTCACGGTTAATCAGAATGGCGCCTGTTCATTCGCCATTTCGCCGACGTCGATCGTTGCGTCGCAGAACGTAACGACATCAGGAATCACTGTAATAACCCAGCCGGGATGTCAATGGACTGCTGTAAGCAACGCCTCGTTTGCGACAATCACAGGCGGGAGCAGTGGTACTGGCAACGGCACCGTTTCTTACTTCCTGCAATCAAATACAGGATTCACCAGATTCGGTACGATAACTGTAGCGGGTCTTACATTCAATATTACTCAGACGGGACCATTCGGAACACCGAGTTGCCCGTCAGCCGCAACGGTAACAAGCATTGCTCCGCAAAGCGGCGCTGTCGGAACGATCATCGATATCAAAGGCGTGAACTTCACCGGTATCACTGGAGTGCGGTTCGGCAACACTCCCGCAACATTTACGGTCAACAGCGACACTGATCTGATCGCGACGGTGCCGGCCGGTGCGACATCGGGGCAGATTACCCTGACAAAACCAAATTGTGGAGATATTGCAGTCGGCGCATTTACCGTGCTCAACTGCACCAGCACGATTCCCGTATCGCTGCCGACCAACGTCACTGCCAGCGCCGGTAACAACGTGACGATTCCATTGACCGTCGGAGATCTGACCAACAAAGGCGTGCTCTCTTACGATTTCCTGATCACATTTGATCCAACGCAGATTACGCCTCAGGCTACTGCCGTAACGCAAAGCGGCACGTTGAGCAATAGTATGATTCTGGCCACAAACACTAATGTCCCAGGCCAGTTGAGAGTTTCCGGCGCAAGCACTTCCGCCCTTTCGGGTGCGGGAACGCTGCTGAATCTGAACTTTACCGTCATTACTCAAACGACTGCTTGCGCAACGCTCAGCATTTCAAACTTCGTATTCAACGAGGGCAGCCCCTGCGCATCAACCACAAGTGGTCAGGTATGTCGTGGCTCTGCCAATATCAGCGGAGCCGTCAACTATGCAATCACACCACAAGGCGTGACCGGGGTAACCCTGACTGCGGCGGGAACGCCATCGGCAACGTTTACTACCGGGCATAATGGTGTTTATCAATTCACAAATTTAGGAACGGGAGCATATACAGTCACTCCGAGCAAGACGGGCGACATCAACGGCGCAATCGACGCGTTCGACGCTTCGCTGGTGTTAAGAGGCGCGGCCGGACTGGTGAATCTGACTCCAAATCAGAAGCTGGCGGCCGATGTCAGCGGCGATGGTAATGTGACCGCATTCGACGCTGCGTTGATCGCTCAATTTGCAGTGGGAATTCCGAATACCAGTAATGTCGGCAAATGGATATTCGTTCCAGCCAGCCGCTCTTATCCAAGTCTGGTCGCGGATCAGATCAATCAAAACTATGACGCTATCCTGATAGGTGACGTATCGGGTAACTGGGTTACCGCGCTGCCGGTCGCGCCTCCAGGCGATATCACGCAATCGAAGGTTCGTACCAGAGCTGTTACGGTTGCGCCAGCGGCGACTATTACGGCATCGCTGCCCGTAGCGACGGGATCGCCTTCCACCAATGTAACGATTCCGATAACTGTCAGCGATCTGACTGGAAACGGAATCTTTTCGTATGAATTCGACATCAGTTACGATCTGAATGTTCTGACTCCGCTTAACAGCCCGGTGGATACTACTGGCACGCTCAGCAGCGCGTTCCAGATTGTTCCAAACGTTCCGACTCCGGGTCACCTGTTGGTTGCGGCGTTTGGCACTAATCCTTTGGCAGGTTCAGGAAAACTGTTGAATCTGGTCTTCAAGGTTTCGGCCACACACAACGGAACCAGTCCGTTGACGTGGCAGAAGCTGCAATTCAACGAAGGCTCACCTGTTGCCGGCCCGGTAAGCGGAGGATTCACGATTGGCGACCCTTGCGCCGCGGTTCTTTCTCCGGCGACCAAGTCGTTTGGCGTCAGCGGCGGTGCGGGAAGCGTCACGATTTCTATAGCTAATGGATGCTCAGTGACTCCGACGACGAGCGCGTCGTGGATAACACTGGGCAGCCTGGCGAATGGAATTCTGAGTTACACCGTATCGTCGAATAACACAGGTGGAGTCCGGTCGGGCACGATTACGGTGGGCGGCAAGACATTTAACGTTGTTCAGGGCACCAGCGCGCAGGCAACGTTGTACGGTGACATTAACCACGACGGCAAAGTTGATATCAGCGACCTCCTCCTGCTTGCGAATTTCCTTGCTGGAAACACTCAGATTGACACGACGGCTGCAGACGTGATGCTGGACGGCAAGGTCGATACGCTGGATTTGATAACCCTGGCGAATTTCATTGCGGGGAACACCCCAGGGTTGCCGCAGTTACCGGTGGTTTCACAGCAGCAAGTCCGACAAGATTACATAGCCGGAACGTCTGGGTGGTTTATATCTATTGATTGGAAGGATATCGGATCTCAAGCCGACGGCCGATAGAAATTCGAGGGCAGGCGAAGATCAGAGTCGCGAAAATCCCGGCATTCAAGTCTCAGTGGACGCTCTCAATCGCTCCTACTATTGCCTTTGACTGCGTAGGAAATGCAGTATAATGTCAGCTGAAGTGGAACGTAAAACTGTATTTCCCCAGTCAGCGGGTTCAAACCGCTATAATCCAGTGTGCACAACGACAAATCCTCTATGAGTCTTACAAGAGGTATTCAATGGTTAAGCTTGCGAACGACGCTGCGGCCACGGCTCGAGCGCTTCCGACAGAGGTGAACTGGAATGATTTCGGGCATTCTGAGCACTTCGTGCAATTCTATGAGTCTGACGAGTTTCTTCTTGATTCGCTAAAAGGGTATGTTCATTCGGCGGTCGCGAACGGTGATCATGTCATTATAATTGCTACTGAGCCTCATCAAGATGCTCTTCGCTCGAAATTATCACAACTCGATCTTGATGTTTCCGATCTGATCGCGACAGAACAGCTGTTGTGTCTTGACGCGGCAGAGACGCTAGCGAAATTTATTATTAACGGGTCACCTGATTCTGATCGTTTCTTCGAGGTAGTGGGTGCCCTAATCAGAAAAGCAACAGCCGATGGCAGCCGTCATGTTCGAGCTTTCGGTGAAATGGTTGCTCTGCTGTGGGCTGATGGCAACTATAATGCGGCATTGAGGCTGGAATCGCTCTGGAACGAATTACAACATAATTATAGCTTCTCACTGTTCTGTGGCTACAAAATGGATGGTCTGGGCGGCACAAAACTGGCAGAACCTCTTGAAGACGTCTGCACTCAGCATTCACGAGTAATTCCTGGCGAAAGTTATACCACTCTGAAAGATCCTGACGAGCGGCTGCGAGCCATTATTCGCTTGCAGCAAAAGGCATGTACTTTGGAAGCAGAACTAAACGAGAAAAACCTGCTCCAGAATCAATTAGAGAAGCAGCTTCAGGAACGAGAAGAGTTGCTGGCCCGAGAACAAAAGGCCCGCGAAGAAGCAGAAGTGGCAAATCGAATGAAGGACGAGTTCGTCGCTACTATCTCGCACGAATTGCGAACGCCGCTGAACGCGATCATCGGGTGGACGCATATTCTCCGGGTAAAGAAAACGGATCAGGCGATGCTGGACAGAGCGCTCGAAACAATAGAGCGCAATGCCAGAATACAGTCACAACTGGTGGAAGATATTCTGGATACATCGCGAATAATACTGGGTGAACTTCGCCTGAAAGTCGAGCCCGTCGATATGGCGGCCATCATCAATGCGGCTATCGATGCGGTGCAGCTTTCAGCCGACGCAAAAGATATTCAGTTGGTCGTAATCATAGATCCTTCAGCCCGCCGAATAATGGGCGATGCCAAGCGTCTGCAACAGGTGGTCTGGAATCTGTTGTCGAATTCTATCCGATTCACGCCATCTGGCGGGCGTGTTGAAGTTCGGATGGAATCGGCAGGTTCGAACATTATTAAGATTAAGGTCATCGATACAGGTAGGGGAATAAACTCCGATTTCCTGCCATATATTTTCGATCGTTTCCGTCAGGAGGACGGCAGCATCACACGTCGTTACGGAGGTCTGGGGCTTGGCCTTGCCCTTGTGCGACATCTGGTTGAGTTACATGGTGGAGCCGTAGAAGCAAAGAGCGACGGGGAAGGTAAGGGTGCGACTTTCGTATTGACCCTGCCGGCAGGAGGAACAAGAGTCAATCAACCGCAGCCCTCGAACGATTGTGCCCCGCTAACAACCGATGACGACGAGGAGGATTTGCCGCTCGAAGGGGTTAACCTGCTTGTGGTCGATGATGACCGCGATAACCTTGATATGCTCGCGGTAGGGCTTGAGCGGTATGGAGCAACGATCCAGGTTGCGAGCTCGGCAGCCGAAGCACTCGAGGTCCTGCAACGGTATAATCCGGATGTCCTTGTCTCAGATATTGCGATGCCGGATGAAGATGGCTATGGGCTAATAAGACGGATTCGAGAGTCTAATAACGCCACACCGGCGATTGCTCTGACCGCATATGTCAGGATGGAAGACCAGGCGTCAGCGCTTTCAGCAGGCTTCAATGCCTTCGTGCCAAAACCAGTTGAGCTTAATGAATTGATAACTGCCGTCAAACTTGCGCTGAAAGGTTCGGTTAGTAGTGACAGGAATTAGCCATTGGTTCGCAGTTAGTTAAGGGGCTATCAAACAGGAAATCAAGCAGCCCTTTTCGGTCGAGGCATTATATTATTCGCGATCTTCATGCAGTTTGATGCGTCAGTTTCTTGTGACAGGCACAATGGAAACCACTCTGCCCAAGGGCAAGCCTGAGCCTAACCGGTCATCTTTATAGCCGTCTTGCTCTCCTTGCCGTAGTCTGGATTCGGCCGTAAAATCCTGCCCTCCTTAAACAATTCCCCGGTAACATCCTTTTATCTAGAGAGTTCTGGATGAATAAGCCCTTTAATATTCTATGCGTGGATGACCATGGCGACAGTGTAACAATGTTAAAGGTATTATTAGAAATGGAAGGCTACAATGTGACCGTTGCCTGTTCTGGATATGAAGCGCTCGAGATTCTAAAAACACAGCATTTCGATTTGCACATCCTGGATATCCACATGCCCGATATGAGCGGATTAGAGCTTTGCGGCAAGCTGCGAGAACACGATCAACGCTCGCCAATTATCCTCTATTCCGCTGGAATTAACGATGAACAGAAAAAAGAAGGCTACAAATGCGGCGTAACAATGTTTATTGCGAAGCCTGAGGGGCTCGAGACCATAATTGAAGTCGCCAACGCAATGCGGAACGACAAACGTCCGTGACACGGCATCCGGATAAATTCAGTCACCAACTGGCAAATTAGGACTCCGAACGATGTTCAAAATCGTAAAAACGATGAATAGAAATCGGGTGCTTAATATGGTATGTTAATTGGGCGCCTGCGACGGTGAGGAAAAGTAATTATGACAGCGATTTTGGAAACGCATATCGAGTTGGACGAGCAGGGAAGACCCTGGATCACTGGTGCTAACACCAAAGTGATTGAGGTCGTGCTGGATCATCTCTGTTATGGATGGAGTCCAGAAGAAATGCAGGCCGAACACCCTCATCTGTCATTAGCTCAAATCCATTCGGCGCTCGCTTATTATTACGATCACAAGGAAGAGATAGATCGGGCAATCGCCGAGATGGAAAACCGTGTAGACGCGCGAGCAGACTTGGCTAAAGACTCACCCGGACGACGGAAATTGCGCGAGCTTGGGTTACTCTAATGAGCCTCAAGCTCTATATGGACGTCCAAGTACCTTATGCCATTACAAGGGGTTTGAGATTGCGCAGCGTGGATGTAATGACATCGCAGGACGACAACACCACAAGATTATCCGATCCGAGATTATTAGACAGAGCAACAGAGTTAGGGAGAGTTCTGTTCACCCAAGATGAAGACCTGTTAGCTGAAGCAGACAAGCGCCAGGAGAAAGGCAGGGAATTCGCGGGAGTGATTTACATGAGGCAGCGGAGACAGACACTCGGGCAGTGTATAGATGAACTGGAATTAATTTCCGGTGTATACGATCCGAAAGACATGGCAAACCGTGTTGAGTACCTACCGTTGAAATAAAAAATGGTTTTCTCAGGTTTTGCACAAATAACCCGACCCGCACATAAGTCGGTACATTGTACAAAAAGCCCCAGGGTCATAAATAAAACTTACCACCTCTTGGATTGAATCAAATCTGAATTTGCCAACCCGTGTCACACTTGTCACAGGGCTGCAAGTTATGTGCTGTCTATAAATAACGCGGTGACACTTACTGTGTCGCCGCCGTCAAGATGTCTGAATTCGGCCAACTGATGTCACGGTCTTTACCGGTTAGAGTTGTAGCTGGAAATCAGGTTCGGGCGGTTTTAAACTCATCGCGTTCGAATGTCCAAAATCGTTTGACTGCCGCGAAGTCATTGTGTACATTAATCGTTTGCATTTTTGACGAATACGTGTGCGCGGTTTATGTTTGAAGCGCTTTCAGACAAACTCAAAAAAGTCTTAAAAGACCTTAAAGGCGAAGGCAAGTTAACCGAAGCCCATATCGACGCCGCGATGCGCGAGATTCGCATTGCCTTGCTCGAAGCCGACGTTAACTTCAAGGTCGTAAAAGAGTTTGTCGAATCGGTCAAACAAAAGGCGCTCGGTCAGGAAGTAATGCAGGCGCTGTCGCCCGGGCAGCAGGTGATAAAGATCGTCAACGACGAGCTTGTTTCGCTGCTGGGTGGAACGTCGACAAAGTTGGTCTTTACCCAGCGCATTCCGAACGTCGTAATGATGGTCGGCTTGCAGGGCTCGGGCAAGACCACTTCGACTGGCAAACTGTCGCTCTATCTGTCAAAGAACGAGAAGCGCAATCCGCTGATGGTCTCGGTCGACGTTTACCGACCTGCCGCGCGGAACCAGCTCTCGGTGATCGGAAAAGCGATCAACAAACCGGTCTTTGAATATCCTGAAAGCGACGATCCGTTGACGATCTGTCGAGCCGCTTTCAAGCACGCTCAGCAAGTTGGCTTCGATACGCTGCTGATCGACACTGCAGGGCGACTCCACATCGACGACCAGTTGATGACGGAGCTTCAGCAGATCAAGCGTGAGATGGTCCCGGCTGAGATCCTGTTCGTCGCCGATGCAATGACCGGACAGGACGCCGTGAAGAGCGCCAAGGAGTTTCACGATCGCGTTGGTATCAGTGGCGTGATGCTGACAAAGATGGACGGCGATGCCCGCGGTGGCGGGGCGCTCTCTATCAAATATATAACCGGTCAGCCGATCAAATTCATCGGCGTCGGCGAAAAGTACGATGCCCTGGAGCAATTCTATCCGGACCGCATTGCATCGCGAATTCTGGGTATGGGTGACGTTCTGAGCCTGATCGAAAAGGTTCAGTCCGAAGTCGACGAAAAACAGGCTGAAGAGTTAGAGCGTAAACTGGCCGAAGACAGCTTCACGATGGAAGATTATCGCGACCAGTTAAAGCAGATGAAGAAGCTCGGCTCGTTCGACAAATTGCTGAGCATGATACCGGAAGGTCTTTTTGGCGGAATGAACCTGCGCTTGACGCCGGAGCAGATGCAGCAGGCCGAAGAGAAGCTGAAAAGGACCGAAGCGATCATCAACTCGATGACTCCTTATGAGCGCGAAAATCATAAGGTCGTCGTAATGAACGGTGATCGCCGAAAGCGCATTGCGGCCGGCAGCGGATCATCGATTCAGGAAGTGATGACGGTTGTCAATGAATACAGCGAGATGCGCAAGATGATGCGCATGGTCGCGGGTGGTGGGATGATGGGCGGAGCGATGGGGAAGATGGCTCGTCGTTTGACCGGCATGGGCCCAAAAAAGAAACACCACTCAAAGAAGAAAAAGAAGCGAAAATAGGGGTCGGGGGTCAGTGGCCAGGGGTCAGGGAAGACCGGACCAGTGGCCGGCAGTTGGTGGTTATGGATAATGGCCGGAAGGTAGTGATCAGGGAACAGTGGTTAGCTGGAATCGAATCTACAAACGATCAATCACTGACCCCCGGCCACTGATACCTGGCCACTGCTTCAAGTTTTTTCCCTTTTTGGGGATTTATAAATTATAATCGGACCGCGGAGGTACGGATTTGTTAGCAATTCGTTTGACCCGCAAGGGTGCAAAGAAACAGCCATTTTATCGTGTTGTCGTGACTGAAAAAGAAAGCAAGCGCGACGGCCGATTTGTGGAAATACTTGGTCATTACGATCCAATTCAAACACCAGCGATTATCAAGCTGGACACAGAGCGGATCAATTACTGGATTGGTCGAGGAGCACAGCCGACCGAAACAGTTAAGAAACTGTTAAAGAATCAGACACCGGTTGAACAGCCCGCAGAGCAATAACTCGGGCGTGTCTCTCTTTCGGTTTCAGACTGTTGGTTGGGCCCCCGGTTTCTGACTTGCCCATGAGGAGGCTGTTCTATGAAGGAGCTGGTTGAGATCATAGCGAGATCACTGGTTGATTACCCCGACGAAGTGCAGGTCAAGGAAGTAGAGGGAGATGCCACCACGGTTCTGGAGCTGCGTGTGGCCGCAGGTGATTTAGGTAAAGTCATCGGAAAGCAGGGACGCACTGCGAGGGCGATTCGCACGATTCTGGGCGCTTCAGGGATGAAACTGAAGAAGCGGTTCGTGCTGGAGATTTTAGAGTAAGTGACTGACTCGGGCCGCCAGGACACGGATTTGATAAGTGTCGCCCGGATCACGAAGACTCAGGGGCGAATTGGTGAAGTGGCCGCCGAAATCCTGACGGATTTCCCTGAACGGTTCGCAGAGCTTGACGAGGTATACGTCAAACTGCCAAACGGACAGCAGCAGCAGTACACGCTCGCCGATTCGTGGCCGCATAAAGATCGAATCGTCCTGAAGTTCGAGGGAATCGATTCGATCACGTCGGCGGAAACGCTGATAGGCGGAACGGTTTTAATATCCTCGGAAGATTTGATCGAGCTTCCGGAGGATTCGTTCTTTGACTTTGAATTAGAAGGGTGCGAGGTCGTCGACAGATCGAACCGTCACATCGGAACGGTTCGTGAAATTGTGCGGACCGGCGGAACCGAATTGCTTTCGGTTATGGACGAAGGTGGATCAGAGAAACTGATTCCATTCGCCGAAAGCATTTGTGTTGAGATCGATAAGGCTGCTAAAAGAATCGTGATCGAGCCGCCGGAAGGACTGCTGGAACTGTAGGTCTGGAACAGTAGGTTTTGTTGTCATGCGTTTCGACCTGATAACTATCTTCCCGGAATTTTTTCAGGGACCGTTTGAATTCGGCATTATCCGCAGAGCCGTCCAGAACGGGATAGTTAAAATCAACATTCACGACCTGCGTCATTTCACGCACGACAAGCACCAGGTTGTCGATGATCGGCCGTTTGGCGGCGGAGACGGAATGGTTCTGAAACCGGAACCGATCTTTCGCGCCGTTGAATGGTTAAAGGAAGTCGTAAAGAGCCAGCGCTCGGCAACGGTCTTGTTGACGCCGCAGGGAAGAAGATTTGATCAGGAAATCGCGGCTGAACTTGCCGAATTCGATCATGTGATTTTGTTGTGCGGTCGGTACGAAGGAATTGACGAACGCGTAATTGAAACGCTGGTCACCGATGAAATATCGATTGGTGATTATGTGCTTAGTGGCGGTGAGCTGCCGGCGATGGTTCTGGTCGATGCCGTGGTCAGGTTGTTGCCGAATGCGCTGGGAAGCGACACATCGGCCGCCAACGATTCGTTTTCGTCAGGGCTGCTGGATTGTCCGCATTACACGCGACCGGCGGAGTATCGCGGACTGACCGTGCCCGAAGTTTTGCAGGAAGGCAATCACAAACAGATTGCCGCGTGGCGTCGCCGAAAGGCTCTTGAAAAGACGCTGCGACAACGGCCGGATTTATTGGAATCGGCCGATTTGACTGAAGAAGATAAAGCGACAATCAGAGATTTGCTGAGAAATCGAAAAGACAAGTCGCAATCATAGAAATTTACGCGGATAAGAGGATTACAATGAATAGTCTTGATTTTGTCGAGAAGAATCAACTGAAGAGCAACCTTCCGGCCTTTGAACCGGGTGACACAGTGCGCGTTCATGTAAGAATCAAGGAAGGCGAAAACAAAGAGCGTCTTCAGGCATTCGAAGGCGTCGTGATTGCCAAAAAGCACGGCGGTGTGCGAGCGACTTTCACCGTTCGCAAGACCAGCTTTGGTATCGGCGTCGAGCGTATTTTCCCGCTTCACGCGACAATCATTGATCACATCGACGTGATTAAACGCGGTCGCGTCCGTCGCGCCAAACTTTATTATCTGCGCAATCTGCGCGGCAAGGCTGCCCGTATCCGCGAGAAGGATACGCGAGGTACTGCCAATGCTGAAGCGGCCGGTACCAAATCCTAGTATTTTTAAGGCTAGCAGTCTCGAGCCGCCTGGATTTGGGAGACCCGGTCATCACAGGATTACGTGATCCGAGTTGGGATCCTGCATCCAGGCGATTCTTTATCCCTGAATTAATAAATCAAAATCGTCCTTTCCATAAATTTTTTTCACATCAGGAATTTTATTAATATTTCTAAAATTGTTATTATCGTAACCTATTAGTTTCTCTGTCTTTTCCTTGTCCACAGGCTGAGCGACTGCTAACCATCATCAGTGGTCGCGAAAACTCGCTGCATCGATCTGTTTGGGACACGGCAACACATAGTTCAAGAGGCATTTCGAATGCAACCTGTAGGTCGTGCGGGTAGTTCTCGATTTTCAATAGTTTTCAGATTTATTGTAGTCGCGGGTTTAGCCCTCATTGTCATTATTCCGTTAACGTATCCGAGGAGCGGGAAACCGTTAAATCGTAATCTTCCGGGGCCGGCAACACGCCAGCAAAAGCCTGCTGGCAGAGCAATTCAATCAGGTGGCGCTGAGAGAGCGACGAAAGTATCCGCTGCGGGAATGAGACAGATAGCAGCGCTGCTTGCAGAAAAGGAGTCTCGTACTCCCGCGCAGAAAAAAATCGATTCCCAACTGCTTCAGGCGTTCAGAGAGTCGCGAGGTCAGCAAATGGCGGCAGGCGTCAGTCTTGCGCCGTCCGCCGTTCAAGCAGAGAAATCGGGGATGCTGATGGTCGATATCAGCGCCGATGTTACTGACTCGCTTATCGAGAGAATTAAGTCGACAGGCGGCGAAATTGTCTATCCATCAGCGGAATACAAGACAATAAGAGCAAGGATCAACCTATCGGATGTCGAGACAATAGCGGGTTATTCCGAAGTGAGGTTTATACAAGCTGCAATCCCTTCGATTACGCATGAAATGTCGGATCCAAACAGGAATTTGGCGGCAAATACCAATGATCGACTAAACATAATTCGGTCACTTGCTTCGAATCCGGGAATTGATGAAACAGTGCGGCATACATCGTTTGCGGAACGCTCGGAAAACGTGCGCAAAAAACTCTCCAGTTACTTTGGGCTTTCGCCAACCGCTACTTTTTTCACAGGAAACTTTGAATCTGAAGGCGACAGAGCCCATCGCGCGGACGATGTTCGCGCAACTTTTGGCTACGCAGGTGAAGGCGTCAGAATTGGCGTTCTGTCAGATAGTTTTAACAATCGGAATAGGCTGTCGGATTTGGTAGGGCTTGGTAATCTTCCCGGACCAGGTAATCCATTGGGCAATGTAACACCGGTGACAGTGGTTCAGGATTTCCCGTTTAACGGAACCGACGAAGGCGCCGCGATGCTGGAAATTATTCATGACATAGCACCAAAGGCGCAACTCTTTTTCGCAACCGCCAGTCTCAGCGAAGCAAGCTTCGCGACAAACATTCTTGCCTTGCGAAACGCTCCTTTCAATTGCGATATCATCGTCGACGATGTTGGCTATTTTGATGAATCTCCGTTCCAGGACGGAATCGTTGCGCAAGCGGTGAACACGGTAACCAACAGCGGCGCTTTGTATTTTTCAGCAGCAGGGAACGAAGGCTCGCTGGCGAAAGGAACATCCGGAGTCTGGGAAGGCGACTTCAATGACGCCGGATCGACATTGATAATTCCGGGTAACGGGAAAACTGGAACGGTTCACAACTTCGGCACGGTTTCAAATCCAATCGAAGGCGATGCGGTTACGCGTTTCGGAAACTTTTACTCTCTCATGTGGTCCGATCCCTGGGGCACCTCAAACAACGACTATGATCTGTTTTTAATGGATTCGACGCTTACGACAGTTGAAGCTTCATCAACTAACGTTCAAGACGGAACCCAGAATCCCTTCGAGTTCTTAAATCGAGGTCCAAACAATCTAAATGACAAGCTGGTGGTTTTTAAAACCAGCACGGCCCAGGTACGGGCAATCAGCCTGAACACAAATCGCGGTACTCTGGCAATCGGGACGAACGGCCAAACCTATGGTCATTCCGCCGCAGTGAATGCATTTAGTGTAGCGGCCACCCCGGCAGCCAACGCGTTTGATGCGAATTCTCCGGCCGGGCCTTTTCCAAATGCGTTTTCATCTTCAAACGTTGTCGAGAGATTTTCATCCGACGGTCCGCGGCGTGTTTTCTATAACGCTGACGGAACTCCGATAACGCCGGGCAATGTGTTGTTCAGTACAAAAGGTGGAACTGTTCGACAAAAACCTGATATTACCGCCGCTGACGGCGTGTCCACACAATTGTTTGGGCAATTTTTCGGGACATCGGCGGCGGCACCGCACGCCGGAGCCATTGCGGCTTTGCTGAAATCGGCCGATCCCTCATTGTCAACCAGTCAGATCAGAGAGATTCTGACCAGCACCGCTCTCGACATTGAGTCCCCGGGACCGGATAACATAAGTGGTGCAGGTATTGTTCAGGCGTTCCAGGCGATGCAGACGATTCAACCGGCGCCTGTCACCCATCTGGACTTGGGAACGGTGACCGCGACTGAAGGCGCACACAGTAATCACAATGGAAAGATCGATCCTGGTGAGACGGTCAATCTGGTAATTACTCTGGCAAATCCGACAAATATACCAGCGACGAATGTCAAAGCAACTTTGTTGAATGCGGGTTTTGGACTACCGGTCGGCCAGAACGCAACCTCGTATGGCACGATACCGGCCGCTGGCAGCGGAGACAATTCTTCGATTCCGTTTGTGGTCGGAGTCAGTCCAACAGCGGTTTGCGGGCAGCAATTTAATTTTTTCCTGGCAGTATCCTTTGACGGCGATGCCAGCCCGCAACAGTTTTCAGTTTCGTTTAAAACCGACGCGGGCCCGGAACCAGTTATATCTGCAAAGCTTGGTCAGCCAGTTCCCGCCAGCGTCGATTATTCCGAAACTATACAATCACAGACCGGAATATTGAGTCGAGGCGGGACATCGTCTTCGTGCGCAAGCACCGTCTCTGCGCCAGTACTTGCGGATACCACCGGAAGTCGAACTGCGGACGTATATTCGTTGTTTAATCCGTTTGGCGCTGGTCAATGTGTGACGGTAACTATGAACAGCCCCAACGGGGCGAACCTTTATACTGTAGCTTACGATGGCTCTTATGACAGCGCTAACCCGGCGAATAACTTCCTTGGCGCGGCTGGTACGTCATCGAATCAACAATCATTTTCGTTCACGACAACTGCTAATAGCCGTATTATCGTTGTGGTTCATGAAGTGAACCCGGGAGGCGGCGTCGGGTCTGCTTATACTTTGGGTATTTCAAGCAAACCTTCGATCGCAACTTGCACAGAAGGACCGTCCTGTGATCTGGCGTTGTCGCCGCTATCGATTCCAGGCGGATCTGTCGGTGCACCGTATAATCAGACATTCACGGCCTCAGGCGGCAGCGGATTTTCTAATGTTTCAAAGATTGTGAATAATATTAACGGCCTGTTGCCGGCCGGACTTACGTTTTCAGGAAATACTCT
>Ga0070741_10007205_pt1 | contig 23227 bp, 21 predicted proteins | sample Coa_R1_4_FD_66440 | JGI IMG/M metagenome (GOLD analysis project Ga0070741, IMG submission 66440) | Surface soil microbial communities from Centralia Pennsylvania, which are recovering from an underground coalmine fire - Coalmine... | ecosystem: Environmental > Terrestrial > Soil > Unclassified ... | reverse complement strand
CCCGGGCAGGTGGTGCTGAGCGGCGCACGGGACGCGCTCGACCGCGCCGTGGCGCTGGCCCGCCAGCGGGGGGTGCGCCGGGCGCTGCCCCTCAACGTCAGCGGTGCCTTCCACTCGCCGCTGATGGCCCCGGCCGCCGAGCGCTTCGGCGCCCTGCTCGACCGCGCCGCCTTCCGCGACGCGACCGTGCCCGTCGTCTGCAACGTCGACGCCGAGGCGGTGCGCGACGCGGGGGGGCTCCGCGAGCGCCTGCGCCGCCAGCTCACCGCGCCGGTTCGCTGGGTGGACTGCGTCAACACCCTGCTGGAGCTGGGCGCCGGCGCCCTGCTCGAGGTGGGGCCGGGGTCGGTGCTGACCGGGCTGGCCAGGCGCATCGCCCCCGAGGTGCGCGCCCTCTCGGTGGCCCGCCTCGACGACGCGGTGGCCGTGCATGCCTGAGCGGCCGCTGGAGGGGCGGGTCGCCCTCGTCACCGGCGCCTCGCGCGGCATCGGTCGCGCGGCGGCCATCGCCCTGGCCGGCCAGGGCGCCTCGGTTGCAGTCGGCTATGGCAGCAACATGGAGGCCGCGGAACGCGTCGCCGCCGAGCTGCGCACCCACGACGTCAGCGCAATCGCCCTCGGCGCCGAGCTCTCCGACGCCGAGCAGGCGGCCACCCTGGTGCCGCGCACCGTCGAGGCCCTCGGCGGTATCGACGTGGTGGTCAACAACGCGGGGGTGGCCCGCGACAACCTCGCCCTGCGCATGTCCGACGCCGACTGGCGGGCGGTCATCGACGTCGACCTCACCGCCGCATTCGTCATCTGCCGGGCCGCCCTGCGCCCTCTGCTGCGGCAGCGCTGGGGGCGCATCATCAACGTGTCGAGCATCAGCGGGGTCATGGGAAACCCCGGCCAGGTCAACTACTCCGCGGCCAAGGCGGGCCTGATCGGCATGACCAAGTCGCTGGCCCGCGAGGTGGGCAGCCGCGACATCACCGTCAACGCCGTCGCCCCCGGCTTCATCGAGACAGACATGACAGAAACTCTCGACACGCAGCTGCGCGTGCGCGTCGTCGAGCAGATCCCGGTGGGCCGCATGGGCACCGCCGACGAGGTCGCGGCCGCCATCGCCTTCCTCGCCTCACCGGCCGCCGCGTACGTCAACGGACACGTCCTGCACGTCGACGGAGGCATGGGGGCCTGAGCACTGCATCGGCGGAGTAGAATGCGAGCCCAACGTGTCTGAGACGCCGCCGGACGTGATCGACATCGGCACCGGCGTCGGCGACTCCGAACCGCAGCCTGGCGGGCGACCCTCCGGACGGCGGCGCCGCGCACCCGCGCGCCGCGTCCCGAGCGCCGCTCCCCCGGACGGCGGCGGTGAGGCAGCGGCTCCCCCGGTCGCGGCCGCCGGCGGAGCCACGGCCGTCGCCCAGGAGCCGGGCGCCGACGCGCCCGCGCGCAAGACCCACCGCGGGCGGCGCGGTGGCAGCCGCCGGCGCGGCGGCCGGCCCGCCGAGGGCGGCGACGCCGAGGTCTCCACCGAAACCGGCGAGCCCCTGGCGGCTTCTCCCACCCCGGAGGCACCCTTGCCTCCAGCGGTCCTCGACGGCGCCTCCGGCCCCCTCGCCTGGGCCCGTTCCGGGGAGGCACCGGACGAGCGTTCGACCCGTCAAACTGATACGGCCCACTCAACGGAGGCCGCACAAGGGAGCACTGATGGCAGACACGAACTTCGAGAAGTTCAAGTCGATCGTGGTGGAACAGCTCGGCGTCGAGCCCGAGCAGGTGACCCTGGAAGCGAGCTTCGTCGACGACCTGAACGCGGACTCCCTGGACCTCGTGGAGCTGATCATGGCCTTCGAGGAGGAGTACGGGATGGAGATCTCGGACGAGGACGCCGAGAAGATCGGGACGGTGGGCCAGGCCTGGGACTACGTCCAGGAGAAGCTGGGGACGGTGAGCTAGCGCCCCAGGGGGGGCGGGCGGTTCTCCCCCCGGCGGAGGAGGGCGAGGCGGGCGACCAGCTCGACGCGCTGCAGCAGCGGATCTCGGTCCGCTTCCGGCGCCTCGAGCTCCTTCGCGAGGCGATGACCCACGCCTCGTGGAACAACGAGCGCGGCCGCCCCAGCGGCCCCGGGCACGACAACGAGCGCCTCGAGTACCTCGGCGACGCCGTGCTCGAGCTGGTGGTGGGCGAGTACCTCTTCCGCCGCTTCCCCGAGTACGACGAGGGGCAGCTCACCCAGCTCCGCGCCGCGCTGGTCAACACCTCGACCCTGGCCCAGCTGGCCGACCGACTCCAGCTCGGCCAGGCCCTCTTCGTCGGCAAGGGCGCCGAGAAGACCGGCGCCCGCAAGCTCCCCTCGCTGCTGGCCAACGCCTTCGAGGCGATGATCGGGGCGATCTTCCTCGACCAGGGCTACCGCGTCGCCACCCGAGTGTTCCTGCAGAACATCGGCGACCTCGCCGAGTGGAGCGACGAGAACTTCAAGGGCAAGCTCCAGGAGGTCGCCCAGGAGCGCACCGGCACAACGCCGTCGTACCGCGTCAGCGCCACCGCGGGGCCGGGGCACAAGCGCGAGTACGTGGCCGAGGCGGTGGTCGGCGGCGAGAGCGTCGGCAGCGGCCGCGGCGGCACCAAGCAGGCCGCCGAGCAGGCTGCGGCGCGGGCGGCGCTGGAGGCGCTCACCAAGCGGCCCAAGGGGCGGGTGGCCAGGGCGGCTCCGGCTCGCGCAGCCCGGGCGGCGCGCGACGCCGAGCGGGCGACGGCGGGCGAGCCGGCGCGGGTGCGCCGTCGCGTCGCCGAGGTGGCTGCCGACCGCAGCGTCGCCGATCGCCGGCACGGGCGTCCCGAGCGCGACAGCGTGCCCCCGCTGCTCGCCGCCGGCGCCGAGTCGGGACCGCCGCCGCGCCGCCGCGGGCTGCTGGCGGCGATCCGCTCCGCGGCGGAGGCGCTGGTGGGTCGCGTCGTCCCTGTCGAGCCCGAGCCCGCCCCGCCCGCGCCGTCTCCTCCGAAGAAGAGACCGCCGGCGGTTTCACGAAGCAACAAGGGGGGCCCTCCGCAGACCGGCGGCGGGACGCCTGCGGCCCGTCGATCCACGCCTGGCCAGTCGCGCCGAGGGCCCCGCAATCTCGGAGAGCGCGAACCGGGTGGACGGCAGCGGACGGCCGCGCCCCCGACCCCTCCGCAAACCCCCGGGACGGGGTCCACCTCCACCCGGCGCGGCCGCCGCGGAGGCCGTGGCCGCCGGCGCCCCGGCTCGCCCCCCGGCGACGCCCCCTCCGCGTGACCCACGGGCGCGCCCGAGGCGCTACCCTGCACTCCGTGCCGTGCCGTCCCGAGCTCCGCCTCGGACACAACATGTTGTGGGCCGGAAGCAAATCCGCTCAACATGTTGACGTCTCCGCCGGACTCCCCGGAGAATCCCCGCGATGAGGCTTCGCCGTGTCGCGCTCTCCGGCTTCAAGACCTTCGCACGGCGCAGCGAGGTCCTCCTCGAGCCCGGCATCACCGCCGTGGTCGGTCCCAACGGGAGCGGCAAGAGCAACCTGGTCGACGCCATCCGCTGGGCGCTCGGCGAGACCAACGCCCGCGAGCTGCGCGGCGCCCGGATGGACGAGGTGATCTACGCCGGCGGCCAGGGCCGGGCGCCGATGGGCATGGCCGAGGTGGTGCTCACCCTCGACAACGAGGACGGCCGGCTCCCCGTCGACGACGCCGAGGTGGCCATCCAGCGCCGGGTCACCCGCAACGGCGACAGCGAGTACCGCCTCAACAGCGGCCGGGTCCGGCTGCGCGACCTGGAGCGGCTGCTCGGCGCCACCGGGCTGACCCAGTCCGGCTACGCCGTGGTCGCCCAGAACGACATCGACGGCATCATCCAGGCCACCCCGCAGCAGCGCCGCGTCCTCATCGAGGAGGCGGCCGGCGTCCGCGCCGTCCGGGCCGCTCGCGAGGACACCCTGGAGCGCGTCGCCCAGGTCGAATCCCGCCTCCTGCGCATGGAGGACCTGCTCGCCGACGCCGAGCCCCGCCTCGCCGAGCTGGCCGCCCAGGCCGAGGTGGCCCTGGAGCACCGGGGCCTGGCCGAGCGGCTCAGCGAGCTGCGCGGCTCGCTGGCCCGGGAGTCCTGGCGCGCCGCCCGCGCCCAGCTCCGCCAGGCCAAGTCACGGCTCACCGCCGCGCTGCATCGCGCCGAGGCGGCGGCGGAGGCGGAGGCCGGCTTCACCGACCGGCTGGAGGAGGAGCGGCTCAACCTCGGCGAGGCCCGCCAGGCGCAGCGCAGCGCCGCCCAGCGCCTGGAGACCGCCCGGGTCGACGCCGAGCGCCACGCCGGTGAGATCCGCCGCTGGGCGGACCGCGAGGTGGCCGGCGTCCTGCAGCGCTCCGGCGCCGTGCACGAGGTGGGAACGGCCGAGGCGGAGGCCGAGCGGGCGCTCTTCCAGATCGGCGAGCTGAGCCGCAGCGGCGACGAGCTGGAGGCGCGCCTCGGCTCCATGGAGACGCGGCTCGCCGAGCTGCGCCAGGCCCATGCCCAGGTCGCCGCCGAGGTCCGGGAGGCCGAGGAGCAGCTGCAGGCGGGTGACCGCGAGCTGCAGGCCGCAGAGCGGGCCCACGCCGCCGCGGCGGCCGCGGTCCGCGACCACCGGGCGCGGGCGGAGCTGCTCGACGAGGCGGTGGGACGGCTGGTGGCCGAGGCGCGCGCCGCGCGCGAGCGGGTCGACGACCTCGCCGAGGCCGCCGACGCCGCGGCCCGCGCGGCCGAGCGCGTGGCGGCCGAGCTGGAGGCGGCGCAGCACGGCGCGGACTCCGCCCGTGCGGCCGCCGCCGAGGCGCGGGAGCGGAGCATCGTGGCCGAGCAGTCCGCCGCCGAGGCGCGCAGCGCGGCCCGCGAGGCGGAGGCTCGGGCGGCGGCGCTGCACGGGCAGGTGGAGGGTGCGCTCGGTGGCGGGGCCATCGCCGCCGCAGTGGAGCGCGGCGAGCTGCGCGGCACGCGCCTCCTGGAGTCCTTCCGGGTGCTCGACGCCGCCGACGAGGCGGCGGTGGAGGCGGCGCTGGAAGCCCAGCTCGCCGCCTGGGTCGTCGACGACCTCGACGCCGCGGCGGCCCTGCTCGGCGGTGACGGGCTGCGCGAGGAGGTGCTCGCCGCCTTCGCCGCCGCACCGTCCGGCGATGCCGGCCCGCCCTCCGGTGTGCGCCCGGCGATCTCCGCCGTGGACGCGGACGAGCGCGTCCGCGGTGCCCTGCACGCCTGCCTCTCCGGCGTCTGGCTGGCCCCCGACCTGGCCGTCGCGCGAGCCGCCGTCGCCGCCGGCGGTGGCCGGGCCGTGCTGCCCGACGGCACCGTGGTCAGCTCCGCCGGGCTTCGCGGAGGCGGACGGCCCGGGGCCACCATCGCCCTCGCCGCCCAGCAGCGCGAAGCGCTCGCCGCCGCCGCCGCCGCCCGGCGGCACGAGGAGGCGCAGGCGGAGCGCGCCCGCGAGGCCGCCGCCGTCCTCGCCGAGGCCCAGGCGGCTGCCGACGCGGCGCTCTCCGCCATGCAGTCGGCCCGCCAGGCCGCCGCCGAAGCCCAGGCCGCCTCCGCCGCCGCGGCCACCGCCCTGCACGCCGAGCGGCAGCGCGCCCAGGCGCTCGACACCGAGCGCGAGGCTCGGGAGTCCGCACGCAGCGCCGCCCGCGACGCCGCGGCCGCGGCCGCCGTGGAGGAGGAGCGCGCCCGGGTGGCCGCCGAGCAGACGCGCGCGGCCGTCGAGCGCGACCGCGAGCAGCAGGTCGCGCGCCGCGCCGCCGCGGAGGCGGCCGCCGAGGCCCTCCGCGCGCAGGAGGCCGCCATCGCCCAGGTCCAGCCCGAGTCGCGGGACGTGCAGCGGCGCCTGAGCGCCGCCCGCCAGGCGCTCGAGGCCGCCCAGCAGCGCACCCGCCTCGCCGAGCTGCGGCTGCTCACCGCCGAGGGCGACGTCCTCACCGCGCTGGCGCGGGGCAGCCACGCCCGGGTGGCGGCCGGCCGCGCCGCCCAGGAGGTCGCCGACGCCGCCGAGGTGCTCACCATGGCGGCCGCCCCGCTGGTCGAGCTGGAGCAGCTGGTCAACGCCCTGGAGCAGCAGCGCGCCGAGGTCGCCGTCGCCGCCGCCCGTGCGGCCGACGAGCAGGCCGCGGCGGAGCAGGAGGTGGCCACCTGCCAGGCGCGCGTCGACGAGCTCGCCGAGGCGGTCCGCGAGGCCGAGGGGGCCGGTGGCGACGACGACGAGGCCTCCGACTGGGACGCGGCCGCCGCCGAGAAGGCGGAGCGGGAGATCACCCGCCTGGAGCGCCGCATCGCCGCCATGGGACCCGTCAACGGGCTCGCCCCCGAGCAGCACGCCGCGCTGGCCGAGAAGGTCGGCCGGGTCCGCCACGACCGCGACGACCTGGCCATGGCCTGCGACGACCTGCGCGCCCTCGGCGACCACCTCGCCGTCGAGGTGGAGCGCCGCTTCGACGCGGTGTTCGGCGCCGTCGCCTACCACTTCCGCGCCGTCTTCGAGGAGCTCTTCCCCGGCGGGCGGGCCACCCTCCGCCTGGAGCACATCCCCGACCCGGACGCCGAGGAGGACGCCGGGGATGGCGTGACCGCCGTCGGTCCACGCCGGCGCCGGCCCACCGTCGCCGGCGTGGAGATCCTCGCCCAGCCGCCGGGCAAGCGCCTCCAGGCGCTGTCGCTGCTGAGCGGCGGCGAGCGGGCGCTGACCGCGCTGGCGGTGATCCTCGCACTGCAGCAGGTCAACCCCAGCCCCTTCTACCTCTTCGACGAGGTCGACGCCCCGCTCGACGACGCCAACATCGGCCGCTTCACCCGCCTGCTCCGCCGCCTCGCCGCGACCCAGCAGTTCCTCGTCGTGACCCACAACCACGTGACCATGGCCGCCGCCGACGCCCTCTACGGCGTGACCATGAACCGCGACGGCACCAGCACGTTGCTGAGCGTCCGCTTCGAGAACGGCCGCCCCGTTCCCGACGAGCCGGCGCCTGTCGCCGCGGCCGTGTAGCGCAGACTCACTCCTCGTGGCCGACGACTCCCAGCAGAGGTTCCGTCGCGAGTCCTGGTGGCGGCGGATGTCGCGGCGCATGGACAAGGCGTCGCTGTCCTTCAGCGAGCAGGTGCGCGACGTCGTCCTGCTGCGCCGCGACCTCGACGACTCCTTCTACGACGACCTGCTGGAGATCCTCGTCGGCGCCGACGCGGGCATGGGCGTCGCCGAGCAGCTGGTCGAGCGCCTGCGCGAGCGGGTTCGCGACGAGCGCATCGCCGACGCCGAGCAGGCGCTGGCGGCGCTGAAGCAGGAGATGGTCGACCTGCTGATGCAGCGCGACCGCACCCTGCACGTCGACGCGGTGCCCTCGGTGGTCCTCGTCGTCGGCGTCAACGGCAGCGGCAAGACGACCACCCTGGGGAAGTACGCGCACCGCCTGCGCGAGGACGGCAAGACGCCGCTGCTCGCCGCCGCCGACACCTACCGCGCCGCCGCCATCGACCAGCTGCGCCTCTGGGCCGACCGCGCCAACACCGAGATGGTGGCGCACCAGCCCGGCTCCGACCCCGGCGCCGTCGTGTACGACGCCATCCAGGCCGCGGTGGCGCGGCGCGCCGACGTCGTCCTCGTCGACACCGCGGGACGCCTGCACACCAAGTCGCCGCTGATGGAGGAGCTGAAGAAGGTGCGGCGCGTCGTGCAGCGGCTCGTCCCCGAGGGGCCGCAGGAGACGCTGCTGGTGCTGGAGGCGCCGACCGGGATGAACGCCATCGCCCAGGCGCGCGCCTTCAACGAGGCGGTCGGCCTCACCGGGCTGGTGCTGACCAAGCTCGACGGCACCTCGCGCGGCGGCACCCTGCTGGCCATCGAGGCGGAGCTGGGAGTTCCGGTCAAGCTTGTCGGAATGGGGGAGGGGATCGACGACCTCAACGTCTTCGACCCCCAGGCGTACCTCGACGCCCTCTTCGCCGGCGTGCTGGAGGTCCCGGCGCAGAGCTAGCCGTCAGGCGATGCGGCCCAGCCCGCGTCCCTCGGCGCGCTGCAGCGCGGCGTCGTACAGCGAGGACACCCGAAGCCGGCGCGGCAGCACGCGATGCGTGGCGCGCAGCGATGCGCAGGTGGCGCGATGCGCAGCGGCGTCGAGCGGTGTCCAGCGCAGCGCGTAGGCACGCCGCAGCGACGGGGGGAGCAATCCCGTGGTGAGGAAGCCCACCGCGCCGGTTACCGGACGCAGTGCTCGCGACGGCAGCGGCGGGCGCAGCACCACCGCCGCCGCGTCGCGCGAGGCCGGGACGGGCTGCAGCGCTGCGATCCGTTCACGCACGTACGCCTGCAGGGCGGACGCCGTGTCCCAGGTGTCGTCCTCGCGCACGCGCACCAGTGGCGCCACCGCGCGCCATTCGCGCACGAAGCGGTCGGCGTCGCGCGGGTCGAGCGGGCCGACGGTGGCGCCGTAGGTCACCAGCATCGACTCGACGATGGTGGCCAGCACCCACCGCGAGAGGGTTGCGTCGGTGGCGGCGTAGGGCGTGCCGGCGGCCACGCCGGGTGTGGCGTTGCGCGCATGCAGCGTGCCGCGCACCGGCGCGTGCACCCGGCGCACCTGGCGCGACGCCTGGCGCGCCTCGGCGGTGGTGCCGAAGGTCACCGCGATCAGCCAGCGCAGGGTGCGCACCAGCCGTCCGAAAGGGTCGCGTTCGTAGTCGCTGTGGTCGACGACTCCCTGCGCCACCAGCGGGTGGGCCACCTGCATCAGCAGCGCCCTGCCGCCGCCGACGAGGAGGAACGGCTCGCGCGCCAGCCGCCAGGTGACCGACTCCGGGCCGAAGAGGCCGGGGTCGGCGTCGTCGTCGGAGAGCAGGGGTGCCTGGTCGGAGCCGGGCGGCGGGCCGACGAGCACGCCGGCCAGCTCGGCGAGCGGCTCCCAGCGGGCGCTGCGGGGCTCGGCGGCCATGACCTGCTGAGGGTATCGCCGCCCGGTCCGCTAGAGTCCCGGGGCGCCGACGCATCACCCTCCAGGGAGCACCGAGCCGCCGCATGGCCCTGCCCGTCACCCTCACCGACGCCAGCTTCCGCAGCGAGGTCATCGAGTCCGAGACGCCGGTCCTGGTCTTCTTCTGGGCGGAGTGGAACGCCACCTGCAAGGCGCAGGCGCCGACCCTCCGCGTCCTCGCCGAGGAGGACGAGGAGCGCATCAGGGTGGGCAAGCTCGACGTCGAGGCCAACCCGGTGACGCCGTCGATGTTCGGCGTCGCCAGCGTGCCGGTGCTGATGCTCTTCGCCAACGGGCAGCCGCTGTTCCGCATCGTCGGCTACCGGCGCATCGACGTGCTGCGCGCGGAGATCGAGGCGGCGCTGGTCGGCGTCTGACCGCGCCGCGCGATGGACGGCGCCGTCGCGCTCTGCATCCACGGGGACTCGCTCTGGCACCGGCTGGGCCTCTCGGCGCTGGGCATCGGGTGGGAGGAGCGCGGCGGGTTTGCGCGACGCACCGCTGACGCGTCGCCGGTGTTCCTCGGGGCGATGACGCTGACGCGCGAGACGAGCGCCGAGCAGCTCGACGCCGCGGTGTCGGGCCTGCACGGAGCCGTGCACGTCTGCGACAGCTTCGACGTGCTCGACATGGAGCGTCTCGGGTGGCGGCGCGCCTGGACGCATCCCTGGATGCTGCGCGAGCCCGGGCCGGTGTTCGCAGCGCATCGCGACGGGCTCCGCGTCGCCGCGGTGCGCACCGCCGAAGAGGTGCAGGTCTTCGAGCGCACCGTCTTCGAGGCGGCCGACGGGCGCCCGGACAGCCTCCCCGCCGGGTCGGTCCATCCCGCGCCGGAGAGCCTCGGCGTCCCAGGGCTGACGCTCTTCGTCGCCTGGCTCGACGGCGTGCCGGTGGGGACCTCGCTCGCCGCCGTCGACGAGCGTGTGGTGCAGGTCTCGGCGGTGGCGGTGCTGCCCCGGGCGCGGCGGCGGGGCATCGGTGCGGCGCTGACCGCGGCGGCCGTGGCGGTGGCTCCCGACCGTCCCGCCGTGCTCGACAGCACCTCGTTCGGGCACGGCGTCTACCTCGGCCTCGGCTTCCGCGACGTGGGGTCGAACTCCATCTGGCGCCGCGACCCGCGCTGAGACGGGGTCAGCCGGTGCTCTGCTAAGGTGTCCAGGCTTTGGCCTTGACACCTCTTTCTGCGCCGGATCCGACCGCGCTGGTCGCCCACCACCAGCGCCTGCTCGACGTCTACGGTGCCCTGCTCACCGAGCACCAGCGCGAGGCCTGCCGCCTCCACCTCGACGAGGACTGGTCGTTCGCCGAGCTGGCCCAGGAGCTGGGGGTGAGCCGCAGCGCCGCGCACGACCTGGTGCGCCGCGCCCTCGTCCAGCTGGAGCACTACGAGGCCCGCCTCGGGCACGCCGCGGAGCTGGCCCGCCGCGACGCCGTCGAAGCCGATCTCCGTGCCCAGCTGTCCAGGAGCCTCCCGGCCGGCCCGGCCACGGCCCTCGCGCCGCAGGCGCGCTCCTAGATCCCGATGTTCGAATCCCTCTCCGACCGCCTCTCCGACATCTTCGCCGGCTTCACCGGCCGCGGCCGCCTCACCAAGGAGGAGGTCGAGCTCGGCCTGCGCGAGGTGCGCATGGCCCTGCTGGAGGCCGACGTCAACTTCAAGGTCGCCCGCCAGTTCGTCGAGCGCATCCGCGAGCGCGCCGTCGGCGCCGACGTCCTCGAGTCGCTGACGCCGGGCCAGCAGATCGTCAAGATCGTCGACGAGGAGATGGTCACCCTGCTCGGCGGTGAGCAGCGCAAGATCCGCTACCAGTCGCAGCCGCCGACGGTGGTGATGCTGGTCGGCCTGCAGGGCTCCGGCAAGACCACCACCGCCGCCAAGCTGGCGCTGGCCATCCGCCGCGAGGGCCACCGCCCACTTCTGGTCGCAGCTGACACATACCGGCCGGCCGCGGCGCAGCAGCTGGAGAAGCTCGGCAAGGACAACCAGATCCCGGTGTCGATGCCCACCGACGGCGCCAAGCCCCCCGACCTGGCGAGACGGGGGATGGACGAGGCCAAGCGCCTCAACTGCGACGTCGTCATCGTCGACACCGCCGGACGCCTGCAGATCGACCAGCGCATGCTCGACGAGCTGAAGGAGATCCGCAAGCGCATCCCCGTGCACGAGACGGTGCTGGTCGTCGACGCCATGACGGGGCAGGAGGCGGTCAACGTCGCCAGGGCGTTCGACGAGCAGGTGGGCGTCGACGGCGCCATCCTCACCAAGCTCGACGGCGACGCGCGCGGCGGCGCCGCGCTCTCCATGCGCGAGGCGATCGGCAAGCCGATCATGTACTCCGGCGTCGGCGAGAAGGTCGGCGACCTGGAGCCCTTCCATCCCGAGCGCATGGCCTCGCGCATCCTCGGCCTCGGCGACGTGCTGACCCTGATCGAGAAGGCGCAGGCGCACGTCGACGAGCGCAACGCCAAGGAGATCGAGGACAAGCTCCTCTCCGGCCGGCTCACCATGGAGGACTGGCTGCAGCAGATGCGCCAGATCCGCCAGATGGGGCCGCTGGAATCGGTGCTCGGCATGCTGCCGGGGATGGGCAAGCAGATGCGCCAGCTGGGCGGGCAGATGCCCACCGAGAAGGACCTCTCGCGGCTGGAGGCCATCGTGCTCTCGATGACCCCCGAGGAGCGCCGCAAGCCGGAGATCATCAAGGGATCGCGGCGCAAGCGCATCGCCATGGGCAGCGGCACCGAGATCGCCGAGGTCAACAAGATGCTGAAGGGCTTCGAGCAGATGCAGCAGCTCTTCAAGCAGCTCGGCGGTGGCAAGGGCACCAAGGGCATGCGCGGCAAGATGCGCATGCTGAAGAACCTGCAGGGACTGGATCCGACGCAGCTCGGCGGCGTCTAGCCGCCACCGCTGCGTCGCAGCGCAAAGGAGCCGACTTGGTCAAGATCAGACTCAAGAGGATGGGCGCGAAGAAGCGTCCCTTCTACCGCCTCGTCGTCGCCGACTCGCGCAGCCCGCGCGACGGCAAGTTCATCGAGGAGATCGGCTACTACGATCCCCTGCCCAACCCGGCCATCGTGCGCATCGAGGTCGAGAAGGTGCACGAGTGGATGCGCCGCGGCGCACGCCCCAGCGACGTCGCCCGCAAGCTGCTGGAGCGCGAAGGCGTCCTGCAGCGCAGTGCGCAGTCGCGCCGGGTGGTGACGGCGCCGCCCAAGGCCGCACCGGAGCCCGCCGCCGCGGCCGCACCGGTCGCGGAGGCGCCCGCCGCCGAGGCACCGGCCGCCGAGGCACCCGCCGCGGGTTCCGAGGAGGCCGAGGCCGTCGAGGCCGCCGCCGACGAGCAGCGCGCCGAGGACGCCGAGGAGGAGCAGGCGTGACCGACTTCGGCGACCTCGCCCTCTTCATCGCCCAGAACATCGTCAACGACAAGGAGTCGGTGTCGGTGCGGGTGCGCCCCGGCGGCCGCCAGCAGGTGGTCGAGATCAAGGCGTCCGCCGAGGACATGGGCAAGCTGATCGGCAAGAACGGGCGCAACATCGACGCCATCCGCACCGTGGTGCGGGCGGCCGGGCTGCGCCATCGCCAGCGCGTCCAGGTGGACGTGGGCTGACGCCGTGCCCGCCGCGATGACCGCCACGCCCCCGCGCCTGCGCGCTCTCCACGTCCGCCGTCCCCACGGTGTGCGCGGCGAGCTGCGCTGCGAGTCGCTGGGCGGCGACGCGTCGCGGTTCACGCCCGGCATGGCGCTGTTCGGCGAGGACGGCGCAGGCTACACGGTGGCGTCGGCGCGTCCCGTGGCGGACGGCGACGTGCTCCTGGCGCTGCGGCAGATCGACACGCGCAACAAGGCGGAGTCGCTGCACGGCGCCTATCTCTGCGTCGACCGAGAGGCGGCGCGCACGCTCGGTGACGACGAGTGGTTCGACTTCCAGCTGGTCGGGCTGCGCGTGGTGTCGTCGCACGACGGCGCGGCGCTCGGCACAGTCGGCGACGTCGAGGAGTATCCCGAGCAGTCGGTGCTGGTTGTCCGCGACGAGCGCGGCGGCGAGCGGCGCATCCCGTTGGTGCGCGCCCACGTCGACTCCGTTGACGTCACGGGTGGCACGATCACGGTGACGCCCTGGGCGGAGGACGGCGACTGATGCGCGTCGACGTGCTCACCATCTTCCCGGAGATGTTCCCTGGCCCGCTCGCCGCCGGCGTGGTGGGGCGCGCCCTGGAGCAGGGCGTGGTCGAGCTGCAGGCGCACGACCTGCGCGGCTTCACCGACGACCGGCACCGCCAGGTCGACGACATCCCCTTCGGCGGCGGTCCCGGGATGGTGCTCAAGCCCGAGCCGCTGATCCGCGCGGTGCGCTCCTTCCGCGAGGCCGATCCCGCGGCGCGGGTCGTCCTCATGTCGCCGCAGGGGCGCCGCTTCGACCAGGGATATGCGCGGGAGCTCGCGAACGAGTCCCACGTGGTGCTGGTCTGCGGCCGCTACCAGGGCGTCGACGAGCGGGCGCGCGAGGAGATCGGCGAGGAGCTGTCGATCGGCGACTACGTCCTGAGCGGCGGCGAGCTGGCCGCCATGGTGGTGGTCGAGGCGGTGGCCCGGCTGGTCCCGGGAACGCTGGGATCGCACGAGTCGCTCAGCGACGAGACCTTCACCGACCGGGGCTTCGAACCCCCGCTGTACACGCGTCCCGCGAGCTTCGAGGGACGCGAGGTGCCCGAGGTGCTGCGCAGCGGCCATCACGCCGCCATCGAGCGCTGGCGCCGCGAGCAGAGTGACGAACGAATGAGGCGACGTCGTCCCGACATGGTGCGCGACGCCGCCACCGCAGGAGGTGTGTGATGAACGTGATCGACCTGCTCGAACGCGAGCAGGAGAAGCCCGAGGTTCCGGTGCTGCGCAGCGGCGACACCGTGCGCGTGCACGTGAAGGTCGTCGAGGGGACCCGTGAGCGCATCCAGGTGTTCGAGGGCGTGGTCATCGCGCTCGGCGGCAAGACGGGTCTCGGTGCGACCTTCACCGTCCGCCGCGTCACCCACGGCGTCGGCGTGGAGCGCACCTTCCTGGTGCACTCGCCCCGTCTCGACCGGATCGAGGTGCTCCGCCACGGCGACGTGCGCCGCGCCAAGCTCTACTACCTGCGCGAGAAGGTGGGCAAGCGCGCCCGCATCCGCGAGCGTCGCGAGCCGATCGGCGGCGGCCAGATGACCCGCGCGCGCGCCGCCGGGGTTTCGGACGGAGCCGGCACGATCACCGACGTCGACGCCGAGCTGGAGGAGATCCGCGAGGCGGAGCTGCCCGAGACCGAGGAGGGCGCCGCCGCCGCCGACGCGCTGGAGGAGGCCATGGCGGACTCCGAGGCGGCGCAGGACGCTGAGGCCGAGCCGGCGGAGACCACCGATCGCTAGGGGACAGCGCCAGGCGCCCGCCGCCCTCCCGCCGACGCGTCCGCTCAAGGACCGCGTCGGCCATGCGGGAGAGGCGGCGGCGCTCGCCTTCCTGCGCGACAAGGGGATGGAGATCCTCGCCCGTGACTGGCGGTCACCGCTCGGCCAGATCGACGTCGTGGCCCAGGACGGCGAGACCCTGGTGCTCGTCGAGGTCAAGGCGCGCCGTGGCACCGGCTTCGGGCTGCCCGAGGAGGCGGTCGACGCGCGCAAGCGGCAGAAGCTGCGCACGCTGCTGGAGATGTACCGCGCCTCCACCAAGCGCCAGAAGCAGCCCTGCCGCATCGACGTGCTCGGGCTGATCCTCGACGACAAGCTGCAGGTCAGCCGCACCGAGCACATCGAGAACGCGGTCCAGGACGAGTAGCCTTCTGCGTCGTGGTGGCAACGCTGTACCGCGACGCGGTCCTCGCCGACGGGACGTCGGCGTCGTTGCGGCTCGGCCTGAGCGTCCTGGTCCACGACGACCGGATCGTGTGGATCCGGCCGCGCGACGGGGAGGAGGACCCGGGTGATGCGGCGGTGATCGACTGCTCCGGCGCCTGCATCGTGCCGGGGATGGTCGACTGCCATTCGCACCTCACCCTGCCCGGCGGCGCGCACTGGATCGAGCGCGGCGCCGACCCGCCCGCCGCGTTGATGCGCGTCGCCGAGGACAACGGCGACCTGCAGGTGCGCAGCGGCGTGCGCTGGGCGCGCGACGTCGGCGCGCCCCGCGGTGTCGACCCCGACGACGGTCGCGAGCGCGCCCTGTCGCTGGGGGTGCGCGACCGCTGGCGCGGGCGCCGCGACCGGCCCTACGTGCGCGCCGCGGGGACCTGGCTGGCGCGGCGGGGCACCATGCCGGTCGGCGTCGACATCGAGGTGGACGACGGCGACGGGCTGCTCGCCGCGGCGATGCAGCAGCTCGACGAGGGCGCCGACCTGGTGAAGCTGTACATGGACGGTCCCGATCGCGACGTCGCCCCGTTCACCGCAACCGAGGTCGCGCGAGTCGTCGACGCCTGCCATGCGCGCGGGGCGAAGGTGACTGCGCACGCCACGGTTCTGCCCGGTGCGCGCGAGTGCGCCGCGACGCAGATCGACTCCATCGAGCACGGCATGCAGCTCGACGCCGGCATCTGCGCATCGCTGGCGTCGCACGGCACCGCGGTCGTCTCCACCCTGACGGTGCTGCGCTCGTGGCGCAGCTTCGCCACCACCACCGACATCCCGCGCTTCGTCTCCGACGAAGGCCGCGCCGCCGTCGCCGCGCGCGAAGAGGCCGCCCTGCACTCCATCGCCCTGGCCCATCGCAGCGGCGTGCGCATCTGCGCCGGCACCGACTTCGGCGGCGGCTCCGCCCGCGCCAACCAGATGGCGTGGGAGGTCGAGGCTCTCGTCGCCGCGGGCCTGCAGCCGTGGGAGGCTCTCGCCGCCGCCACCTGGCACGGCGGCGACCTGCTCGGCGAGCCCGACGCCGGACGCATCCGCGAGGGCGGCCCCGCCGACTTCTTCGTCGTCCACGGCGACCCGCTCAGCGACCCCTCCGCCCTCTGGCGCGTCTGGAAGGTCGCCTGACGGCAGCGGCCCGGCGGCGGCCGGATGGCATACACAACAATGTGATGCTACACTGCTCAGTGTATGTTCGCGACTGCACTGAGCTGCGCCCTCCAGGGCCTGGCCGGCATCCCCATCACCGTCGAGGCCGACATCGCCGCCGGGCTGCCCGGCTTCACCATCGTCGGGCTCACCGACCGGGCCATCCAGGAGGCGCGTGAGCGCGTCCGGGCGGCGGTGCGCAACGCCGGGTTCGAGTTCCCCACACGCCGGCTGACCGTCAACCTCGCCCCCGCCGAGGTGCCCAAGGAAGGCACGGCCTACGACTTGGCGATCGCCTTGGCCGTGCTGCGCTGCGCCGGGCGACACGAGATCGCGCTCGACAGCACCGCCGTGCTCGGCGAGCTGGCGCTCGACGCCACCCTGCGCCCGGTCACCGGCGTCCTGCCCATGGCGCGCTCGCTCCGGGCGGCCGGGGTGAAGCGGCTCGTCGTCCCGCTCGCCAACGCGCAGGAGGCCGCGATGGTCGACGAGCTGGAGGTCGTGGCCGCTCCCAGCCTCCCGGCGGCCGTCTTCCACCTCGACGGCTCACGCCCGCTCCCGCCGGCCGAGCACGAGGGCGCACCTGAGCCGGGCACCGACGACGGTGGCGTCGACCTGAGCCAGGTTCGCGGCCACGCCCACGCCAAGCGGGCGCTGGAGATCGCCGCCGGCGGCGGCCACAACCTGCTCATGCTGGGTCCTCCGGGCTCCGGCAAGACCATGCTCGCCCGCGCCCTCGCCGGCCTGCTCCCCGACCTGTCCACCGAGGAGTCGCTCGAGGTCTCCGCGATCTGGTCGCTCCGCGGCGCGCTGCGCGAGCGCCCGCCGGCCACGCTTCGGCCACCCTTCCGGGCGCCCCACCACTCCATCTCCAGAGCCGGGCTGGTCGGCGGCGGCAGCGGCTTCGCCCAGCCCGGCGAGATCAGCCTGGCCAGCCGCGGCGTCCTCTTCCTCGACGAGCTGTGCGAGTTCCCTCGCCCGCTCCTCGAGGCGCTCAGGCAGCCGCTGGAGGAGCGCAGGATCACCGTCGGCCGGGCGCGCGGCAGCGTCACCTACCCCGCGGCCTTCACCCTGGTCGGTGCCGCCAACCCCTGCCCCTGCGGCTACCTCGGCGACGAGACCCGGCGCTGCAACTGCAGCCTCACTCAGCTGCAGCGCTACCACGCCCGCCTCAGCGGTCCTGTTCGCGACCGCATCGACCTCGTCGTCCAGGTGCCCCGCCAGCCCTACGAGGTGCTCTTCCCCGAGCAGACCCCGGACGACTCCTCGCAGCCCGCGCGCAGCCGCGTCACGGCCGCCCGCAGCAGGCAGGTGGAGCGCAACACCGAGCTGCTCGACAGCGATCGCCAATCCGCGACCCGGCGGCAGCGCCGGGCGGCGTCCGTCCTCCACGGTGGTGGCGCCATCCCCGCCAAGCCCGCCTCCCACCTCAACGCCGACCTCGACGGCGTCCTCCTCCTCGCCGCGGCGGACCCCACGCCCGCGGCGGCGCGCCTGCTCTCCGTCGCCGGCGACCGCCTCCAGCTCAGCGCCCGCGCCTTCCACCGCGTCCTCCGCGTCGCCCGGACCATCGCCGACCTGGCAGGGGACGAGCGCGTGGGCGAGGCCGCCGTCGGCGAGGCGCTCCGCCACCGCGGTGAGGCGCCACGATGAGCCTCGGACCCATCCGCCACGTCCCGCGCGGCGGGGAGGGCTGGCCGCGCGAGCTGGAGCACCTCGAGCTGACCCCGCCCGAGCTCTGGGTGCTCGGCGACGGCATCCCATCCGCTCCGCGCGTCGCGGTGGTGGGATCCCGGGTCGCCACCCATGCCGGCCTGGAGATCGCCCGCCGCCTCGGCGCGGACCTCGCCGCCGCCGGCATCCCGGTGGTCAGCGGCATGGCCCTGGGGATCGACGGCGCCGCCCACCTCGGCGCGCTCGACTCCGGCGGTCCCACCGTCGCCGTGCTCGGCTGCGGCGTCGACATCTGCTATCCCGCCGCCCATCGCCACCTCCGCGACCGCATCGCCGCGGCCGGCGCCGTGGTCACCGAGGAACCACCCGGCACCGTGCCCGCGCCCTGGCGCTTCCCCCGCCGCAACCGGATCATCGCCGCGCTGGCCGTCGCCGTCGTGGTGGTGGAGGCGAGCGATCGCAGCGGCGCGCTGAGCACCGCCCGCCACGCCGCCGACCTGGGACGCGAGATCTTCGCCGTGCCCGGCTCGGTGCTCAGCGACCGCAGCGCCGGCGCCAACCGCCTCATCCGCGACGGGGCCACCCCGCTGCTGGAGACGGCCGACCTGGTCGCCGTCGACGCCCTTGCCGAGGCCCTCGACCGCACCGCCGGCCGTGCCCGCCTCGCCCTGCCGCAGGCGTTCCTCGCGAGGGGCAGCCGCCGGCGCCAGCCCCTCACCGACCCGCACGCAGCGCCGCTCACCCGCACGGCCGCCGCGCTCCTCAGCCGTCTCGGCCACGAACCCGTCCACCCCGACAGACTCGGCGCCACCCTGTGCCTCAGTCCGAGTGAGCTCGCCGCCCAGCTCGCAGAGCTGGAGCTCCAGGGCCACGTCCGCACCCTCCCCGGCGGCCTGGTCCTCAGGGACGCGGCCGCGGCACCCGGGGCGCATACTGCCCAGCCACCCCGGGCCAAGAGCCGTGGTTGACGGCGTCGCCCACCGGGGTATCACGCTGGAGCGACCTCCCTGGACGGTTCGGAGGCCGCTGTTATGATCGGCCGCGCGCCGCGGCCAGCAGCACCGCGCCCTGCCCTTCGCGGAGAACACACCGGGTCCATGGCCAGCAACCTGATCATCGTCGAGTCGCCGAGCAAGGCGCGAACCCTCGCCAAGTTCCTCGGCTCGGACTACACCATCAAGGCCTCGATGGGGCACGTCCGCGACCTGCCCAAGTCGAAGCTCGGCGTCGACGTCGACCACGGCTTCGAGCCTCAGTACGAGGTGATCAAGGGCAAGGAGACGCAGATCAAGGAGCTGCGCAAGGCGGCCAAAACCGCCTCCAACGTCTTCCTCGCCGCCGACCCCGACCGCGAGGGTGAGGCGATCGCCTGGCACGTCGCCCAGGCGCTCGGCCTGCGCGACCCCGACCGCATCGTCTTCCACGAGATCACCCGTCCCGCCGTCCAGGCGGCGATGCGGCAGCCCCGCAAGATCGACCGCGACCTGGTCGCCGCCCAGGAGGCGCGCCGGGTCATCGACCGCCTCGTCGGCTACCGGCTCAGCCCGCTGCTCTGGCGCAAGGTGCGCACCGGGCTCAGCGCCGGGCGGGTGCAGAGCGTCGCCGTCCGCCTCGTGGTCGACCGCGAGAACGAGATCGAGGCCTTCGTCCCAAAGGAGTCCTGGACCGTCGACGCCGTCCTGACCAAGGACGGCGACACCGTCACCGCCCGCCTCTACGCGCAGCGCAAGGACGGCGAGAAGCTGGAGATCGGCACCGAGGCCGAGGCGCTGGAGGTCATGCGGCGGCTCGGCGTCGACCAGGACGGAAGGCCCGGCAGCAGCACGCCGGCGTTCACCGTCACCGCCATCGAGGCCAAGGAGGTGAGCCGCCAGGCGCCGCTGCCCTACACCACCTCCACCCTGCAGCAGGACGCCAGCACCCGCCTGCGCTTCCCGCCGAAGCGGACGATGAGCATCGCCCAGGAGCTCTACGAGGGCGTCGACGTCGGCGACGGCCCCACCGGCCTGATCACCTACATGCGCACCGACTCGACGCGCATCAGCGACCTCGCCCGCGACGCCACCGCGGAGCACATCACCGAGGCATACGGAAAGGAGTACGTCCGCAAGGGCGCACCCCGCGCCGCCAAGCAGAACCCCAACGCCAACGTGCAGGACGCCCACGAGGCGATCCGTCCCACCGACGTCACCCGCACCCCGGACAGCATCGCCAAGCTGCTGACGCCCCAGCAGGCCAGGCTCTACGAGCTGATCTGGCGGCGCTTCGTCGCGTCGCAGATGGCGGCGGCCCGCTTCGACACCACGCGCGTCGACATCGAGGCAGGCGACTACGTCTTCCGCGCCACCGGCAGCGTGCTGCGCTTCGACGGCTTCACCCGGGTGTGGCGTCGCGAGGACGACAAGGACGACCGCAGCCTGCCGCCGCTGCAGCAGAACGACTCGCTGGCCTGCACCGAGCTGAAGCGCGAGCAGCACTTCACCCAACCGCCACCGCGCTACACCGAGGCGTCGCTGATCAAGGAGCTGGAGGAGCGCGGCATCGGGCGCCCCTCGACGTACGCGCCGACCATCGAGGTCATCCAGGAGCGCAAGTACGTGGTCCAGGAGGAGCGCCGCCTGCATCCCACGGAGCTGGGCAAGACGGTCGACACCCTGCTGCGCCAGCACTTCCCCGACATCGTCGACGTCGCCTTCACCGCCGACATGGAGAAGCGCCTCGACGGCATCGAGGAGGGCCAGCGCGAGTACGTGCCCACCATCGCCGAGTGGTACACGCCCTTCGCGGAGACCATCGCCACCGCCGAGACCACCATGGAGCGCGTCAAGGTACCCGCCAAGGCGACCGGCGAGATGTGTCCCGAGTGCGGCGAGGGCGAGCTGGTCGAGCGCGAAGGTCGCTACGGGAAGTTCGTCGGCTGCTCGCGCTACCCCGACTGCAAGTACATCAAGGGCAAGGACAGGTCCGAGCCCGTGCCCACCGGCGAGATGTGCCCCACCTGTGGCAAGGAGCTTGTCGTCCGCCAGGGGCGCCGCGGGCCGTTCGTCGGCTGCAGCGGCTATCCGTCCTGCCGCTACATCAAGGGCGACGTGCAGGTGGTGGTCGCCGAGGGAGACGCCGACGGCGTCGCGCCCGACGGCGCGGCTGCGGCGCGCACGGTGCAGGTGGTCCAGGAGGACCTCGGCACCTGTCCCGAGTGCGGCAAGCCGCTGGCCCGACGCAGCAGCCGGCGCGGGCCGTTCATCGGCTGCACCGGGTACCCGAGCTGCCGCTACATCCAGAAGAGCGGAGCCGCCAAGGACTCCGCCGGAGAGGGCGGCGCCGGCGCCGCCGCGTCGCGCCCCGCGCCCGAGCCGACGGGAGAGGAGTGCCCCGACTGCGGCAAGCCGCTGGTCAAGCGCCAGGGCCGCTTCGGCCCCTTCGTGAGCTGCTCCGGCTACCCGAAGTGCCGCTATCGACCGCCCAAGAGCGCGACCGCTCCGGAGAAGGAGCCCGTCGCATCCCAGCCGTGAACCAGGGCCGGCGCATTCGCGCCACCACCATCGTCGCGGTCAAGCGCGACGGCCGCGTCGCGGTGGCGGGCGACGGCCAGGTGACCGTCGGCGACGTGGTGATGAAGCAGCGCGCCACCAAGGTGCGCCGCCTCCACCGCGACACCGTCGTCGTCGGCTTCGCCGGTGCGGTCGCCGACGCCTTCACCCTCTTCGACAAGTTCGAGCAGCATCTCGAGAAGCACCAGGGCAACCTGCTGCGTGCCGCCGTCGAGCTGAGCAAGGAGTGGCGCATGGACAAGTACCTGCGCCACCTCGACGCCATGCTCATCGTCGCCGACGCCGACCAGATCCTCCTGCTCAGCGGCGAGGGCGAGGTGATCGAGCCCGACGACGACGTGGTGGCGATCGGCAGCGGCGGCCCCTACGCCCAGGCGGCGGCCAAGGCGTTGCTGCAGCACACGGCACAAACTGCGGAGGAGGTGGCGCGGCGAGCGCTGGAGATCGCGGCGACGCTGTGCATCTACACCAACGAGCACGTCACCGTGGAGACGGTGGGAGCGGGGTCGTGAGCGAGCAGCTCACGTCGACTCCTGCCGAGCCGGTGCACGCTACCGGCGCCGCGACAGACATGACTTCCCAGGAAGCAGAGGCCCCCGCGGCGCAATTCCAGCAGGAGCCCGAGCCTCAGGAGCCCGCCCCGGCGGCGCCTCCCGCGGAGGCCGCCGCGGAGGAGCCTTCCCCCGACGACCTCCGCCCCGCCGAGATCGTCCGCCGCCTCGACGACTTCATCATCGGCCAGTCCCAGGCCAAGCGCTCCGTCGCCATCGCCCTGCGCAACCGGGTCCGCCGCCAGCGCCTCCCCGACGAGATGCGCGACGAGGTGCTTCCCAAGAACATCCTCATGATCGGCCCCACCGGGGTGGGCAAGACGGAGATCGCCCGCCGCCTCGCCCGCCTCACCAACTCGCCCTTCATCAAGGTCGAGGCCACCAAGTTCACCGAGGTCGGCTACGTCGGCCGCGACGTCGAGTCGATCATCCGCGACCTGCTGGAGCAGACCATCACCGACCTGCAGAACGACCGCATCGAGGAGGTCGAGGACCGGGCGCGCGAGCTGGCCGAGGAGCGCATCGTCGACTGCCTGCTCGACGCCGAGGAGCGCAAGGACGCCGCCAGGCGCCCCGCCGAGACGGCGCCGCCGCCCCAGGGCGCCGACGGCGCGCCCGACCCCGCGCCGCAGCAGCCGACACAGCCGGCCGCGGACGACGAGCAGCGTCGCCGCCGTCGCCGCCTGCGCCGGCGCCAGCTGCTCAGGAAGCTTGCCGCCAAGAAGCTCGACGACCGTGAGATCGAGATCGAGGTGGAGGAGCCCTACCAGCCGGTGATGGAGGCGTTCAGCGGCAGCGGCGCCGAGGAGATCGGCTACGCGCTCAGCGACTTCTTCTCCCAGATGGCGCCACCGCGCAAGCGCCTGCGCCGCATGACCGTCGCCGACGCGCGCAACGTGCTCACCCAGGAGGAGACCGACCGCCTGGTCGACATGGACCGCCTCTACGACGACTCCATCAAGGCGGTCGAGGACGCCGGCATCGTCTTCGTCGACGAGGTCGACAAGATCACCGGCGCCCGCTCCGCGGAGCACGGTCCCGACGTCAGCGGCGAGGGCGTGCAGCGCGACCTGCTGCCGCTGGTCGAGGGCTCCACCGTGCACACGCGCTACGGTGCGGTGCGCACCGACCACATCCTCTTCGTCGCCGCCGGCGCCTTCAACGTCGCCAAGCCCAGCGACCTCATCCCCGAGTTCCAGGGCCGCTTCCCCATCCGCGTCGAGCTGAAGCCGCTCAGCGAGGACGACCTGAAGCGCATCCTCGTCGAGCCCGGCAACGCGCTGACCAAGCAGTACGCGGCGCTGCTGGCCACCGAGGACGTCACCCTCGAGTTCGCCCCCGACGGGCTCGACGAGCTGGCCCACCAGGCGGCGGTGGTCAACGAGCAGGACGAGAACATCGGCGCCCGCCGCCTCTTCACCATCATGGAGAAGGTGCT
>Ga0070741_10007204_pt1 | contig 23227 bp, 18 predicted proteins | sample Coa_R1_4_FD_66440 | JGI IMG/M metagenome (GOLD analysis project Ga0070741, IMG submission 66440) | Surface soil microbial communities from Centralia Pennsylvania, which are recovering from an underground coalmine fire - Coalmine... | ecosystem: Environmental > Terrestrial > Soil > Unclassified ... | reverse complement strand
ATCATGGCACGCCCAAAGGCTCGAGAGGCGCCAGCTCAGTAATTGGCTTGGCAAGGGGTGGGTCAGATTTACTCCGGCGATCAAATCGCAAACTGGGTCAGATTTAAACCGGCGTTGACAGCCCGGCCACGGTGTTACCGTCGCGGTAACAAATGGAGTGCTGCTGGTTCGCTATGCCGGGCCGGGATCGCAACAGTCCTTAAAGCTCTGACCACGCTTCGAGCAGTGGGTCATGCTCCCACGTATACCCGTCTTCGATCTTCTCGGTGAGCGGCAAGTCATCACCCAGGTGGGCATCCGCAGCCTTGCGAGCGTCTTCGGCGGTCGCAAAAATCGCCGGCTTGCCGTGTTGCAGTAGCTGGTGACCGTCGTTTCGGAATACGATCCAGTGGCCTAACTTGTGCCGCTCTACCCGAGCATACCCATTGATCGCGAATTTTTGGTAGCCTTCCGCACTGTCACCTTCCCACTGGGCGGGGTGCTTTGCGTAGTAATCCCGCAGCGTGGGGATCACGTCATTGATCGACCGAACGACACCTACCTTCTCGCAGCAAGCGCCCTGGATGTGGTAATTGCCATCGCGAAATCTGGCGTATCCCACTCCTGAGCAAGTCGGAATGTGGACGATTTCTAGCCTATCCTGACCTTCAGGACACAACATGAATTGAGGTTTCATTTCGGGTCTCCTGTCATTTGGCTGGTTGCGTTAGCGCTGGCAGGTTTGGTGCCAGATCGAGGACTTTGAATGCGGACGGGGCGCGCCCAGCCGCGGCCTACGGTGCAGCGCCAGCCGCCCGGTTCGAGTTTTCGCGATTTGAGCGGAACGTACCCCAGTGCTCGCATGCACCGCGCGATGCGACGCGCGTTGCCCGAACTTGGTCGCATGTTAACGAGGTCGCATATCGAGTGTGTGGAGATCGCATCGAAGCCGGCGACGGCGCGCTCGACGAGCCGCAGGAGCGGGTCGGCATCGCGCTCGGCCGCTTCACTTTTCAGTTGCTCCACACGCTCGCAGAAGGAAACCATTTTTACCCTGCCACCCTGGTCGTCAACGCCATTTCTGCGCGGACACAACGGAGTGCATCCGGTTACGAGTTTGTGGGCAAGGATGCTGACAAAACAGTAAATCGAGTGGCGGACCGCCGCAGTGGTTGCCGGCGCCAACAACTTGAGCCACGCGCGCGTGCCAAAATGAGGGATGCAGGACTGGTCCAAGTGGTCCAGGCTTTCACCTTTTACCTGGACCGTGAATGCGCTTGATTTTGCTGCGTTGGTCCAGGTGGTCCAGGTGGTCCAGGTAAAATTCAATCGAAGGGGAATTACACAGTGTTGCTTGAGCCTTCCCATGCCCGCACTCAAGCCAGCACATTGGGAAAAGGAAGTGAGCGAAATACCTGGTCCACTTGGACCGCCTGGACCACGTTAATCTTTCCAAGGGCTTGCGTGGTCCAGGTAGTTGCCGGTGGTCCAGGTAGAGCATGGACCATTGCTCGGCGGCTCGGCCTATGTCGCGGGCTTTTCTTGTTGGTCGAGATCAGCGCGCCCTATGGCCATTGCGTGTCGGATCAAGGTGGCGTCAGAGCCAACGGCATCCCCGTGTCCGTCCGGCGAATTGTCGGCTGCCTGATCGGTGCGGCGCGCCGTGCTGGGTTCGATGGTGCCAGCGGCTTCCTCGGGTTCATCGGCTGGATCATCCCAGGCAACATCACCAGCATGAACGTGTTCGCCGTACGCCTTGCGGCAGTCCACTAACGGCCGAAACACCAGAAATCGCTTCCGATCTGGATTATCAGTGCGTGGCCTTTCATCAGAGACACAACCATTCAAAATCTGACGAAGTTTTCGGGACCACTGGCCCCTCGTAGGCGGCTTGTACTCTCGGCGCGCTTGGCTGAACTCACGGTAAGCATCATAGGCATCATCGCGGGTGATTTTCATTCCGGTCCCGTCCCATTTGGACAGGGTATGTCGGAGACCGTGCGTCGAGATCGTCACGGCCCCATCTTGTAGGATTTCAAAGAGCCACGCTTCGGTGCCCGCCTGGGTGAGTAACTTCTGTTCGGTCTTGGCGGCGCTATTGGGGACGGCCCTGACGTTGAACTGGCTCAGGTCCATGTGCAGCAAATCGTAAAGCATGGCGGCCCGACCGTCATCCGGGGCATGATCCCCGAACTGCGCATGCAGCGGTCCCCAATAAGCCTCGTGAGCTGGATCATGTTCGTCCACATATTTGTCGCTCGCATGCAGCACAAAGTTCCGGCGCCCTCTTGTACCGACGGGAACGATCCAGTCGTTATTGCTCGCAATCCCGATCCGCAGACGGTTCTTGACCGAGATCGGGTCGCAGAACTTGCGTTCGAGTTGGAACGTGTCTTCTGTCACCAGGGCCTTGAGAATTTGTTCCCCCTTGCGATCCCCGGCCCAGAGTGCTTCGTCCAGGAATACGAAGCAGGCGTCGGCAAGTGCGGCATTGAAATGCCCCGTCAGATGCTCACCCTGAGCGATATGCTTGAAGTGCTTCCCGAACAGCTTGCCGTAGTTGCGCCAGAGGAAGCCCTTACCGGCACCTTCCTCGCCGCGGATTGCGACGACAACGCCTACCGGCCGGTCAGGATGTTGGACGCCATAGGCCAACAGTTTAATCAGGTATTGGAAGTGATCCTCATTCCCCGAGCAGATCACGTCGCGGATGTGATCGCGCATTAGCGACCAGTCGCCTTGCTTTGGCTCGACGCCGAAGCCGCGCCACAGATTGATCATGTCATGCGGAACTTCGAGCAGCGAGCCGGGCTCGAATACAACACCGCGGCCGACGTATTGTCGGCGGTGTTCCCACTTGAACCAGCACTTGGAAAGGACAATCGTCTGGCTGGCCTTCTGCGGCTTTCCATGTTTGTCCGCAATGTCAATGTCCTGCCGTACCACGAGGTTCGCAAGCAGGTTATGGAAGTCCTCAACTTTCATGAAGTCGAGTTCCTTGCCGATGATGCTGGCGACCATGACCTTGCTAGCGTACTTGACCACCGCAAAGATTTCATTCATCGCCCGCAACAGCCGGTCCAGGTCCGCGCCTTGATCTCTCAAGGTCATTAGGTCAGCGACTGAGTTGATCTCGTTTTTGGTGTGAACGCGGTCTTTGGTGTCGTTAGTTGGTCCTACCCGGACGGCAAGGTTCAAAGGTGACCTGATCTTGCCCTTGAACGGACACGTCGCGCACGATTTGCAGCCTTCGTTCTCGAACGCCTGACACGACGGCCAGCCCACACCGCGCTGCTTGTCGGCCAGCTTGCGGTCCCACATCGCGTCTGTCTCGCCGTGGTCATACGCGGCGTAACCCTTCGAAAGGTAGTGTGCCCAGCGCCGGCCTTTCTCGAAGAACGTGCAGGCAAGCATGTCGAGCATCCACAGGCCCTGCGGATAGCTTGCGCCGTGGATAAGTGCGGCATCCTGGAAGTGCTGGCACTTTTGGAAGACTACAGCCGGGTCGAGCGGGCGGTCATCGCGAATGCCGGCAGCTAGGCTTTGCTCGCCCGGCACAAGCCCGGCCTCGGTGAAGGCTCGCGCTTGCCCGTTCGCAAATCTAGAAAGATCGTACTGCGCGCTGGTCGGGGCTGCGGCTGCGGCACCGGCCGTTGTCCCGCCGATCTGCGCGAGCCGCGCAAGCGCCGTCGCGAAATCATAATCGTTGCCCAAATGGTTCAGGGTGACCGGCTGTGGCGGCGTGGTCTTTCCATTCGTCGTGCCGGGGACGCGGAGGACGCGCGCTTCATCCGTCGTCAGACCGTAGTCGCATTTGAGCCCGAGGCGTTGCGCCTCTGCCTTGAGCCCTTCGGCATAGGGGCGCCACTCGGCAACGGTGAGCGGGCGGTCGCTGATCCAGTAAACGTGCAGTCCACTTCCAGAAGAAACCAGCGCGCTAGGCTGCGGAAGCGCGGCGTTGGCGACGAACTTTGTGACTGCCTCATGAGCAGCGCCGGCATCCGGATATCCTTTGCCAGGGCCAGCGTCGATATCGAGCCAGATGCTCTTGACCTTGAGCGCGGTCTTCGCGTTTCGGTGCGCGAGCTTGTGGCCTTTGATCTCTTTTCCGCAGACTGCCTGGGTGGCCAAGGCGAAGTAAGTATGTGCCACAATGGCGGGGTGCGTCGTGCACCAGTTGGCGAAGCCCATGAACTCATTGAGTTCGCGAAATGCGCGCCCCCGCATGCCGGGCTTCTTCTCGCCGGGCTTCTGCGGAGGGAAATAATGCAGGTTCACGTATCCGGGATCATCAGGCCCCGGCCACGCCACCACGCGCTGCATGAACTTCCAAGGCTCGGGTGCAGCTACCGTGCTCGCGCCCTCCAGCGGCGGGATCGTGTCGCCCAGCATTGCTGCCGTGGCCATCGGCTCCGGGTCGGCCTTTGCCGGCGATCCGAGCCGCGCACTGCGTCGCTCGGCTTGTTGGCGGCCTGCCAGAAATTCCAGTTCACTCTGAGATAGCTGCGACAGGACTGGGAGCGTCGCTGGTAAACCAGCGCCGCCGATCTGTGCTGGCCCAGTGGCACCTGCAACGGTCATGATACGGCTCCAAGCGGCAAGTCACGTGTACGGGCCACCGGCCTGTTTAGACATGGCCCTGGTCATGGCATTCACCGCGCGGATCACGCCGTCTGGGCGAGTAGCCGCTCTAGTGCTTGTTTCGGGACGAGGCGCCTGCCGGCGATCCTGACCGTCGGAAGGACGCCCGGTCGATACGCCACGGTGCGGCAGATGCCGAGGATTTTTGCCGCTTCTTCAATGGTATAGGTCTGCCTTTCGGGCGTGGTGGGCCCATCCCCAAGGGACTTCCTTCGGTCATTTTCGGATCGCATAAGACGAGCTCCTGTACTTTCAATGTTACCGTAACGGTAACAATAGGCGAAGATATCCAAAACACATTGCATTCACAGGAAACATATACTACCAAATAGCTACCAAGGAAAGGCGCTAGCAAGCGACACCACCGAAGGTCATTTTTTTTGCGCGATGTGGCCAAGCACATGAAAACACAAAGGAAAGTCGGAAGACCTCGGTCGGCGGAACCGATGACGCACGCCGCGGTGGTTCTGCCGACGGTATTGCTTCAGCGGCTGAAGTCAGACGGGGCAGCTTCTGGGAGGGGGCTCAGTGGGGAAATTCGCCACCGCCTACAAGCGTCGTACGAGCACGAAAGCCGCGATCCCGAGACACGACGCTTCGTCGAGTGGACCGAGGAACTGACTGAAAGCATTGCTCGCGATCTCGGCGTGCGCTGGTATCAAACGAAGTTTGCCCGCGAGGCCATGAAATCGGGTTTGGAAGTCCTAATAGGAGAGTACGCCGCTGAAGGCGACAGCGTGCCGGATGTGCCATGGAGCGGCTACTCCGATGATGCGCCGCCGAATGTTGTTGGACAGACCCACGCCCGTCTCGTCGTAAGAGCGCGTCCACGAAAGCCTCGGTAGATGGCCGCATGGAGACGACGGGCAGGACAGAGCCAATCGAATTAGCGCCGCTGTAGAAGGTAGTGCGAGTATGGCGTCAGTACGTAAGCGTATCTGGAGATCGCCGAGAGGCGAGGCTAAGGCTGCCTGGGTTGTGGACTACACCGACAGCCGTGGCGACCGCCAGCGCAAGCATTTTTCAAACAAAAAAGCCGCCGACGCCTTTCGCATCCGGATCGAGGGTCAGTTGCGCGGAGGAACCTACCGTCCTGATGCTGAAAAGGTGACAGTCAAAGAAGCCTGTGAAAGTTTTCTAGATCACTGCACAGAGCGGAACGAGCGCGACGAGCGCATGACGCGCAAGATGCTGACTGTCTACAAGGGGCATGTGGCCAACTACATTCTCAATGCGGAGCACGGGCTCGCAAATGCCAAGCTCTCGCAGGTGACTGCACGTGTGGTGAACGAATTTCGTGATCAGCTACGCAGTCGCCGCGTGACCGTACCCACGACGCGGAAGATTTTGGCCACGCTGCACGCGGTGCTGGCGCATGCGATTTCACAGGACTGGGTCGCCATCAATGCGGCCCACGGTGTCAAGGTGATCGGCCCGCGCGACGAAGGATCGAAGAAAATCACGCCGCCGTCTAAGGCAGACCTGCGTGCTTTACTGGAGGCGGCGGATGAAGATTTCCGCCTTGTACTTCAGTTTGCCGCATGGACGGGGGTCAGGGCAGGAGAACAGTGGGCAGCCCGGTGGGGCGACGTAGATTTAGACGGCTGCAAATTTCACGTCTGTCGGCGCGTCGATGCGTATCGCGAGGAGGGCGCTCCGAAAACCGCCGCCGGGGTGCGAACGGTGCCGATCTCTGACCAGCTTGTGGCCGGCTTAAGGCGCTGGAAGCTACGGTCGATTTTCAAGAAGTCAGATGACCTGATTTTCCCAAACCAGACAGGCAAACACATAAGCCACGATAACCTAGTGAAGCGGCGCCTCCTGCCGCTGTTCGAGCACCTAGAGGACGAGCACAAAAAGGACCCGGCGCGTATAGCGGCGCCGCCGCGCCGCTTCAACTGGCACGCCCTTCGACACTACGCGGTGTCGTCCTGGATAGCGGCAGGCTGTGATCCTAAGACGGTGCAAACGTTCGCGGGACACGCCTCACTTCAGGTGACCATGGACCGATATGGGCACTTGTTTCCTCGCGACGATCACAAGCGAGCGATGGACCAGATTGCACGCGACTTGTTCGTCTGACTTGGTCGTTTGGCGGGCGTTGGAACCTGCTCGGCACACCATTGGCACACGGAGAAGTTACAGCGTGTCAAATCAAAGACTTAAAACCAGAAAAATCACCCTCATAACCTGAAGGTCGTAGGTTCAAATCCTACCCCCGCAACCAAACTCCCTTGGAAAATCTGACGGTTATATCGCAGCCGGCCGGCGCGCCGGTGGGCACGGTTGGCGTTGCCGGACCGCGGCGTCGCCGTGATGTCTCGCCGCTTGGCTGCGCGGTCAGCGACAGACGCTAAAGTCCGGTCGGGATGAAGTGATTAACCGCCGCCAAAACGGCGAGCAACGCGAGGCCGATCCCGAGGCTCAACGCGATCAGCTTCTTCTCGGCCGGCAACAGCGGTTCGGGCGGCGCATTGCCGATTGCGGCGCGGATGTCCGGGCGCATGTGCGCGTGCATGTCATCTCCATGGTGCGGTCCACGAAGATGTTTCGTGGCGCTTTAGCTGATGTGTCGCGGCGCAAGCTGCCGGGCTCTGTCCGAGAACCGCTGCAAATCCCGCGATCCGACCAAACAACGCGATCGGATGATCAAATGTCGCCGGGCCTCAACCGAAGTCAATGCAGCAAACAGAAATAAGACAGTCTTGATCGCGCGGGACGGCGCTGAGCGAATGAATTCGCTCTGTCCGCGCGGTAGACGAAAAATGTTTTCCGTTTATGTGCTGGCGCGGGCGCTCGAAATCAAAGCAGTGCTGTACGACGGCATCGCATTAATCGCGGTGCCGTCGATCGCAAGTGCTACGAAACTTCGGTTCAGAGCGGACTGTTGCGAACCTTTTAAGCCGCTTGCCTTGCCAGCCGGTCCATCTCGCGCTGCACCAGCTCGCGGTAGAGGCCTTGGCGGCGCATGAGCTGGTCGGGGGGGCCGTCCTGGATGGCGCGGCCGGTTTGCAGGACGACGATGCGGTCGAAGTTGCGCACGGTGGAGAGCCGGTGGGCGATGGCGATCACGGTGCGGCCGCGCATCAGGCGGGCCAGCGTCTCGCGGATGATTTCCTCGGATTCGCTGTCGAGCGCCGAGGTGGCTTCGTCGAGCAGGAGGAGCGGCGCGTCCTTGAGGAAGGCCCGGGCGATGGCGATGCGCTGGCGCTGGCCGCCTGAGAGCTTGATGCCGCGGTCGCCGACGATGGTGCGCATGCCTTGCGGCAGCTTCTCGATGAAATCGCAGCGCGCCGCGATGGCGGCTTCCAGCACTTCGTCGTCGGATGCGTCGGGCCGGCCGTAGCGGATGTTCTCCAGCATCGAGCGGTGGAACAGCGAAATATCCTGCGGCACGACGCCGATCGCTTCGCGCAGGCTCTCCTGGGTCACCCGCGCGACATCCTGGCCGTCGATCAGGATGCGGCCCTGCTGCACGTCGTAAAAGCGCTGCAGCAGCGCGAACAGGGTGGACTTGCCGCCGCCCGAATGGCCGACCAGGCCGACGCGCTCGCCGGGCTTAAAGCGCAGCGAAAAATCTTCGAAAATTTGCAGCCCGTCGGGATAACAGAAGCGGATGCCCTCGAACTCGACGCTGGCGCCGCGGCGCACGAGCGGCGCGGCCTCCGGATGGTCGCACAATTCGTGCGGCACGAGCAGCGTTGCCACCGCCTCGGCGAGGCGGGCGAAATGCTGGGTCACGTCGACCAGCGCCACGGCGAGGTCGCGCGTCGCATGCAGCACGGAGAGGCCGAGCGTGCAGGCCAGCACCACGTCGCCGGTCGTTGCATCGCCGTTGGTCCACAGCATGATGGCCCAGGCGAGCAGCCCGAGCGTCAGCATGATGGTCACGACGGCGTGAAAGATGCGCAGCTTCTCGAGATAGAACAGGCTGCGGCGACGCGCGTCCATCTCGCGCTCGACGGTCAGGTCGAAGCGGCGATGCTCGCGCAAAAAGCCACCGAACGCCCGGACCAGCGGCATGTTGCCGACGACGTCGACCATTTCGCCGTCGACCGCCGCGGCCTTGCCGGCGAAGTCGTGGTGCAGCGGTCGGCCGCGGGCGGCGATGCGGAACATCAGCACGACCATGATGCCGGAGACGATGGCGAGCGCGGCCGCCATGGGGATGCTGATGGTGCAGACCAGCGCGATCGCCGCGATAGTGGCGACGCACGGCGGCAGCACGTTCCAGACGAACATGTTTTCCGCCGTGAACACCGCGTTCGAGGTCGCGGTGACGCGGCTCGTCAGCATGCCGGGCAGGCGGTCGGCAAAATAGTTCGGCGAATGGCCGATCAGATGGCGGAACAGATCGCGGCGCAGATCGCCGGTGACGCCGACGAACGTGTGGTTGGCGATCCAGCTCGCCAGCCGCCACAACAGATTATCGGCTGCGATCAGCCCGCCGAGCAGAAAGAAAGCGGTCCAGACGGTGGCGCTGGCGCCGCGGGAGAGCGTGTCGACCAGAAACTTGACGCCGTATTGGGTGCTCACCGAACAGGTGACGGCGGCCAGCACCGCTCCCAGGATCGTGGCGTGGGCGAGGGGGCGCAGGCGCAAATAACGAAAAATGAAGGGCAGGGGGCGGTTGGCATAATAGCAAAGGTCGGCCATGCGTTCGTGGTCTCCCTGCACTTGCGCCGCGCTCTTTGGATTGACGGCCCGCGATCCCAACGCAGAACGATGGAAAACTATCCGTGGGCGATGGCGGCCCTGCGCTACTCGCAAACCGCCATTATTTTTCCTCAAAAAATCCGCGACGGCTTCGTGGTTGTGGCTTTTGTGTTGCGAGATGGAACTTTGCGGCGCGAAAAACCGTTTGTTCCTCGTTGTGGAACGAGAATACCGACGCCTTAACGCGACAAAAGTTCCGCCATTCACGAAAAATAAGTTCCTTGATCAATCGCCAGATCAGACTGCAAAAATCACACTCTTGGACGTTGCGTTTCTAGTTCGCTGGTGGGGCGGCCTGAAAAAACAAGCAGGAAGGTCGCGCGATGCATATCGCTCAAGTTGCGCCGTTGACTGAAGCGATCCCGCCGAAACTTTATGGTGGCACCGAACGCGTGGTGTCGTGGCTCACCGAGGAACTGATTGCGCTCGGCCATGAGGTGACGCTGTACGCGAGCGGGGATTCGATCACGTCGGCGCGGCTCGAAGCGGTGTGGCCGCGGGCGCTGCGGCTCGACGGCGCGGTGCGCGATCCCAACGCGCTGCACATGCTGATGCTGGAGCGGGTGTACCGGCGTGCCGGCGATTTCGATTTCCTGCACTGCCACCTCGATTATTATCCGTTTTCGCTGTTCTGCCGGCAATCGACGCCGTTCGTCACCACGCTGCACGGCCGGCTCGATCTGCCGGAACATCAGCCGGTGTTCGAGACATTCTCCGACATTCCGGTGATCTCGATCTCCAACGCGCAACGCCGGCCGTTGCCGCAGGCGCATTGGGTCCGCACCATCCATCATGGCCTGCCGGAGCGGCTGTTGATGCCGCAGCCGGCCAAGCCGTCGTATTTCGCCTTTTTGGGCCGCATCGCACCCGAGAAGGGCGTCGACCGCGCCATGCGCATCGCCCAGCATTGCGGCGTGCCGCTGAAGATCGCCGCCAAGGTCGATCGCGTCGACCGCGATTATTTCGACGCCGAGATCAATCCGCTGATCAAAGAAACCAAGGCCGAGTATATCGGCGAGATCAGCGACAAGGAGAAGTCGGCATTCCTGAGCGGCGCCGTCGCGCTGTTGGTGCCGATCGACTGGCCCGAACCGTTCGGCCTGGTCATGATCGAAGCCATGGCGTGCGGCACGCCGGTCATCGCATTCAATCGCGGCTCGGTATCGGAAATCATCGACGACGGCGTCACCGGCTTCGTGGTCGAGGACGTGGTTGGCGCGATCGGCGCGGTGGACCGCCTCGGTCACCTGTCGCGCGAAAAGATCCGCAAGCAGTTCGAGAAGCGCTTCACGGCGCGGCGCATGGCGCAGGATTATCTGGCGGTGTATCGCAGCCTCGCCGACCGCGTCGCGCCGCATCTGCGGCTCGTCACCGACGACGCGCCGGCGTTGTAGACATAGCAGTAAGGGCAAGACGCCGCGTTCGCGTTCCGCCGTCGATCGCAATGGCCGCAAAAAGTTTCGAAAGAATTTTTCTGTCAAGGGTCTGTTGACCGCCGAAGGCGGCGCTTCGCGCCCTTGACAGAAAAATTCTTTCGAAACACACGCCAGCCATTGCGATCGACGGCTCTCTCTGATCGTCCAGATAAATTCCGCTGAAACAACTTTTTGTCACTCCTCCTCCGTCTCCGGCCGCGTCTCCGGCATAAACAAAGACACCGCCGCGAAGGCGGCGAGCGCAATGGTGGCGAGGCCGGCGAACGCCCACGGGCTGCCGAAATGGTCGCTGAGGAGGCCGGCGAGCGTGGCGCTGATCGAGGCGCCGATGCCGACGAAGGTGCCGACGATGCCCTGGCCGAGATTGAAATGGCCGGTGTTGCGCGTCAGGTCGGCGACGATGAGCGGCACCATGACGGCGAACACCGCGGCGGTGATGCCGTCGAGCAGCTGCACGACAACGAGCAGCAGCGGGTTGCCGACCACCGCGAACAGAAGGCCGCGCAGCGGCAACGCCGCAAAGCCGATCAGCAGAAGCGGCCGGCGCCCCCAGACCTGGGCGCGCAGCCCGATCCACGGCGACAGCGCCGCCACGATGATCTGCGGCACCACGATGCAGGCCGCGATCAAGACCGTGGCCCAGTTGGCCGAGCGCATGGTCAACACGCTGCCCATCAGCGGCAGCATCGACGCATTGGCGAGATGAAACAACAGCAGGCAGCCGGCGAAGATGAGGAGCGGCCGATTGCGCATGAGCGCGCCAGGACGGATCGGCCGCTTGCGGCGCTCGGGCGGCGGTGAGCCATGGGCGCGCTCCGGATCGATTTCGCCGTCCGCGATCAAGCGCAGCGACCACAGCGCCGGGATCAACAACAGCACGGTGACGACGAACACGGCGCGCGCCGACAACAGATAACCGCAGGCACCCATGGCGGCGGCCGCCAAGCCGTTGCCGATCGAGGCGAAGCGCGCGTTGCGGCCGAGCCGTGCGCCGATCGCCGCATGGCCGACCAGACCGAGGCTGATCGCGGCAATCGCCGGCCCAAGCACGCAGCTGGCGAGCGCGTGCAGGATCGACGCCGACAGCACCACGCTGAACACCGGCAATGCCGCGTAGGCCAGCGCGCTGACGCAGATCGCCGCGATCGCAAGCGCGGCGACGAAGCGTTCCGATCGCGCGGCATCGACCAGCGCGCCGCCCGGCATCTGGCCGATCAGCGAAACAAAGCCGCCGGCGGAGAGCACAAGACCGATATCGACCTGGGTCCAGTGCTGCGCGGTCAGAAAAACCGAGACGAACGGACCGAATCCGGTCTGCACGTCGGCGACGAAGAACACGAACCAATCGAGTCCGCGCAAGCTGCGGCGCGACGGCGGCGGCGCTCGAGGGCGCTCGCCATGCGAGGCCGGCGGTTCAGCGCCGCCTTTGCTGACGAGGGCCGGCGGACGGTCACGGGCACGCGGTGATGCTTGCGCGGGCAGGATCGAATCTCCAACGGAATGGCTAATCGGCGAGCGGCAGGGATTCGAGCTTGCCGAGGGCGCCGAGCACGACCACGGGCTTGCCATCGCGATATTCGGGCGCGGCCTTGACTTGGTCGCGGGTCAGCTCGAGCGTGATCCGCGCGCCCCGCTTGGCCGGCGGCGGGAAATGCAGGACGGTCCAGTCGACCGCGATCTTGCGGCTGCCAACGCCGAGGAAGCCGCCGAAATCGATGATTGCGGCGCGTACCTCGCCGCCACGGTCGACCAGCACGTCGACGATCCGGCCCATATTTTCGTTGGTGGCGCTCAAGACTTCGCGGCCGAGAATGCCCTCGACCTCATGGTTGCCCAAAACGGTGACTTCAGGCGTTGCCGGCGGTGCGGCGGCGCTGCCGGAACTTGCCGTGTCCTCGGCGCGCGCGCCGGAACTCGCGCACGCCAAGCACCATAGCGCCGCCACCGCCAATGCCGTCACGGCGCCAGCCGGGCGCGATCGCCCATTCCCGCGCATGACCTCCTCCACGGCTGCAAAGTTCCGCTCCATTAATCCGGCTGGAGCGCTGCCGGTTCCTCTTTCTGCCGCGCAGATTGCCGGTCAGGAGGAAAAGACCACGCAAACGTGGATATTGCCGCTGATCCGCGGCGTATCGAGCGAAATCGTGTCGCCGTGCCGGCGCACCTGCAGATCGACGCTCGCCGAGCCAAGCGTGAGATTGTGCAGGACCACTTCGTCGAGGAAGGCCGGCAGCTGCGGATTGCACAGCCGGATTTCGCTGTTGAGCGGATCGAATTGCAGGCCGAGCGAGGTTTCCAACAGAGTGAACGGGGTGGCGCTGGCCCAGGCCTGCGGCGTGCAGGCGACCGGATAAAGCGTCGGCCCTTGGCCACGCTGGCGGCGAAAGCCGCAGAACAATTCCGGCAGCCGGCGCAAATCCATGTAGGTGCCGGCCATGAACAGGCCTTCGAACAGCGTGGAGATCGCCGCCTTCTGTCCGTAGCGCGCCAGCCCGAGCGCGATCAGCGCATTGTCGTGCGGCCAGATCGAGCCGTTGTGATAGGACATCGGATTGTAGCGCGCTTCGCCGATCGCAACGGTGCGAATGCCCCAGCCGGAGAAGAAGTGCGGCTGCAAAAGCCCGGCGGCGACGCGTGCGGCGCGCTCGGGCGCGGCAATACCCGTGAACAACAGTTGGCCGGCATTCGAGGTGCGCACGCGGCACGGCTTTTTGTCGCCGTCGAGGGCGAGCGCGTAGGTGCCGATCTCCGGACACCAGAATGCGGCCTCGAATCGTTCGGCGAGCTGGCGCGCCTCTTTGGCAAGCCGGTCGGCGGTATCGTCATGGCCGAGCCGGCGCGCGCAGGCTGCCGCCATGTGTTTTGCGGCGTAGACGTAGCCTTGCACTTCGGCGAGCGCGATCTCGCCTTCGGCCAGCCGGCCGTCGGCGTGGAAGACCGAGTCATACGAATCTTTCCAGCCCTGATTGGCGAGACCCTCCTCGGTGGCGCGCTGATACTCGACAAACCCGTCGCCGTCGGGATCGCCCGGGCCGTCGATCCAGCTCAGCGCCGCCTCGATGTTCGGCCACAGCTCCGCGACCGTTGCAAAGTCGCCGGTACGTTCGGCATAGAGCCCGGCCAGCAGCACGAACAGCGGCGTGGCGTCGACGCTGCCGTAATAAAGGCCGAACGGCACTTCGCGCAGCGCCGCCATCTCGCCGCCGCGCATTTCGTGCAGAATCTTTCCCGGCTCGGCGTCGGCGAGCGGATCGGTGGTCTTGGCCTGGAAGGCGGCGAGCCGGCGCAGCACGCCGCGCGCGATGTCGGGTGACCACCACAGCATCTGCAGCGCCGTGATCAGGCCGTCGCGGCCGAATGTGGTCGAAAACCACGGAATGCCGGCGTACGGATAGGGCCCTTGCGGCGTCTGCGTGGTCAGGATGGCGAGATCGGCGGCCGAACGGCACAGCATCTCGTTGAAGCGGGCGTTCGACGTCTCGACCGTGGTGCGGTTGCGCGCCGATTGGCGCAGCTCACGGCGCGCCGCGATCAGGCCGTTCAAGAACGGCAGCGGCCGCGCCTGCGCCACGTCGCAGCTTACCGCGGTAAAGATCGGGTGCGTGCCGCCGGGTTTGAGTTGCAGGTCGTAGACGGCGCTGTCCATCGCCAGGCGCTGCGGCGGCGGATCGAATGTCAGGGTCGTGCGCCGCAGCTTGGCGTCGAGGCCGCGATAGCTCAGCACGACCTGGTCGCTGCCGCGCAATTTGGCGGTGGCGCTGCCGCGCCGTTCGCGCTGGGCGCCGCGCACCTCGAACAGATCGGCGAAGTCGTTCTCGAACAAAATGCAGATCTGCAGCTCGACCGGCCGGTCGCCGTAATTGCGCACGCGCAGCCGCTGGTAGGCGGTGCCACGCCACAGAAACACCGTGCGCAAGATGTGGACGCTGTCCTTTTCCAGAAGGATGCGCTGGTCGGAGATGATGTCCGGATTGGTCATGTCGACGAACAGCGTCGAATTGTCGTCGCGCAGATTGGAGCCGAGGAGGAGCGGCGGCATGCCGTTCACCAGGACTTCGAGGCGCGACAGATAGCGCGTGTCGAGATGAAACAGTCCGTCGGATCGCCCCGAGGCGGCGGCGATGTCGCCGCGGCTGTCCAGCACGGCGAACGTATCGCCGTATTTCAGCGTGCGCGCCGGCCGCCCCGCGGCCTGCGTGGCGGTAATATAGAACGGAGCTTCTGACGGTACCTCGGCGGCGGGCACCGTCTGGGCGGCGCTGGTCAATGGATTCATCAGGCGGCTTAGCTGTGCGGTCCGTTCGGATACGTCAAGGCTGAACGCTACGCCACCACTCGCCGTTGTGACTGCGGCGCCGAACGAACCTCGATCGGCCGGCTGGCGCCGTCGAAGAGCCGGGGCCTGCCGATCGGAGTTTACGGTTTGACGCCGGCGCGGTGAATGACGTCGACCACGCGCATGACGATCGGGTCGATCACCACGACATCGTCCGCAACCATGGCGTATTTGAGGACCCGAGCGTTCGGATCGTCAGCCATCTGGTCGGCGTTGCCGACCACCGGATCGGGCAAGTCCTGCAGCAGGAGCGACGGTGGGACCGGAGCTCCGACCATTGCGGCGATGGCTGGACCGGCAAACTGCCCGCCCTGCCGCACGACCGCCTCATAGATGGCGCGCCGCTGCTGCGGGCTAAGCACCGTCTGCTGCAACACCGACCCGGGGGGCCCGACCGCCTCATCCGGACCGAACGATTGTGCGGCCGCGCTCGTTATCCCGGGCAACGATGCCAACAGGACCAAGCCGGCAAGCCGAAGCTTTGCGGTCATGGAATGCTCCCTCTTGGCGAGCAAACGCCTGACCGGCGATTTAGGTCCCTGGCAGGCTAGATGAAGTGCTGCAGCGCACACTGCGCTCCGGTCCGGGATAGGCCTGAGTTCGTGGATGATGCGGCGCTGCAACGCAGCAGTAGCAGTTGCGACGAATAGCCACGACGATGCGGAGAACTCGCCAAGAACATGACGGTACGATAAACTCGGCGCAACCAAGGCAAGAAACCAAGCCAAGCAAAACCCCGGAGGGGAAACATGGCCACCTTATCAACCACTGCAGATGCCCGCGCGGTCGCAAGCTCGACCACGCGCTGGACACAGCTCATCGTCTGCATCGCCTGCATGATCCTGATCGCCAACCTGCAATACGGTTGGACGTTCTTCGTCAATCCGATCAACAAGGCGCATGGTTGGTCGATCGCGTCCATTCAGTTCGCATTCAGCATCTTCATTGCGCTCGAGACGTGGCTCACACCGATCCATGGCTGGATCGCCGACAGTCTCGGAAAGTTCGGCCCCAAGCTGGTGATTGCCTTCGGCGGCATCTGCGTGGCGGCGGGCTGGATCATCAATTCGCACGCCACCACGCTCGAGATGCTGTATCTCGGCGCCGTAGTCGGCGGCACCGGCGGCGGCGCGGTGTACGCGACCTGCGTCGGCCTGGCGGTCAAATGGTTTCCGGATCGGCGCGGTCTTGCGGTCGGCCTCACGGCCGCGGGCTACGGCGCCGGCACCGCGCTCACCGTTATTCCCATCCTGCACGTCATCAACTCGGCCGGCTACCAGGCTGCCTTCTTCTGGTTCGGCCTGGTTCAGGGCGGCCTTGTCTTTTTGCTGGCGTGGCTGTTGCGCAGCCCCGAGCCCGGCGAGTTGACCGGCCTTGCTTCGGCCAAAGTGGCGCAAAGCGCGCAAAGCTATTCGCCATGGCAGGTGCTGAGCACGCCGGTATTCTGGCTGCTCTACATCATGTTCATCATGGTGTCGGCGAGCGGCCTGATGGCCACCGCGCAGCTGGCGCCGATCGCCAAGGATTTCGACGTCGGCGGCATGATCATCATGTTCGGTCTCACGACGCTGGGTCTCGCCGGCATCGTCGACAATATCTGCAACGGCGGCGCGCGGCCGCTGTTTGGCTGGATTTCCGATAACATCGGTCGCGAATACACCATGGCGATCGCCTTCGGGCTGGGCGGCATCTCGTATTGGCTGCTCGGGACGTTCGGTCATGCACCGTGGGGCTTCGTGATTTTCGCAGCGCTGATCTTCCTCACCTGGGGCGAGATTTTCAGCCTGTTCCCGTCGACCTGCACGGATACGTTCGGGCCCAAGTTCGCCACCGTCAATCTGTGCCTGCTCTACACCGCCAAGGGCGCCTCGGCGTTCCTGGTGCCGGTGGCCAACCTGGTGAAAACCGCCACGGGCGGCTGGCACATGGTGTTCGTCATCACTGCCATCATGAATTTCATCGTGGTGGCGCTGGCGCTGTTCGTGCTCAAGCCGATACGGCAGAAGTTCATGCGCGGCTGAGCCGTCATTGCGGCAGCGGGCAGCCTTCATGCCTGCGATCGGACCAGGGGAGCGGGGGCTTCGCGGCTCCCGCTTTTCTTTTGGCGAAATTGGCAGCCGGCGGGGTTAATCGCGCAATTGTGGTTGTGCAGCGTGCGGGTCTGGCATAATGTATACCAGCATGAGTTCAAGCGTTTCGATCCTACCCGGGCGTCCCCACGCGGCGGCCACCGATGAGGCCGAGCGGCGCGTCGCCGTCGATCCGCTGGACGGAGCAGCGAGTCTCAAGCGCCAGGCCTACGCGGCGCTCAAGAACGCCATCGCCGCCATGGACGTGTATGGCAGCCGCGCCGAGATCAGGCTCGATGAGCGGGGTCTGGCGGCCGATTTCGGCATCAGCCGCACGCCGGTGCGCGAGGCCATGGCGCAGCTCGAGCGCGAGGGTTTCGTGCGCTCCGAGCCGCGGCGCGGCGTCTATGTGGTGCGCAAGAGCAAACGCGAGGTCATCGAGCTGATCACCGTGTGGGCGGCGCTTGAAAGCATGGCGGCGCGGTTGATCACCCAGCAGGCCAGCGACGACGAGATCGCCTCGCTGCGCCGCATGTTCGCCACCTTCGAGAACGGCGCGGTGCGCGCCCATCTCGACGAATATTCGCAGCTCAATATCGAGTTTCACCAGAGCATCATCCGATTGAGCCGCAACGAGGCGCTGATCCAGCTCGCCGAGAACCTGTTCACCCATATGCGGATGATCCGCCGCAAGACCATCGGCGAGAAGGACCGGGCCGACCGCTCGATCCGCGATCACATGCACATCATCGAAGCGCTGGAAGGGCGCGACACGCTGCGCGCCGAGACCCTGGTGCGCGATCATGCGCTCGGCCTTGCCGAGCATGTCGCCAAGTACGCCGATTATCTGGATTGAAGGAAACGGGCAAAGGCTCGGTAGAAAAGGTTCAGGGAGAACTCCCATGGCTGAAGCCGCAGTACAAACCGTCAGTGCCAATTCGCCGGAAGCGGAACGCGAGCTGACCGACGGATTCCATCTCCTGATCGAGGCGCTCAAGCTAAACGGCATCAAGACGATCTACGGCGTCCCCGGCATCCCGATCACGGATTTCGGCCGCATGGCGCAGGCGTCCGGCATCCGCGTGCTGTCGTTCCGTCACGAGCAGAATGCCGGCTATGCCGCCGCGATCGCGGGCTTTCTCACCAAAGAGCCGGGCGTGTGTCTCACCGTGTCGGCGCCGGGCTTCCTCAACGGACTGACCGCGCTGGCGCATGCCACCACCAACTGCTTCCCGATGATCCAGATCTCCGGCTCGTCGGAGCGCGAGATCGTCGATCTGCAGCAGGGCGACTACGAGGAGATGGATCAGCTCGCCATCGCCAAGCCGCTGTGCAAGGCGGCATTCCGCGTGCTGCATGCGCAGGATATCGGCATCGGTCTCGCGCGTGCGATCCGCGCCGCCGTTTCGGGCCGCCCCGGCGGCGTCTACCTCGATCTGCCGGCCAAATTGTTCGGCCAGGTCATGGACGCCGAGGCTGGAGCTAAGTCGCTGGTCAAGGTGATCGATCCGGCCCCGGCGCAGATTCCGGCGCCGGATGCGGTCAAGCGCGCGCTCGATCTGCTCAAAAGCGCCAAGCGTCCGCTCATCATCCTCGGCAAGGGCGCGGCCTACGCGCAGGCCGACGACACGATCAAAAACTTCGTCGAAAAATCCGGCATTCCATTCCTGCCGATGAGCATGGCCAAGGGTCTGTTGCCCGATACGCATCCGCAATGTGCCGGCGCGGCGCGCTCGACGGTGCTGAAGGATTCCGACGTTGTGATGATGATCGGCGCCCGTATCAACTGGCTCTTGTCGCACGGCAAGGGCAAGGCGTGGGGCGACGCACCGAAGAAATTCGTCCAGGTCGACATCGAGCCCAAGGAGATGGATTCGAACGTCGAGATCGCCGCCCCGGTGGTCGGCGACATCGGCTCGGCTCTCTCGGCATTGCTCGGCGCCATGGGCGGCAACTGGTCGGCCCCGCCCGCCGACTGGATCAACACCATCACATCGAAGCGCGAAGAGAATATCGCCAAGATGGCGCCGCGGCTGATGAACAACAATTCGCCGATGGATTATCACGGCGCGCTGGGCGTCCTGCGCACCATCGTCAAGGAGCGGCCGGATGCCATCCTTGTTAATGAAGGCGCCAACGCGCTCGACCTGACCCGCGGCATCATCGACATCTACCAACCGCGTAAGCGCATCGACGTCGGCACCTGGGGCGTCATGGGCATCGGCATGGGCTACGCGATCGGTGCCGCGATCGAGACCGGCAAGCCGGTGCTCGCGATCGAGGGCGATTCGGCCTTCGGCTTTTCCGGCATGGAGATCGAGACGATCTGCCGCTACAAGCTGCCGGTCTGCGTCGTCATTCTCAACAATGACGGGATTTATCGCGGCACCGACGTCAACAAGGCCGGGTCCGATCCGGCGACCACCGTGTTCGTCAAGGGCGCGCGCTACGACAAGATGATCGAGGCGTTCGGCGGCGTCGGCGCCAACGCGACCTCGCCGGACGAACTCAGGCGCGCCGTCAATGCCGCCATGGATTCCGGCAAGCCGACCCTGGTCAACGCCGTGATCGACCCGGCGGCCGGCAGCGAAAGCGGCCGCATCGGCAATCTCAATCCGCAAAGCAAACTGGCGAAGAAGAAATAACCGATCGGATCACGTGCAAGCAAACAATGGCCGCCCGTGCTGCGGCAGGCATCAGCGGAGTTAAGGGAGCGGAAGATGGCAACGCGAAGGAAAACAGCGAAAGCGAAATCGAAGGCGGTGGCAAAGAAGCCGGTCAAGAAGGTCGTGAAGCTCAAGGCCGCCAAAAAGGCGCCGGCCAAGAACGGCAAGCATGCGACGGGCAACGGTGTGCCGCGGCCATCGACCAAGCCGTGGGGCCAAGCCGGCCTGGCGCTCCACGGCGTCAAGGTTCTGGACTTCACGCATGTGCAGTCGGGACCGACCTGCACGCAGCTTCTGGCCTACATGGGCGCCGACGTCATCAAGGTGGAGCGGCCCGGCGTGGGTGACATCACCCGCGGGCAACTGCGCGACGTCAAAGACGCCGACAGCCTGTACTTCACCATGCTCAACGGCTCGAAGCGCTCGATCACCATCGATTCGAAGCATCCCAAGGGCAAGGAAATTTTGGAGCGGCTGATCAAGCACTGCGACGTGCTGGTGGAGAATTTCGCCCCCGGCGCGCTCGACCGCATGGGCCTGACCTGGGACTACGTCCACAAGACCAATCCGCGCATGATCGTCGCCTCCGTGAAGGGTTTTGGGCCGGGGCCGTACGAGGATTGCAAGGTCTATGAGAACATTGCGCAGTGCGCCGGCGGCTCGGCCTCGACCACCGGCTTCCGCGAGGGACCGCCGCTCGTCACCGGCGCGCAGATCGGCGACAGCGGCACCGGGCTGCATCTCGCGCTCGGCATCGTCACCGCGCTGTTCCAGCGCGTACGCACCGGCCGCGGCCAGCGCGTGCTCGCCGCCATGCAGGACGGCGTGCTCAACCTCGCCCGCGTCAAGCTGCGCGACCAGCAGCGCCTCAAGCACGGCCCGCTGACCGAATACAGCCAGTACGGCGAAGGCATTGCGTTCGGCAAAGCGACGCCGCGCGCCGGCAACGATTCGGGCGGCGGCCAGCCGGGCTGGATTCTCAAGTGCAAAGGCTGGGAAAACGATCCGGACTCCTACGTTTATTTCATCACCCAGGCACCGGTGTGGGGCGCGATCTGCGATCTGATCGGCAAGCCGGAATGGAAGACCGATGCCGACTACGCCACGCCGCCGGCGCGGCTGCCGCGGCTGCGCCACATCTTCGATACGATCGAGCAGTGGACCATGACCAAGACCAAGTTCGAGGTCATGGACACCTGCAACAAATACGACATTCCAGTCGGTCCGATCCTGTCCATGAAGGAGATCGCCGAGGAGGAGTCGCTGCGCGCCACCGGCACCGTGGTCGAAGTGGACCATCCCAAGCGCGGCAAGTATTTGACGGTGGGTAATCCGGTCAAGCTGTCGGATTCGCCAGCCGACGTGCGGCGCTCGCCGCTCCTTGGCGAGCACACCGAGGAAATCCTGCGCAGCGTGCTCGGCTACTCGGCCAAGGAGCTCGCCGACATTCAAGCCTCCGGCGCCATCACGCCGCCGGCGAAGCCCGCCAAAGCCGAGGCGGCGTAACAACGAGAACGCTCGTCCCCGCGCAGGCGCGGACCCAGCGCAAGAAGCATACTGGATGCCCGCTTCCGCGGGCATGAGCGGATGAGAGGATATTGCCCATGCGTATTGTGGTTCACGGCCAGCAGGCATTCGGCAAGGCGGTGCTTGAGGCGCTGCTCAAGCGCGGCGACGAGGTCGTCGCCGTCTATGTCGCGCCCGAGAAGGAAGGCGCCAAGGCCGATCCGCTGAAGGAAGCGGCGCTCGCCGCCAAGCTGCCGGTGCATCAGCCGGCGTCGTACCGCAAGCCCGAAGTGTGGGAGGAATTCCGCGCGCTGAAACCAGACCTCCAGGTGATGGCGTTCGTGACGCTGTTCGTGCCGGAGGAATTTTTGAACATCCCGACCCACGGCTCGATCCAGTATCACCCGTCGCTGTTGCCGGCCTACCGCGGGCCGAGCGCCATCAACTGGCCGATCATCAAGGGCGACAGCGAAACCGGGTTGTCGATCTTCTGGCCCGACAACGGCCTCGATACCGGCGCCGTGTTGTTGCAGAAGAAAACCAACATCGGGCCGGCCGACACGCTCGGGTCGGTCTATTTCGACCGGCTGTTTCCGATGGGCGTCGAGGCGATGCTCGAAGCCATCGATCTGGTCAAAGCCGGCAAGGCGCCGCGCATCAAACAAGACGAGGCGAAGGCGACCTACGAAGGCCGCTGCGGCGCCGACAACGCGCACATCGATTGGGGCCGGCCGTGGCAGGAGATCGATCGGCTGATCCGCGGCTGCAATCCGGCGCCGGGTGCCTGGTCGCGGCTCGATGGCAAGACGCTGAAGATCTTCGACGCCAAGCCGCTGCCCGCCAAGGACCCCAAGGGCATCGCCGGCAAGATGGGTGAGATCGTCGGCATCGAGGCCGACGGCTTTTTGGTCGTGTGCGCCGACGGCCGCTTCAAGGTCACCCGCGTGCAGGCCGACGGTCCAAAAGTCGGCGCCGGCGAATTCGCCACGGCCGCCAAGCTCACGCTGGGTACGCGATTGCAATGATTGACGCAGCAGCGTTGCTGTAGCCGCACGAGCGGCAACGTTGCCGTGAAGTTTAAGAAGCTCAGTCCTGGAACGAGGTTTTCATGAATCCCCCCGCCACTGCCGCGAAAGCGCCTGCTCTCTCCGCACAGCACGCCAATCCGAAATCCGACATTGAAATTTCCCAGACCGCCAAGAAGCGGCCGATCATCGACATCGCCCGCGAAAAGCTCGGCATCGCGCCGGAAAATATCGAGCCATACGGCCACTACAAGGCCAAGCTGTCGATGGACTACGTCAAGTCGCTGCAGAGCCGGCCGAACGGCAAGCTCATCCTGGTCTCCGCCATCACGCCGACCCCGGCCGGCGAGGGCAAGACCACCACGACAGTGGGCTTGACCGACGCGCTCAATTACATCGGCAAAAAGGCGATGCTGTGCATCCGCGAGCCGTCGCTCGGCCCGTCGTTCGGCATGAAGGGCGGCGCCGCGGGCGGCGGCTATGCGCAAGTCGTGCCGATGGAGGACATCAATCTCCACTTCACCGGCGACTTTCACGCCATCACCTCGGCCAATAATCTGCTCGCCGCGCTGATCGACAATCACATCTACTGGGGCAACAGTCTCGGCATCGATCCGCGCCGAATCGCCTGGCGCCGCGTGCTCGACATGAACGACCGCGCGCTGCGCTCGATCGTCAATTCGCTCGGCGGCGTCGCCAACGGCTTTCCGCGCGAGGACGGGTTCGACATCACGGTGGCGTCGGAAGTCATGGCGATCTTCTGCCTCGCCCGCGACGTCGAGGATCTGAAAAAGCGGCTCGGCAATATCGTGATCGCCTATACGCGCGACCGCAAGCCGATCCGCGCCAGCGA
>Ga0070741_10007203_pt1 | contig 23228 bp, 18 predicted proteins | sample Coa_R1_4_FD_66440 | JGI IMG/M metagenome (GOLD analysis project Ga0070741, IMG submission 66440) | Surface soil microbial communities from Centralia Pennsylvania, which are recovering from an underground coalmine fire - Coalmine... | ecosystem: Environmental > Terrestrial > Soil > Unclassified ... | reverse complement strand
CGGGCGATGAAGTTCGTTCACGCGCAAACAAGACATGGCGCGAATCAACGTGTCCACACCTTTGAGCGGCTCGATACGCCCGACATACAAAACCATCCGATCTTCCGGTTTCAGCCCGATGAATTGTTTGGCTTCATCGGCAGGGATCGGATAAAAGTGACAGGTATCCACGCCGGGTGGGATCACAGTTAATTTTCTATCGCTGACTTTATAAAGAAAACGCAGTTGACTGTGCTCGGCCAACGTCGCCACGATGATTCGGTCGGCGCGGTTGAGAATCCGCTGTTCGCTGGCGATCCGCTCCGGAGGTTCGCGCTCGGCCTCGGTCTGCGCGATGCGGTTCTTCATCTCACCCAGGGTGTGGAACATCTGCACAATCGGTGTTCCGCCCCAGGCGTCCGATAATGATTCGGCGGCGATGCCCGACATCCAGTAATGGCTGTGGATGAGGTCATAGCGGATTCCTTTTTCCGCGGCGAAGGCTTTGACTCCCTCCACGAACTCCGGGATGTAATGGACAAGATCACGCTTCGCCACCGGGACCTCGGGGCCGGCCGGCACGTGGACGACTCGATTGCCAAACCCGAGCTGATGCACGACGTGCGGCACATGCTCGTCCTGCGAACGCGTGAATACATCCACGTGGATGCCCATGCGCCCCAACTCGCGCGTCAGGTCGCGGACGTAGACGTTCATCCCGCCGGTGTCTTTGCCGCCCAGCGTCGCCAGCGGACATGTGTGATACGAAAGCATTGCAATACGGAGCATGTTTCCCAATCTGACCATGGACGATGGACAATAGACGATGGTCAATGGTCTGTGGTCCATCGTCCGAGACTAAGACAACACGTGATGACAAAAACTTGCGGGATTGATTGTAATCCTTTATAATCCCCGCCGCTATAAAACCAAGTGTCATGCTGAGGAGCCGTTTCGCAGGCGACGAAGCATCTCAAGGTCGAGACCCTTCGCTACGCTCGGGGTAACACGATCTATCATATGCCACCATAGCTCAGTCGGTAGAGCAGGCGTTTCGTAAACGTCAGGTCAAGGGTCCGAATCCCTTTGGTGGCTCAAGCAAAATACTTCCGAAATCTCGAGGATTTCGGAAGTATTTATTTATTCTATTCCATCAAAAATATGATCCAGCACTTCTTCGCTCACATCGAAAACGGCATTGTGCGGAGCGAGTGCTTCTTTCGTCATCCATTCAGGCAGGCGATCATCCTTTGCGGTAAACCCCGCGCGGCGATTGAACTCGCGTTCCATTTTGATGGTTTGTTTGCCAAGCACTTGCAGAATATTATCCGGCAAATCATCCCAGCCGTAGCGCGCTTTGAGCAACCGCTTGACAACTGCATCCGGCGTGGCGGCGTAACCGAAGCCCGCGAAGATGCACGCGCCGATGGTGTCATAGCCAGCCATGTTGAGTTGAGCCGTCAGCGAGGGGTCTTTTTGCACGTTCGGGTCGAGGTGATTGACCTTGGCTCGAATGGTCAGACCCGCTGTATGGTCCGCGCCTTGAGGCGAGGTGGCATAGGTCACGCCCGTGCCTTTGATGGCGCGTGGCTCATACGCAGACATGGCCTGTCCTTTGACAGCGGGCACGCGTTCGATTCCATATTTCTTGCCGGTCGCGACCGAACCGTCGCCCAACACGCGACCGAGTTCCGTCCCGCGGCGGATTTCATCGAGTAATTTCAAGGCCGCGTCGCCATCGCCCCATTTCATCAACCCCGCTTCAGCCGCGACGCCGAGCGCCGCGCCGATTTCAATCGAGTCGAGTCCAAGATCGTTGACTTCCCAATTCATGCGCGCAATCGTATCCAGCGAAGGAATGCCGAGGTTGGAACCCATCAGGCCTATGGTCTCATATTCAAGCGGCGAGACAATCACTTTGCCATCTTCACCGCCGAAGATGTTCGAGCATTTGATCGTGCATCCGGCCATGCAGGCATGAGACGGATCGGACGGCTTGCCGCGCGTCAAGATAAATTCGCGCAGAGTCTCGCCGCTGATGTCGTCCACCTTCTCGAAATGACCGGTTGAAAAATTACGCGTGGGCAGACCGCCAAAGCCATCGCACATGTGCGCCATGGCCGCAGTGCCGTAATCGCGATACGTGATGGACTGCGGATGTTCCATCACGGCTTTTGTGTAATCTTTCTGCGCGACCTTGAACGCTTCAGGATCGGCAATGGGCGGTCTCTGACCACCGGCATGATCGAACACGATGGCCTTGAGTCCTTTCGAGGCCATGACCGCGCCCAGTCCGCCGCGCGCCGCGATGCGCGCTGGGACTTTATCTTTATCGAGATTCTGAATCCCCGCGGACTTCATCTTCATCTCACCGCCGGGACCGATCAACGCGATGGCAACTTTATCGCCGTACTTTTCGATCAATTTCGGCGCGGTCTCGTAAACACCGAGACCCGCGACATCGTCAGCCCTTTCCCACTTTGCGCCTTTTAGACTCAAATACAAAACCCAATAACCATCTTCCTTCGGCTGATCTTCGATGATCAGCGCATGGATGCCCATGTGAGTCATGTGCAATCCCGTCCGTCCGCCCGCGTTGGATTCCTTGATGCCGCCCGTCAGCGGAGACTTGCCCCCCACCGATATGCGATCATTGGATGAAAGCATGTGACCCACCAGTAAACCCGGAGCAAAGATCAATTTATTTTTCGGGCCGAGCGGATCACACTTTGGGTCCACTTCATCGAGCAGGATGCGCGCCAGCAGTCCGCGTCCGCCGAGGCGTGACCAGGTCTCGGGAATCGGTTCAAGTTTCAAGGTCTGGTTGTGAACGTTTACGCGCCAAATTTGCATAAGGTCTCCGTGATTGGATAATTCGATATTCGAATATCGAATTATCGAGTATCGCTCTGGCCGAAAAGACTCTCGACCGCCTGCCTGAATACCCTCGTATGATAATCCACATCGGCCTGGGTGGTGTCGGCTGAAATCAACGCCATGTTGTGAAACGGCGTCATCAGGATGCCGCGATTGAGAGCAAAGAGGTGCATGTAACGATCCAGTTCAGGGTCCACCGCGGCGTGCGCTTCCCCTCCGTTGCGCGGCGGCATGGGACGAAACCAATACTCGGAGCGATTGCCGAGGCGTTTGACGATCCACGGCAATTCAAATTCTTTGATGACCGACTCGACGCCCGACGTAAAACACTCTTGAAGCGCAATGGCCTTTGCATAAAACTCATCCGTCAAGACATTTTGAAGTGTGGCTTTCATCGCGGCGATGGACAGAGCATTGCCCGCCAACGTTCCGCCGATGCCGCCCACGTCCGCATCCTCGCGGGACAATTTGGCGGCGAAGGCTTCCGAGATTTCTTGAGTGAACCCGTAGGCCGCGGCAGGGACGCCTCCAGCGATGGGTTTGCCGAGGGTCAGGAAGTCCGGTTGAAGTCCGTGCGAGGCGGTGTATCCGCCGGGGCCTGCGCAGATGGTGTGCGTCTCGTCCATGATGAGATAGGTTCCATATCTGCGAGTCAATTCGCGCAAAGCATCGTGATAGCCGGGGTCGGGGTGAATGATGCCGATATTGGTCATGACCGGTTCCGCCAGCACCGCGGCCACGTCGCCATCTTTGAGCGCGGCTTCGAGGGCGGGAATGTCATTGAACTCAACAACTTTTGTCGTGAGCGTCGGGTCAATTTGCGGACCCATGTTGTTGGCGCGCGAAACCGTCCTGCCGTTTTCATCGAGCGTGATAAAGGTTTCATCCACTGAGCCGTGATAACAATAATTGAAGACGAGCACTTTCGGTCGGCCTGTGATCATGCGCGCCATGCGAAGCGCAAAACGATTGGCGTCGGTGGCAGTCAACGCGAACTGCCAGAACGGAAGACCAAAGCGGCGCTGTAATTCTTCACCCACCCAGATCACGTCTTCAAAGGGCAACATCAGTGTGATGCCTTTTTGAATCTGCCTGTTGACGGCTTTGACCGTTGCATCGGGCGCGTGGCCCGTCATCGCGCCGGTGTCGCCGAGGCAGAAGTCAATGTAAGAGTTGCCGTCCACGTCGGTGAAGCGCGCGTCCTTGGCTTCTTTGACGAAGACAGGGAACGATCCCGCCCAGCGAATCATCCACAGCATCGGCACGCCGCCATGCAAAGACTTGCGTGCGCGCTTGTAGAGTTCAAAGGACTTTGGATGATTCTTGTAAAAGAGTTGCTCTTCGCGTTCGAGGAGGACCTTAAGTTTAGTTCTATCCATGATTTGAAGACTATGGACCGTAGACGGTGACAATGAAAACGGTCTACGGTCAACCGTCCGCGATCTGTTTACTTTATCGTATCTTTCAACGCTTCGGCAAAGATTTTCAATCCATCGTTGATTTGCTGAGATGAAACGTTCAACGGCGGGATCCAGCGGATGGTGTTGTCATACGTTCCGCAAGTCAGCAGAAGCAGGTTGTGTTCCTCCGCGGCATGGACGACATCTTTGGAAATTTGCTTGGCCTTGTCCGCGCGGCCATTGACCTGGAACTCCGTGCCGATCATCAAACCCAGCCCGCGCACATCGCCGATCTGCGGATACTCTTCCTGCAGTTTGCGCAGGCCGGTCATCAGCTGGATGCCGCGCTCGGTCGCGTTCTCGAGCATCTTCTCTTCGCGGATGGCGCGGATGGTGGCTACGCCCGCCGCGCAGGCAACGGCGTTGCCTCCATAGGTTCCGCCGTGTGAACCGACATCCCATTTCTTCATCAAGTCGAGGCGGCTGAACACACCCGAGAGTGGAAGGCCGGATGCAATTCCTTTCGCAACGGTCATAATATCTGGCACAACACCGAAGTGTTCGAGGGCAAACCATTTGCCTGTGCGCCCGAACCCGGATTGGACTTCATCGAAGATCAATAAAATGCCATGCTTATCACAAATCTCGCGCAGACCTTTCATGAATGATTTCGGCGGGACGATGTATCCGCCCTCGCCCATCACGGACTCGATCAGAATCGCGGCGGTCTCTTTCGGCGCGGTTTGTGAAGCCAGCAGATATTCGAGTTGCTCGAGCGCATACTGGCTGGCCTGCTCTTCGGTCATGCCGAGGCGATACGCGTATGGAAACGGCGAGACGAACACGCCCGACGGCAACGGCCCAAAACCAGCGCGGTAGATTGTCTTGGATGTGGTGAGCGCCATCGTCCCCGCGGTGCGCCCGTGAAAAGAACCGTTAAAGACGATGATGTTCTGTTTGCCTGTGGCAACACGCGCCAGTTTGACTGCGCCTTCAATCGCTTCCGCACCGGAATTTGAAAAGAAGAAACCATCAATCGAAGGAGGGACAATCTTTCGCAGTTCTTCAATCAATTGCAACATCGGCTTGTGGATGACGATATTGGCTTGGGCGTGGAGAAAGTTCCCTGCCTGTTGGCGGATGGCTTCGACCACCTTCGGATGGCAATGGCCGGTATTGGTTACGCCGATGCCGCAGGTAAAGTCGAGTAGCTTTTTCCCATCGGTCGTGTAAATGTACGAGCCTTCGGCGCGCTCAGCGACGAAGTTGAAGATGCGTCCCCAGACGGGCGACATGTGAGGAAAGTTTTCAGCATAGAGTTGATCAGTCATGGCATCCTTTTTGATTGGCGATATTCGATACCCGATATTCGAGATTCAGAAATCAATTTCAGCATCGTCGAATTTCGGTTTTCTAATTATCGAATATCGGCTTTATGCAGGTAGAAGTTCCACCGCCCACTCAAGGCCGAGTTTCTTCAGCGAGTCCTTGGTCGGGATACCGTTGGGAGTCCAGCCTGCCAGCTTGTAGTATTCGTCTATGGCGGAATCCACTTCCTCGTGAGTCAGAGCGATGCCCGCGGTCGGACCGGTTCCGCCCAAGGCTTTGAAAAATTTCTTTGGCAGTTTGTCCGCTTTTCGGTCGAGTCCCTCGCGGGCATTGAAGGTCCGCATGAGATTCAAGCGGCGCATACCGACCGCCATCAATTCATCCAATGTGACATCCCAGCCCGTGACTGCTTTGACAAAGTCCACCGTCTCTTTCGGACCGTAAAGCGTCCAGCCCGGACCCCAGACGAATTGACACAACTCGACCGTATCGAGCATGGAATAAAAGACTTCGGTGAGCCAGGCGTATTTGACTTTGGCCGCGTCCAGTGAGAGCGGCGCGAGTTTATTGGGCATGCCGAGCAGTGAGAGACGGCTCATGTACAGATCGGACGCCATGCCTTCTTCGATCATCCAATCGTGTTCGCTGGATTGGTGATCCGCGCCGAATGGGTTGACCGCGTAGATGAGAGCCAGCGAGCGTTTGGCCTGCGGCATGTGCGCGGGCGCCTCTGCGCCTTTGACCGTGATGAGACATTCATCCGCGCCCTTGCCCCACATTTTTGCGGCGCGCTCCGAGCCTTGCGAAAGAGCTTTGCCAAGAGGCCCTTCCGCCTTGACAATCGCTCTGAGCGCAGCCAGCATGGCCTCGACGTTTCCAAATTTCAAGTCAATGCCGTTGGTCTGTTCTTTCGTAATGATGCCTTTCTCATAACACTCCATCGCAAAGGCAATCGTCGCGCCGCAGGCAATCGTGTCCACGCCGTTCTCGTTGCAGATTTGATTTGCCAGCGCAATCGCGGAAAGATCACTGATGCCGCAATAGGAGCCAAAAGTGCTGATGGTTTCATACTCCGGGCCGCCGTAATAGGGATCAGCTTTATACGCGCCTTCTTTGATTTCAACGACACGTTTGCATCGCACCACACACGCATAACAAGTCTCGCGGTCTTTCAAAATCGTCTCGGCCATCTTCTCGCCGCTGATCGGCTCGCAATCTGCGAACGTGCCTTCGTTGTAATTGAAAGCCGGAAGTGTCCCGTTCGTGTTTTGCGGCAGGACGACCGACGCCGTGCCATATTTGGCGAGGCCATCCATATCGGGATTGTTTGGAACTTCCTTCGGCCCAATGCGGTTCAAGCCCACGACTGTTTTCTGATCCGCCAATTCCACTTTCTTTCGCCCGCGCACAACAACAGCTTTGAGATTCTTGGAAGCCATCACCAGCCCCATGCCGGTGCGTCCGTTGTTGCGATTGGACATGCTCAACAACGAAGAGAAAATCACGCCATGTTCCGCCGCGGGGCCATGTTGCAGAATCTCGATTTTGTTGTCATTCCATTCCTTTTTCAAAATCGAATCTACCTCCCCCGTGATCTTGCCCATCAAATGCGCGGCGTCACGCAGTTCAGGTTTGCCGTCAATGATCGAAAGATAAACGGGCCTGGGTGATTTGCCTTTGATCACAATTCCATCAAAGCCCGCGAATTTCAATTCCGCCGGAAAATATCCGCCACCCTGTGAATCGCCGATGCCGCCGCTGATCGGCGATTTGGCGTTGGCATTGATGCGGCTTTGGCCGGAGATCGCCGCGCCAGTGGTGACTCCGCACATAAGGGTGAGCACGTTATCGGGTCCGAGAGGATCGGCGCCCTTGGGCATCTCCTTCAGGATGTAATACAACCCCATCGCGCTCCCGCCCATATATTTGCGATAGAACGACTCGGGCGGCTCCTCCACTGTCAGCGTGCCTTTCGTCAGGTCAACATGCAAAATCTTTCCGTTATAACCGAAGGGCATGGCATCCTCCTTCTGTGAATCAGATTTTTACCATTATACGGATGGAGGACATAAACGACAATTGCGATTTTCCGAAAGCGACAGTTGGGCGAGTGAGCATCATGCGAACATCGCCCAGCCCAAGCGCGGGAGCACCGGGCACCCCGCTTCATTCGTGACTTTTAGCGGCGCGCGGACGATTAACCTTTTCCTCCGCTTCGGCCTTGCCAGAGAGGGCCAGCGCTTCGACTTCGCGGCACCTTTCCGCCGCTCCGCTCAGTGCATAGAGATTTTTTTCAGAAACGCGAGGGACATCCGAAGTCCGAAACCACGATGATATAATTTCTCCACTTTAACGAAATCGGATTGTCAAAATGAACTGGCTGGAACGCGTATTAAGCGACAGAAAAAAGTCTTCTTCCAGGAACGACTCTTCCGCAGAATCTAAGTCTTTCGACGCGGCAGAAGACGCGCGGGAATACATCAACAAAGTCCATAAGAAAATAGACAAGTTGGTTTCGGATTTTGCGAAGCGCAAGATCAACTCCGCCCAGTTTCGGGAACTGTACAGCCATTATCAACTGGAAATTCGACGCGTGGAAGCAGTGGCCGCCGTCTGGCCGGACGAATGGAAGGAAGCGGCCAGAGAAGGCGAGAGTCTGGTAATTCGCAGACAGCACATGGCTACCGCGCAGGCTTATGCGATCTACGAGAACGATAGCGGCCTGCCGCTGGCTACGCTGGGCAAATTCACGCTTGACCCGGCCCTGGTGATTCCCATGTTGTCATCCTATCACTCGGCCACAAAGGAAATCTTCGGAGCCGGGATGCGCCTGACAGAAATCGAGGGCGGTCAGCGCTTATGTTTTGTTCAGGGGCAATACACCACACTGCTGGCCATCTTCAACAATGAGCCTGTCCCCGGTCAATTGGAATATTTGGATAAACTCCATCGGCACTTTGAAGGAGCCAATCGGCCTGTCCTCACCTCAAAACCTATTGACACTGATAAACTCATTTTTCCACATCAATATTTCCTTGGCAACTGGCGCGAATAGCACCTGTTCCTTTTCGTGACCACGATGGATACAAAACTCATAAAAGTCGTCTTCGCTGGTGATGGAAATGTGGGAAAGACTTCCCTGATTCGGTCTTACACAGAAGGAAAATTTTCCTCCTCACGCGTGGCTACCATCGGCGTGGACTTCCATACTCACACCATCGTACTTCCCAGCGGGAAAATCAAATTGTCCATTTGGGACATGGCCGGGCAGGAACGATTTCAATTCATGCGCCCCGGTTTCTATCGCGGCAGTCGCGCCGCGGCTTTGGTTTATGATGTAACTGCTCCAGAATCGCTTGAACATCTGGCAGGCTGGCGCGACGAAATTCTGAAGGCCGTCCCTGACGAAAAATTTATCGTAGTCGGAAACAAAATTGATCTTGAACGGACTCAAAAGCCGGAGATCGCTCAACTCTTTGCGAAGAAGATCGGAGCCGTCTACTACGAGACCAGCGCCCGCACCGGTGAGGGGACCGAGGCCGTCTTCAAGGGTTTAGCGGAACTAGCCCTCAAGTAATTTACGGGTACACAATCCAGGAGAATCTGCGATGAAAACTCATTCAATGTTTACAATGCTCGCCGCGCTCGCGGCGCTTTTTGCTTCTGGACTGGCCTGTGATGCTTCGGCGTTTGGCTTCGGAACAGTGACGCCCACACCTTCTGGTCCGCCGCATTTTTATCTCGCCAGCGATAAGGCCGGAACGCATGAAACCTACAGCTTTTCACAGACTGATACGGTTTACATTTTGATAGATACAAACGGCTTACCGCCAGGCGTTGTCTTCGATGTCAAGTGGTATGGCCTCACCACCGGCGGTCAAGACCCGAATGCACCTCTCGCCTATCAGACCGTTTCACATGATGGTCGTTCTGCCTTTGTCGAAACATGGCTCGGTAGCGGAGGTAAAATGCCGGTCGGGAATTACAAGGTCGAAGTTTACGAGAACGGGACAAAGATCGGAGAAAAGGAATTTATGGTGCAATAGCCAAGCCCCTACACCAACCTTCCCCAAACTCCGAAGTTTAGAATTTGGGGAAGTGTCACGAAGTGACGGGTGGGGCTTAGCTCGCGATTACAGCGCTCTTTGTCATTTCTTTGATTCCATATGGGAAGCCGTAATCCGCCATACGGTCCATGAATGGAAGCGGATCAAAGGCCTCAGGCCCAAGCACACCGGCGCCGTTCCAAATCCCATGCTCGATCAAGTCCATGGCAATCACCGCGCTGAAGGCGGTTTGCGCCACCACTGCCTGACATCCCCAAGCCTGCATACATTCCTGATTATCGGCAACCTGATACAGATAGACTTCACGCGGTTGGCCGTCTTTGATTCCCTTGACCCATGTGCCCGCGCAGGTCTTGCCATGCATCTTATCGCCGAGATGAGCGGGGTCGGGCAAACAAGCCGCCACCACATCCCGCGGCGACACTTGGACACCCTTGACGTTGATCTTTTCCTTTTTATCCAGACCTAATGCATGCAATGTCTTTAGCACGCCGATGAATTGATCTCCAAGGCCATACTTGAACGTGACGCGCTTGGTCTTCACCCAGCGCGGCACAAGCAAAACTTCTTCATGCTCCACATTGACCACCTCCACTTTGCCAATGCCGCCGGGGAAGTCGAACACTTCCGGTTCAGAGAATGGCGCGGTCGTAAACCAGCCTTTATCCTGCTCCCAAATAATCGGCGGGTTCAGGCACTCTTCGATTGTGGTCCAAATCGAAAAACTGGGCGCGAACTCATAACCATCAATGACAAGGTTTGCTCCATCACGAATACCGATCTCTTCGATCTCATCGAATAGATAATCTTGGGCGTAACGCGCAAACACATCCGCCATGCCCGGCTCCACACCGATGCCGACTAATGCGAGCAATCCTTTGCCTTCCCAATCTTTAGCCTTCGCGAACTGGTAGTCTCCCAGTTTGACTCCCGGCTTATGGAACGGGTCAGACGGATGCGGCGAGGAAAGGGTCATCGCCATATCCATATATTTCGCGCCCACCGCATAGGCGGCATCGAAAATCTGGGGATTGAAGATCGGATCCACGGCGTTCATGATGAGATCCACGTTGTACTTTTTGGCAAGCGCTTCGATGTTTTCCTGTTTATTCGCATCCACAAACTCGACCAGGAAACGAGTCGCGTCACCGAGCTTTTTCTGGACTTCTTCGGCGCGCTTTAAGTTGTAATCCGCCAGGACCATCTGCTCCAGCCATTGGCGCGGTTTGGCAATCGCCGCGATGGCCTCCCCCACTCCGCCGACGCCCACGAGCAACACTTTCATGAGATTATTTCTCCATTTGTTTTATAACCCGCACGTGCGAGTTAGGTTGACGATGTGAATTGTCAACAGTGATGACTGTAAAAACTCTTGCAAACGTTTCCCCAATTGCATTCACTGCATCGAGCAGGGCTTTCATGATTCCTTTCGGATGGCTCCACGATCCGACGTTTGCGGATGTAGACAAAGTATCTGACTTGCACGTCATTGCGAGGAAGGTGTTCTGCCTGACGAAGCAATCTCCAACATGGCGGAGGAGATTGCTTCGTCGCGCCTTCAGCACTCCTCGCAACGACATATTTAGAAATACACTTCTTTGACAATCTTCAAGTGCATGAACGTTTCCGCTTCACGCACTCCTTCGATACTGTACAACTTCTCCGTGATGAATTTGAGCAAATCTTCGTGATCGCGGCAGGCCACCTCGATCAGCATGTCGAACCGCCCGCTGACCACGACCAGATAAACAACTTCATCCAGTTTGGCAACTTTATCGGCGACGGCCAACATGCGATTGCCATCGGTTCGCAAGCCGATCATGGCCATCGTCTTCAACCCGCGATGAACCGGATTGGTGATGGCAACCACCTTGAGAAGCCCCTGTTCCACGAGGCGGTTGTAGCGCTGACGAATCATGCCCGGCGAAACTTTGAGTTTCTCGGCAATCTGCGTAAAAGCCTCACGCCCATCTTTGCGGAGGGCTTTCATGATGTAAAGGTCGGTTTCGTCAACGTCGGTAACAATTTCGCTTTCCATGATGCCATTTTATAACAATTTTTCATTTCTGTCAACTCTTTATGATTATTTTTCAGTATGGCTTGGTATTTTATGCAATAAAAAAAAGCACCCGAGTGTTACGTCGGGCGCTTTTTTTAACGGCTTGGGTAGCAGGCTAGTTTTACTGCCCGCCTTTTATTTCCGTCCAAATCTGATCGTAGAGTGGCAGGGCATCACCCACATCGTCAATGCGATGGCCGTTTTTGATATCTTCGGCGGGCGTATTGGTGATCGGCGAGTTCATGTACGCGTCGTACAGGTCTTTGTGATTGGTTTTGGCAAAATCCAATGCGGCCTTGTTCGGGTTGGTGTACGGGAAGTCGCGTAACATCATCCAGAAGAGATCGCCCTGCATGGTGTAATTCAACCACGCATACGCCGCGTCAAGATGCGGAGCGTCTTTTGGAATGGCATAGTTATCCTGCCATAAGATGGCGCCTTCGGTCGGATAGACATAGGTGATCGCGGGGTTCTCTTGTTGAGCAAGGAAGGCTTCACCGGTCCACGTCATACCGAGGTCCACATCGCCTGCAATGAGGGCGGTCTTGGGGCTGTCGCTGTCAAAGAGTTTGATGCCCGGCACAAGCTCCTTGAGTTTGGCTTTGGCTTGATCAAGTTGCGCGGGGTCTTTCGTATTGACGTCATAGCCGAGAGTCAGCAGGACCATGCCAATAGTCGCGCGCGAGTCGTCCAGGAAAACCATCTTGCCCGCGTATTCGGGCTTCCAAAGATCAGACCAGGACTTGGGAGGATCTTTTACTTTGTCGGCATTATAGACAATGGCGTCGGTCCCGGCCTGATACGGAATCGTGTATTCGTTGCCGGGGTCAAAGGACAGGTTCAAGTAGTTCGGGTCGAAGTTGCCCATGACTGTCAACTTGCTCTTATCCAATTTCTGGAGCAAGCCCTGACGCACCATCAAGCTGACAATGTAGTCAGTCGGTTGGACAAGATCATACGACGTTCCGCCCGCGGACAATTTGGCGTACATCTCCTCATTCGCGGAATATTCATCGCGATTGACCTTGATCCCGTAGACCAGTTCAAAACATTCCTGAACGTCTGGAGGAATGTACTCCGTCCACACGAACAGGTTCAGTTCCTTCGACGTAACCTGCACACGCGGATTTGGCTCCGGGCACTCATAGCCGGTCGAAGTCACTTTTTTGCTGGCTGGCGCTTCCGTCGCGGCGGGTTTGGCGCCTCCGCTACAGGCCGTTACCAACATGCTTGCAAGCGCCATCAGAGCAAGCAGTTTCCAAACAACAGATTTCTTCATACTGCCTCCTTGGTTGATCAACAGACTTTTTGGCACGCGAGCCTTCGCCCGCGAAACACCCGAGACTATTTTTCCCTGCTCTGAATCCACTGCAGGAGCAGGACAGCAATAAAAACAATGGAGATCCAAACCGTCGAGAGCGCGTTGACCTGCGGCGTGATGATACGCCGCAGTAAACCATACACATAAATCGGCAGGGTTGTGGAACCTGGACCATTCGTAAAGAACGTAATGACAAAATCGTCCAGCGAGAGGGTGAAAGCCAGCAACGCGCCTGAAAGGACGCCGGGCAAAATCATTGGAAACGTGACGCGCTGGAACGTGGTCCATTCGTTGGCACCGAGGTCCATGGCGGCTTCCTCGTAGGATTTGTCAAAACCTTGCAAGCGCGCCTGCACGACCAGAGTCACAAAGGGGATCATAAAGGCAATGTGAGAGAGAATTACCGTAAAAAGTCCCATGGTCATGCGTGCGTCCCCTGCGAGATTCAACCAATTATTCAGCAGGCTGAATAATTGACTGAATAATGTTAGGATGCCGATACCCATTACAATTTCAGGGATGACAATGGGGATATAAAGCGAGACTTGCGAAAAGGCCTTCAATTTGAAGTCGTAACGCTGAAGCGCCAGCGCAGCCATCGTCCCAACGATAGTGGATATGATCGTAGCGGTGAAAGCAATGGTCAGAGTATTTTTGGCCGCATTGATCACTTCCCTGTTCTTGGAAAGTTCACAGAACCAGTGGAACGGGCCGCAGGGACTCTGCGTCACGTCGCCGTTGACGATTTGCAAATCACCATAAGATGAAATGAAACCATCAAATTGTACATTTGCCCTGGATGAGTTGAAAGAATAAATTACCAACACAAAAATCGGCGCGTAGAGAAAGAAGTAAACCAAAATGGTCGCAATCAGAATGAAGGGAGAGCGGCGATGAGGGTTCATACCACAATCTCCTCGCCGAAGCCGAATTTGCGCGTGTAGAAGTAGGTCACAATCAGAGTAAGAACCATGAGAATTAACGACGCGGCCGACCCAAAGGTCGGGTCGCGAGCGTCGAGAAATTGACGTTGAATCAGATTGCCTACCAGAATCACCTGCCGCCCACCGAGGAGGTCCGATACGATGAACGTTCCCATGACGGGGATGAATACAAGAATCGTTCCCGCAACAACACCCGGCATCGAAAGCGGAAGAGTCACACGCAGAAACGTTCGGAAAGGATTCGCTCCCAAATCTGCGGCGGCTTCGTACAGCGAATTATCAATTTTTTCCAGCGAGGTGTAGATTGGCAAAATCATGAACGGAAGAAATTCGTAGACCATGCCGACCAGCACAGCGCCGGGTGTATACAACATTTCCAATGGCGTAAACGGAATATGCAGCATTCCCGCGATCCAACCAAAGACAATGTTGATTACACCCTCTTTGCGAAGCAACATCATCCAGGCATACACGCGGATGACGAAGTTCGTCCACAGCGGAATCAGCACAAGAAATAAGAAGGTATTGCGTCGAATCGGATGCGCGCGAGCGATGAAATAAGCGAGTGGATATGCCAGCAGAATGACCAGCACCGTGGTATTGAACGCCAGCGAAAATGAGCGCCACATGATCTGAGCATACAGCGGGTCGAAGCAAACCGAAGCGCCGTTATCACATTGCGTGCTGTAGCCGATGAGACGCAGGTAGTTGTCAAATGAAAAAGCATAGATCACACCGCCATCTGCACTTCGATGACCGAAACTGACAATAGTGGTCAGGATCAGCGGGATAATCAACAGACCGACCATGAAGACGAGCGTCGGTGTGATAAGAAACGTTCCCTGAATGGATTTATCTTCGCGCAATCGTCTCAGCATGATCTAGTCCTTTGGCAAGACAAGCGTATTCTCAGGCAAGAGCATCACCCATACTTTTTGACCGTTGCGATAATACGCGCGCGGGTCCAGGGTGGAGATGCGGTTCTGCTCCCAAACTTTGATGCGCTGGCCGCGCACATCCAAATAGACGTGCGTATCGGAACCGATATATGTGCTGTTGACAACGACACCCTGAAGACTATTTTCCTTGATGCCCTGTTTCTCCGCCAGCCGAATCTTTTCCGGACGAATCGAAACGGCCACCTCGTCCCCGGCACGGACTTTGCTGGTAACGATTCCCGTTAATTCCTCCCCCCACGCCGGAACATTCACGATTGCCTGATCGCCTTTGACAGATTTAACCCTGCCGTCCAGAAAATTCGATTCACCGATGAAATCCGCCACGAAGCGGCTGGTGGGCCGCTCATAGATTTCGACCGACGGCCCTATTTGCAAAACTTTGCCGTGACTCATCACCGCGATGCGGTCTGACATGGTCAGGGCTTCCTCCTGATCGTGAGTCACATAAATGAAGGTGATCCCCACTTCCTGTTGCAGTGATTTGAGTTCCAACTGCATCTCTTTGCGGAGTTTTAAATCCAGCGCGCCGAGCGGTTCATCGAGCAGTAAGACTTTGGGACGCTTGACCAAAGCGCGGGCCAGCGCGACGCGTTGTTGCTGTCCGCCGGAAAGTTGCTTGGGACGGCGGCGCTGCATCCCGGAAAGTTTGACCATTTCAAGCGCTTCACCGACGCGCCGTTCGATCTCCGCTTTCTCTACCCTTTCCATTTCCAGGCCAAAGGCCACATTTTCCTGCACGGTCATATGCTGGAATAAAGCATAACTTTGAAACACGGTATTCACCGGGCGCAGGAACGGAGGTTTGTGTCCCTGCGGCTCGCCGTCAATATATACTTCGCCTTCCGTCGGCCACTCGAAGCCAGCGATCATACGCAGAGAAGTCGTCTTACCGCATCCCGAGGAGCCAAGCATCGAGAAAAATTCGCCATTCCGAATCTGCATCGTGACATGATCCACCGCGGCTATCTCACCCCCCTCTGGAGTGATGAATTGCTTTACTACATTCCGTAATTCCACTGCATATTTACTGCCCATCCACAGACTCCTGAAATGATATTTGGCCGTTCGCCCTACAACGACTTGCCAATGTCTTTCAAAGTATCTTCCAAGCGGTCTAACAAAATATTCAATTGATTCATCGTGATGATGAGCGGCGGTTCGATACGAATCGTTTGCGCGCTGGTTAATGTACCAGCGACGAGAACATTTCGCTTAAACAACCCCGCCGCCACTTTATAACCGATATCCGGGCTCTTGAAATGCATTCCGATCAGGAGACCTCTGCCCGTGATTTTCTCATAAATTTGCGGATAGCGCGCGGCGAGTTCTTCGAGTTTCGGAAAGAGATAATTGCCTTTCTGCGCGGCCTGTTCCCATAAACGCTCGCGCAGAGTCACATGGATGGCGGCAATGGCCGCGGAGCAAGCCAGCGCGCCGCCGCCGGTGGTCGTGGTGTGCATAAACGGATTCGGATACATCATTGGCCGATAAATTTCCTCGGTGGTGCACACCGCGCTGATCGGCATCACGCCTCCGCCGAGGGATTTGGCCGCGGTCAAAATGTCAGGGACGACGCTCCAATGATCAATGCCCCACAGTTTCCCGGTCCGGCCCAGACCCGTTTGCACTTCATCCGCAATGAGAAGAACACCATACTTCTTCGTCACGGCGCGCACGCGCGGCCAGAAGTCGTCCGGCGGGACGATCGCGCCCGACTCACCCTGAATCGGCTCGAACATCACCGCCGCGACTCCGATGCCGACCTTCTCACAGATTTCAAGTTGTTTCTCCACCGCTTCCGCATCACCAAACGGAACATGATAAACCGGCCCCGCATACAGTGGGCCCATCGGCGCGCGAAAATCAGCTTTGCCCATCAACGAGAGAGAACCCATGGTTTTGCCATGAAAGGCTCTGACCGCCACGATGAAAGCAGATTTGCCGCTGTAAAGTTTTGCGATCTTCATCGCGGCCTCATTGGCCTCGGTGCCACTGGCCGCGAACCAACTGTATTTCAAATCGCCCGGCGTAATCTCGGCCAACAAACGCGCCAGCACACCCCGCAATGGATCAATTAATTCCTGTGAAGGCATCGGCGAACGATTCAATTGCGCCTTCACGGTTTCAACCACGTCGGGATGACTCCAGCCCAGGTCCATCATGCCGAAGCCGCCAAGACAATCGAGATACTCACGCCCAAGCACATCCTTGAACAGCGCACCCGAACCGGACCATTCAACCGCGGCCCAATCCCCCGCCTCGGTGACGGACTTGCGATACTCCAGCCAGTTGCGATTGTAATGCTCGGCAAAATTATTTTTTGACTCAGTGATGATCTGATGCGCCTCTTCCCGCGACGGGAACTCCTTCTTGTGAATCAAATCAATCCACCGCGATGAATAATCCAGGGCTTCTTCGTAGTCTACGGTCATATAAATCCTTCTGTCACACGTCATTGCGAGCGTTCTTCGCGAAACAATCTCGTGGAACATGCTAGAAGATTGCTTCGATGGAAGGAACACCCTCTCGCAACGACGCTAGAACTTCCTGCTCCACTCTTTCGGCCAGCGCTCCACTACAACTTTTTTCTGTGTGAAGAATTCCACCGCGTCCATGCCCTGGCCGTGCATGTCACCGAAAAACGATTGCTTCCAGCCGCTGAACGGGAAGAAGGCCATCGGCGCGGCGACGCCGATGTTGATTCCGATGTTGCCCGCTTCGGCCTCGTACCTGAACTTGCGCGCCGCCGAACCGGATGATGTAAACAAACTTGCCTGATTTCCATATTGCCCACTGTTGACCAACTCGATGGCTTCGTCCACCGTGTTGACATGCATGAGACCCAGCACCGGCCCGAAGATTTCTGTTTTTGCAATTTCGCTTCCGGGCCGGACCTCGGACAGGATCGTCGGCCTGACAAAGGTGCCGCGCTCGTAGCCCTTGACGACCGTCCCGCGTCCATCCACCGGAATCGAGGCGCCTTCTTTCGCGCCCACACCGATCAATTGCTCGACGCGCGTTTTGCTGGCCGCGTTGATGACCGGTCCCATCTGCACGCCGGAGTCCAATCCATAACCGACCACACGCGTTGAGGCCGCGTCGCAGATCATTTCCGTAAACGTATTGCGGGCTTCAGCAACTGTCACCGCCAGAGACACGGCCAAACAACGCTGACCCGCACACCCGAATGCGGAATCGGCGATGATCTTGGTCGCCATGTCCATATCCGCGTCCGGTAAAACGATAACGGGATTTTTCGCGCCGCCCTGCGCCTGCACGCGCTTGCCATTGGCAGAGGCTTTTGCGTAAAGATATTTCGCCGTCGCAGTCGAACCGACGAATGTGACCGCGCGAATAATCGGATGTTCAAGGATTGCATCCACCGCCTCTTTCGCGCCGTTGACCATATTCACGACGCCTTTCGGTAATCCAATCTGCTCGACGAGTTTGAAAATGAATTGCATGGTCATCGGCACTTTTTCCGAGGGCTTCACAATGTAAGTATTGCCTGCCGCAAGAGCATAAGGCAGATACCAAAACGGAATCATACCGGGAAAGTTGAACGGCGCGACTGTGGCGCATACACCGACCGGCTGGCGGAGCATGATCTCGTCAATGCCCGGCGCGATGTCTTCAACGATCTCGCCTTTCCCCATCATCGGCATTCCACACGCGACTTCCACGTTTTCGATGGCGCGCACCATCTCGGCTTTCGATTCCTCAAAGGTCTTGCCTGCTTCATTGGTGATCGTGCGGGCAACCTCATCCAAATTAGCCTTGAGCAGATCACGCAGCTTGAAGAGATATTGAACACGATCCTGCACCGGCACGCGCCTCCAGGCAGGGAATGCGGCGGCCGCGGCTTTCGCGGCGGCGTCCACCGCGTCCGCGCCGCACAGCGGAGTCCTTGCCATCAACTCACCCGTCGCCGGGTTGATCACATCAAAATATTCTTCGATCTTCGGCTCGATCCATTCGCCGTTGATGTAGTTAAGAATCTTTTGCATGGCTACCTCTACGCAACCATCTTGTCTATGAATTCAGACAGACCTTCGTCAATCAAATTGAGACCTTCATCCAATTGTTCTTTCGTGATGATGAGCGGCGGGACAACGAAGAGAATGTTCTTGAAATTGAAAACATAAACGCCGTTTGAAACCAGGAAATTCTTGAGCGGCGTCAAATCCATCGGCTCTTTCGTCCGGCGGTTCTTGACGAATTCGATGCCAGAAAACAAGCCAATGTAGCGTACATCGCCGATGGATGGATGTTTGGATTTGAACTCCTCAAGCCGCTTGCCAAGATGTTCACCGACCTTTTTGGCATTCGCAAAGACTTTTTCTTCTTCATACACTTCAATTGTCGCAAGCGCCGCGGCGCACGCTAGCGCGTGACCGTTGTAAGTCAGGCCTGCATAAAGATATTTGTCATCGAAGAACTTGGCGATCTTCTCGCGCACAATCACCGCGCCGAGCGGCACATAACCGGATGTGATTCCTTTTGCGGTCGTGATGATGTCCGGCACAACATTCCAATTGTTCACCGCGAACCATTCTCCGGTGCGGCCCCAGCCAGACATGACTTCATCGGAGATCAACAGGATTCCATATTGATCGCAAATCTCGCGGATGCGCGGCCAGTAATCATCGGGCGGGATGATCAGGCCATTCGTTCCGGTCACGCCCTCGAGGATGATCGCGGCGATCTGGTCCGGACCTTCGTGCTGGATCACCTCTTCGACATGGCTGATACACTCCCGATGGCAAGTCTCGCGCGTCCAACCAAACGGACAGCGATAACAATATGGATCAAGAAAATGGACAACGCCCGGCATGGCCGGTTCGACAGGCAGGCGGCGATAATCGCCGGTCAATGCAATCGCGCCATGTGTCGCACCGTGATACGAGCGATAGCGCGCCAGAATTTTGTGCCGGCCTGTGTAGAAGCGCGCGATCTTGATGGCGTTCTCGTTGGCTTCCGCCCCACCGAGCGTGAAGAAAGTTTTCTTCAAATCGCCGGGAGTGATCTCGGCCAATTTCTTCCCAAGCAGGCCGCGCGGCTCGGTCGCCATCCCCGGCGCGACGAAAGTGATTTTTGCGGCCTGATCTTGAATCGCCTTCACTACTTTTGGATTCTGATGGCCCACATTTGTGTTGACCAGCTGCGAGGCAAAATCCAAATAGCGTTTGCCATCCGCATCCCAGAAGTAAACGCCATCCGCTTTCGCAACCGGGATCGGATTGGTCTGTCCCTGCACAGACCAAGAGAAAAAGGTGTATTCCTTGTTGAGGTCAACAATTTCTTTTGAAGAGAGTTTTGACATAGTTTTCTCCGACAGCTGATTAAGAAATTTACACGCCTGCACCAAGGATATCGGCGTGTAAATTTAATTAATGCTTTACTTCCTTCACAATTTCGGCATACACATTCAGAGTCTCATCAATGTCTGCGTCGCTGTGTTCGTAACACAGGAACCACGGTTCGCGGGCGTCGTAATCAGGCATGATGCCGCGCTCAATCGCTTTGCTTGCCAAGTCCATATACATTTGATGATCGCTCTTGGCCCAATCGCGCTGACAGGTCACAGAGTCAACGCCCAAAGCAAAAGAGAACATCGCGCCGGTCCCGCTCATAGCGACCGGAATGCCGTTATCTTCAAAGATGTCTTTGAGTCCGTCCATGAGTCGTTTGCCGCGTTTTTGGATTGTGGCAATGATCGGTTTTTCCTTGAGCAATTTCAACGTCGCGTACGCCGCGGCGACGCCGGGCTTGTTGTTCGTGTACGTTCCGCCTTGCGCAACGCCATGCCCGATAATGGACATGATCTCGCTCTTGCCGCCGAACGCGGCCACAGGGTAACCGTTGCCCAAAGCTTTGGCATACGTCGCGAGGTCCGGTTTGATGCGATAGTACTCCTGCGCGCCGCCATTTGCGATTCGGAATCCGGTCTTGACTTCATCCAAAATGAAAACGATTCCATATTCTTCGGTCTTTTTGCGAATCAATTCAAGGAAGCCCGGCTGTGGATCAATCGCCCCGCAATTTCCCTGACACGGTTCGGTGATGACCGCCGCGATTTGTTCGCCGTACGATTTCATCACGCGTTCAAAACCTTCAGCGTCATTGAAGGGCAAAGTGATGATGAACTCACGCATGGATTTTGGAATGCCGGATGAAGCCGGCACGGGGATGGGACTGCGGTGATTGCCGTATGATTCTGTCGGCGCGTACGTTGACCACAAAGCGTGATCGTGCATTCCATGATAATTGCCCTCAAACTTCAAGATAATATCGCGCCCAGTATAAGCGCGCGCCACGCGAATGGCATGCATCGTCGCTTCGGTGCCGGAACATGCGAGGCGCACCATTTCGACGGCGGGCGCCATCTCCGCGATCATTTCGGCAACCGTCACTTCGAGTTCGCTCGTCATCGCAAACAACACGCCATTCTTGACTTCCTCGATGACTTTTTGATCTACTTCATCATAAGCATGGCCAAGAATGATCGGGCCGAAAGCCATTCGATAGTCAATGAAACGGCGGTCATCCACATCCCAAAGATACGCGCCCTTCGCTTTGTTAACATAAGGCGTGATGCCTTCACCCCAGTAACGGAAGTTGGAATTGACTCCGAGCGGCAAAACCTTTTCAGCACGCTTTTGCAAAGTTTGACTCTTCGGACCGACAAGACTCATACATTCTCCCGGCTTGATTCGATTATTTGAGCGGTTCTTCCAGGGGGGATGATTTCACGGCTCTTTCCGGAACCCGCCACTGATACACATCCTTGAGGATGATCGGCACGATGGAGGTGGTCGTCTTGCGTACCCCGGGAATTTTCCGAACGACTTCTGTGATGAAGTGATAGATCTCGGCTGTATCTTTTGCAACCAATTGAATACTGATGTCATTTTCCCCGATACCACACGCAACGTATCTAACGTTGTCAAACGTCGCCAATTTTTTCGCGACTTCGAGGATCTGATCCGATTCGACCTCAAGCCATGCGTCAGCGTTGATTGTCAATCCAAACGCCTCAGGGTTGACCACCGCGCTGATCTGGATCACTCCCTCTTCCACCATGCGGTCAATGCGATAGCGAACCGCGCGTTCCGAGATGTCGCCGATCCGCCGCGCAATTTCGGAGGCAGACATACGTCCATCTTCGAGAAGAAAATTGACAATTTTTATATCTATCTTGTCGAATTCGTACATCTTATATTCGCTTTTTTTCCGAAAGGGATAAGAGTGTCGTAGAATATACTCAAAGAATGAAAAACCGTCAAGGAAAACAAAATCAAACAGACAGGTAGGTAGATACCTGTCTGTTTGATTCGAGATTCAGTTTGAGCACTCTCTAGTGTGCGGTGAAAGAACGTGAAGCCGAGATGTTAAACTGGCCGCTGGCGTTGTAGACGATCACGCGCCAGTAGTAGACGCCGGGGGTTAGGGCTGGCGAGACTACATAACTGGTCGAGGTGCCATTGTTCACTTCCGGTATAGATAACGAAGAGAAACTGCTGGTAGTAGCAATTTGAACTCCGTAATGATCCACTGGTTGAGCGCCAGAGGGCAGTGTTGACGCGCTCCAGGTCAAAGTGGGAGTCGTTGTCACCGAAGCGCCCGCGGCGGGCGATAACAGACTCGGCGCATTGGGTGGATTGGGACTAGTGAACGACCCCGTATCAGACCAAATACTTGGACCATTCGTACCGAGCGCTTGCACGCGCCAATAAAGGGGAATACCGGCAGGCAGGTTCGTAGTCGGTGTGAAACTGGCAGTCGTCGGAGTGCCAGCCATCAGAATGCTGGAGAAGTTGTTGAACTTTGAAATCTGAATGGTGTACTTGCTCGCACCTGTAATTGGACTCCAAGTGAAGGTCGGACGCAGAGTCAATGGATTGGTCCCGTCGTTGGGAGCGGGAAGATTAAGCGTCGGTCGTGAAAGCACAGTGCGGAAACTCCACACGGCAGACCAACTGAATTGCTGGTTTGAATTGTATGCACCAACTCTCCAGTAGTACGTGGTGTTGGGGTTCAGCGATGTAATAACTTGAAACTGCGTATCGGTAATCAACGGGTTGGAAGTCGTGTCATTGATCACGGCGCTGGTGAAGGCGCTATCGGTCGCGACCTGGATGCGATAGTGATCAAAGGCAGTCGGGGAAGTGACCGCGTTCCACTTCAAGAGCGGTGTGTAGGTCGTGCTAAGCGAGTTGGTGAGCGGCGAAGTCAAAATCGGAGCCGTCGGCGGATTGGGACTAGTGAACGACCCCGTATCAGACCAAATACT
>Ga0070741_10007202_pt1 | contig 23232 bp, 19 predicted proteins | sample Coa_R1_4_FD_66440 | JGI IMG/M metagenome (GOLD analysis project Ga0070741, IMG submission 66440) | Surface soil microbial communities from Centralia Pennsylvania, which are recovering from an underground coalmine fire - Coalmine... | ecosystem: Environmental > Terrestrial > Soil > Unclassified ... | reverse complement strand
TCGATGCCGCCCACACCCCAACCGACCACGCCGATGCCGTTGATCATCGTCGTGTGGGAATCGGTGCCGACCAGCGTATCGGGATAGTAGATGCCGTCCTTCCTGTGCACCCCGCGCGCCAGGTACTCGAGGTTCACCTGGTGCACGATCCCGATGCCCGGCGGCACGACCTTGAAGGTATCGAAGGCCTGCATGCCCCACTTCATGAACTGGTAGCGCTCCTTGTTGCGCTGGAACTCGAGCTTCATGTTCAGATCGAGCGCGCTCTTCTCGCCGTAGCGGTCGATCTGCACCGAGTGGTCCACGACCAGGTCCACCGGCACCAGCGGTTCGATCACCTTCGGGTCCTTGCCCATCCTGGTCGCCACCCCGCGCATCGCAGCGAGGTCCGCCAGCAACGGCACGCCGGTGAAATCCTGCAGCACGATGCGCGCCACGACGAACGGAATCTCCTCCGTCCTCGGCGCGTTCGGCTTCCAGTTGGCGAGCTGTTTCACGTGCTCCTCGGTGACTTTCCTGCCGTCGCAATTGCGCAGCACCGACTCGAGCACGATGCGAATCGAGACCGGCAGCTTCGATATCGCCCCGATGCCGGCTTGCTCCAGCGCCGGCAGCGAGTAGAACTTGCCTTTCTTCCCGGCGGCCGGGGAGAACTCCCGGAGCGTATTGAACAGGTTGTGGCTCATAGAGTATTCCTCATGAAAATCGGATCTCACCACAGAGATACTAAAGACACAGAGAAACCCAAGATTAACCACCAAGAAACTGATTCTCGGTCTTGTCTTTCTTAGTGCTCCTGGTGTCCTTGGTGGTTCGTATGAATTTGGCTTGCTTTGCTCTGTGCCTCTGTGGTTATTGGATCTAGATCACGAACAGGTCGACGAAATCGTTGACCGGCGTGGCGGCGAGCTTCTTGGCATCCATGCACAGCTCGAGAATGGCCCGACGCTGCTTCTCCGGGAAGCGCCGCGCCAGGTTCACCTTGAACTTTTCGACCAGGGCCGGAATGCCCTCCGCGCGGCGGCGCTTGTGTCCGATCGGGTACTCGACGACGAATTCCCCCAGCTTCTTGCCGTCATGGAATTCCACGGTCAGCGCGTTGGCGATCGAGCGTTTTTCCGGATCGTGATAGTCCCTGGTGAATTGCTTGTCCTCCACGCACACGATCTTGTCGCGCAACTCGTCGATGCGCGGATCGGCGGCGACATCGTCCTCGTAGTCTTCCGCGCCGAGGCGTCCGAACAGGATCGGCACCGCGACCATGTACTGGATGCAGTGGTCGCGATCCGCCGGGTTGGCGAGCGGCCCGTTCTTGTCGATGATGCGGATACAGGCCTCGTGGGTGCGGATGGTGATCTTCCTGATGTCCTGCGGATTGCGGCCCAGCTTCTTCATCTGGGCGTGGATGTCCATCGCGCACTCCACCGCGGTCTGGGCGTGGAACTCGGCGGGGAAGGAAACCTTGAACAGCACGTTTTCCATGACGTAGCTGCCGTAGGGCCGCGGAAACCTGAACTCGTTGCCCTTGAACAGCACGTCGTAAAAGCCCCAGGTCTTGGCGGTCAGCACCGACGGGTAGCCCATTTCGCCGGTTCTCGCGATCAGCGCCAGGCGCACCGCGCGGCTGGTGGCGTCGCCCGCCGCCCAGCTCTTGCGCGAACCGGTGTTCGGCGCATGGCGGTAGGTGCGCAGGCTCTGGCCGTCCACCCAGGCATGCGACAGCGCATTGACGATCTCTTCCTCGGTGAGTCCGAGCATCGCCGACACCACCGCCGTCGAGGCGACTTTCACCAGTACCACATGGTCCAGGCCCACCTTGTTGAAGCTGTTCTCCAGCGCGATGCAGCCCTGGATCTCGTGCGCCTTGATCATCGCGGTCAGCAGGTCCTGGACGGTGAGCGGCTTCCTGCCGGCGGCAGCCGCATTGCGCGACAGCCAGTCGGCGGTGGCGAGGATGCCGCCCAGGTTATCGGACGGATGACCCCATTCCGCGGCGAGCCAGGTGTCGTTGAAGTCGAGCCAGCGGATCATGGCGCCGATGTTGAACGCCGCCTGCACCGGGTCGAGCTGGAACTGGGTGCCGGGAACCTTGGCGCCGTTGGGCACCACCGTTCCCGGGACGATCGGCCCGAGCAGCTTGGTACAGGCGGGATACTCGAGCGCTTCCATCCCGCAGCCCAGCGTGTCCATCAGGCAATAGCGCGCCGTTTCGTAGGCTTCGGCGCTGGTGATCGGGTACCTGACGACGTAGTCGGCAATGTCGACGAGGACCTTGTCGGGTTTGGGGCGGACGGAGGAGATGTGTGCTGACATTTTCAGATTCCAATCGAAGTCTGTTTAACCACAGACACAGAGAAGAACAAAAACGGAAATTAACCACCAAGGCACCAAGACACAAAGAAAACCGTTTTGTCGCTTGATCTTCTTGGTGCCTTTGTGCCTTGGTTGTGATTAGGTCGTCTTTGAATTTCTCGGTGCCTCTGTGTCTCAGTGGTGAAATTCACTTCCGTTTCTCGATCGGGACCCACTTCAGGTTCTCGGGGCCGGTGTAGTTGGCGCTGGGACGGATGATCTTGCCGTCGATGCGCTGCTCGATGACGTGCGCCGACCAGCCGGAGGTGCGGCTGATGACGAAGATTGGCGTGAACATCGCGGTCGGGATGCCCATCTGGCTGTAGCTCACCGCGGAGAACCAGTCGAGGTTCGGGAACATCTTCTTCTCGTTCCACATCACCGTCTCGATGCGCTCGGCGATGTGGAACAGGTTCATGTTGCCGGTGTCCTGGCACAGCCGGCGCGCGACTTCCTTAATCACCTTGTTGCGCGGGTCGCCGGTGGTGTAGACGGGGTGGCCGAAGCCGATGATGATTTCCTTGTTGGCGATGCGGCGCCCGATGTCCTGCTCCGCCTGGTCCGGGTCGTGATAGCGCGCCTGGATGTCGAAGGCCGCCTCGTTGGCGCCCCCGTGCTTCGGTCCGCGCAGCGCGCCGATCGCGCCGGTAATGCAGGAATAGAAATCGGACGAGGTGCCGGCGATGACGCGGGCGGCGAAGGTCGAGGCGTTGAACTCATGCTCGGCGTAGAGGATGAGCGAGGTGTGCATCGCGCGCTCCCAAAGCGCCGACGGAGGCTTGCCGTGGAGCAGGTGCAGGAAATGCGCACCGACCGAGGCGTCGTCGGTCTCGGTCTCGATGCGCCGGCCGTTGTGGCTCCAGTGATACCAGTACAGCAGCATCGAGCCGAACGAGGCGATCAGCCGGTCGGCGATGTCGCGCGCACCCTGGACATTGTGATCGTCCTTTTCCGGCAGCACGGTGCCCAGCGCCGAGCCGCCAGTGCGCAGGACGTCCATCGGATGGGCGGAGGCGGGAATCCACTCCAGCACCGCTTTCACGCTGGTCGGCAGCCCGCGCAGCGCCTTGAGCTTGCGCTTGTAGTTGGCGAGTTCCGATGCGGTGGGCAGCTTCTCGTGCACCAGCAGATAGGCGATCTCCTCGAATTCGGCGGCCTCCGCGAAGTCGAGAATGTCGTAGCCGCGGTAGTGCAGGTCGTTGCCGGTACGGCCGACGGTGCACAACGCGGTGTTGCCTGCGGCCACGCCCGACAGCGCGACGGATTTTTTCGCCTTGGGCAGGACTGGAACGGATTCGGTCATGGTCTCGTTTCCTTTCGGGGACGATCGTCACTTGTTCCTGGCGAAGAGCCGGTCGAGCTTGCGTTCGTAAGCATGGTAGTCCAGGTAGTCGTACAGTTCTTCGCGGGTCTGCATCAGCTCGACGACGCTCTTCTGGCTGCCCTCGCGGCGAACGGTTTCGTAGACCCGGAGCGCGGCCTTGTTCATCGCCCGGAACGCGGACAGGGGATACAGCGCGATCGCGACGTTCGCGGCGCGCAGCTCGTCGATCGTAAACAGGGGGGTCTTGCCGAACTCGGTGATGTTGGCGAGGATCGGTACCTTCACCGCAGCGGCGAATTTCCGGTACATGGCCAGATCGGTAACCGCTTCCGGAAAGATCATGTCGGCACCGGCTTCGACGTACTGCGCGGCGCGCTCGATCGCTCGCTCCAGTCCTTCGTTGGCGAGCGCATCGGTGCGCGCCATGACCACGAACGAAGGATCGGTCCTCGCGTCGACCGCCGCCTTGATCCGGTCGCCCATTTCCTCGGCCGGAACGATCTCCTTGCCCGGACGGTGCCCGCAGCGCTTGGCCCCGACCTGGTCCTCGATGTGCATCGCCGCGGCGCCGAACCTCACCAGCGAGCGGACCGTCCTTGCCACGTTGAAGGCGGATGCGCCGAAACCGGTGTCCACGTCCACCAGCAGCGGCAGCGAGCAGACGTCGGTGATGCGGCGCACGTCGGTCAGCACGTCATCGAGCGTGGAAATGCCCAGGTCCGGCAAGCCGAGGGAACCGGCGGCGACACCGCCGCCGGAGAGGTAGATCGCCCTGTAGCCGACGCGCTCGGCAAGACGCGCATGGTAGGCGTTGATGGCGCCGATCACCTGCAGCGGCTTTTCGGCGGCGAGCGCGGCGCGGAATTGCGCGCCGGGTGTGGTGGTTGTCATTTCGATTGAATCCTCATTCTTGAACCACAGAGGCACCGAGACACAGAGAAGAACATTCGGAAAACGGATGAGCAAAATCGAACCGTCAAGGACATCGAGTAATTCCGATTCATGTTCACGCCTTTGTCAGTGTTCTTGGTGATCTCGGTGGTCAATCCTGATTTTCTCTTTGTCCCGGTGCCTCTGCGGTGAAGCCGTCCTGGAAAAAAGCCCGCTCGGCATCCGGCGGCAGCGGCACCCCGGTTGCGCGGGCCCGCTTCAGCACGTCCCAGAAGAAACGATAGCTTGCGCGGTCATGCATCTCGCCATGGTGCGAAATCGGTCCCCAGCCGGCGGACTGCGTGGCGAGCAGGATGCCGGCGCCGCGCGTCACGTCCTCGGCCGCCGGGCGCATGGACTCGACGATCGGCACAATCTGCCCCGGGTGGATGCTGTACATGCGCAGAAATCCGAACTGTTCGCGGGCGCGACGCGCGTCCCCGCGCGCGGCGTCCGGCTCGCCCAGCACGGAGCAGGGATTGTGAGTCGGCACGAGCCCGTTGACCAGTGCCGCCGCGGCAGTCTCCGCCTTGGCGCGCGACCAGGAGCGCATGCTCTCGCTCCCGGCCTGCGGCGGCGCCGTCTTCGCAGTCGCAGGTGATGTCGAAGACCGGGCCGAGATCGTGCTGCAGAGCGAAGGCCTTGAGGATGAACTTTTCGTTGCCCGCGTAATGCTCGCAGGCGGGCAGGGCGGGAAACGGTCTCTCAGCCTGGAAGAGCACCTCGTCCGGATGCACCGCTGCGTTCCCGCCCATCGATTCGCACGTCAGACCAGGAGATGCTTGATCGCGTTGCGCTCTTCCTCGAGCTCTTTGAGCGTGGCATTCATCTTTTCGCGGCTGAAGCCGTCGATTTCGAGCCCCCTGACGAGCTCGTATTTGCCGCCGGCGCAGGTGACCGGAAAGCCGTACATGACCTGTTCCGGAATCCCGTAGGAGCCGTCGGAAGGAATGCCCATCGTCACCCATTTCCCGCCGGTGCCGAGCAGCCAATCGCGAACATGGTCGATGGCTGCATTGGCCGCCGACGCGGCCGAGGATAGGCCGCGCGCCTCGATGACGGCCGCGCCGCGCTTGCCGACGGTGGGCAGGAAAATCTCGCGATACCATTTTTCATCGCCGACCACCTCGGGTGCCGGCCGGCCCGCGATGGTCGCAAACCGATAGTCCGGGTACATGGTCGGGGAATGATTGCCCCAGACGATCATTTTTTCGATCGAATCGACCGGCTTTCCGGTCTTCAAGGCGAGCTGCGACAGCGCGCGGTTGTGATCCAGACGCAGCATCGCGGTGAAGTTTTCGCGCGGCAGGTCCGGCGCGCTCTTCATCGCGATGTAGGCGTTGGTATTCGCCGGGTTGCCCACCACCAGCACTTTCACGGCGCGCTTTGCCGCTTCGTTCAAGGCGCGTCCCTGCACGGTGAAGATCGCGCCGTTTGCTTCCAGCAGATCCTTGCGTTCCATGCCTTTGGTGCGCGGCCGGGCGCCGACCAGCAATGCGACGTCGGCATCCCGGAACGCCGCCCTGGGATCGTCGGTAAGGACGATTCCGGCAAGCAGCGGAAAAGCGCAATCTTCCAGCTCCATCGCCACCCCTTTGAGCGCTTGCAGCGCCGGCGTGATCTCGAGCAACTGCAGAATCACCGGCTGGCCGTTGCCGAGCATTTCGCCCGACGCAATCCGGAACAGCAGGCTGTAGCCGATCTGACCGGCGGCGCCGGTGACCGCAACGCGGACTGGGGGTTTCATCGATGGCAAGCTCCTCGGTCAGATACCTGAATGTACGCGCTTTTTACGATCCCTCGGGCGATCCGGACGGTCCGGGACGGAATCATGGGGAGCATGTAAGACCCGGTTTTTGTTGCAAGATGGTAGCCACGCGACGCTTAAACTGTCAACGAACTCTTCTGTCTTATATAAGACATAGCTTCTGATGGACGCCCGCAGAAATTTGCGCTTAGAATCGCGACGCCACATGAAATCCGCCGCTTCGAACACGCCCGCCTATCAGCCGCTCTACCGGCAGATCAAGGATTTGATCACAGAGGCCCTGGTCTCGGGGGAATGGCGCCCCGGCGAACCGATTCCGAGCGAGATCGAACTCACCCAGCGCTTCAGCGTGAGCCAGGGAACGGTGCGCAAGGCGATCAGCGAGCTCGCCGAGCAGAATCTGCTGGTTCGTCATCAGGGCAAAGGCACCTTCGTCGCTTCGCACTCGGAGGAGCGCAAGAATTTTCCGTTCCTCAGGATCACGCCCGACCATGGCACCCTGCTTTCCTTGTCCGCCACCCTGATCGATTTCTGGCGCATCAAGCTTGATGCGGCAGCGGCGCACAGACTCGGCCTCGCCGATGCCGCCAGGGCGTTCCTGATCCGCCGCCTGCTCGCGACGGGAGGCGAGCCCGTGATCTACGAAGAGATCCGGCTTCCGGCGGCGGTGTTCGACGGGCTGAGCACCGAAACCATCGATCGCTACCATTGCATGCTCTACAGCATGTACGAAGGCGCCTTCCAGATCCGCATCCTGCACGTGGAGGAGCGGCTGAAAGCGGCGTCGGCGGAAGGGGAAATCGCCGCGCGGCTCGACGTCGAGGAGGGCACGCCGCTGCTGATCATAGATCGCGTTGCCTATACTTACGCGGACAAGCCGGTGGAACTGCGGCGCAGCTATTGTCACACGGGGGAGCACCACTACCGGAATCGAATCGTCTAGCGCCGCCCCGCGCCGTTTGCGGGGCGGCGAGTCCTTTGGGATCAACAACAATGCTCGCCAGTCGACGACCAAAATATCTGAACCTGTACCAAATACGGCTGCCCGTCCCGGGGCTCGTCTCCATCCTCCATCGCGTCAGCGGCGCGGCGCTGTTCGTCTTCGCCTGGGCGCTGCTCTGGCTGCTGCAGCTCAGCCTGCGCTCGCCCGATGCTTTCGACCGGATGCGGGCAGTGACCGGCCTCTGGTTCGTCAAGCTGTTCCTGGTCGGGATGCTATGGGCCTTCCTGCACCACTTTTTCGCCGGCTTGCGCTTTCTGCTGCTCGACGTGCACGTCGCGGTCGAGCTCGACAAGGCGCGCAAGCTGAGCTGGGCGGTATTGGGCCTGAGCCTCGTGCTCACCCTCATCCTGGGAATGCGGCTATGGTGAAGCGCATCGTCGTCGGAGCGCACTACGGCGCGAAGGACTGGCTCGCCCAGCGCGTGACCGCGCTCGTGATGGCAGCGTATACGCTGCTTTTCGCCGGCATGGTGTCGCTGTGCACGCCGGTGAGCTACGAGCAGTGGCGTGCGCTGTTCTCCCCGCAATGGATGCGGCTCGCGACCTTCGTATTCTTCCTCAGCGTGTTTCTGCATGCCTGGATCGGCGTGCGCGACATCCTGATGGACTACGTCAAGCCGACCTGGCTGCGGCTCGGGCTGGAGATCGCGGCGGCCCTGCTGCTCGTCGCCTATGCCGGGTGGGCAATCCAGATCCTTTGGAGTGTGTAAATGACGCTTCCCGTCAGGAAATTCGACGCAGTCATCGTGGGCGCGGGCGGCGCGGGCATGCGCGCCTCGTTGCAGCTTGCCGAGGCCGGATTTCGGGTCGCCGTGCTGTCGAAGGTGTTTCCCACCCGTTCCCACACCGTTGCGGCGCAAGGCGGCATCGGCGCCGCGCTCGGCAACATGGGCGAGGACAACTGGCTGTGGCACATGTACGACACCATCAAGGGGTCCGACTACCTCGGCGACCAGGATGCCATCGAGTTCATGTGCCGGGAGGCGCCCAAAGTCGTGCTCGAGCTGGAGCACTTCGGCATGCCCTTCGACCGCAACGACAACGGCACCGTGTATCAGCGGCCGTTCGGCGGCCACATGCAGAATTTCGGCGCCGGGCCGCCGGTGCAGCGAAGCTGCTGCGCGGCCGATCGAACCGGCCACGCCATGCTGCATACGCTGTACCAGCGCAATGTGCGCGCCAACACGCTGTTCCTCGTCGAATGGATGGCGCTCGACCTCATCCGCGATGCCTCCGGCCAGGTGCTTGGCGTGATCGCGCTGGAGATGGAGACCGGCGAGGTCTACGTCCTGCACTCGCGCGTCGTGCTGTTCGCCACCGGCGGCGCCGGCAGGGTGTTCGCCTCGAGCACCAACGCTTATATCAATACCGGCGACGGTCTCGGCATAGCGGCGCGGGCCGGCATTCCGCTCGAAGACATGGAGTTCTGGCAGTTCCATCCGACCGGCGTGGCCGGCGCGGGCATCCTGATCACCGAGGGCGTGCGCGGCGAGGGCGGATACCTGCTGAACAAGAACGGCGAGCGCTTCATGGAGCGCTACGCGCCCAATGCCAAAGACCTCGCTTCCCGCGACGTGGTCTCGCGGGCGATGGCGACCGAGATCAAGGAGGGCCGCGGTTGCGGACCGGAGGGCGACTACGTTCTGCTCAAGCTCGATCATCTCGGCGTCGAAGTGATCGAAAAGCGGCTGCCCGGCATCCGCGAGATCGCGAAGAAGTTCGCCAACGTCGATCCGGTGAAGGAGCCGATTCCAGTGGTGCCCACCAGCCATTACATGATGGGCGGCATCCCGGCTAATTATCGCGGCGAAGTGGTCGCGCCGCGAGACGGCGACCCGGAAGCGCCGGTGCCGGGTCTGTACGCCGCCGGCGAGTGCGCTTGCGCCTCGGTGCACGGCGCCAACCGGCTGGGCACCAATTCGCTCACCGACCTGCTGGTGTTCGGCAAGTCCGCCGGGGATTCGATGATCCGCTTCCTGAAGGAAAATCCCGGCCACAGGGACCTTCCTGCCGATGCCGCGGATGCGACCCGGGCGCGGCTCGCCAGGCTCGACGGGCAGCGCAACGGCGAAAGCGTGCACGAAGTAGGCGCGGAGCTGCGGCGCACGATGCAGGCGCACTGCGGCGTGTTCCGCTTCCCGGATATGCTCGTCGAGGGCGTGAAACGGATCAAGGAGGTCGAGGCGCGGGCGCGCCGCACCGGGATCAAGGACAAGAGCAAGGTGTTCAACACCGCGCGTATCGAGGCGCTCGAGCTGGACAACCTCGTCGAGGTGGCGGTGGCCTCCCTGGTTTCGGCGGAAGCGCGCAAGGAAAGCCGCGGCGCGCACGACCGTGCCGATTTCCACCAGCGCGACGACGCGAACTGGTTGAAGCACACGCTCTGGTACAAGGACGGAAGCCGGCTGGCGTACAAGCCGGTGCACATGAAGCCGCTCACCGCGCAGGGCTTCGAGCCGAAGGCTCGGACGTACTGAAAAACCCGAACCACAGAGGTACAAAGACGCGGAGAAAAACGAAGTAAAGTGAGAGCGAAACACGAAGGCACGAAGAAGGACGAGGAATGCTTCGGTGTTGTCCTGTGGATCTCGTGATGTCGAAGCTCTCTGTGCCTCTGTGTCTCTGTGGTTAATCAGCCTGTACAAGGACGCAGCATGCGATTCAGGATTTACCGATACGACCCCGACAAGGACGCCCGGCCCCGGATGCAGGACTACGACGTCGAGCTGCAGCCTTCCGACCGGATGCTGCTCGACGCGCTGATCAGGATCAAGGCCATCGACGATTCGCTCGCGCTGCGGCGCTCGTGCCGCGAGGGTGTGTGCGGATCGGATGCGATGAACATCAACGGCAAGAACGGCCTGGCCTGCATCACGCGGCTGACCGAGCTGAAGGAACCCGTGGAGCTGCGGCCGCTGCCCGGTCTGCCGGTGATCCGCGACCTGATCGTGGACATGTCGCAGTTCTTCAAGCAGTACCACTCGGTGAAGCCCTACCTCGTCAACAACGATCCGCAACCGGAGCGGGAGCGGCTGCAGTCGCCCGAGGAGCGCGCCGAGCTGGACGGTCTGTACGAATGCATCCTGTGCGCGTGCTGCTCGACGTCCTGTCCGTCGTTCTGGTGGAACCCGGACAAGTTCGTCGGCCCCGCCGGCCTGCTCCAGGCGTATCGCTTTCTCGCCGACAGCCGGGACCAGGCGACCGCCGAACGCCTGGACAATCTCGAGGATCCGTACCGGCTGTTCCGCTGCCACTCGATCATGAACTGCGTCGACGTCTGTCCGAAGGGGCTCAACCCGACGCGCGCGATCGGCAGGATCAAGGAAATGCTCGTCAAGCGGACGGTGTGAGGAACGGCCGATGGGCGAACTCGATCGGTTGCGGTGGCGCTGCAGGCGCGGGATGCTCGAGCTCGACCTGGTGTTGAGCCGGTTCCTCGACTCGCGCCTCGGTCAGCTCAGCAACGTCCAGCGCGCCTCGCTCCTGCGCCTGCTGGATCTGCCGGACAACGATCTGTGGGACATCGTGGCCGGGCGTCGACCGGCACCCGACCCCGCGACGGCCGAGATCGCGGCGCTGTTGCGATGAGGGGGGCGTTGCGAGCGCGGCATTGGGCGGCAGCGGAAGGAAACGGTAGACTGGATTCTCCGATGAACGAGGCAGGCGAGCTCCACCATGGACATGCAGCGCACCGCGACAATCACGTTTAACGACGGCTCCGTCAGCGCGGAGTTTCCGATCCTCTCCGGGACGATCGGCCCGGACGTCGTCGATATCCGGACGTTGCTCGCGAAGACCGGCAAGTTCACCTACGACCCCGGCTTCCTGTCCACCGCGAGCTGCCGGTCCTCGATCACCTACATCGACGGCGACGCGGGCGTGCTGCTCTACCGCGGCTATCCGATCGAGCAGCTCGCCCAGCACTGCGACTTTCTCGAAGTCTGCTATCTGCTGATCTACGGCGAACTGCCGAACGCGGAGCAGAAGGCGGCGTTCGTCGAGACGGTTACCCGGCACACGATGATCCACGAGCAGCTGGCGAGGTTCTATACCGGCTTTCGCCGCGATTCACACCCGATGGCGGTGATGGTCGGGGTTGTCGGCGCGCTGTCGGCCTTCTACCACGACTCGCTGGACCTGAATAACCCCGCGCATCGCGAGATTTCCGCGTTCCGCCTGATCGCCAAGATGCCGACGATCACCGCGATGGCCTACAAGTACACGATCGGCCAGCCGTTCATGTACCCGCTGAATTCGCTGTCCTACACCGCGAATTTCATGCGCATGATGTTCGGCGTGCCGGCGGAAGAGTACAAGGTCAACGACGTGCTGGTGCGGGCCCTGGATCGCATCTTCATCCTGCACGCCGACCACGAGCAGAACGCCTCGACCTCCACCGTACGGCTGGCGGGCTCCTCCGGCGCGAATCCGTTTGCCTGCATCGCGGCCGGCATCGCCTGCCTGTGGGGGCCGGCGCACGGCGGGGCCAACGAGGCGGCGCTCAACATGCTGGAGGAAATAGGCGACGTGTCGCGGATCGGCCAGTTCATAGCGAAGGTGAAGGACAAGAATTCCGGCCTCAAGCTGATAGGTTTCGGCCACCGCGTCTACAAGCACTACGATCCGCGCGCCCGGCTGATGCGCGAGACCTGTTACGAAGTGCTGAATGATCTCGACCTGCACGACAATCGCCTGTTCAAGCTGGCGCTCGCGCTCGAAAAGATCGCACTGGAAGACGACTATTTCGTCAGCCGCAAGCTCTATCCGAACGTCGACTTCTATTCCGGCATCGTGCAGCGCGCGATCGGCATTCCGGTGAGCATGTTCACGTCGATCTTCGCGCTTGCGCGCACGGTGGGCTGGATCGCGCAGTGGAACGAGATGATCGCCGATCCGGAGCAGAAGATCGGGCGTCCGCGGCAGCTCTACACGGGGGCGGCCAAGCGCGACGTGGTGCCGATCGAAAAGCGGAGGTAACGACCCGATGATGAAGGATGATCTGAGCAGCTCCTATCTCTTCGGCGGCAACGCCCCCTTCATCGAGGAGCTGTACGAAACCTATCTCGACAATCCGGACGCGGTCGCCCCGGAGTGGCGGCGCTACTTCGATCAGATGCAGCAGCTTCCGGGCGCGCGCGACGTTGCGCACGCGCCGGTCGTCGAAATCTTCGCGCAGCGCGCGAAAGCGGGAGCGCGACGCGCGGCGCCGCCGGCGGCCAGGTTCGATCGCAAGCAGGTCTCCGTCATCCAGCTGGTTGCCGAGTACCGTTTCCGGGGCGTGTTTCTCGCCCAGCTCGACCCGCTGAACCGGCGCGAGCGCCCGCATATCGCCGAGCTGGAACCGGGGTATTACGACCTGACCGAAGCCGACATGGACACGGTGTTCAACACCGGCTCGCTGATCGGTCCCGAGCAGGCGACGCTGCGCGAGATCATCAGGGCGTTGCAGGAGACCTACTGCGGCACCCTCGGCGTCGAGTACATGTACCTGAGCAATCGCGCGGAGAAGCGCTGGATACAGGAACGACTCGAGCCTGTCCGCGCCAAGCCGAGCTACTCCCCGGACTACAAGAGGCACATCCTGGAGCGGCTCACCGCGGCCGAGGGGCTGGAGAGGTACCTCCATACGCGCTACGTCGGTCAGAAGCGCTTCTCCCTCGAAGGGGGCGAGACGCTGATACCCATGCTGGACAATCTGCTGCAGCGGGCGGGCGAGGCCGGGGTGCAGGAGCTAGTGATCGGCATGGCCCATCGTGGCCGGCTCAACGTGCTGGTGAATACGCTGGGCAAGGTGCCGAAGGACCTGTTCTCCGAATTCGAGGGCAAGCACGACGAAGCGCTGCTCGCCGGCGACGTCAAGTATCACCAGGGATTTTCTTCCGACATCATGACGCCGGGCGGGCCGATGCACCTGACGCTGGCGTTCAATCCGTCGCATCTCGAGATCGTGAATCCGGTCGTCGAAGGCTCGGTCCGGGCGCGCCAGCACCGGCGCAAGGACCGGGAGGGCAAGGAAGTCCTGCCGGTGCTGCTTCACGGCGACGCTGCCTTCGCCGCCCAGGGCGTGGTGATGGAGACGCTGAACCTGTCGCAGACGCGCGGCTACGGCACCGGCGGCACGGTGCACATCGTGGTCAACAACCAGATCGGCTTTACCACTTCCGACCCGCGCGACACCCGCTCCACGCTGTACTGCACCGACGTGGCGAAAATGGTGGAGGCGCCGATTTTCCACGTCAACGGCGACGATCCCGAAGCGGCGATCATGGCGATCGAGATCGCTCTCGATTACCGGATGAAGTTCAAGAAGGACGTGGTCGTGGACCTGGTGTGTTTCCGCAAGCTCGGCCACAACGAGCAGGACGAGCCCATGGTGACCCAGCCGCTGATGTACAAGATCATCAATCAGCACCAGGGGACGCGCAAGCTGTACGCCGACAAGCTCGCCGCGCAGGGCGTGATCGGGCCGGAGGACGCGGACAGGATGGTTGCCTCCTACCGCCAGGCGCTCGAGGCGGGCTATCACACCAACAAGACGATCCTGGCGAACTACAAGCCGCCGTTCGCGGTGGACTGGTCGAGGTACAAGAACACCAAGTGGAACGAGAACGACGACACCACGCTGCCGCTCGCCGACCTGCAGATGCTGGCGGAGAAACTGACTACCATACCGTCGAACTTCAAGCTCCATCCGCGGGTCGAGAAAATCATCGCCGACCGCCGTCTCATGGGGCAGGGGAAGATGCCGGTGGACTGGGGCATGGCGGAAAATCTTGCCTACGCCTCGCTGCTCAAGGACGGATTCTCGGTGCGCATTTCCGGCCAGGACTCAGGCCGCGGCACCTTCTTCCACCGTCACGCGGTGCTGCACGACCAGAACCGCGAAAAATGGGATCTGGGCAGCTATACGCCGTTGCAGCACATCGCGCCCAACCAGGGCGATTTCCTGGTCATCGACTCGGTGCTTTCGGAAGAAGCGGTGCTCGGCTTCGAGTACGGCTACTCGACCTCGGAGCCGAACGAGCTGGTGGTCTGGGAGGCGCAATTCGGCGATTTCGCCAACGGAGCCCAGGTGGTGATTGACCAGTTCATCGCCTCCGGGGAAGTGAAGTGGGGCCGCATCTGCGGCCTGGTGATGCTGCTGCCGCACGGCTATGAAGGGCAGGGGCCGGAACATTCTTCGGCGCGGCTGGAACGCTTTCTGCAGTTGTGCGCCGACTACAACATGCAGATCTGCGTGCCGGCGACCCCGGTGCAGATGTTCTTCCTGCTGCGCCGGCAGATGATCCGCCCGTATCGCAAGCCGCTGATCATCTTCACGCCCAAGAGCATCCTGCGGCACAAGGAGTCGGTATCGCCGCTGGAGGAGTTCGCGGAAAGCAAGTTCAAGCCGGTCAACGCAGAGTGGGACGCAGACATCAGGCCGGAGCACGTCAGGCGCGTCATCGTGTGCAGCGGCAAGGTGTTCTTCGATCTGCGCGCGGCGCGCCAGGAGCGCGGCGTCAAGGACGTGGCCATCGTGCGCATCGCCCAGCTCTATCCCTTCCCGCACGACGAGTTCCAGGAACAGATCGACCTCTACCGCAACGCGCGCGAAGTGCTGTGGTGCCAGGAAGAACCGGGTAACCAGGGCGCATGGCATCGAATCCAGCACTATCTGCTGCGCCACATGCGCCCGGATCAGGTGCTCGCCTATGCCCTGCGGCCGTCGTCGGCTTCGCCTGCGGTCGGCTATTACTCCCTGCACATCCAGCAGCAGAAGGAAGTGGTCGACGCCGCCTTCCGGGAAGTCACGGACAACTTCGTCCAGCCGGTGCAGGGCGCCGGCAAGGCCATGCGCAAGCCGCGCAAAGGCTCCTGATCGAACATAGGTAAGGAAGCATGCTGATCGAAGTCAAAGTTCCGCAACTCTCGGAATCGGTGTCCGAGGCGACATTGCTGTCCTGGCACAAGAAGCCGGGCGAGTACGTCAAGCGCGACGAGAATCTGATCGACATCGAGACCGACAAGGTCGTCCTCGAACTGCCGGCGCCGGAATCCGGCGTGCTCGCCAAGATCATGAAGGGCGACGGCGGGACGGTGGTTGCAAACGAGGTGATCGCGCAGATCGACACCGAAGCGAAACCGGCGGCCGCGGCAGCGGCCGCGCCGATCGCTGAGATCCCCAAGCCGGCTCCCGCGCCGAGACCCGCGGCGACGGCGGAGGTGACGGCGATGCCTTCGGCGCGCAAGATCGCAGCGGACGGCGCGATCGATCTCTCGCAGGTCCAAGGCGCCGGACGCGGCGGGCGCGTGACCAAGGAAGACGTCGTCGCCAGGCTGGCCCAGCCGGCGCAGTCCAGGCCGGCGGCGCCGCCGCCGCTCGCCGCGCCGGTGAACGTGGAACAGGTGCTCGGCGACCGGCCCGAGCAGCGTGTGCCGATGTCGCGCCTGCGCCAGCGGGTGGCCGAACGCCTGGTCGAATCCCAGTCCACCGCGGCGATCCTGACCACGTTCAACGAGGTCAACATGCAGGCAGTCATGGACCTGCGCGGCAAGTTCAAGGAACGCTTCGAGAAGGAGCACGGCGTGAAGCTGGGCTTCATGTCCTTCTTCGTCAAGGCCGCGGTCCACGCATTGAAGAAATTCCCGGTCGTCAACGCCTCGGTGGACGGCAAGGACATCGTCTACCACGGCTATTTCGACATCGGCATCGCGGTGGGCAGTCCGCGCGGGCTGGTGGTGCCCATCCTTCGCGATGCCGACCAGTTGTCCTTCGCCGACGTCGAGAAGCAGATCGCCGAATTCGGCAAGCGCGCGCAGGACGGCAGGCTCAGCATCGAGGAACTGACCGGCGGAACGTTTTCGATTTCCAACGGCGGCGTATTCGGCTCGATGCTATCCACACCCATCATCAATCCGCCGCAGTCCGCGATTCTCGGCGTGCATATCACCAAGGAGCGGCCGGTCGTCGAAAACGGCCAGATCGTGATCCGCCCGATGAACTATCTCGCGCTCTCCTACGACCATCGCATCATCGATGGACGAGAAGCGGTGCTGTTCCTGGTGGCGATCAAGGAGGCGCTGGAGGACCCCTCCCGCCTGCTTCTCGAACTCTGATTCTGACGCAGAGAATTGCAAACAGCCGCTTGACCACCAAGGGCACTAAGAACACCAAGAAGGCGAGAATTCAACGTGTCGGATCCGCTTGGCGCCCTCAGTGTTCTTGGCGGTCGGCCGTCTTTCGGATTTCTCGGTGCCCCCGAGTCTGCGTGGTTGATTCCCGGGTGAACAATGGCAAAAACCTTTGACGTGGCGGTGATCGGCGCGGGGCCGGGCGGCTACATCGCGGCGATCCGCGCCGCGCAGCTCGGATTCGGCGTCGTCTGCATAGACGATTTCAAGAACGCAAAGGGCAAGCCGAGCCTGGGCGGAACCTGCCTGAACGTGGGCTGCATCCCGTCCAAGGCGCTGCTCGAATCCTCCGAGAATTACGAGCGTGCGCGGCACAAGTTCGCCGAGCACGGCATTGCGGTGAAAGGCCTCGCCATCGATGTTGCCGCGATGCTTGCCCGCAAGGACAAGATCGTCGACCAGTTCACCGACGGGGTCGGCCTGCTGTTCAAGAAGAACAAGATCGCTTCGTTGCATGGCCGCGGCAGGTTTCTCTCCGCGGGCGAGGCCTATCGGATCGAGGTGCGGGACGGCGGCACCGCGGAGGTGGTCGAGGCGAAGCACGTCATCGTCGCCACCGGCTCCAGCCCGCGCCAGCTTCCCATGGCACCGGTGGACAACGACCGCATCTGCGACAACACGGGCGCGCTTTCCTTTTCCGAAGTGCCGAAGAAGCTCGGCGTGATCGGCGCCGGCGTCATCGGCCTGGAGATGGGCAGCGTGTGGAAGCGTCTCGGCGCCGAAGTCACCGTTCTTGAAGCGCTGCCCGCCTTTCTGTCCGCAGCCGACGAGAGCGTCGCGAAGGAAAGCTGGCGCATCTTCACCAAGGCGCTCGGCCTGGATATCCGGCTTAACTGCAAGATCACCGGCGTCGGGACCGGGAGAAAATCGGTTGCCGTCGAATTCCACGACGGCCAGGCCGCACAGAAGATGGAATTCGACCGCCTGATCGTGGCAATCGGCCGGGTTCCCAATTCCGCGGACCTGGGGGCGGAGGCCGTCGGGCTGAAGATCGACGCGCGCGGCTTCGTCGAAGTCGACGCGCGCAACCGTACCAACCTGCCCAACGTGTACGCCATCGGCGACGTGGTGCGCGGCCCGATGCTTGCGCACAAGTCTTCCGAGGAAGGCGTTGCGGTGGCGGAAACCATCGCCGGCCAGCACGGCGAGGTGAATCTCGAGACGGTGCCCTGGGTGATTTACACCTCGCCCGAGATCGCCTGGGTCGGCAAAACCGAGCAACAGCTCAAGGAAGAAGGCATTCCCTACCGCGCGGGACGATTCCCGTTCACGGTCAACGGCAGGGCGCGCGCGCTCGGCGAGACCGCCGGGTTCGTGAAGATGCTCGCGCATGCCCAGACCGACCGCATCCTGGGCGTGCATGTCCTGGGGCCGTACGCCTCGGAACTGATCTCCGAGGCGGTGGTGGCGATGGAGTTCGGCGCGGCCGCGGAGGACATCGCCCGCATCGTCCACGCCCATCCCTCGCTCTCCGAAGCGCTGCACGAAGCCGCCCTCGGCGTCGAGAAGCGCTACCTGAACCTGTAGGCGGCGATGCCCCTGGCATCGCCACAGCGGCTTTCCGCCGAAAGCTTTCCCGGCCACGCGCTGCACGCGGCGCAGCGGCATGCCTATCGGCTCGATGCCGCCCAGCTTCGCGCCTGCCGCGAGCTGGGGCGTCTGTACGAGGAGCTCGTCGACAACGAACGCAACGGCCGCTCGCTGCTGCGCATGTTCCAGCGCAGCCAGCCGGTGCGCGGCGTCTACCTGTGGGGCGGGGTCGGGCGGGGCAAGAGCTTCCTGATGGACCTCTTTCACGATGCGCTGCCGATCGAGCGCAAGCGCCGGGTGCACTTCCATCGCTTCATGCAGTCCATCCATCGGCGCCTGCAGGCGCTGCAGGGCGAATCCGACCCGCTGCGCGAGATCGGCCGCGAAACCGCGCGCGAAGTACGTCTTTTATGCCTCGACGAGTTCCACGTCACCGACATCGGCGACGCGATGATCATGCGCAATCTGCTCGGCGCATTGTTCGAGCACGGCGTAGCGCTGGTGACGACGTCGAATCAGCATCCCGACGAGCTGTATGCGCACGGCCTGCAGCGCGCGCAGTTCCTGCCCGCGATCGAACTGATCAAGGCGCGCACGACGCTGGTGCAGGTCGACGGCGGACACGATTACCGGCTCGCGGTGCTGGAGAAGGCCGGGGTGTATCACCTCTGCGCCGGGGGAGAATCCGACGCCCTGATGGCGAAGACCTTCGAGGACGTGGCGGGCGAGCCGGGGCGCGCGGACGAGGTCCTGGAGGTCGAGGGGCGGGAAATCCGCTCGCGGCGCACCGCGCAGGGCGTGGCCTGGTTCGAGTTCGCGGCGCTGTGCGAAGGCCCGCGGGCGCAAGCGGACTACATCGAGCTCGCCAGGCGCCATCACACGGTGCTGGTTTCGGGGGTGCCGGCATTCGGAGGAGCGGACGGCGACCGCCGCCGTCGCTTCGCATGGCTGGTGGACGAGTTCTACGACCGCCGCGTGAAGCTGATCCTGACGGCGCAGGCGACGCCGCCGGAGCTGTTCCGGGCGGCGGGCAGCGCCCCGGAGATCAACCGCACTGTCTCGCGCCTGATCGAGATGCAAACGCGCCGTTACTTGGGCGAGGCGCATCTTGCCTAGAATACGAATCCATCGATCAATGGAGACTTCATGAGCACACTCAAGGCGTTTCGGATCTTCAATGAAAACGGCAAGATCGCGAGCCGTTTCGTCGACCTGAAGCTGGAGGATCTCGACCCGGGCGAGGTCCTGGTCAAGGTCGCCTATTCGAGCGTGAACTTCAAGGACGCGCTGGCGGCGACCGGGGCCGGCAAGATCGTGCGCCGCTTTCCCTGCATCGGAGGCATCGATCTGTCCGGAACGGTGGTGGAGTCGAGCGACCCGCGTTTCAGGAAGGACGATGTCGTGCTCGCCACCAGCTACGACCTCGGCGTGGCGCACGACGGCGGCTACGCCGAATACTGCCGGGTGCCCGCCGACTGGGTGGTGCCGGTGCCCAAGGGGCTGGACGCGTTCCAGGCGATGGCGCTGGGCACCGCCGGCTTCACCGCCGCGCTCGCGGTCGAGCGCATGGAACACGAAGGCCTGAAGCCCGCCAACGGCCCGGTGATCGTCACCGGGGCGACTGGCGGCGTGGGCAGCGTGGCAATCGACATCCTGGCCGGCGCCGGCTACCACGTCGTGGCGCTCACCGGCAAGGAATCGGAGACCGACTATCTGAAAAAACTCGGCGCCAGGGAAGTCATGCTGCGCGCCAGCCTCGAGCTTGTGAAAATCAAACCCCTGGACAAGGCGACCTGGGCCGGCGCCGTGGACAACCTCGGTGGCGACGTCCTGTCGTGGATCGCATCCACCATGCTGGTCGGCGGGACGCTTGCCTCGATCGGGCTCGCGGCCAGCCACGAGTTCAAGACCACGGTAATGCCCTTCATATTGCGCGGCGTCAGCCTGTTGGGCGTGGACTCGGTGAACGCTCCGATGCCTTTGCGTCGCAAGGTATGGCAAAGGCTGGGCAGCGACCTGAAGCCGCGCTTCCTGAACGAGATGGCCACGACGGTGCCGTTCGACCGGCTGCCCGGCGTGTTCGACAAGCTGCTCAAGGCGCAGATGCGGGGGCGCACGGTGGTCAGGATCGGGGCCTGACGCCGTCCGCCTCGAGGGAGGAGGGAAAGTGGGCGAAACGTACAATGCCTTCCATCGCCGCTCGATCGAGGACCGCGAAGGGTTCTGGTCTGAACAGGCGGGCCTGATCGACTGGCACAAACCATTCGGCCAGACGCTAGATTACCGCCGGCCGCCGTTCGCGCGCTGGTTCGTCGGCGGGCAGACGAACCTCTGCCACAACGCAGTCGATCGCCATCTTCCCGGACGTGCAGAGCAGAAGGCCCTGATCTACATCTCCACCGAAACCGGACAGGAGCGCACCTACACCTACGGCGAGCTGCATCGCGAGGTCGGCACCTTCGCCGCGGCGCTGCGCGGGCTGGGTGTGGGAAAGGGCGACCGGGTGCTCCTCTACATGCCGATGATTCCCGAAGCGGTGTTCGCGATGCTCGCCTGCGCGCGGCTGGGCGCGATCCACTCGGTGGTATTCGGCGGCTTCGCCGCGGCGAGCCTCGCCACCCGCATCGACGACGCAAGGCCGAAGCTGATGGTGACCTCCGATGCCGGCATGCGCGCCGGCCGCGTGATTCCCTACAAGCACCTGGTCGACGAGGCGATCCGCCTGGCGAAAACGCCGCCCGGGAAAGTGGTCATCGTCAACCGCGGCCTGGACCGGGAGATGGCGATCGTCGCCGGCCGCGACCTCGAGTACGCGCAGCTCGCGCAGCGCCACGCCGGCGAAACGGTGCCGGTGACCTGGCTGGAATCGAACGAGCCCAGCTACATCCTCTATACCTCCGGCACCACGGGGAAACCGAAAGGCGTGCAGCGCGACACCGGTGGCCACGCGGTCGCGCTCGCCGCCTCGATGCGATACATCTATTGCGGCGAACCGGGCGAGACCATGTTCACCACCTCGGACATCGGCTGGGTGGTAGGGCATTCGTACATCGTGTACGGGCCGCTCATCCGCGGCATGACCACCATCGTCTACGAAGGCCTGCCGATCCGCCCCGATCCGGGAATCTGGTGGAAGATCGTGCAAGACCACGGGGTGCAGGTGATGTTTTCCTCGCCCACCGCGATCCGCGTGCTCAAGAAACAGGACCCGGCGTACTTGAAAAAGTACGACCTCTCCTCGCTGAAGCACCTGTTTCTCGCCGGCGAGCCGCTCGACGAGCCGACCCACGCCTGGATCGCGGATGCGCTCGGCAAGCCCGTCATCGATCACTACTGGCAGACCGAAACCGGATGGCCGATCCTCACTGCGGCGCCCGGGATCGAGAATACGCCGATCAAGCTCGGCAGCCCTTCTTTCCCGGCCTACGGCTACGACCTCAGACTGTTGCGCGAATCGGATGCGTCCGAAGCCGGGCCCGGAGAAAAGGCGGTGGTGGCGATCGTGCCGCCGCTGCCGCCGGGCTGCATGTCCACCGTTTGGGGAGACGATGAGCGCTTCGTGAAGACCTATTTCAGCACCTTCAGCGCCAGGATGGTGTACGCCACCTTCGACTGGGGGATCCGCGATGAGGACGGTTACTACTTCATCCTCGGGCGCACCGACGACGTCATCAACGTCGCCGGCCACCGCCTCGGCACCCGCGAGATCGAGGAAGCGCTGCAGGCGAATTCCAACATCGCGGAGGTCGCCGTGGTGGGCGTGGCAGATCAGCTCAAAGGACAGCTTCCGCTGGCATTCGCCGTGGTGAAGGACGGCGCCAAAATCGCCACGCCGGAACTTCGCGCCGCGCACGAAAAGGAGATCATGGCCACCGTGGATGCGCAGCTCGGTGCCATCGCCCGCCCCGGGCGGGTCTTTTTCGTCTCGATGCTGCCCAAGACGCGTTCCGGAAAACTCCTTCGGCGCAGCATCCAGGCGCTGGCGGAAGGACGCGACCCCGGGGATCTCACCACCTTGGAAGATCCCGCCGCGCTCGAGCAGATTCGCGAAGCGATGCGGGTCCGCTGACCCTCCGGCTCGGCCGCGAGCGCAAATCCGTCCCGCGGAAAGCAAAAGGGCAGCGAACTCGCTGCCCTTTGCGTAAGCGGATCGACGCCGCAGATCAATGGCGCGGGTCGTCGTCGGGATTGACGTATTGGATCCCGCTCTCCGGACCCGTTCCCATTTCCTGGATGATCACCTCGGTGCGCGCCCAGCTGTAATGCGGCGTGCCGGCCTTGGTGACATAGAAGGCGCCCACCTGGAATTCCGCCATCTTCATCGGATCGTAGCGCTCGCCGATGCCCGACCAGTAGGTGCCCTTCAGCACCGTGACGATGCGCTCGTCGGGATGCCGATGCGGCGGCAACTTGTAGCCGGAAGGCATCTTGGCGCGGAAGATGTAAGGTCCCGGCTGGCCCGGCGTGCCATACAGCAGTACCGTCACCATGCCGTACGGCGTGCTCTTGTTTTTCTCCCACTTGATGTTTTCCGGATCGGCGGTGACGAAGTTTCCGTTCATCAGCACCTTCATGTCCTGGTCCATGTCCCCGCGGGCGAGCGGCAGCGTCGACGTGCCGAGCGCGAGGCCGAACGCGAGGACGGACAGCTTGAGCGACACGCGCATCCGATTCTCCTCCTCGTAATCCTTTATAGACTGTGTTTACTTCGGCCGGCGAATGGTAACACCTTTTCTCGCGACGACTACGACGTGGTGACGTTGCGCGGCGGCTTCGGGACTCCCGGAGAAGGGCGCGGTACGACAGTAGAAAGAACGGACACGGGAAGCAGCGGGTTCATCCCTGCTCGGTCGAGGTGCGGACAATCACGTCCGCGCCGCCGGCGGGCGGGATTGCCGTCCGCATCACGTTGATCGGGCTAAAGCCCGTTAAACGTGAGCGGCCGCCTAAACAGGCTCGCGCCTATCCGTTGGACGTGCGGGCAGGAACAGCCCGCACGTTGCTTGGTTCTCGCGGCGCGCGCATGTTGACGAACCAGCGGGTTCTCACCAGCCGCTCTCCCAGAAACGAAAACGCCCCCTGAGGGGGCATTTTCATTTCTGGCGGAGAGGGCGGGATTGTGGCTGTCTCGCCTTGGGGCGATCCAGCCATC
>Ga0070741_10007201_pt1 | contig 23234 bp, 19 predicted proteins | sample Coa_R1_4_FD_66440 | JGI IMG/M metagenome (GOLD analysis project Ga0070741, IMG submission 66440) | Surface soil microbial communities from Centralia Pennsylvania, which are recovering from an underground coalmine fire - Coalmine... | ecosystem: Environmental > Terrestrial > Soil > Unclassified ... | reverse complement strand
GATCTGGCCACGTCGCTGGGGGTGCCCGTGGTCGGCCTCAACGACGGCGCAGGAGCCCGCATCCAGGAGGGGGTCGTCTCCCTCGATTCCTACGGGAAGATCTTCTACCGGAACGTGGCTGCATCCGGCGTCATCCCCCAGATCAGCGTGATCATGGGGCCGTGCGCGGGCGGCGCCGTCTACAGCCCGGCCATGACCGACTTCATCTTCATGGTCCGGGAGACGAGCCACATGTTCATCACCGGGCCCGACGTGGTGAAGACGGTCACGGGCGAGAACGTCACCCTCGAGGAGTTGGGCGGGGCCATGTCCCACGCCACCAAGTCGGGCGTGTGCACGTTCGTGGCGCCCGACGAGAAGGCCTGCCTGGATGAGGTTCGGTACCTGCTCTCGTTCCTCCCGTCCAACAACCTGGAGGAGCCGCCGTCCGAGGCGCCCACCGACGACCCCGGCCGCCGGGCGCCCGAGCTGCTCGACCTGCTGCCGGCGTCGCCCAACCAGCCCTACGACATGAAGAAGGTCATCACCGCGGTCACGGACGACGGTGAGTTCCTCGAGTATTTCCCCCACTGGGCCCTGAACCTGGTGTGCGGCTTCTCCCGGCTGAACGGGCACGTGGTGGGCGTGATGGGCAACCAGCCCCAGGTGCTGGCCGGCGTGCTGGACATCGACTCGTCCGAGAAGGGCGCCCGGTTCGTGCGCACCTGCGACGCCTTCAACATCCCCATCATCACCTTCGTCGACGTGCCCGGCTTCCTGCCCGGCACCGACCAGGAGTACGGCGGCATCATCCGCCACGGGGCCAAGCTGCTCTATGCGTATTGCGAGGCCACCGTGCCCCGCATCCAGGTCATCACCCGCAAGGCCTACGGCGGGGCCTACGTGGTCATGAACGCCAAGTCGGTGGGCGCCGACCTGGCCTACGCCTGGCCCTCGGCCGAGCTGGCCGTCATGGGTCCCCAGGGCGCGGTGGAGATCGTGTACCGCCGGGAGCTGGCCGAGGCGGCCGACCCCGTGGCCCGCCGGGCCGAGCTGGTGGACGACTACACCGAGCGCTACGCCAACCCCTATCAGGCGGCCGAGCGGGGATTCGTCGACGACGTCATCGATCCCTCCGAGACCCGACCCGTCCTCATCCGGTCCCTGGAGATGCTCCGCTCCAAGCGCGAGGAGCTTCCCAAGCGCAAGCACGGGAACGTGCCCCTGTAGCTGGTGCTGTAGCTGTCAGTCTCGAAAAAGCCGACACGATCGGCCGTGCCGGTCGTATTACTGGTGATGAGACGTGCGCTGGCTACCGCTGCTGTCCTGCTCTCCCTCACCCTCGTCGCGTGCGGCGGCGGCAAGAAGTCCAGCACTGCCGCGCTGAAGGCGGCCGGAAACGGGACCACCACGACCGCGGCTGGCGATGCGGCCAGCGGCGGCGGTGGTTCGCCGACCACGGTCAAGGGGTCGAAGTCCACGGCCAAGGGCAACGGGACTACGGCCACCACGGCGGCGGGCGGCGGCGCCGATCCGAGCAGCACGACCACGACCAAGCCCCACCGGCCGGTCACGGCCAAGCTGGACAAGGCGTGCGTGCACCGGGGTAAGGCGGGCGACGACCAGACCCTCACCGTCCACACCGACCCGGACGACACCGTGGCCTACAGCACCGAGTACTCGGACCACTCCAACGAGCTCACTCACCCGGCGTACAAGACGGGCTCCGGGTACGGCAAGGCGAGCACGGACGGGGTGTACGTGGCCACGTGGAAGGTGCCGGACGACGCCCCCTCGGGTACGGCGACCCTCCGCTTCATCGCCGAGGGGAAGATCCACAACGAGATCCCCCTCACCTTCAAGGTCGTGGGTCCCCTGGAGAGTTGTTCCTGAGCGGTTCTCGCTACCGTAGGAGGCCATGACCGACCGGTCGGGCCCCACGTCGGAAGAACTGGCCGCCATCCTGGCTGCGGTGGAGATGGCGTGGCCCCGGCCGATGGTCGCGGGGGCCGGCGAGGGGGACCCGCCCCGCTGGCGCTTCTCCGGGCGCTGGTGGACCCGGCCCATCCCCGCTCGGCGCGAGCGGCCCTGGTGACCGAGGGTGTCGAGCTGACCACGGTGGCGGATGACGAAGCCGTCTTCCACCGAGGATCCGAGGTGCTCCGCCACCCAGGACTCGACCCCGACACCGACTACGAGCTGTACGGCATCGCCTTCCGCACGCTGCCCCGCCCGCCGGGCGAGCGGCTGGCCACGTTCGCCACGGTCAACGACGTGCACTTCGGTGAGGAGGAGTGCGGTCTCATCGAGGGCATGGATGTGGGCCCGGTACTGCGGGCCGAGCCGGGCGAGGACCCGTACCCGGAGACCATGAACCGCTCGGCCGTGGCCGAGGTCCAGGCCCTGGAGCCGGACGCGGTGGTGGTCAAGGGCGACCTCACCACCCACGGCACCCACACCGAGTTCGAGGCTTTCCTCGACTGCTGGACGCCGTCCTTCGGTGACCGCCTCCACTACGTGCGGGGCAACCACGACGCCGCCCATGGGGAGACGTTCGCCGACACCGCGCCGTTCTCCGTCACGCTGCCCGGCGTCACCCTGGCCGTGCTCGACACCACCGACCCGGGCTTGGCCAGCGGGCGGGTGTCGGGCGAGCAGCTGGCCTGGCTCGACGACCTGGGCGCGGCCGCCGCCGGTGATGGGCCGGTGCTGGTGTTCGGCCACCACCACCCGTGGAAGCCGGGCTCGGCGTCCCGGGAGCCGTCGTACTTCGGCATCAACCCGGACGACTCCGAGCGCCTGGTCGAGGTATTCGCCCGCCGGCCCGCCCTGTGCGGGTACTTCGCCGGCCACACCCACCGGAACCGGGTGCGGCACTTCGACGCCACCGGCGCGGTGCCGTGGGTGGAGGTGGCGTGCGTGAAGGACTACCCGGGGGCGTGGGCCGAATACCGGGTGTTCGAGGGCGGGGTCCTGCAGGTGCACCGGCGCATCTCGTCCCCCGAGGCGCTGGACTGGAGCGAGCGCACCCGGGCCATGTTCGGCGGGTTCTACCCCCACTACGCATTCGGCGAACTGGCCGACCGGTGTTTTGCCGTGGGCCGGCGCACCCGCTGACCTGCGCTCATCCACTGGCTGTGCGAAACCCTGTGGATTTGCCCGTGGGAATGTGGGGAAGACCGTGGGTTGCCCGGCCGCCCCAAACTTCCATAACGCGCCCCGGCGCGACGTACTCCGTCCCAGCCCAAACTTCCATAACGTCGGCTCGTTCAAACTTCCATAACGTATCTGGGCGCGTTTGACTACCTGTGCGGTCGTCCAGCGCGCCCAGAACGCACTTACCTCGCGTTATGGAAGTTACGAGAGGTCGGCCTTGGCCACCTCGACCTGGCCGAGGCCGCGCCCGGGGTCGGCCGCGCAGGCCCGCTCCAGGGCGGCCTTGGCCCGGTCCAGCACCTCGTCGGCCCGCAGGCCGTGGGTCGGGTAGCCCGCCACCCCGGCGGCCATGGAGCGCACCTGGGTCGGCTCGCCGGCCAGGGCGATCTGCAGGCGCTCGGCCGTCCACACGCCGCCCTCCTCGCTGGTGTCGTCCAGCACCAGCCCGAACGTGGACGGGCCCAGGCGGCAGGCCACGTCGGCCTCCCGCAGGGTGCGGCGCATGATGCCGGCAAAGGCGGCCACCGCGTCCCGGCGGTGCCGGCCCTCCCCCAGCAGCCCCACCTCGATCAGCACGACCGCCACCGGCCACAAGTGGCGGCGGGCGGTGGCCACCCGGCCGTCCAGGGCCAGGGCGAAGAAGTGCTCGTCGGGGAGGGCGGTCTCGGGATCGACCAGCGCCCGGGGTTCCTCCCGGGCGGGCGCGGGTACGTCGGCCAGCTTGATCAGTGCCTTGGCCCCGGCCAGGTCCTGCTCGGCGTCGTGCAGGCGCCGGAGCAGCACGATGGCGGCGGCTGCCGCGCCCAGCGCGCAGGCGGCGGAAACGACGGCCAGGCCGGGCATGCCCAGCACGGCCGCGCCGACACCGAAGACCAGGCCCGCCAACCCGGCGAACAGCGCGAAGAGCGCGTCGCGATCCACCATCGGTTCTCCATCGGTTCGCCGACGGCCGTGCTTCAACTGAACTTTGCTCACTCTGCCCGCCGGGCCGCTACCAAATCGGTCATCTCGCCCATGATGCGGATGAGTTCGAAGTCCTTGGGCGTGTAGACGGCCGCGACCCCCAGTTCCCGCAGCTTGGGCTGGTCGTCCTCGGGGATGATGCCACCCACCACCACGGGCACGTCCACGCCCGCCTCCCGCAGCAGCCGCAGCACCTCGGGCACCAGTTCCAGGTGGGAGCCCGACAGGATGGACACGCCGATGATGTCGACGTCCTCGTCCCGGGCGGCCACGGCGATCTCGGTGGGCGTGAGCCGGATGCCCTGGTACACGACCTCGAACCCGGCGTCCCGGGCGGCCACGGCGATCTGCTCGGCCCCGTTGGAATGGCCGTCCAGGCCCGGCTTGGCCACCAGCAGCTTGGGCGGGCCGCCCATGGACGACGCCAGCGCCTGCACCCGGGCCAGCACGTCCCGCATCTCCGCGCCCCGCTGGCCCACGGCCCCGCTCACGCCCGTGGGCGCCCGGTACTCGCCGAACACCTGGCGGAGGACGGCCGCCCACTCGCCCGTCGTCCCGCCCGCGTGGGCCAGGGCGATGCTGGCGGGCATGAGGTTCTCGTCGGTGAGCGCCACCCGGCGCAACTCCTCCAGGGCGGCCGCCACGGCCGCTTCGTCCCGGACCCGCCGCCACTCGGCCACGTCGGCCTTCGTCTCCGCCTCTACCGCAGGGTCGAGCTTGAGGATGGCCTCTTCCCCGCCCAGCGGCGAGGGCTCGGTGCTGGTGAAGCAGTTGACGCCCACGACCTTGAGGTCGCCCGTCTCGATGCGCCGGGTGCGCTCGGCCTGGCTGCGGACCAACCGGCCCTTCAACTCGTCGATGGCCTCGAAGGCCCCGCCCATCGACAACACGTCCTCGAGTTCGGCCGACGCCTGCTCCACCAGCGAGGCCGTCTTGGCCTCGATGACGGCCGAGCCGTTGAAGATGTCGTCGTACTCCAACAGGTCCGTCTCGAAGGCCAGCACCTGCTGCATGCGCAGGGCCCACTGCTGGTCCCACGGCCGAGGCAGGCCCAGCGCCTCGTTCCACGCCGGCAGCTGGATGGCCCGGGCCCGGGAGTCCCGGGACAGGGTGACGCCCAGCATCTCCAGCACGATCCGCTGCACGTTGTTCTCGGCCTGGGGCTCGGTGAGACCGAGCGAGTTCACCTGCACGCCGTACCGGAACCGGCGCAGCTTGGGGTCCTGCACGCCGTAGCGCTCCAGGCAGATGCGGTCCCACAGTTCGGTGAAGGCCCGCATCTTGCAGACCTCCTCGATGAACCGGATGCCGGCGTTGCAGAAGAAGGAGATGCGCCCCACCACTTCGGGCAACTCCGACTCCGGCACCTGGCCCGACTCCCGCACCGCGTCCAGCACACCAACGGCGGTGGCCAGCGCGTACGCCAGCTCCTGCACGGGCGTGGCCCCCGCCTCCTGGAGGTGGTAGCTGCACACATTGATGGGGTTCCACTTGGGAACGTGGCGGACCGTGTACGCGATCATGTCGACGATCAGCCGGCGGCTGGGCCCGGGCGGGAAGATGTACGTGCCCCGGGACAGGTACTCCTTGACGATGTCGTTCTGGGTCGTGCCCTGGAGCACGGCCGGGTCGACGCCCTGGTCCTCGGCGTTGGCGATGTACAGCGCCAGCAACCACATGGCCGTGGCGTTGATCGTCATCGACGTGTTCATCTCGCCCACGGGGATGCCATCGAGCAGCTGGGCCATGTGGCCGACGTGGGCCACGGGCACGCCGACCTTGCCCACCTCGCCGGCGGCCTCGGGGGCGTCGGGGTCGTAGCCGATCTGGGTGGGCAGGTCGAAGGCGATCGACAGGCCGGTCTGGCCCTTGGCCAGGTTGGTGCGGTACAGCTCGTTCGACGCTCGGGCCGAGGAGTGGCCTGAGTAGGTTCGCATCACCCACGGGCGGTCAAGACGATCAGAACCAGCCATGACCTCCAGTTTGGTGTCGGTCAGCGGCCAAGCACCAGCGGGAACCGCGTCTCGTCGTCGAGGGGCGTGCCCACCGGCATCTCGCCCGGCTGGACCAGGTTGGGAGTGCCGTCGAAGGTGGCGCCGTCCGGCATGTGGGTCACCACGAAGGCGGTGCGGGGCCGCGGGGACATGTTGCCGTTGGTCCCGTGCGGCGCGTACCCCTCGTGCAGGACGACCCCGCCCCGGCGTACGGGCGCAGGCACGGGCTCGATGGCGGCCCACGCCGGGTCGACCCGATGCAGCTCGTCCATCGGGTAGGCGCCCGAGCAGTCCGCTCGCTTCTGGGCATGGACACCGGGCAGGTAGTAGAGGCAGGCGTTGGACAGCGCCACGTCCACCAGCGGGAACCAGTACGAAATGGCGTGGTCGGCGGTGAACGAGATCCGGGGCACGTCCATGTGGAACGCCGTCGGCCCGCCCCACGCCGGCTTCACCGCCACCATGTCCTGGTACAGGCGCACGGCGTCGATGCCCTCGAGGTCGGCGGTCAGCTGGGCCAGCCGGGGATCGGTCGAGAACTTCCGGATGCGGGGGCTGTTCTGGAAGGGGTTCATCCGGTGGACCAGGTTGCTCTCGGCGCTGGCGAACGCCGTGTCGAACCCGGCCACGTACTCCTCGACGGCCGACGCCAACTCGTCGACCTCGTCCGTGGTCAGGAAGTCCTCGATGACGAGGAAGCCGTTCTTCTTGTACGACGCCCGCTCGGCGTCGGTGAGCTCGGTGCGCACGGTCAGGCCTCGTAGAGGATGGGGGACAGGGCCGGGTCGGTGAGGTGCTCCTGGTACACGTCGCGCAGGCCGGGCAGCATCGTGGACTTCTCGGTGCGGAGGTGCACGGCGTAGCTGCGCCGGGGCCGCCCGCTGGTGTTGGCGCCACTGCCGTGGATGGTGAGGCGGTGGTGGAAGCTGGCCCCGCCCGCGGGCAGGACGGCGGCCGCCTCCTCCCACACCTCGCCCTCGGGCACCCGGTCCCGCTCGGCCGAGGACTCCAGGTCGGGCACGAAGAAGTTGCCGCTGTTCAAGAAGCCCCACTGGTGCGAGCCCCGCACGAAGCGGACGGGCCCGCAATCCTCGGCCACGTCGGAGAGTGCCAGCCAGCAGGTGAAGACCTCGCCTTCCCACCAGCCCTGCCAGTAGTCCTCGTCCTGGTGCCAGCCCACGTTGGCGACGTCGGTGGCGCTCGATGGCTTGTGGATCAGTTGCATGGCCCACACCTGGATCATCGACGCCCCCGTGACGGCGGCGGCCACCTCGCCCAGGTTCGACCGCCGGAGCATGTCGGTGATGGCGTGGTCAGCCATCTGAGGCTGGTCCATGCGCACGAGTGCACCGGTGTCCACCTGGAAGGGGGCCACGCCGGTGGCGTACCGGCCGGCCAGGAGCCGGTCCATGGTGTCGTTGGCGGCGGGCAATGCCGAGGGGTCGAGCACGGGCGGCACCGTGCAGAACCCGTCGCGGGCAAAGTCGAGGGCAGGGGTGTTAGTTATGTTGCCTTATTAGCGGCCGGCCGGGCGGGCCGTCAACGCCTACCTGTCGCCGGTGGTCTCGCTTTCGCTGCGCTTCGGCTCGCTCACGGCTTGCGGTAGTCGTAGAAGCCCTTGCCGGACTTCCGTCCCAGCATTTCGGCCGACACCATCCGCCGCAGTTGGGGGACGGCCGCGTAGTTGGGGTCGCGGAACTCCTCGTACAGGGCGTCGAGGATGGCCAGGCTGGTGTCGAGGCCCACGAGGTCGAGCAGGGCGAAGGGGCCCATGGGGAAGTTGCACCCGCCCTTCATGGCCTCGTCGATGTCGTCCCTGGACGCCACGCCCTGCTCCAGCAGGCGCACGGCGTTGTTGAGATAGGGGAACAGCAGGGCGTTGACGATGAACCCGGCCTGGTCCTTCACCAGCACGGCGTTCTTGCCGCACGCCTCGGTGAACGTCCGGGCCGCCTGGATGGTCTCGTCGCTGGCCGTGAGGGGGCGCACGATCTCGACCAGGGACATGAGGGGCGCCGGGTTGAAGAAGTGGATGCCGCACACCTTGTCGGGCCGGCCCGTGTTCATGGCCAGTTCGATGACCGGCAGGGTGGACGTGTTGGTGGCGAGGATGGCGTGGTCCCCGCAGATGCGGTCGAGATCGGTGAACAGGTGCTTCTTGGTGGCCAGGTCCTCGACGATCGACTCGATCACCAGGTCGCACTCGCTCAGCTCGCCCAGGTCGGACGTGGCCGACACCCGGCTGAGGGTGGCGGTGCGGTCCTCCTCGCTGAGCTTGCCCTTGTCGACCTGCTTGGCCAACGACTTCTCCAGGCCCGCGACCATGGCGTCGGCCGATTCCTGGCGCCGCGACCGCAGCACGACCTCGTAGCCGTTCTTGGCCGCGCACTCGGCGATGCCCGACCCCATGATCCCTGACCCGACGATCCCCACGCGCTTGATGGCCATGGCGTCGATGTTACCGATGGGTAGGGTGCACCCGTCCAGCTAGGGTCGCCCGGACAGCCGCACCCCCCACCGTTCTCGTAACGCTGGCGAGGACCATGGCGGCGTGAGCACTGCGAGAAGGAGCGTGGGCGGAGATGAGTGGGGTCGTGGCCTTGGTCGGCGGGGGCGAGTGGCGGGACGGGTGCACGTTCGACCGTTCCCTGCTCGATGCCGCGGGCACCGGCGACGTGCTCGTCCTCCCGACGGCGGCCGCCTACGAGCACCCGGAGCGGGCCGTGCAGGCGGCGGCCGACTGGTTCGCCGGCCTGGGCGCCAAGGCCACCGGCCTCGACGTGCTCCGCCGGCCCGACGCCGACGACGACGCCAACGCCGAGGCCGTGCGCGCCGCCCGGTTCATCTACCTGGCCGGCGGTTCGCCCCTCCACCTGCGCTCGGTGCTCAAGGAGTCGAAGGTGTGGGACGCGCTGGTCGGGGCCTGGCAGGACGGGGCCGTGGTGGCGGGGTCGTCGGCCGGGGCCATGGTCCTCACCGACCCGATGGTCGACCCCCGGGGCGGCGCCTTCACGATGGGCCTCGGCCTCATCGAGCAACTCGCCGTCATCCCCCACTTCAACTCGTGGTCGCCGGAGAAGACCCACCGCACCATCGCCCTGGCCGCCAAAGGCCTGGCCGTGGTCGGCATCCCCGAGCAGACCGCCGTCATCAGGGACGCCGGGGGCGCGTGGCGGGCCGAAGGCGTGGGCGACGTCACCGTGTTCCTCGACGGCCAGACCGCGAGCGTCGAGGCCCTCAGCCGCTAACCGCTCACGCGCGGGCTCAGCGCCTCGAGCAGCTCCGGCATCCGCCCCCGGGCTCTGCGCACGCCGATGGCCAAGCCCGCCCGCCACGCGCCCGCACCCGCGGCCACCTCGGCGACGATCAGGGCGGCCACCCACCGCGGGTCGTGCACCAGGAAGCTGGCGATGGCGAAGGGGACGATCATCGTCCCGTCCACGATCATGGCCAGCAGCGTGGGGCCCAGCAGGGCGAGGCCCTGTCCCATGCTCCCGCTGGACCACATGTTGGTGCGGGACTCGGGGATGGGGACGGGAACGGCCACGCTGGCGATGTTGCCGGTACCCACGGTGATGCCCAGGATCACGGCGGCCAGGCCGAGGGCGGCGGGCAGCCGGCTCCACCCGCCCGTCGCCGCGGCCAGGAGGGGCAGGGCCACGACCAGGAAGCCGGACCCCACCACCGCTCGGGCCAGGTTCTTGCCCAGCAGGTCGGCTTTGATGTCGTCCCCGGCGGCCACGTTCGTCCAGTAGCGAGCCCCATCGATGCCCAGTTCGTTGAGGGACTGGAGGCCGAGGGGGAGCATGACACCGGCCGGGATGAAGACCAGCGCGGGCTCGACCCGGGAGTGGCCGCCGTAGACGAAGATCGGGGCGAGTACGGGGAAGACGAGAGCGGCGTAGGTGGCCCGCAAGCGGGGGTCGCGCCAGGTCATGCGCAGGTCCTTGGCCGCCACCGCGCCCATGCGGGTGCGGGGCAGGAACGGGAGCAGGCGGGGGAACAGGTCCTTGGAGCGGCGGGGACGGGCGCCGGCGGCAGTGTCCGCCTTGCCGCCCCGGCCCTCGGCCACGGTCAGCACCCGTTCCAGGAGCACGCCCCACAGCCAGCCGGCGCCCACCAGCACACCCGCGGCCGGCGCCAGCCACGCCAACGCCACCACCACGTGCCCCTGGCGGGCCGCGCCCACGGACAGGGCGGCCGGTCCCGACGGCAACAGCTCGGCCACCAACCGGGGCCAGCCCGTGAGCACGGCCCGGCCCTCGCCCGCCCGGCGGCTGAGGAGTTGCAGCCCGACGTTGAAGGCCAGGGCGAGGAGCGGCGCCACGGCAACGGCCACGTCCTTGCCTCGCCGGGTGCGGGCCAGCCCGGACAGGGCGGTGACGGCGAGCCGGCTCCCCGTCACGCATGTGGCGAACAGCACGGCGATGGCGGCCACGGTCACGACCGCGGCCCCGCTCAGGGGCACGAACCCCACCACCGCTCCGGCCAGGACCACGAGGGTGAAGAGCCCGCCGAACCCCACGGCCGACGTTGCCAGCAGGCCGGGGATCAGTTGCCGGGGGCCGAGGGGCAGGAGGGCCAGCCGGTCGGGATCCATGGTGGCGTCCGAGGCCACACCCAGCAGGGGACCGAGGACCCACCCCAGGAACAGGACGGCGAAGGCCATCAGGGCTATGTCGCCCACCCGCTCCGGCGGGGCCACCCGGACGGCCGTCAGGCCCACGCCGGCGAGCAGGCCGAAGCACACGGCGAAGACCCACGCCACCCCGAAGGCGATGCGCCCCCGGATGCCCACCGCCTGCAGGCCCCCGCGCACGAGGGCAAGCTTCAGCCGGACCAGCAGCCGCACGGGCGATCGCCGCCACGGGCCACCCACCCCGCGGCGGCCCGCCCCACCCGCCGAGCCGCCGCCCGCCTGCCCCGCCCCACCCGGCTGACGCTTCTCGTTGCGTCCACGCCCGCTATCCGGGCGCCAACGCAACGAGAACGGCGGGGAGGCGGAGCGCTCACGCTCGCTCGGCTCGCCCGCCCCACTGCCGCCGGCCCCACCGCCGGCCGGGGCCCCGCCGCCCGGGCTGGGCGTTACGCCGACGGGGTCTGCTGCCCGGCCAGCCATCCCAGCCGTCCCTCGGTCGTGTCCGTCGCTCCCACCAGCTGCACGAACGCCTCCTCGAGCGTGCGCCCGGCCCGCACCTTGTGGGTCAGCCCGTCGGCCACCAGGCGGCCCTGGTGGAGGATGCCCACCCGGTCGCACAGGCGCTCCACCGTCTCCATCACGTGGCTGGAGAACACGACGGTGGCGCCCGAGTCGGTGAGGTCGGTGAGCACGTCCCTGATGGTGCGGGCCGACACGGGGTCGACCGACTCGAAGGGCTCGTCCAGGAACAGCACGCGGGGCGCGTGCAGGAGGGCGCACGCCAGCCCGATCTTCTTGCGCATGCCCTGGCTGTAATCCACGACCATGGTGGTGGCCGCCTCGGCCAGGCCCAGTACGTCGAGCAGGTCGCCCGCCCGCTGGGCCACCACGCCGGGATCCATGTTGCGGAGCAGGCCCGTGTAGGTGAGCAGCTCCCGCCCGCTCAGGCGGTCGAACAGGCGGGGCTCCTCGGGCAGGATCCCCATGCGGGCCTTGGCCGCGCTGGGGTCCCGCCACACGTCGATGCCGTCGACCACCACCTGGCCCCGGTCGGGCCGGAGCAGAGCGGTGGCCATCTTCAGGGTCGTGCTCTTGCCCGCCCCGTTGGGCCCCACCAGCCCGTAGAAGGAGCCGTGGGGGATGGAGAGGGTGAGGTCGGCGACGGCGACCTTCGAACCGAACGACTTGCGCAGGCCGATGAGCGAGATCGCCTCGGCCGCCATGTCAACCGCTCAGTCGGCTTCGGTGATGGTCACCGACTCGATGACCACCTTCTCCTTGGGATCGCCCGACCGGCTCCCGAGGGCGTCGATCTTGGCCACGACGTCCATGCCCGACACGACCTTGCCGAACAGCGAGTACTGCGGGGGCAGGCGAACGCCGTCGGCACCGCTGATGACGAAGAACTGGCTGCCGTTGGTGTTGGGCCCGGCGTTGGCCATGGCCAGCGAGCCCAACTCGTAGCGTCCGGGCGGGGGCAGCTCGTCCTCGAACTTGTAGCCGGGACCGCCCCGGCCGCTGCCTTCGGGGTCGCCGCCCTGCAGCACGAAGCCGGGGATGATGCGGTGGAACACGATCCCGTCGAAGTAGTGGTACCGGGCCAGCACCACGAAGTTGTTCACCGTCTTGGGTGCGGCGATGGGATCGAGGGAGATCACCATCGTCCCGTGGGACGTGACCATCTCGGCCGTGTAGCGCTTGGCCGGGTCGATGCACATGGGGGGCGGCCCGTCGAAGCGCTGCTGCTTGGGGCTGGAGCCGTCGGGGGCGGGGCATTCGGTGGGCACAGCGGCTACGACTCCTTGATGTCGATGGTCTTGATGGTGACCAGGCGGCTGGGCGCACCGCCCAAACAGGACTGGTCACCGGCAGCGCAGGCCTGGAACAGCGCGCCGATCTTCTTGAGGACGTCGAGGCCGGGGCCGCTGACCTTGCCGAACGTCACATACGTGCCCTGGCCGTTGAGTTGCGACACCTGGGGGCCGTAGGCGAGGAAGTACTGCGCCGCTCCGCTGTCGGGCCCGGACGACCGGGCCATGACCACGTCGCCCTCGCTGTACTGGAACCCGCTGCCCTCGTCCTTGATGGTGTAGCCCGGGCCGGGGTCGGCGATGGTCTGGGTGTGCGGTGAGCCCGTCTGGAGGATGTCGATGGAGTTGTCGATGCGGGCGATGGTGGTGCCGTCGTAGTAGTGGTACCGGGACAGGACCACGAAGTTGTTGGCCGTGTTGGGCGTCTTCTTCGTGTCCAGGGCGATGTCGAAGTCGCCCTCGCTCGTGCTCACGTGGGCCGTGTAGGTCTTGGCCGGGTCGATGCACATGGGCGGCGTCTTGGCGAACTTGAACGTGGCCTTCGACGACCCGTCCGCCTTGGGGCACGGGGTATCGCCGGTGATGGACTCGCTGGTGGCCACCGGCTTGCCCGTAGGCGGCCCGCCGTTCGCCGCGGTGGTGCTGGTCTTGCTGGACGTGGACTTGCCCCCGCCGCGGGTGGACAGGAAGGCGACGGCGGCGACCAGGACGGCCACGCCGGCCAGGAAGATGATCTGGTTGCGCTGGCGGCGCCGCTTCTGCGCGGCCCGGATCTGCTCCTGGCGCTGCTGGCGGCCCGCCTTCTGACGTTGGCGCTTCTCGTTGGGCACGAGGCGCGAAGCTACCTGTTCGGGACCATTGGGGGCAGGCCGGGGGCGAACCAGCACGTCCGGTGCCCACTACCGTTGGGCCGTGGGACACACGATCGCGCTCCATGGCGGCGGACTCAGCCGTTTGTCATTCGCCGCCGTCATGCTGCCCAGCGTGCGGGACGCGCTCAGTCACCTGGCGTTCAACCGCCTGGGCCCGGTGCTGGATACCGTGCCCGTGCGCTCCCTCCGGCGTCGCCTGGCCGTGGCCGCCACCGCCGACGACGTGCTGCGCGTGCTCGACGCCCTGCACGAGACCGAGGTCCCGGCCTGGCTGGTGGGCGGGTGGGGCGTGAGCGCCCTCCTCGGTCGCCAGAACCGCAGGCACGTGGACGTGGACGTGGCCGTGGAGCACGGGGCTCGCACCGCCGCCCTCGCCGCCCTGGCCACGATCGGGTACGAGCCCTACGACGACGGCGTGTGCGGCGGGGTGTGGATGCCGGCCCGCACCATCCTGCGAGACGCCGAGGGGCGCCACCTCGAACTGCTGGCCGTGAGCGAGCGGGAGCAAGCTGCCTACCCGCCCGGCTGGCTGGTGGACGGGAAGGTGGGGGGCCGGACCGTGCCCTGCGCCTCGGCCGCCCTGCAGCTCCGCCTGCACAAGGGGTACCGGCCCCGGCCCGAGGACCGGCGGGACGTGGCTGCCCTGGTCGCCCTCGACCATGTCACTCCGCCCCCCGGGTACACGCACGACACCCGCCAACCGGGCCCCGTCCTCACCGCCCTGCGCCGCCGGTGGCGCCGGGTCCGGCGCCGCATCGGCGGCCGCCCGGCCGAGAGCGTGCTGTTCGTCCCCGTCCCCCAGGCCACCGAAGCCCTGGGCGATGTCCCCGGCTTCGCTCCCACCTTCGGCGGTCCCGACCTGCCCCCGCACGTCACCCTGCTGTACCCGTTCGTCCCCGCCGACGAGGTGGACGACGCCACCATCGCGGCGGTGGCCGACATGGTGGCGGGCCTGGACCCCTTCCCGTTCACGCTGACCAACGTCGACCGCTTCGCCGACGCCACCTACCTCGTCCCCGAGCCGAAGTGGGCCTTCGTCGACATCACCCAGCGCCTGTGGGCGCGGTGGCCCGACCACCCGCCCTACCGCGGGGACTTCGCCTCGGAGGTGCCCCACGTGACCGTCGCCGGCACTGACCTCTTGCCCCGATCGGTCGACGAGATCGAGCGTCGCCTGCCCATCGACGGCGTGGTCCAGGAGATCGTGCTGGCCGTCGAGCGCAACGGCGGTTGGGAGGAGCGCGCTCGCTTCCGGCTGGCGGGAACCGGGCCCTCGGACGAGCAGCCCCGCCACTAACCTCCAGCGCCGTGTCGCTGGTCGTGCAGAAGTTCGGAGGGACCTCGGTCGGGGATGCCGACCGCATTCGCGCCGTGGCCGACCACGTGGCCCGCACTCGCCGGCAGGGCCACGACGTGGTGGTCGTGGTCAGCGCCATGGGCAAGGAGACCGACGAGCTCATCCGCCTGGCCGAGGACGTCTCCCAGACCCGCCCCACCCGGGAGATGGCCATGCTCATCACCGCCGGCGAGCGCAAGGCCACCGCCCTCCTGTGCATGGCTCTGCACGACCTGGGCGTGGCCGCCGACTCGCTCACGGGCAGCCAGGCCGGCTTCATCACCGACGGCAACCACATCGACGCCAAGATCCTCGAGGTGCGGGGCGACCGGGTGCGCGAAGCCCTCTCCGGCGGCCGGGTGCCGGTGGTGGGCGGCGCCCAGGGCGTGTCCACGGAGCGGGACATCACCTTTCTGGGCCGGGGCGGTTCGGACACCACGGCGGTGGCCCTGGCCGCGGTGCTGAAGGCCGACAGCTGCGAGCTCTACACCGACGTGTCCGGCATCTTCACCGCCGACCCCCGGGTCGTGCCCAGCGCCCGCCGCATCGCCCGCATCTCCTTCAACGAGGCCCTGGAGATGACGGCGGCCGGATGCCCCAAGCCGGCCATGCGGTCGGTGGAGTTCGCCCGCAACCACGGCGTGCCCCTGCACGTGCGTTCCAGCTTCACCTGGGAGCCGGGCACCTGGATCGACGAGGAGGACCCCAGCGTGGAGCAAGCCATCATCTCCGGAGTCGTGCACGACACGTCCGAGGCCAAGGTCACCGTGGCCCGGGTGCCGGACAAGCCGGGCATCGCCGCTCGCCTGTTCCGGTCGCTGGCCGACGTGAACGTCAACCTGGACATGATCGTCCAGAACGTGTCCCTCGAAGGCCACACCGACATCTCCTTCACCGTGCCCAAGGCCGACCTGGACCGGGCCATGGAGGTGTGCCGCAGCCATGCCGCCGACGTCGAGGCGTCCGACGTGCTGGCCGACGCGGCCATCGCCAAGGTGTCGCTCGTGGGCGCGGGCATGAAGACCAACCCGGGCGTGGGTGCCACCATGTTCGAGACCCTGGCGGGCAGCAACATCAACATCGAGATGATCTCGACCTCGCCCATTCGCATCACGTGCGTGGTGCGGGCCGACCAGGTGGAGCAAGCGGTCCAGGTCCTCCACGAGGCGTTCGGCCTGGATCAGTGACGGAGCCGGTCCCGGACGGCCCGCCCATCGGCCCGGACGGCTCGCCGCCCCGGCGCCGCCGGCGTGCCCTCTGGCGCATCTTCGGGTTCCTGTTCGTGCTGGCCCTGTGGGCCGTGCTGGCGTCGAGCCTCCTGCTGCGGGCCCGTCACGACGCCGGCGCCGGGCTCGACTCGGCTTCGACGGCCCAGCAGCTCACCAGCCCCGACGACGTCCTCCAGGGCAAGGCCCTCACCGCCCTGCGGGACAGCCGGGAAGCGTTCGCCCGGGCCCGGGGCCGCCTGCGCAACCCCCTCCTGTCGCCCATCCGCATCATGCCCGTGGCCGGGCGCCAGCTCCGGGCCGCCACCGCCCTCAGCAGCGCGGCCGAAAAGGTGAGCGCCACGGGCGAGCAGTTGGTCACCGAGGCGCGCGACGCCCTGCGCCAACCCCACGCCACCGGGGCCGAGCGCATCGCTCTCCTCCACCGGGTGGCCACCGTGTCGGCGGCGGCCAACGCCCGCTTGGCCAAGCTCGACCTCGGTCCCAGCCGCGCCCTGGTGAAGCCCCTCGCCGACCGCCGGGCCGAGCTGGTCGACAAGCTGGCCAAGGTCCGCCGCACCCTGACCGACGGGAACACGGTGGCCGCCGGCCTGGCCGACCTGCTCACCGGCCCCCGAACCTACCTGGTGATGGCGAGCAACAACGCCGAGATGCGGTCCGGTTCCGGCATGTTCCTCAGCATCGGTGAGCTACGCGTGGCCGACGGGTCGTTCCAGCTCACCGACTTCCGGCCCGCGGGCGACCTGAACATCGCCGCCCCCAAGCCCGCCCCGCCCATCACCGACGCCGACTACGCCGCCCGGTGGGGCTGGCTCAACCCCAACCGCGAGTGGCGCAACCTGGGCGCCTCGCCCCGCTTCGACGCCACCGCCGCCCTGGCCGCCCAGATGTGGCCGGCCTCGGGGGGTAAGCCGGTCGACGGCGTGCTCGCCCTCGACCCCGTGGCCCTGTCGGCCATCCTCCAGGCCACCGGGCCGGTGCAGTCGGGCGGGCGGGAGGTGACGGCCGACAGCGTCGTGCCCCTGCTCCTGCACGACCAGTACGCGGGCATCAATACCACCTTCGACCTGGCCCAGGCCGGCCGTCGCGAGCAACTCGGTGCTCTGGCCCGGTCCACCCTCGACGCCGTGCAGGCCGGCGGGTGGGACGCGGGCAAGCTGGCCACGGCGCTGGCCGACGCGGCCAAGGGGCGCCACCTCCTGGCGTGGGGAGCCTCGCCCAAGGAGGACGCCGTGTGGCGGTCGGCGGGCATCAAGGGCCAGCTGTCGGAGTCGTCGCTGCTCGTGTCCGTGCTCAACCGGGGCGCCAACAAGCTCGACCAGTTCCTCAAGGTGGACGCCCGCCTCGACCCGTCCTCGGGCAAGGGCAGCACCGACATGACCCTGCGGATCACCCTCACCAACACCACGCCGCCGGGCGAGCCCCTCTATGTGGCCGGGCCCTACCCGGGCAGCCAGTCCACCGGGCCCGGCGACTACGTGGGGGTGCTGTCGGTCGACCTCCCGGCCGCGGCGGGCAAGGTGACCATGGACGGGGGGCCGTTGGCCGCGTCCGGGGCGGACGGGCCTGCGCAGGTGTGGGCCGTCCCGGTGCACCTGGGCCCGGGGGCGTCGGCCACGGTGAACGTCCGCTTCACCATGCCCGGCGACCACGGCCGGCTGAAGGTGGAGCCATCCGCCCGGGTCCCGGCCGTGTCCTGGACGGTGCCGGGCGCGTCGTGGCAGACCGACGCGGGGCGGACGTTCACCTGGTGAACCGGTGAGGGTCCTGCACGTGGCCCAGTCCAGCGAGTACGGGCTGGGCCGCTACCTGGCCGACCTGGTGGCCGACCAGGTGGGGCGGGGGTGGGACGTGGCCGTGGCCGGGCATCCCGAGAGCTGGCTCCGGCCCCAGGCCGTCGCCCTCGGCGCCCAGTGGCGGGACTGGTCGGCCGCCCGCCAGCCGGGGCCGTCGGTGGCCGGCGAGGCGCGGGCCCTGGCCGGCGTGGTCCGTGAGGTGACGCCCGACGTGGTGCACCTGCACTCCTCCAAAGCGGGCCTGGCCGGTCGGCTGGCGATCCGGGGCCGGCGCCCGACCATCTTCCAGCCCCACGCCTGGTCCTTCCTGCCCCTGTCCGGTGCCATGCGCTCGGCGGCCGTGGGATGGGAGCGCTTCGCGGCCCGGTGGGCCGACGCCGTGGTCTGCTGCAGCCAGGACGAGCAGGCGCTGGGGGCGGCCAACGGGGTGCGAGCCGCCTGGCAGGTCGTGAAGAACGCGGTGGACACGGACCGGTACGCGCCCGGGGACGCCCAGGCGGCCCGGGCCCGGTTGGGCCTGCCCGCGGACGCCCCCCTCGCCGTGTGCGCCGGGCGGGTGGCCGTGGCCCAGAAGGGGCAGGATCGGCTGCTGGCCGCCTGGCCTCTCGTCGAAGCGGCCGTCCCCGGCGCCCGGCTGGCCATCGTGGGCGACGGTCCCGACCGCCAGGCCCTGGCCCGGCACGCGCCGGCGTCCGTGCTCTTCGCCGGGCACCAGGACGACGTGGTGGCTTGGCTCCAGGCCGCCGACGTGGTGGTGCAGCCTTCCCGCTACGAAGGCCTCTCGCTGGTGGTCCTCGAAGCCCTGGCCGTGGGCCGGCCCGTGGTCGCCACCGAGGCGGTGGGGATGCGGGAGGTCATCGTCGAACCCGCTGAGGGAGCGGTGGCGGGGGCGGTGGTGTCACCCGAGGATCCCGCAGCCCTGGCCGACGCAATGACCGAACGGCTGCGGGATCCCCGGCAACGGCTCCGGGAGGGGCAGGCGGGCCGGGAGAGGGCGGTCCGCTCACACGATCTCCGGAGCTGGGGCCGGCAGCTGGCGGCGGTGACCGCCGCCGTCGCCGGCCACATCGGTTAGGCGGCCACCATGCCGGCGAAGGCCGCACCGGTGGGGGCGCCGGAGCCCAGGAAGCGGGCGTCCCCGAAGGAGAAGATGCCGCCGTCCGAGGCCACCATCCAGTAGCCGCCGCCCGACCGGGTCGGGGTCATGCCCACGATGGGCCGGTTGAGGGCGATGGAACCGGTGGAGCCGAAGAAGGGCGAGTTCCCGAAGGCGAAGATCCCACCGTCGCTCGCCACCAGCCAGTACCCGCTGCCGTTGGCGACGGGCGCCATGCCCACGATGGGCTTGTTCAGGGGCGTGGCGCCGGTGGAGCCGAAGAAGGCGGCGTCCCCGAAGGAGAAGATGCCGCCGTCGGAGGCCACCAGCCAGTAGCCCCGCCCGGACGGCGTGGCCGCCATGCCCACGATGGGCTTGTTGAGGGGCATGCCGCCGGTGGAGCCGTAGAACCCGGCGTCACCGAAGGAGAAGATGCCGCCGTCGCTGGCCACCATCCAGTAGCCGTTCCCCGAAGGCGTCGCGGCGGCGCCCACGATGGGCCGGTTGAGGCGGGTGCCACTCAGGCCGCCCAGGAAGGGAGCACTGCCCGAGGTGAACACGCCGCCGTCGTCGCTGACTGCCCAGGTACCGGCTCCGTCCTTGGTGGCCGCCGCTGCGACCACGGCGTGGCCGGGGGCGACGGGGAGGGGAGCGGTCATGGACGACGAGCCCGCGTCGCTGAAGTCGATGCGGCGGCCGTCACGGGCGATGAGGCGGTAGGCGGGGATGCCCGAGGGGGCGACGCTCGAAGCGACGGCCGAGGGGGCGACGGCCGAGGGGGCGGGGGCCGGAGCGGGCGTGCTGGCCGGGGGCACCGGCGAGGTGCCGGTGAGCAGGCCCTGCAGGGCGGTGTAGGCGGGCTTGGGGGTGAGGTCCCGGCGGAGGATGCCGTAGCCGTCTTCCTGGGGGTCGCCCGTCGCCTTCTCCCGCTCGTTGTACCAGAACACGTTGGTGACGTACGGGTGCACGGCGCCGAACCAGACGATGGAACGCACCAGGTAGTCGGCCTGCTGGGCCTCGGTCACGCCGAGCTTCCACGACGGCTCGCCGCCGGTGTTGGGATGGCTGGACCAGCCGTACTCCGTGGCCCAGATGGGCTTCGAGCCGTCGCCCCGGGCGACCATCAGGTCGTGGACGGCCCGGATGTGGTCCATCTGCCACGTGTTCCCGCCGTCGGGCGTCTCGGGGGCGCCGTTGGCCGGGCCCTGGTACGGGTGGGTGCTGAGCACGTCGAAGGAGCCCTTGGCGCCGGCGTCGTACATGCGGGCCAGCCAGGGGTCGTCGTTGGCCGACACCACGCCGCCCACCACGACGGCGCTGGGGTCGACCGCCTTGATGACCGGGTAGGCGGCCTTGAGCAGGCCGGCGTAGGTCACGGGGTCCTTGGTGGACCAGAAGGCCGAGAGGTTGGGCTCGTTCCAGATCTCCCACGCCGCCACCCGGCCCTGGAAATGGGTGGCCGCCCAGCGCATGAAGTCGGCGAAGTCGGCCGGGTTGTTGGGGGGCACGTTGGTGCCCTGGCCGCCGTTGGCCCACGCCGGCGTGTCCAGCACGGTGGCGAGGACCTTGATGCCCCGGGCGTTGGCCATGTCGACCGAGCGGTCGGCCAGGCCCGTGTACCACTGGCTGAAGGCGCCCTTGCCCGTCTCCTCGAAGGCCCGCCAGCCGAAGTCGATGCGGACCCACTTCACGCGGGCGGCGGCCAGCTGATCGAGCACCTTGGCCCGCTGGGCATCGGTGTAGTCCGACCACGTGGCGTGAAACTGCACGCCAACAGCCGGCAGGGGGATGGGGGCTGCCTCAGCGGCAGCGGGGGCCAGCGCCGGCATGACGCCAGCGAACGCCGCGACCAGCGCAGCAACGGCAAAAGCCTTGCGGTACCACATCATCTCGCCTCTCCAAGCGGTCCGAAATCGGTCCCACGGGAGGCAAGGAGCCCCCATTCGGTAGCTCGGCGGCCTTGGGGAGGTTGGTCCCTTTAGGCCCGTAGCTTTGCGTCTGCCGGATTTCTCCGGAGTTGCCGTTTCGTGGGTGTGTCATCCGTATTTTCGGCCACCGGGAGTGGTTTCTTGAGGGGCGAACTCCGGCGGGGAACCACTCGATACCAGCGAGCAGGCGGTACGCTCCCTTGCCGCATGCCGCGAACGGGAACGTCGCTTGGCGACGAGCTGACGCTTTCGGTCGTCGCGCACGACCTGCTCCGACGTTGGAAGGTCGCGATCGCCGTGCTGCTCGCGTTCGCGGCGGGGGCCATCGCCTACGCCGAGCAGCTCCCCGATCAGTTCCAGGGCAAGGCCGTGATGGCCTTCGCACCGCGCAAGGACGTGAACATCGGCGGCGACATCGTCCGCCAGGTCCTGCCCAAGTACGTGTCCTACGCCACCGCTGCGGTCACTCTCGACCGGGTGGCGGCTCGCATCGGCGAGAAGCCGGACACGCTGCGCACGGCGGTGAAGTCGAGCGTGTCGGTGGACAGCGGCAACCTGAGCATCACCGTCCAGTTGGGGTCGGGGGAGCGGGCCGCCAACGCGGCCAACGCCGTGGCCCAGGAGGTCCTCACCTTCTCGGACACCGACCCGCTGCTGTCGGCCGTGATCGTCTCGCCGGCGGTGCCCGACGCCCCGTCCGGCCCGCCCCGGCGGCTGATCGAGGCGGCCGCCCTCCTGGTGGGCGTGCTGCTCGGCGGGGTGGTGGCCTTCCTGGTGGAGCGGAGCTGGCCCCGCATCCGCAGCCCGCGCGATGCCGCCCTCATCACCGGGTACCCGCTGTTGGGCCGGGTGCCCGCGTCCAAGCAGCTCCAGCGCTCACCGGCCACGGCCATGGAGGACCCGGCCGTGGGCAGCGCCATCCGCACCCTGCGCACCAGCCTCGAGCGGGCGTCGCGGGAGAAGCCCGTGCACGTGCTGATGGTCACCTCGGCCATCAGCGGCGAGGGCAAGACCACGCTGGCCAGCTGCCTGGCTCGCTCCTTCGCCCTGCTCGACGCCGAGGTGCTGCTGGTCGACGCCGACCTGCGCCGGCCGTCCATCGACCGGGCCTTCGATCTCACGCCCAAGCCCGGCCTGGCTGACCTGCTGCGGGGCCGGGCCACGCTGGGCGAGTGCCTGCGGGACGGCGGCCACGCCCGCCTGCACGTGCTGCCCACCGCCGTCGACCCCGAGGCGGGCGACCTCCTGGCCCGCCGGTTCGTGGAGCTCATGCGCATCGCCCGGGGCCAGGCCGACGTCATCGTGGTCGACGCCCCGCCCATCCTGGGCACGGACGATGCCCGGACCCTGGCCGCCATGTGCGACGGCGTGGTCATGGTCGTGGGCGTGGGCACCCACGCCGAGCCGGTGAGCGAAGCCGCATCGGCGCTCGACGCCCTCGGCGTGCGGGTGCTCGGCGTGGTGGCCAACCGGTCGCGGGAGCCGGCGGGCACGTACGGGTCGTACGGGCTCTACCTGCCCCGGTCCGAAACCACGCCGTAGCGTGGCCCCGGTGCCCTCCGCCCGTTCTGGTAACGCTCACGCCCACAGAGACGGCGCCCGCGTTACGAGGATGCCGGTGCGATGACCGCCCTCCAGGTCTCGCTGCGCCGGTGGGTGCCGCCCGACGTGCGGCTGGTCGGGCTGGCCGTGGCGGGGGCACTGCTGGGCGGGGTGGTGGCCGTCAAGATCGGGAGCCTGGCCGGCCCGGCCGCCCCGCTCGTCATCGTGCTCCTCGCCGCCGCTCCGGCCCTCGCCGTGGCCGTCTTCGCCCGGCCACAGCTGGGCATCGCCTTGATCTTCCTGGCCATCCCCATCGGCAGCCACGCCGTGCCCAAGCTGCCCATGCAGATCGTGCAAGTGCTGATCGTGGTGGTGGCGGCCATCGTGGCCGTGCGCCGCATCGGGTCCCGGGCAGGCGTGCTGGGCTGGCAGTCGGCCCTGTGGTGGTTCCTCTTCTTGGTGGTGTGGGCCGTCATCGGCCTGCCCTCGTCGGCCAACGCCGCCACCGGCGTGCGCCAGACCCTGCTGCTCCTGTGGGCGGTGATGCTGGCCGCTTCCGTGGTGGGCGCCTGCCGCACCCGGGAGCACGTGCGGCTGGCCTTGGCCGCCCTGCTGGTGGTGGCCGTCGGCATCGCCGCCACCACCCCGCTGGGCGTGGGCCACGTGCAGACCCAGTTCGGCGCCTCGGTGATCAGCAGCGGGCGGGCCCAGTCCGTCTTCTACCAGCCCAACGAGCTGGGCACCTTCGCGGCGGTGGCCTTCCTGGTGGCGGTGGGCATGGCACTCGGCGGCCGCACCCAGCGGTCCCGGCGGGTGGCGAGCGCTGTGGTGCTGGTGGTGTTCCTGCCCCTCGTGGCCTCGCTGTCGCGGGGCGCGTGGATCGGCGTGGCCTTGGG
>Ga0070741_10007200_pt1 | contig 23235 bp, 22 predicted proteins | sample Coa_R1_4_FD_66440 | JGI IMG/M metagenome (GOLD analysis project Ga0070741, IMG submission 66440) | Surface soil microbial communities from Centralia Pennsylvania, which are recovering from an underground coalmine fire - Coalmine... | ecosystem: Environmental > Terrestrial > Soil > Unclassified ... | reverse complement strand
AGGAGGTGCACGGTCCATGAGGCCGTACGAGGTCATGCTCATCTTCGATGCCAGCCTGGAGGAGGAGACGATCCGGGCGGCGGTCGACCGCTACGCGGAGTTCATCCGCAGCCGGGGTGGAACCCCCGGTCGCATCGACCGCTGGGGCAAGCGTCGCTTCGCCTACGAGCTCCGCCACCGCTGGGAGGGCTACTACGTCCTCATGGAGTTCACGGCGGGGGTGGAGATCGAAGAGGAGCTGCACCGGATGCTCTCCCTTGCCGACGAAGTCCTCCGCCACAAGGTGGTCCGCATTCCCGAGAAAGCCCTGAAGGCTCGGGCGCCCCGGGCCGCGCCAGCCGCGGCGGAAGCGTAGGAAGGAAGGCAGAAGATGTCCGGCAACAGCATCACCATCGTGGGCAACATCACCCGCGACCCCGAGCTGCGGTTCACGCCGAGCGGCCAGGCCAACGCCCGCCTCGGCGTCGCCGTCAACCGCCGCTGGCAGGACCGCAACAGCGGCGAATGGCAGGAGGCGACCAGCTTCTTCGACGTCATCTGCTGGCGGGAGCTGGCGGAGAACGTGAGCGAGTCGCTGAAGCGCGGCGCCCGGGTCGTCGTCACCGGGCGGCTGGAGCAGCGCACCTGGGAGCAGGACGGGAACAAGCGCAGCGTCGTCGAGATCATCGCCGACGAGGTGGCACCGAGCCTGCGCTGGGCCACGGCCAAGGTCGAGAAGACCGAGCGCCGCGGCGGCGGAGACCAGGGAGGAGGTGGGGGTGGGAGCGGCTACGGCCGCTCCGCACCGGCCGCCGAGCCCCCGCCCTACGACGACTTCGGCGACGAGCCCTTCTAGGCCCCAGGGAGTGGTCCGAACGTGAAGATCGTGCTGCGGTCCGACGTCGACAACCTCGGCCACAAGGGCGACCTGGTGGAGGTGGCGCCCGGCTACGCCCGGAACTACCTGGTGCCGAAGGGGCTGGCCATGGTGGCGAGCCCGGGCATCGAGCGCCAGGCGGAGTCGATGCGCCGTTCCCGCCAGGTCCGCGACCGGCGGGAGAAGGAGGGGGCGGAGGCCACCGCCCGCCAGCTGGCGGCCAAGCGGGTCGAGATCAAGGCTCGGGCCGGCGAGGGGGGCCGGCTGTTCGGCTCCGTCACCTCGGCCGACATCGCCGAGGCGGTGGAGGCGCAGACCGGCATCAAGCTCGACCGGCGCAAGATGTCGGTCGAGCCGATCAAGACGCTCGGCACCCACGAGGTCCCGATCCGGCTCCACAGCGAGGTCGAGGTCCCGCTGACGATCGAGGTCGTCTCGCAGTAGCTCGCCTCGTCTGACGAGGCTCCCCCTTGACGCTGCCTCGGCGCGCCAGCATGATCGAACGTATGTTCGTCATTGTGGAGCGAGGGTGGGGATAACTTCGCCGAGAAATTCACAGGTTCTTCCCCTTCCTTCCCACAAGGCTCCGACGCGACGATGACGCCCCTCGGTAGACGGCGGGCGGAGAAGAGGCGAGCGGGTGGTGCAGTCGATCAGTGACATGCGGCCGCAAGCGGTGCGGCCGCCGGGGGGGCGGGTGCCGCCCCACAACATCGAGGCGGAGGAATCGCTGCTGGGGGCGATGCTCCTGTCGAAGGACGCCATCGCCTCGGCGGTGGAGTCGGTCAGCCCGGAAGACTTCTACAAGCCGGCCCACGGCCACCTCTTCGAGGCGATCCAGACGCTCTATGGGCGGGGGGAGCCGGTCGACCCCGTCACGGTCGCTGAAGAGCTCCGCCGGGCCGACCTGCTCGAGGCGCTCGGCGGCAAGCAGGCGATCCTGCGGATCCAGGTGGGGACGCCGGCGGCGGCCAACGCCGCCCACTACGCCAAGATCGTCGAGGAGCACGCGCTGCTGCGGCGCTTGATCAGCGTGTCGGGCGAGATCGCGGAGATGGGCTACGACATGCCCGAGGATGTGACCGGCACCCTCGACCGGGCCGAGACGCTGATCTTCGAGGTGGCCAACCGCCGGCTGTCGTCGTCGCTCAAGGGCATCTACCCGGCGCTGCAGGAGAGCCTGGAGCAGCTGGAGGCGCTCTTCGAGCGGGACGGGTCGATGACCGGCGTGCCGTCGGGCTACGTCGACCTCGACGAGGTGCTGCTCGGGTTCCAGCCCTCGAACCTGATCGTGGTGGCGGCCCGGCCGGGGCAGGGCAAGACGAGCTTCGCCCTCGGGGCGGCGTCCCACGTGGCGCTCGAGACGCGCCGGCCGGTGGTGTTCTTCTCGATGGAGATGGGCTACCTGGAGCTCACCCAGCGGATGCTGGCCTCCGAGGCCGGGGTGAACTCCCGTCTGCTGCGGACGGGCCGCATCCCCGAGAGCGACTGGACGAAGATCAGCCACGCCGTGGGCCGGCTGGCCGAGGCGCCGTTCTACATCGACGACAACGCCCACCTGACCGTGATGGAGATGCGGGCCAAGTGCCGCCGGCTCAAGGCGATGCACGGCGACCTCGGCCTCGTCGTCGTCGACTACCTCCAGCTGATGTCGACGCCGCGCCGCTCGGAGAACCGTCAGGTCGAGGTGTCCGAGCTGTCCCGGGGCCTCAAGATCCTGGCCCGCGACCTGGAGACCCCGGTGATGGCCCTCTCCCAGCTCAACCGCTCGCTGGAGTACCGCACCGACAAGCGCCCGATGCTCGCCGACCTTCGCGAGAGCGGTTCGATCGAACAGGACGCCGACGTCGTGGCGTTCATCTACCGGGACGATTCCTACAACCCGGAGTCGAGCGAGAAGGGCACGGCGGAGATCATCGTGGCCAAGCACCGCAACGGCCCGACGGCCAAGGTCCGCCTCGCCTTCCTCGAGCACCTCACCAAGTTCGCCAACATGGCCCGCCGGTAGCTGCTTTTCGAGGCGCGCCGTCTGGCCACTCGAGCGTCCCGGCGGTCCGGAGCAGGGTTTCAGATGAGGGCGCTCGCTCGGTTTAGGGTGCGGCGCGAACGGAAAGGGCCGTCGGTATGACACTGCAAGGCGAGTACGTACCGAGCGCCGCGGCGTGGGTGCGCGACCAGGTCGAGGCCTACGAGCGCTCCGGCGGCCGGGAGGCCAACACGCTTCGCGACACCGGGCTGCCGGTGATCATCGTCACCATGCGGGGCAACAAGAGCGGCAACGTCCGCAAGGTTGCCCTCATGCGGGTGGAGCACGACGGCGAGTACGCCCTCGTGGCCTCGAAGGGCGGCGCCCCGGAGCACCCGGTCTGGTACCACAACCTGAAGGCCCATCCCGACGAGGTCACCATCCAGGACGGGCCGGCTCCGATGCCCGTCACCGTCCGGGAGGTGAGCGGCGAGGAGCGGACCATCTGGTGGAAGCGGGCCGTCGCCGCCTACCCGCCCTACGCCGAGTACCAGGAGAAGACCGACCGGGAGATCCCGGTCTTCGTGGCCAGCCCCAAGAAATAGGGGCGTTGCCGCCGGCGTTGAGCGCTTCATGGGCTTCCTGAGGCGGCGCCCGGCGGCGACGCTGCCCGCCGGCTGGGAGGAGATCGTCGAGCGCAACGTGGCCCACTGGGCCCTGCTCGACGACGCCGAGCGGGCGCGGCTTCGGGAGCTGATGGAGGCCATCATCGGCGGCAAGCGGTGGGAGGCGGCCAACGGCTTCGCCCTCACCGACGAGATCCGCACGGTCATCGCCGCCCAGGCGGCGCTGCTGATCCTCGGGCTCGACTTCCGCTGGTACCGGGCGGTGCAGGCGATCGTCGTCCATCCCTCGACCGTCGTGTCCCACGAGCCGCGGCCCGGCCCGGCGGGCACGCTCGAGGAGGGCCCGTTCACCCTCCTCGGGCTGGCCGACCACAACTACGGGCCCGTCCTCATCGCCTGGGACGCGGCCCGGGCCAACGCCCGCCACCCGGAGCGGGGGCACGACGTCGTCCTCCACGAGTTCGCCCACAAGCTCGACATGCTCGACGACGTCATCAACGGCACGCCGCCGCTCCACCTCCGGGAGGACGGCCCGGCCTGGCACGACGTCTGCAGCCGGGAGCTCGCCCTGCTCCGGGCCGGGTACGGCTGGCCCCTGCGGGACTACGGCGGGACCGACCCCGGCGAGTTCTTCGCCGTGGCCACCGAGGCCTTCTTCGACCTGCCGCGGGAGCTGGAGGCGGCCAAGCCCGAGCTCTACGGGGTGCTGCGGACGTTCTACCGCCAGGACCCGGCCGCCCGGGCCCGCCGAGCGGCGGGCGGCGAAGCCGTCCTCTAGCCTCGGATCACATGGAGACCTCTGACTGGCTCGACGCCGTCCGCACCAACTCGTCGCTGCTGGCCCGGGCCGCCCGTACGGCGGGGACCGGGGCCCCCGTCCCGACCTGCCCCCAGTGGGCGGTGGCCGACCTCCTCACCCACATGAGCCAGGTCCACCGCTGGGTGACCGAGATCGTCGAGACGAAGGCCCAGGAACGGGTGAGCCGCTCCAAGGTCCCGCAGCCCGGTGCCGATGACGATCCGATCGAGTGGTTCGAGGCCGGCGCGGCCGGGGTGGTCGCGGCGCTGGAGGCCATCGACCTCGACACCCCCCTCTACACGTTCACCTCCGCCGCCCCGGCCCCGGCCCGTTTCTGGGCCCGGCGCATGGCGCACGAACTGGCCATCCACCGGGTCGACGCCGAATCGGCCGCCGGCTCGCCGGGCCCGGTGGAACCCGGCCCCCTCGCCGCCGACGGCATCGACGAGCTGCTCGAGATCCTCACCGTGAAGGCGGGGCGCGACGATTCCTTCGCCGGGATGCGCGGCAGCTACCACTTCCACACCACCGATGTGCCGGGCGAGTGGGTGGTGGAGTTCGGCGACGGCGTGGCCGTGCGCCGGGAGCACGCCAAGGCCGACGTCGCCATCCGGGGCAGAGCCTCAGACCTCGAGCTGTTCCTCTACAACCGGCGGGGCAGCGACGGCCTCGACGTCTTCGGCGACCCGGCGCTGGTCGCCGCCTGGGGCGAACGCGTCACGTTCTGATGGGCTTCTACGACGAGGTCCTCCGGGAGCTGCTGGTGGCGCTGGGAGCGGCGTTGTTCGTCGGCAACCTGATGGCGCTGCTCCGCCGGCGGGCGCCGGCCTCGCCGATCCGGTCGGAGGACGGGCACGCGCTCCCGCAGGCGCCGGTGGCCCGGACGGTCCTCTACCTCGTGATCGGCCTCGTCGTCGCCGTCTGGGGCGTCGCCTCCCTCGTCGCCGGCTGACCCGCCGGCTGTCTAGGTGCCGGCCCTCGACCCCGCCGCCGCCAGGTGCTGGCGCAGCACGTACTGCAGGATCCCGCCGTGCCGGAGGTACTCCGCCTCCATCGGCGTGTCGATGCGGAGCACCACCTCCACCGGCCGCCCGTCCGCCTCGACGGTCAGCCGGCGGCCGATCAGCGACTTCGTGTCCGCCCCGGCCAGCCCGGCGACGTTGATCGTCTCCTCGCCGGTGAGGCCGAGGGAGTCCACCGACGCCCCGGGCGCGAACTGCAGCGGCAGCACACCCATCCCGATGAGGTTGGAGCGGTGGATCCGCTCGAAGCTCTCGGCCAGGACGGCCCGCACTCCGAGCAGCGTCGTCCCCTTGGCCGCCCAGTCCCGCGACGACCCGGAGCCGTACTCCTTGCCGGCCATGATCACCAGCGGCACGCCTTCGGCGGCGTACTGCATGGCGGCGTCGTAGATCGGCACGACGTCGTCCCCCGGGAGGTGGCGGGTCACGCCGCCCTCGGTGCCGCCGGCCAGCCGGTTGCGGATCCGGCGGTTGGCGAACGTTCCCCGGATCATCACCTCGTGGTTGCCCCGGCGGGCGCCGTAGGAGTTGAAGTCGATCGGCTCGACGCCGTGCTCCACCAGCCACCGCCCGGCCGGGCTGTCGGGATGGATCGACCCCGCGGGCGAGATGTGGTCGGTGGTGACGCTGTCGCCCAGCACGGCCAGGACCCGGGCGCCGCTGATGTCGGCCAGCGGCGCCGGCTCGGCCGGCAGGTCGACGAAGTAGGGCGGCTGGCGGACGTAGGTCGAGTCCGGCTCCCAGACGTAGCGGTCGCCGGCCGGGGTCGGCAGGGCCCGCCACCGCTCCTCGCCCTCGAAGACCCGGCCGTAGGCGGCCCGGAACATCTCCGACTCCAGCGACGAAGCCACGACGTCGGTCACCTCGGCCGACGTGGGCCAGATGTCGCGCAGGAACACCGGCTCGCCGTCGCTCCCGGTGCCGAGGGGCTCGGAGTAGAGGTCGATGTCCATCGTTCCGGCCAGGGCGTAGGCCACCACCAGCGGCGGCGAGGCGAGGTAGTTCATGCGGACGTCGCCGTTGATGCGGCCCTCGAAGTTCCGGTTGCCCGACAGCACCGACACGACGGCGAGGCCCTCGTCGTTGACCGCCTTGGCGATCTCCGCCGGCAGCGGCCCGGAGTTGCCGATGCACGTCGTGCAGCCGAACCCGACGAGGTTGAAGCCGAGCTTGTCGAGGTAGGGCGTGAGCCCGGCCCGCTCGTAGTAGTCCATGACGACCCGGGAGCCGGGCGCCAGCGACGTCTTGACCCACGGCTTGCTCGAGAGGCCCCGCTCCACCGCCTTCTTGGCCAGCAGCCCGGCGGCCAGCATCACCTGGGGGTTCGACGTGTTGGTGCAGCTCGTGATGGCGGCGATGGCGACGTGGCCGTGGTCGAGGTCGAACGAACGCCCGTCGGCCGTCGTCACCGGCACCCGGCGGTGGGGGCGGTCGGCGGAGGGCGCGGCGCCCAGCCGCCCGGCCGGTTCGAGCCCCCGTTCCGGCTTGCCGTTGACGCCGCCGCCGTCGCCGGGCGGGTCGCTGGCCGGGAACGACTCGGCCACCGCCTCGTCGTGGCTGCTTGGCGGGAGGTCGGGCATGGCCTGGCCGAGGGCGGCCACGAACAGGCGCTTGGCCTCCCGCAGCGGCACCCGGTCCTGGGGGCGGGCCGGCCCCGCCAGCGAGGGCTCCACCGTCGACAGGTCGAGCTCCAGCGTCTCGCTGAAGGCCGGCTCGGCGGCCGGGTCGAGCCAGAGGCCCTGTTCCTTGGCGTAGGCCTCGACGAGCTCCACCGTCTCGGCCGGGCGACCGGAGAAGCGCAGGTAGCGGAGCGTCTCGCCGTCGATCGGGAAGATCGTGATCGTCGAGCCGTACTCCGGCGACATGTTCCCGATCGTGGCCCGGTTCTCGAGCGGGACGTTGGCCACCCCCGGCCCGAAGAACTCCACGAACTTGCCGACGACGCCGTGGCGGCGGAGCCGCTCGGTCACCGTGAGCACGAGGTCGGTGGCCGTCGCTCCCTCGGGCAGCTCTCCCGCCAGCTTGAACCCGACCACCGGCGGGATGAGCATCGAGATCGGCTGGCCGAGCATGGCCGCCTCGGCCTCGATGCCGCCGACGCCCCAGCCGACCACGCCGAGCCCGTTGACCATCGGGGTGTGGGAGTCGGTGCCGACGAGCGTGTCGGGGAAGGCGGCGCCGTCCCGGCTGGCCACGACGGTCGAGAGGTACTCGAGGTTCACCTGGTGGCAGATGCCCGTCGCCGGCGGCACGACCCGCAGCGTGCCGAAGGCCTGCTGCCCCCAGCGGAGGAACTGGTAGCGCTCCCGGTTCCGCTCGAACTCCAGCGCCGAGTTGCGGACGATGGCGTCGGCCACGCCGTACACGTCGACCTGCACCGAGTGGTCGATGACGAGGTCGACGGGGATGCCGGGTTCGAGGCTGGCCGCGTCGCCGCCCTGCTGGGCGACGGCGTCGCGCATGGCGGCGATGTCGACGATGGCCGGGACGCCGGTGAAGTCCTGCATCAGGACCCGGGCGGGCCGGAAGGCGATCTCGCGGTCGTCGCCGTCCCGGCCCCCGCCGGCCAGGTTCTCGATGTCGGCGGCGGTGACGGTCACGCCGTCCTCGAAGCGGAGGAGGTTCTCGAGAAGGACCTTGAGCGAGTAGGGGAGCCGGTGGACTCCGAAGCTGTCCTCGAGGGCGGCCAGCCGGAAGACGTCGTAGCGGCGGTCTCCGACCGTGATGGAAGCGCGGGCGTCGAAGCTGTTCACGGCGCCAGTCTGCCCACGTGGGTGGGGCTCGAACTAGCCGGGCTCCTCCGCCAGGGCGCAGGCGCACTCGAAGCAGGAGGCGACGGCCTCGGGATCACCGGCCAGCACCTCCACCCAGGCCGCCGACAGCCAGACGGCGGTGTCGCAGTGGAGGCAGCGGCCGACGGTCCAGTTCTCGCCGGGGGCTGAGCCCGACGTGACCCGCTCGGCGATGAGGCTGCGCAGAAGTCGTGCCTTCACGGTCCCTTAATTGGCCGGTTCCGGTGATGTACCTGTTCCTTCCCCGGATGGGAGCGTTTGAGTCGCGGTGAACGCGGCTTTGGCCCGCCCGTTCGCCAGCCGGCGGTCGGACGGCGCCGTAGTCGCACTGCAACTACTATGGCCGGGTGGGCACGAGCAAGGAGGCGCCATGACGGACGCATCGGGCTGGCCCGGGGACCTGACACCGGCGGACGTCGACGTCGTGGCCGGACCGGCCGGGTCGGTGGCCGCCGCGCTGGCCTGGGTGGAACTCGTGCTCGAGGGGCGGATCGCCGAATCGTGGGCCATGACCGGGCCGGCCTTCCGCCGGCACCTCACCCGCCACTGGGCCTGGAACCACCGCTTCGCCCTCGACGCCGCCGGCCACGACCCGCTGGCCGTGGCCGACGGCCTGGCGGACTCCGGGCCCGACCATCCGCTCTGGCCGGCGTTCGCCCGCAGTCAGCGGGCACCTGACTCCGGCCCGACGGGCACCGCCGGCCGGGCCGACGACGGCGACGAGGCCGCCGTCGCCGGCCGGCGCCACGCCCCGGGCTGGGTGGCGGCCGGCCGGCCCGAACCGGTCGCCCCCGACGTCGAGGTCGTCCGGCTGGCCGCGGCGGAGGGTATCGGCCGGGGTCGGGCCGTGCCCCCGCTCACCCTGGTCCTGCGATTCACCGCCTCGGGGTGGCAGGTCGAAGGCCACGGCTGCGTCCCGGCGCCGTCACGCTGGCCGCCCGGCCGGCCGTAGGAGGTCCGGCATCGGGCGCCGCCGGATCGGCACCGAGTTCCTGGCCTGGACGAGGATAGAAGGCATGGACGCCTTCGACCCCGAACTGCTCGACGCCGTCCTCGGCCTGGCCCTGGCGGCCGGGAACGGCGACGACGAGGCGGTGGAGGTCTTCCTGCGGGCCTCGGAGCCGGCCGACCTCGCCGTGACCGGCGCCCGCGTCATCTGGCGGATGGCGGCCGCCCTCGGCCGGATGGTCCAGCCCGAGCGTTCGGCGCCGCAGATGATTCACGTGTTCGCCGAGGCCCTCAAGGATCAGGGCTGAGCGGGCTGAGCCCCGGCTGACGCCGGGTCAGGAAATGCAAGGCCCGGGCAGGACTTCTGCCCGAAGGGGGCGTAATTCAGGTGAGTTACCCCCTGAGTTCTGGGCCGCTTTCCTCCGCCTGTGCCGAACGGAGAGTCATGTACGTTTCGTCCCTCACCCGCTTCCGGCGTGGCCTCGTCGCGCTCGTCGTCCTGGCGCTGGCCGGTCTGGTACCGGTGCTCACGTCCGGCGTGGCGGCTCCCGCCGGGGCGGCCGGCACCACCCCGTCGACGGGCTACTGGATGGTCGCCTCCGACGGCGGCGTCTTCTCCTACGGCGGCGCCCACTTCTTCGGCTCGACCGGGGCGATCAAGCTCAACATGCCGATCGTCGGGATGGCCGCCACGCCCTCGGGCCAGGGCTACTGGCTGGTGGCGTCGGACGGGGGGATCTTCACCTTCGGCGACGCCAAGTTCTTCGGCTCGACCGGGGCGATCAAGCTCAACAAGCCGATCGTCGGCATGGCCGCCACCGCCTCGGGTCAGGGCTACTGGCTCGTCGCCTCCGACGGCGGGATCTTCGCCTTCGGCGACGCCAAGTTCTTCGGCTCGACGGGGGGAATCAAGCTCAACAAGCCGATCACCGGGATGACGCCATCGGCCACCGGCCACGGCTACCGGATGGTGGCCACCGACGGCGGGATCTTCAGCTTCGGCGACGCCGCCTTCTACGGCTCCACCGGGGGCAAGGCGCTGGCCAAGCCGATCGCCGGCATGGCGCCGACGCCGTCGGGTCAGGGCTACTGGATCGTCGGGTCCGACGGTGCCATCTTCCCCTTCGGTGACGCCCCCGCCCTCGGCTCGGCCTCGGCACTGCCGTCGGTGGCCGCCGTGGCCTCCACGCCGACCGGCGCCGGCTACTGGGCCGTCAGCGCCGACGGTGCCCTGGCCACCTTCGGCGACGCCACCGACCTCGGCCACCCGTCGGGCCTCGCCCGGCCCATCGTCGGCATGGCCGTGCTGCCGGCCGGCGCCTCGGCCGGCGTGCCCGGCGGGCCGGCCACCCCGTCCGACGGCGGGTCCGGCCCGGCGCCCACCACCGACACGACCGTCACCACCGCCCCGCCGCCGGTCGGGGCCCAGAGCTTCGCCTCGGTGGCCGTGGCCGGCACCTACGGGACCGGCCCGGCCGTCACCGTCGACCCCAGCCATCCCTTCCGCACCGTGTGCGGCAACGCGCCGAAGGCGGCGGCGGGCCAGGCGAACCAGCAGAACCCCTGCAATTCGAGCAATCCGCCCAACTTCGCCAACGAGGTGCGGTCCATCGTCCAGGTCGGCGACAGGGTCTTCGTCGGCGGATTCTTCCCCGACGGGTGGGACACCGGCGTGAAGCCCGAAAACCCCTCCAACCCGCCGATGCGGTACCTGGCCGAGCTCGACGCCAACACGGGCCGTCCGATCCCGAACTCCTACTTCACGAAGAACGCCGTCATCGCCCCGAACGGGTCGTGTTCCCCCTCGCTCGTCCCCAGCAGCTCGTCGGCCTGCACGGTCGAGGCCATGGCGGTGTCGCCCGACGGGAAGCGCCTCTACATCGGCGGGCGGGTGAACAACGTGAACGGGCACCCGGTGAGCCGCCTGGCGGCCCTGAAGCTCGACGAGGGCCAGCCCGACGACGGCACGCTCGACACGACCTTCACGATCAACGGCGGGCCCAGCGCCTCGGTCCACTCCCTCGACGCCGTGGGCGACCGGGTCTACGTCGGTGGCTCGTTCACCCACTGGGGCATCAACGGCGCCGGCTGCTCCGACACCGGCCCGGCCACCGCCAACTGCCCGCTGTACCCGGGGATCGTGGCCCTCGACCTGAGCGGGAACCTCATCCCCAGCTTCAACCCGCCGCCCTACGACAACGGCTCCTACGCCGGGCGGCGCGGCGTCACCTCGGTCACGCCGGGCGTGATCTACTCGATCAAGGCCACGCCCGACGGGCAGACGCTCATCCTGGCCGGGGACTTCGTCAACTTCAGCGAGTCGGCGTCGTGCGGCAATCCCGGTGAGCCGCCCTGCAACCACGGCGGGATCATCGCCATCAGCGCTCAGGACGGGAGCCTGTCGACCTGGCGTCCGATCAACACCCGCCCGGTCTTCGAGCTGGCCCTCTCGCCGGACGGGACCAAGGTCTACGGCGCGGCCGGTGGCGGCGGCGGCGCCGTCCTCGCCTTCACCGTCGGCAAGGACGTCCAGGACTGGCAGGGCAACACCGACGGCGACACGCTGGCCGTGGCCGCCACCGGATCCATGGTCTACGCCGGCGGCCACTTCGACGCCGTGTGGGGCAAGCCCTACGACCCCACCGACCCGGACCTCAAGAGTGTCGGCTGCCTCCATCCGCCCGGCGGGGGGGCGACGATCTGCATCGGTGACCCAGGCTTTGTCAACAACCGTCACATTGCCGCCTGGGACGTCAACGGCAACCCCATGACCGGTCCGAACGGCTTCCACGGTCAGGCCGACACCGCCGAGGGCCCGTCGTTCATGCTGGCCGGCACGAACAACCTCTACGTCGGAGGCAACTTCTTCGACACGGCCGCGTCCTCGACGATGCACCAGAAGACGAACGGCAACAGCCTCAGCCTCGACAACCCGACGTACCACCCCGGGTTCGCCATCTTCCCGGGCCAGTAAGCGGCTGGCTGCGGCAGAACGCCGCCGGGCCCGGTGACGGCCCGGCGGCGTTCGCCTATCGTAAAGGCCCCAGGGGAGAGGGTCGTAGACGAGGGCGCCAATGGGTCCGGGGGGGCCGCAGCGACACCGGTGGTTGATCGCGCTGCTGGCGGTCGCGGCCATCGGCGCCGGCGGGTTGCCCGCCGCCCGGGGCGCCCAGGAACCACTGCTGTCGCCGGGGGTGGCCGTGCCCGGCCCGGTCACGGCTTTCGCCGTCCACGGCGACACGGCCGAGATCACCGCCGCGCCGGCCAAGCTCCGGGTGACGTTCCTCACCGACGACGTCTTCCGGATCTGGATGGCACCCAACGGGATCTTCACCGATCCGGCCAACACCAAGCCCGAGCGCGACGGCGCCCCGGCCGCCGACATCGTCGTCAAGCACGACTACGCCGGCGTGGCCCCGACCGTGCTCGACGCCGGCGCCTACTACCGGCTCACCACCCACCTGCTCGCCCTCAGGGTGTACAAGGCGCCCCTCCGTTTCGGCCTCTACCAACCCGACGACCGGACGCGCATCTGGGAGGAGGTCGTCGGCCCGACGTGGGACGGGCGGGAGACGACGCAGGTCCTCACCCGGGGCCCGCGCGAGCAGTTCTTCGGCGGCGGGATGCAGAACGGCCGGTTCTCCCACCGGGACGCCACGATCAAGGTCGCCGTCGACTACGACTGGAACGACGGCGGGAACCCGAACTCGGTGCCGTTCTACGTGAGCACCGCCGGCTACGGCGTCCTCCGCAACACGCTGGCCCCCGGCCAGTACACCTTCGGCGTTCCCGTCCTCACGAGCCAGGCCGAGCACCGTTTCGACGCCTACTACTTCGTCGGCGACCTGAAGCACGTGATCGACCGCTACACCGAGCTCACCGGCCGGCCGTTCCTGCCGCCGATCTACGGGCTCGAGATGGGCGACTCCGACTGCTATCTCCACAGCACCCGGAAGGGCGAGGGGCACACGGCCGACTCCTTGGCGGTGGCCGACGGGTACGCCAGCCGCAAGATCCCGCTCGGCTGGATGCTGGTCAACGACGGCTACCACTGCGGCTACGACGACCTCGACCAGGTGGCCCGCGGGCTCGACGCCCGCGACATCGCCCTCGGCCTGTGGACGTCGACGGGCCTCGGCAGCCGGCCGGCGGAGGCCCGGGCCGGCGTGGCCGTCCGCAAGCTCGACATCGGCTGGGTCGCCCCCGGCTACCGGGCGGCGCTCTCCGCCTGCGAGCAGGCCTATCGGGGCATGGAGGCCGACTCCGACCGCCGGGGCTTCGTCTGGCTGCCCGAGGGCTGGGCCGGGAGCCAGCGCTGCGGCGTCCACTGGAGCGGCGACCAGGCCGGGAACTGGGAGTCGATCCGCTGGCAGATCCCGACCTATGCCGGCGCGACGATGTCGGGGCAGGCCTACACCACGAGCGACGTCGACGGGATCTACGACGGCAGCCCGCTGACCTACCTGCGGGACCTGGAGTGGAAGTCGTTCCTGCCCGTCGGGATGGCCATGAACGGCTGGTCCGTCCGGAGCAAGCGACCCTGGCACGACGGCGAGCCGTGGACCTCGGCCAGCCGGGCCTGGTTCCTCCTCCGGGAGCGGCTGCTGCCCTACCAGTACACCTATGCCGCCCGGGCCCACCGTGACGGCATCGGGGCCGTCCGGCCGCTGGCGCTGGAGTACCCCGACGACCCGAAGACTTCGGGGGACGAGGCGAAGTACGAGTTCCTGGCCGGGGAGTCGTTCCTGGTGGCGCCGGTCTTCGCCGACACGACGGTGCGTGCCCGCCTCTACCTGCCGCGGGGCACATGGACCGACTACTGGACGGGCCAGGTCTACACCGGCCCGATCACGCTTCGGGACTATCCCGCCCCGCCGGAGCGGATCCCGGTGTTCGTCAAGGCCGGCTCGATCGTCCCGATGTGGCCCGAGGGCACCTTGTCGTGGCGGACGCGGGACCGCAGCGAACTCGACCTCGACGTCTACCCCCGGGCCGACGGCGACTTCACGCTCTACGAGGACGACGGCGTGTCCCGGGGCTACAGCCACGGCGAGTACGCCGAGCAACGGTTCACCTCGGCGGCGACCACCGGCGGGCTCGTGGTGCGGATCGGTCCCAGCCTGGGGACCTACGCCGGGAAGGTCGACCGCCGCCGCTACCGGCTCACCGTCCACGACCTCGGGCTGACCGGCTCGGTGTCGGTGGGGGGCGTGATGCTCACCCGGTACTCGAGCCAGGACGCCTACGACGCCGCCGCCACCGGCTGGTACCGCGATCCGGCCCGGGCGGGGATCACCGACATCAAGCTGCCGGCGCTGGCGTCAGCCGACTCGGCGACGGTGACGCTGGCCCGGGCCGGTTGACGAACCGGCGGTCACCCGAGCCGGACGGGGTCGCCGACGCTGACACGGCCCCCGGCCACCACCACGGCGTAGACCCCCACACAGGGCCCGGAACCGAATCCCTCCAGGGGGATGGGGATGAGGTTGTGGTGCAGCGGGACCCGCAGGGCGTCGGGGTCGCGAGGCAGCTCGCCGTGGCGCAGGGTCGGGATGGCGCAGCGGGGGCTCGGGAGGATCACCTCGATGACCACGTCGGCGCCGAGGTGGAGGCGCCGGCCCGGCCATTCGTTCTCCAGGAAGCCCTCGAGTTCGGGGGCGGTCTCGAGCACCATGTTCGGGCGGTAGCGCGCCGCCTCGACCCGGCCGGCGGGGTGAGCGGCGCCGACCTGTTCGAGCGACGCCGTCGTCAGGAGATGCAGCGGGGCGAAGTCGAAGAAGGTGCCGGCCGGCGAGGCGGCGGCGATCTCCAGCATGGTGAAGCCGACGTCGGCGTCGGCGCCGGCGGCGAGGATCTCCTCGGGGACGGACCGTTCGATCTCGGCGCCGGCCGGCGCCTCGCCCGAGAGGCGGACGTCGGTGCCGAGGAACGCCGTCAGCGCCGCATCGGCCTCGCCGCTCTTTCCCCCGTCCTTCCCCGAGACGACCGACGTTCCGCCGGGGAAGCGGATCCGCACCGCGTCGGGGCCGGCCACCTCGGCCCGCAGCTGGAGGAGGTTCTGCCAGCGCCGGGGCCGTTTGGCGCTGGCGACCCGGCCGCTCCCGGCGTCGATCACGCCGAAGCGCCGGTCGCCGTCGAACCCGGCCGCGGTCACGTCGGCGGACGTGAGCGGTTCGCCGAGCATCGACTTCACCGGATAGCGCCACAGGGCGCCGATCCGTCCGACGGTCACGCCTGCCTCAGCCGACATCCGGCCAGTGTGCCAAAGTTCGCGCTGCCCGCACCGTGAGGAGAACCCGATGGCCCTCGATGCCGTCTCGTTCCGGCGTTCCTGACGAACACCTGTCGTTCCTGAGGAGCGCCGGTTGGCCTACGGGCCGGGCGACCCGGGGCGTCGGTCGATCCCGTCGGAACCAGCGAGACGTCTGTCAGGCGGGCGGCGGACAGCGCTTTCGAGGGGAGCGGGCGCGCCAACCTGCGTTCCTGAAGAACAGGGGTTGTTCCTCAGGAACGCCGAAACGGGCGGCCGCCTTGTTCGTCGGGAACCTGCGCTCCTGGAGAACGACAGGTGTTCCTGAGGAACGCCGGAACGAGACGGCGCCGAAATGCCGTTTCAGAGCGTCTTGATCTGGCAGCGGGGTCCGTGGGCGTTGGCCAGTTTGCGGTCGGTGGTGAGCAGCGCGCAGTCGAGCGTCTCTGCGAGGGCGACGTAGGCGGCGTCGTAGGGCGTGACGGACGCCCGCAGCGCCCGGGCCCGCCGCATGAGCGGTCGGGTCGGGTATCGGTCGAAAGCGAGGTCCGCGAGATCATCGATCGCAACGGAGAAGCGCCGGTCGGAGAGGTGTCCGGCGAGCCACTGTTTGCGCAAGACGGCCACCGTCTCCACGTCGACGAGATCGGGGGCGGCGACATCCACGGCGGCGCGCAGCTCGTGCCGGGCGCGTCGGCCGTCGCCGCCGTCGTCGCCCACGACCGTGGCCAGCACCGATGCATCGATGACGATCACCGGGCGGCGCGTTCTTCGGCCACCGTGTCGGCGGTGACAGCAAGCGGCACCTTCCCGCCCCGACGCCGATCGATTCGGTCCAGCACTTCATCGAGACTCGGCCGTTCGGCAAGACGGGCCAGCTCCCCGGCTAGGTACTGCTGGAGGGACTGACCGCGCCGGGCCGCCCGATCGGCCAGGGCGGCGTGTACTTCGTCCGGGAGGTCTCGGACCAGGATGCTCCTCATGCTTACATTCTGATAGCATCAGCCGCTCGACGCAAGTCCTCGACAGCCCTCCCAGACGAAACGGGCACCAAGCGAAGGAAGCCCGGTCCCGGTCGGGTCTCCCGACTCGGCGGCGATAACCCGGACCTGATCGGGGTCGACCCGGTGATAGTGGTGGGCGAGGACGATCCGCAGCCGGGTGATGTCCCGCCAGGGCACGCTGGGGTGGCGTTCGGTGGCCTCGCCGTTCCGGGCCACCCTTGCCGCCCGTTGTGGCCCGTTGTGGCCCGGCACAGAAACAGGGCAACCGGACGGTCGCCCTGGATCCATCACAAATGTGCTCTGACCTGCACTGCTGCTTGGAGCGGGCGACGAGAATCGAACTCGCGTTCTCAGCTTGGGAAGCTGATGTTCTGCCTCTGAACTACGCCCGCGGGCGGCCGACAGACTAGCGGGTCCAAGCAGGAGACCGCTCCGTCGGTCGGGCGCCGCACTTGGGTACGCTGGCGCGCCGTGGGGGGGACCGGCGGTGACGCCAAGGTGTGGGCGGCGCGTGCCGTCGTCGCGGTGCTGCTGCTCGTGCCGTGCGTCGCGCTCCTCTGGGTGCCGAGCTACACCAAGGTGAAGCCGGTGGTCTTCGGCTTCCCGTTCTTCTACTGGTACCAGCTGCTGTGGGTGCTCATCGGGGCGGCCTGCCTGGCCGTGGCCTACGTCCTCACGGTCTGGCTCGAGCGGCAGCGGAAGGCGGCGCGACCGTGAGCCCCGGTGTCGTGGGAGCCGACGTCGACCGGGTCGCCCTGGTGGTGTTCGCCGCCCTCTTCCTCGTGGTCACCGTCATCGGGTTCATGGCCGCCCGCTGGCGCCGGGCCGCCGACCTCATGCACCTCGACGAGTGGGGCCTCGGCGGCCGCAGCTTTGGGACCTTCATCACCTGGTTCCTGCTCGGCGGGGACCTCTACACCGCCTACACGTTCATCGCCGTCCCGGCGCTCGTGTTCGGGGCCGGGGCGATCGGCTTCTTCGCCGTCCCCTACACGGTCATCGTCTATCCGATCATCTTCGTGTTCCTGCCCCGGCTGTGGTCGGTGTCGCACCGCCACGGCTACGTCACCCCGGCCGACTTCGTCCGGGGCCGGTGGGACTCCCGGGCGCTGGCCCTGGCGGTGGCCGTCACCGGGATCCTGGCCACCATGCCCTACATCGCCCTCCAGCTGGTCGGCATCCAGGTCGTCCTCGAGACGATGGGGCTGGGCGGGGACCTCCCCCTCATCGTGGCCTTCGCCATCCTGGCCGCCTACACCTACTCCTCCGGCCTGCGGGCCCCCGCCCTCATCGCCTTCGTGAAGGACGGGCTCATCTACCTGGTCATCGCTGTGGCCATCATCTACATCCCGACCCAGATCGGGGGCTGGGGCCACATCTTCGCTGCCGCCTCGAAGCACCTGGCCTCGGTCAACCCCAAGACCCACAAGCCGTTCGGGTCGCTGGCGATCGCTCCCGCCGGCCGCTGGGCCTACGGGTCGCTGGCGCTGGGCTCGGCGCTGGCGCTGTTCATGTACCCCCACTGCGTCACGGCGGTGCTCTCGACCAAGGACCGCAACGTCGTGCGGCGCAACGCCGCCATGCTGCCCGCCTACTCCCTCGTGCTCGGCCTGATCGCCCTGCTCGGCTACATGGCCGTGGCCGCCGGGGTGAAGCCGGCCGGGGGCAACGCCCAGCTGGCCGTGCCCGAGCTGTTCCACACGATGTTCCCGTCCTGGTTCGCCGGCGTCGCCTACGCCGCCGTCGGCATCGGGGCCCTCGTGCCGGCCGCCATCATGGCCATCGCCGCCGCCAACCTCTTCACCCGCAACGTCTACCGGGAGTTCATCCGGCCCGCCGCCACGTCGGCCGAGGAGGCCCACGTCTCCAAGGTCGTGTCGCTGGTGGTGAAGTTCGGGGCGCTGGTCTTCGTCCTCGGCCTGGACAAGAGCTTCGCCATCAACCTCCAGCTGCTGGGCGGCATCTGGATCCTGCAGACGTTCCCGGCCATCGTCTTCGGGCTCTACACCCGCTGGTTCCACCGCCACGCGCTGCTGACCGCCTGGGCGGTGGCCATGATCTACGGCACCCGGGTGGCCTACGGCGTGCCCGTCCCGGGCAAGCTCCACTCCCACTTCGGCGGGCCGACGGCCATGGTGGGGCTCGTCCACAGCAAGGTGTACATCGCCCTCACCGCCTTCGTGATCAACGTGGCGCTGGCCGTCGTCCTGACGCTGGTCTTCCGGGCCCTGCGGCTGCCGTCGGGCACCGACCAGACCGTGGACGGCGACTACCTCGCCGACGTCGGCGACGTCGCTGTCGGCGAACTCCCCGGGCTCGCCGACGAGCAGGCGCCGCCGCCGGCAGCCGCCGCTACTTCACCAGACCGATCACCGGCTTGAACTTCGGGTCCTCGGCCGTGCCGAGCCACTCGAAGAGGACCATCTCGGTGGTGACGATCTCGGCGCCGGCCCGCTCCAGGCGGGCGAGGGCGGCGGCCTTGTTGTCGGGTCGCCGGGAGCCGACGGCGTCGGCCACCACGTAGACCCGGCGCGACCGGTCGAGGAGGCCGAGCACCGTCTGGAGGACGCAGACGTGGGCCTCGAGCCCCGCCACCACCACGTGATGGCCGGCCGGCAGCGCCTCGAGGGCGCCGCGGGCCCGGCAGGCGTCGAACTCCATCTTGGTCACCACCGGCACGGCGCCGTCGGGCCGGGCCAGCTCCGGGACGGTGGGGCCCAGCCCCTTGGGGTTCTGCTCGGTCATGAGGACGGGCACCCCGAGCTCCTCGGCCGCCGCCAGCAGCCGGCCGGCGTTGGCCACGACGCCGTCGCCGCCGTCGATGGCCGGGACCAGCCGCTCCTGGAGATCGATGAGGCACAGGACGGACCGGCTGCGATCGACGGTGGGCATGGAGGCAAAATAGGCCCATGCTGACCGCCGAGGAGTACCGGGAATCCCTGCGCCGCTACCGCCCCCGGGTGTTCGTCGAGGGCGAGGCCGTCGAGTCGGTGGCCGACGAACCCCGCCTGGCGCCCGGCATCGCCGCCATCGGCGTCACCTACGACTTCGCCACCCGGCCCGAGCACGCCGAGCACGCCGACATCATGACGGCCAAGCAGCCACCTCGGGGAAGACCGTCAACCGCCTGGCCCACCTCAACGAGACGACCCAGGACGTGCTCCAGAAACTGGAGGCCGTCCGCCTCGTCTGCCGGGAGTCGGGCTGCGCCCAGCGCTACCTGACCCACGACGGCATGAACGCGCTCTCGGCCGCCACCGCCGCCGCCGACGCCGAGCATCCCGGCACGTCCGCCACCCGCCACGAGCGGTTCCTCGACTACCTCCACCACGTCCAGGACGAGGACCTCACCCTCGGCATCGCCATGACCGACGCCAAGGGCGACCGCTCGAAGCGGCCCGGGGCCCAGGCCAACCCCGACGTCTACGTCCACATCACCGAGCGCCGGCCCGACGGCATCGTGATCCGGGGCACCAAGGCCATCGTCACCGGCGCCCCCTACGTCCACGAGTTCCTCGTCATGCCCTGCCGGACGATGACGGCCGGCGACGCCGACTTCGCCGTCTGCTGCGCCGTTCCCGTCGACGCCCCCGGCGTGACGATCATCGCCCGTCCGGCGGGGCGGCCGGGGGAGAAGGCGGCCACGTTCTCCGGCCGCTACGGGCAGTCGACCGGCGTGGTCGTCTTCGACGACGTGTTCGTCCCCCACGACCGGGTCTTCCTGGCCGGCGAGTACGCCGAGGCCGGCCTGGCCACGATCACCTACGCCACCCACCACCGTCACTCCTGCATCGGCGCCCGGGCCGGCTTCGGCGACCTGCTCATCGGCGCCGGCGCCCTCATGGTGGAGGCCAACGGGCTCGACCCCGACCGCCACGGCCACATCCGCGACGCCATGGTGGAGCTCATCACCGTGGTCGAGAGCTTCTACGCCTGCGGGGTGGCGGCGTCGGTGTACGGCGTGGCCGACGCCGCCGGCGGCGTGGTCCCCGACCCCGTCTTCGCCAACATCGGCAAGCTCCTGCTGGCCACCAAGATCTACGACATGCACCGCCTCGCCCACTACGTCTCGGGCGGGCTGGTGGTGTCGCTGCCCGGGCCCGACGAGGACCACAACCCCGAGACGGCGGCGTCGCTGGAGGCCGTGCTCGGCGGACGGGCCGGCGTCCCCGCCGCCGCCCGCCTCGAGGTCGCCCGCCTCGTGGAGGACCTCACCGCCTCCTACGCCGGCAGCTGGTACTCGGTCATCTCGCTCCACGGCGGCGGCTCGCCGGAGGCGATGAAGCGGGAGATCTGGCGGAACTACCCCGTCGGAGACAAGGTCGACCTCGTCGAGCGGCTCCTCGACCGGGGCGTCGCCGGCGACGGCGCCACGACCGGCCCCGGAGTCGGGCTGCCCTCGATCCGCCGCCGCGTCTCCCGCCAGCCCGGCCGCTGCTGCGACGCCGGCTGCGAGACCCCTGACGTAATCTCGCCCCCGTGATCCTCTCCGATGTCTCCATCCGCAAGGAGCTGGCCGACGGGCGGATCGTGATCGACCCGCTCGACGACCGCGACGTCCAGCCCTCCTCGGTCGACCTGCGGGTCGACCGCTACTTCCGGGTCTTCCGCAACGACACGACGCCGTTCATCGACCCGAAGCTCCCCCATGAGGACCTGACGGAGCTGGTCGAGGTGGGCGAGGGGAGGGCCTTCATCCTCCATCCCGGCGAGTTCGTCCTCGGCAGCACCCTGGAAGTCGTGACCCTTCCTGATGACCTTGTTGCGCGGTTAGAAGGAAAGAGTTCTCTGGGGCGGTTGGGGCTGTTGATTCATTCCACCGCCGGCTTCGTCGATGCGGGGTGGTCGGGCCACCTCACGCTGGAGCTGTCCAACGTCGCCAACCTCCCGATCGCCATCTATCCGGGGATGAAGATCGGCCAGATCTCCTTCATCCGGATGACGTCGCCGGCGGAGCGTCCGTACGGCAGCACCGAGACCCGGTCCAAGTACCAGGGCCAGCGCGGCCCCACCCCGTCCCGCTACTACCTGAACTTCGAGGACGAGGACTCAGTCTCAGGCCGCTAGGACTGCGTCGCCCCGGTCGGGCCGAGCTTCTCTGGTCATGAACCCTGCCTATGTGGCCGGTTCGTGACCACGAATGCTGGAGCGTGGCTCCGGCCGGCGCCATCCAGGCTGGGTGGCGGCGCCGTTAGGAGGCCGGCGGGTCGCCATCCTCCATGGCCTCACGGATCTCGATCAGCGCCAAGAGCCCCTGGCGGAGCCCGGCCACGCCGTCGGGGGACAGGCGGGCGGTGAGATCGGCGTCGACGGCCGCGACGGCGGCCCGGACGGCGGCGGCGGCCGCCCGGCCCCGATCGGTGATCTCGAGCCCGCCGGCCGCCGGGGTGGCGAGGTAGCCCCGCTCCACGAGGGTGTCGAGCAGGCCCATGACGGATGGCTTGCGGCCGCCGAGCTCCCGCACCAGGCCGTCGACCGGAGCGCCGTGGTTGGCCATGCCGCCCAGGATGAAGGCGCCGTTGCGGGGCACGTCGTCGAAGCCGGCCTCGACCAGCCGGTTGCGGATGGCCCGGCCGTAGGCGCCGCGCGCCGCCCGGAGGAGGGCGGGAAGGACGATCTCGTCGTTGCCGTCTTCGCTCACGGCGACGACCCTAGTCAGGCGTTGGCCACCGGGCTGGTCGGGGTCGTGCCGGTGGTCATGGCCGCGGCGGCGGCCCGGGCCGGGATCCCCTCGATGGCCTCGAGCAGCACGATCGAGATGTCGCTGACCCTGACCTGCTCGTCGGCGCCCTTCTCCTTCACGCCGTCGTCGAGCATGATCATGCAGTAGGGGCAGGCGACGGCGATGCGGTCGGCGCCGGTGCCGAGGGCCTCCTCGGTGCGCTCGATGTTGACCTTCTTGCCGGTGTGCTCCTCCATGTAGAGGCGGGCGCCGCCGGCGCCGCAGCACAGCCCCCGGGTGCCGTTGCGGGGCATCTCCACGACCTCGACGCCGGCGATCGAGCCGATCACCTTGCGGGGGGCGAGGTAGACGTCGTTGTGCCGGCCGAGGTAGCAGGAGTCGTGATAGGCGATGCGCTCGTCGAGCATGGCGCCCTTCATCGAGAGGCGCCCGTCCTCCACCAGCTGCATGAGGAGCTGCGAGTGGTGGACGACCTCGAACCGCCCGCCGTAGTCGGGGTACTCGTTCCGGAGCGTGTTGAAGCAGTGCGGGCAGTTGGCGATGATCTTGCGGACGCCGAGGCCGTTCAGGGCCTCGATGTTCTGCGAGGCCAGCATCTGGAACACGTACTCGTTGCCCGAGCGGCGGGCCGGGTCGCCGGTGCAGAGCTCGTTCTGGCCGAGGATGGCGAAGTCGACGCCGGCCCGTTGCAGCAGCTTGGCGGTGGCGATGGCGACCTTCTTGTTGCGGTCGTCGAAGCTGGTGACGCAGCCGACCCAGTAGAGGTACTCGTGGTCGAGGCTGCCGCCCATCGGATCGACGATCGGCACCCCGTCGGGCAGGCCCTTGGCCCACGCCGCCCGCTCGGCCTGGTTCATGCCCCAGGGATTCGACGAGTTCTCCATGCCCCGGTAGGCGTTGCCCAGCTCGGCCGGGAAGTTCGACTCCATCAGCGAGTAGTAGCGGCGGATGTCGAGGATCTTGTCGAGGATCTCGATGTTGACCGGGCAGATCTCGTCGCAGGCCTTGCAGGTGGTACAGGCCCACACCTCCTCGGCCGTGATCCGCTCCAGCACCGAACCGGCCGACACGGTGATCTCGTCGTCGACGGTGACCGGCGGCGGCACCTTGGGGGCGCCGGTGGCGGCCATGACCTCCCCGACCTTGAGGACGATCTCCCGGGGGTCGAGCGGCTTGCCGGTCTTGTTGGCCGGGCAGACCGACGTGCAGCGCCCGCAGATGGTGCAGGCGTCGGTGTCCATGAGCTGCTTCCAGGTGAAGTCCTCGATGGTCGACGCCCCGAACGACTC
>Ga0070741_10007199_pt1 | contig 23236 bp, 21 predicted proteins | sample Coa_R1_4_FD_66440 | JGI IMG/M metagenome (GOLD analysis project Ga0070741, IMG submission 66440) | Surface soil microbial communities from Centralia Pennsylvania, which are recovering from an underground coalmine fire - Coalmine... | ecosystem: Environmental > Terrestrial > Soil > Unclassified ... | reverse complement strand
CGAGTAAGCGCCTTCACCGCCGGACGGAGCCCACCTTCGGTAAGCACGGCAGGGTGGATACCTCTGGCGATCTCGCGCAGGTCCTCCATCGCGCCCATCGCTTCGGTGGCGGCCCGGTCAAGCTCGGCGCGAAGATCGCCCATCTCGGCCGGCACCGTCGCCTGGACAGCGCGCAGCAGCAGTCCCAGCGTCACCAGCCGCTGCTGCGCGCCGTCATGCACATCGCGCTCGATCCGACGCCGGACTTGGTCGGCGGCGGCGAGGATCCGCGCACGCGACGCCGTCAGCTCTGCGTACAGCTGCGCATTGTCGAGTGACACGGCCAGCTGGCCGGCGATCAGCTTTACGGCCTCCAGGCGCTCTGAGGTGAACGCGCCGCGAATGAGCCGGTTCTCCAGCAGCAGCATCGCTCGTAGGACGCCCCGGCTAACGATCGGTAGAGCCAGGAACGAGCAGCGCTCAACGCTGGCGAAGTACGGGTCCCTCGCGAACCGCTCGTCTCGGACAGCGTCGTCAACCACCAGTGGTTCGGTCAGCCTCTGGGCGTATCGCACGACAGACAGCGGCGCCGTCTGTGCGCTCTCGGCGCCCTCCGGGAAGGCGTCGCCGTTGCCATCGGCGGGCCCAGCCAGTAGCCAGTGCCGTCTGGCCTCGCTCCACATGAGCAGCTGCACACCGGTCGCCCCCGTCATCGCACTGAGCACCTGGGTCATGCGCGTGCGCAGATGCTCGATGCTCGTCTCGGAGCTCAACGCCTGCGACGCGGACAGAACGCCGAGGAGGTCCATCGTCCCTGTCGTGATGGCGGTGTGTCGGCCGGCGTCGGAAGGGCTGAGGCGCTGCGGTGCAACTGCGACCGCCTCCCGGGTCAGTGTCGGATATGCCCAGTCGAGCTGTGCCACCTTCGCGGCTGCCCCCCACGTTCTGTACTGCTCACGGGCCTCGGCGAGCAGGTCGAGCCCGGCCTTGTCCAAGCCGTGGCTGAGGTAGAAGCGCGCCGCGTGCTCGTTGATCAGCGCCTCGTGCCATGGCCGCGAGCGATGAGCTACCGCTCGCCTCGCAGCATCGAACGCCATCGCTGCTGCCCGGAAGTCGTCGACCGCCCACGCCCGCTCCGCGTCGAGCAAGCAAAGAAGATGGGTGAAGTTGTCCGGCATGTCGGCGGCGCGTGCGGCGACCCACCGTGTGATCTCGTCCAATTCGGAGACTCGCTCGGCGCGGTTGCGCGCATCGCCGTCGCGGGCCTCAGCAGCTAGGGCTAGGCCGCGAAGCAGACGTCCCTGTGCGTGTGCGTACCCGCTCTCGTCCGAGAGCAATGGGACCGCAGCCGCAGTGCACGCTGAGAGCGTGGTCTGATCACCGAGGATGGCCGCGCCGATCGCCCTGTTGACGAGTTTGTGGAGAGAAGGCATCACTGGCCCGAAGACGTCCAGCACATTCCCTTGGTCGGCCGAGCCAGCACTGTTCCCACGGAGGACCGTGATCAACAGACGGAAGCTGTACAGCACTTCGAGGGTGTCCTCGTCGCCACTCCGGAGGCCAAAGGCGATCCCGGCCTCAACTTCCCCGTCGCAGCTCTCCAAGGTCGGCCCGCAGTCGAGTAGGCAGGGCATGATCGTGAAGTATGTATACCCGGTGATCGCAAGTTCTCCCGCGGCGGCCATCGCTGCTCGCGCCCGCCGGATCTCAGCGACCTCGTTCTCGATCGGCTCGAACCAGCAGATCAAGCTGCCATGGAAGAAGCGGACGATGGAGGTCTCCGGCTCATAGCCACGGGCCTCGCCCAACTCGAGGATCCGCCGGGTTGTACGGTATGCGGCGCCGTAGTCGCTGCGGAGCACGGCTGCGGCGTAGGCCGCGTGCGTCGCGGGCCCCAGGAGCGTCCGACCGGACCCGTGCTCTACCCAGATCCGAATTGCCTCCAAGCCGAGCCAGCAGGTGAGCGCAATGTCGCCGCTGAACCGCGCCGCGGGCTGCGTCGCGAAGATCAGGACGGTGGCTTGTAGGACCTGCGCATCCCCCAGCGCCGGCCGCGCTAGGTCCTCGCCAAGGCTCCCCTGATCCAGCCAGTGGTCGAGATGGTCGAAGTGACGATCGGCCGCAGACGCGAGTTGGTCGGTGTCGGGGACGTCGACACCTACCGAACGGAGAGCGTCGACACCGAGACTGGCAGCCTCCACGAAAAGCCGTCGATGGGTCAGGCTTCGCAGCTGAAGTGCCGTCGCTCCCGCCCGTTCCGCTATGCCGCGGGTAAGTCTGGTGATGGTTGCGTACTCGTCATCCGCCTGCTCCAGACGGCCCAAGCCGAACAGCGCCGCGTGCCGGCTGGTGTGCACCTCGACCAGCGTGTGGATGTCACCCGGCTCGACCAACCGGTGGGCCACGGCTAGGACCTCGTCGGCGCGTCCAAAGTCGCCGATCAGAGCTGCCTGGTCCGCCGCCCGCCGCATCAGCCCAACGACGTCGTGACGCTCCACGGGATCGGTCAGCGTGTCGGCAACGGAGAGGTACTGCTCGGCCGCAAACGCGAAGAACTCATCACGACCGGCGAGACGGCGCGCCATGCCGAGCTGGAGGCCGCGCAGCCGCGCCGGCGGCGCCGCATCGAGTATCGCCTCGCGGAGGCGGTCATGGCGGAACCCAAAGACCTGCTGCGCACCCGTCTCCACGACGAGGATGCCGTTCTCGATCAGTGGGGCGAGACGGCGCTCCAGCGCCTCTGCCGGCTCGCCGGTCGCCGTCTCCAGGACGTCGACGTCGACCTCTCCGCCGATGCACGCCATGCGTTCAACAAGCTCACGTGACCGGGTCGGCAGCGTTGCGACGCGCGCCGTGAGGAGCTGCGCGACCTGTGATGGCCCAAGACGAGCACGCACTGCGGCGTTCTCCCATTCGAACCCCGCAGGGGCCGCGTGGAGCACATTGGCGCGGTAGAGCGCGTTGAGGAGTTCCACCGTCTCATAAGGGTTGCCACGGGTGTGCGGCGTGAGCATCTCGGCCAACTCCGTGGCGGGCCTGCGCGCGACATGCAGCATCTCGCCGACCATCGTCGCGATGTCCGGCACTGGCAGTTCGTCCAACCGGAACACCCTCACGTCGGGCTGTTGCCGCCACCGGTCAAGCAGCGGGCCCAAGGGAGGAGCCAGGTCCACGTCGTGCCCACGGTAAGCAGCGAGCAGCAGGAGGCCGTCGATCGGGTCCTCCGTCACCACCGCGTCCACAAAACCGAGCGCTGTCCGACCGGCCCACTGGAGGTCGTCAACAAAGAGCGCTAGCGGGCGTTCGGGGGAGGCGACGGCACGTACCAGGTCGGCTGCCGCTCGCTGAGTGCGCAGCTGCGCAGTCATCGGGTCCCCACGGTCGACCGCCGCCGGTAGCAGCGCCGCGAACTCCGGGAGGAGCGCTGTCACCAGACCTCTATTTGCGCCGAGCGCCGCGACAATCCGGGTGCGGAGCTCCGCCAGCCTGTCCTCGGGCTCGGCAAGCAAGAGTTGCCCGAGGGCTCGAAGCGCCTTCCTTACCCCATCGAACTCCAGGTCCTGCCGGTACTGGTCGAACTTCCCAGCTACGAACCAGCCGTGTCGCTCCGCGACGATCGGCCGAAGCTCGTCGACCAGCGCCGTCTTTCCGACGCCGGCCACCCCGCCCACGAACGCCGCCCGGCAGCGGCCCTCGAGAGCCTGTTCGAACGCATCCGCGAGCGCCACTACGTCGGGGTCGCGCCCGACGAGCCGCGACGGTGGCAGGAGCCGTGAGGGAACGTCGCGCTCTCCGACGCGCCACACCGACGGCCGTCCGCTCGTACGACGCAATCGGGAAAGGTCGTAGACCACGCCTTCGGCGGTTTGATATCGGTCGTCCGGCTCCTTCTCGAGAAGGTGCATCACGATCTCCGAGAACGCGCCCGGCACCCCGGGACGGCGCTCCGCCGGCGGGGTCGGCACGCGCGTCAGGTGGTCGTGGATGAGCTGCATAGGATCGGTCGCCTCGAAGGGCGGCTGCCCCGTGGCCAGCTCGTAGAACGTCGCGCCCAAGGCATAGAGGTCGGCGCGCTGGTCGACCGGCCGAGCTGCTCGGCCGGTCTGCTCGGGCGCGAGGTACGCGAGCGATCCCAGAATCTGCGACTGATGAGCGTACGCCGGACGGAACTCACCCAGCGACGTCGCCAAGGCGAAGTCGATGAGATAAGGCGCTCCCGCGCCCGAGACAACGACGTTCGTCGGGCTGATGTCACGGTGGAGGACGCCCGAGGCGTGGACGCGCGCAACTGCGCGGGCCAGCGCCAGCGCGAGCTTGATCAGCTCGTCAGCCGCGAAGGGCTTCGGGTACTCGCCAAGGCTGGCGCCGCCAACATCCTGGAGCACGATCGAGCCCGGGTATGTGGGAGCCTTCGCCAGTTGCACGACGCCCCGAACACCGCGGAGGCGCTCCAGGGCGGCAAGCTCGTGCCGGAGCCTGTGCTCCGCACCGGGCCCGAGCGGCTCCTTCCGGATGACGGTGCCTCCCGGGACGGCGATGCGACTGACACGCGTCCGGTCGCTCTGGTGTAGGACCGTCGTCCGGAACGGGTGCTCCGGGACCGATAGCACCTCGGCATCCTGCATTACAACCCGAATCTACCTGGCCTCACAGACGACGTCATCGTCGACCCAACACGCGCTGAGGCCTGCCGCACGACGGCCGGAGAAGTGGCCCTTCCGACACACCTAGGGACCGCGGCCGCCACAACCACACACGCTATGTACCGTCGAGTTGGAGCGCGTCGCGGATGGCCGCCGCGGAGAGGTTCGATTTCGTCAAGAACGCGATCGCGGGACTTGCATCGATGAGCTCGGCAATGTCTCGCTCTGCGTACGTGGATATGAGGATGACCTTGGACTGCGCGCCCTCCGTACCGGCGACGAGCCGGCGGGCGAGATCGAACCCGCTCTCCCTTCCGAGGTACACGTCGACCAGTGTGACCGTGGGTTGGAGGTCGGCAACCTTGCGGACGGCCTCCGCAGAGGTTGTCGCAACGGCAACGACTTCGATGCCCTCGGCCTCGAGGAGACCACGCGCCGCCCCCAGGAAGTGCGCGTTATCGTCCACGAGGATGCACCGCACGGACACCCGTTGATGATGGCAGGAGTGGCGGAGCCAGAACATTGCAGGTAGCCGGAATTGGCGGTCCGCACCCCCGTTGGGCGCTCCCCGACGGATCCGGAGATGGCTTCGAGCGCCGGGGTACAGCTGGCACCCGTTCGGGATTGAAGCTAGCCCCCATCACCAACGAGTTTGACCCGGGCCAAGCCGTGGTCGCGCCGACCGCCACCGGATCGCAGATCCCAGCTAGCAGGAAGTGACCTTTGGGGGATGGCCCTCGGTCGCGATTCCAGCTGCCTTCGATGGCAGCCGTGGCCGTCGGTGTGATGATGCGATTTGACGACCTCACAAGGGGAGCGATGCTGGGGTGACCGAGACCTTGGTGCGTGTCGGGGGCGGTGTTCCGCAATGCGTTGGGGAGGTCGTAGGCCCGACAGCGGCGAGGGCAAGCCGAACGGCCCCAACGCGTCGCCAGCCAGGCGTGGATGGCGATGGACAGGAGGGTCGCACGCCACATCGCGTGGGGCTCATAGTTGCACGATCGGCACTCTTCGACCGTCTGGACGCCGCTCCTCGGGTGACGCAGGTATCGGGGCCGGCAGGAAGCGGGAAGACGGTTCTCGTGCGATCGTGGCTTGCGGCTCGGGATGGGGCCGACAACGCCGCCTGGGTGACGATCGGCCGCCACGAACCTGATGCGACCCAGTTCTGGGTCTCGATCGTGGAGGCCCTCCGTAGGACGACAGCCGGGTCGACTGCGATCGGTGCACTGTCCCCGGCTCCTGACCTCGACGTATCGGCGGTGGCTGAACGGGTGCTCTCCGACCTCACGGCGCTCCAGGTGCCGCTGTGGTTGGTACTGGACGACGTTCAGGACCTGCGGTCGCCTACCGTGCTGCGACAGCTCGAGACGCTCATCGTCGGAGCACCAAAGGAGTTGCGGATCATCTTGATCACGCGCATCGAGCTGCGGGTTGGCCTCCATCGTCTGCGACTTGAAGGCGAGCTCGCCGAGATCCGTGGCAGGGACCTTCGCTTCTCGGAGGATGAAGCACGCACACTCTTCGACGCAGCCGGCGCGGTCCTCTCTGACCACGCGCTCAGGCACCTGGTCGATCGCACAGAGGGGTGGGCGGCGGGCCTCCGGCTCGCCGCCCTCTGCATGGCTGGCGGCCCTGGAGACGAAGGGTTCGCACTCGAGTTCTCCGGCAGCGAACGCACCGTCGCCGACTACCTCCTAGCTGAGGTGCTCGATCGCCAGTCGCCCGAGGTCCGAAGAATGCTACTGAGAACGTCCGTGTTGGAGCGCGTCAGCGGCGACCTTGCCGATACCCTGACGGGCGGCGACACTGGTCAACGGACCCTTCAAGGCCTCGAGGACGCGAACGCGTTTACGGTCGCCCTTGATGCGGAGCGCTCGTGGTTCAGATACCACCACCTCTTCGCCGAACTCCTGCAGCTCGAACTCAGGCGCACTGAGCCCAGTGCACTTCCGGAGCTCCATCGCATTGCTGCAGAGCGCCTCGCGGCAGGTGGGTACCCCATCGAAGCCGTTCGGCAGGCCCAGGCTGCGGGCGATTGGCCACTGGCGACCCGACTGCTTTCGGACGCCTGGCTCGGACTGTGGCTCGACGGGCACGGAAGGAGCGCGCACCAGCTGCTCGCTCGGTTCCCGTCGCTCGGGCCGGGCGACGCGGAGCTCGCCGCACTTGTGGCAGCGGACGAATTGGACCGTGGATCGGTTGAGCTCGCGGAGCACCACATCACCCGAGCGATGAGTGAAGCCGAATCGGTGAGCCCGGACCGGCGCCCGCGCTTCGACGCAGTCGTCGGCGCGGTGCGCTTGCTGTTGGCCCGCCGACGCGGCGACATCGAGGCGGTCGAGGCGGAAACGACCCAGCTGCTCGCCACCGCTGAAAGGCTTGGAGCGGCGAAGCTCGATCTCGGAGCGGACCTGCGGGCGTTCGTGTTGACGAGCTTTGGTGGCCCGGCATTAGAGAGCTCGCGTCGTGAAGAGTCCGAGCGGCACCTGGACGAAGGCATCAACTTGGCGCGGCGGATCGGCCGCCCTTACCTGGAGCTTTCGGGCCTCACGCATGCCGCATCCATCGCGCTCTTCCATTCCTTCGACATCGCAAGACAGCACGCCAGCCAAGCTGTAGCCCTCGCGGAGCTGCACGGTTGGGACGCGGAGCCGATCGTGGGCGTGGCATGCTTCACGCTCGGAGCAGCCCTTCTGGCTCAGGGCCGTCTCCAGGAGGCAGAGCAGTGGTTGGAGCGCAGCGAGCGGGTGATCGGGCAGGGGCTTGAGCCTTCCGACCCCGTACGCCTGCAGTACACGCGTGGCCTCCTCGATCTCGCATACGGGAGGCTTGAGCGTGCCTACGAGGAGTTCAGCACTGTGGAGAGACTCGCTGGACTCCTCCCAACACGGCAGCTCGGGCTGCTTGCACGCGAGAGGTCGGTCCGGGCCCAGGCACTCATCAGGCTCGGTGAGATGCGACACGCCGAGGAGCTGCTCGCTGAATTTGAGGGCGACAGCAACAGCACCTGCATCGCCGTCGCGAGGGCCGCGCTCCAAATCGCCAGAGCCGACCCCGCCGGAGCCACAGATGTCCTCGTCAGTGCAATTTCCGAAGATCAACCTTTCTGGACCATTCAGGCGCTCCTCCTCGAGGCGATCGCGCGGGACGCGCTCGGCGATGCGGCCGGCGCCGGCAACGCGCTCGATGGTGCACTCGCTCTCGCCGAGCCCGAACGTGTGCTCCTGCCGTTCCTGTTGCACCCCGCCGCCTCTCAACTCCTGGAGCAGCATCGTGGGCGGACGTGCCATGCCGCGATGGTTGGAGACGTCTTGGCGCAGCTGGGACCCGAGCCAGGTGCGGCGAATGCCACCCTGCGTGCACCAGTGGCACCCGTAGAGCAGATCACCGAGGCCGAGACCCGAGTGCTCCGGTACCTACCGACCAACCTCACCGCGTGTGAGATCGCCAACGAGGTGTACCTCTCGGTCCACACCGTCAGAACCCACATCCGCAACGTGTACAGGAAGCTTGGCAGCAACCGGCGTAGCGAGGCCGTCGAACGGGCGCGTAGCCTCGGGCTGTTGTCGCCCTCAGGCCTCACGTGGCGCTCACAGGGCGCCACGCTGTTGAAGTAGGCGTGCGCGCCCGGGACCCGTACGCCCTCATCAGGTGCGCCACGGGTCCAGTGGGCAGTTCACTCCGGCGATGAGTTGCGGAGGGGACAGGCGGGCATCCTGGATGCCGGCCTGTGCGAATAGCGACGCGAATAGCTCGCAACGCGCCGTATCGGCGACGAGGTGGGCGACTGCTCAGAGGGACCATTGGTACAACTCAGACCGGCCACCCCCGGCGGCACCTCGTTTCATCTGCTTCTTGCGATGTCGGCTCACCCACGCCTGGACGACAGTCATCCTTTATGGAGCCATCAAACGTCCAGCCGCGGAGCGCCACCAACTCCCCCACAGGCACCGGCCATACCCCGCTCGCCGTGGAGGTCCGACCGGCTGAAGACGTGACCCTGGTCGCTGTGAGCGGAGATCTCGACGCGTACAGCGTTCCGGAACTTCGCAGCGTGCTTACACGTGTCATCGATGCCACCGAGAGCGTCATCGTCGAGGTCGATCTATCGCAGGTGACGTTCATCGATGCGGGGGGTATCGCGCTGCTCGTCGGACAGCAGCGCCGCTTGAATTCGCTCGGTCGGGAGCTGATGCTCAGCGGACTCAGCCACGGTGTGGAACGCGTTCTGAAGGTCACGGGCCTCAGCCGGGCGTTTACCCTGAGGCGCCTGCCCACCGAGGCCGTGTCGAAGGCACCGACCGCGGGCGTGATGCACGGGTGACCTGCTCGGCTGCGGCAGCCCCGTCGAGGACGTGCTCTGACCAACGGACGGCACGCCTCGCCCTTCCCGCGGGCGCCCCACGCGTTCTCGAGAGTGACAGCGGAGGAGAACATCGTGACTGATATCGCCCCAGCGGCTCCGGGCGTGCAGGTGACGCCTAATGGCCCGTATGTGGTCCGCAGCGTGCCCCTGGTCCGCCGAAGGCCGGTTGAGTCCGAGCATGGGGAGCCGCTCACATGGCGGACTGTCGAGCAGGTCGGCACCGAGGAGGTCTATGTCCTGTGCCGGTGCGGGCAGTCCGGCAACAAGCCGTTCTGCGACGGGTCTCATGCCAGGGGGTTCGACGGCAGGGAGACCGCGCCTGTGTCCACCTACCGTGAGCGGGCGCGGCTGATGCCAGGCACCGGCATCGTGGTGGCCGACGACCGATCACTCTGCGAACACGCCGGCTTCTGTGGGAACCGCCTCACCAACGTGTGGGACATGGTGGGCGGGTCGGGGACCGACGACACCGCCACGCGGGCGCAGGTGATGGCCATGATCGAGCACTGCCCGTCGGGCGCGCTCACCTTCCGGGTGAGCGCCGACGGCGACGACGTCGAGCCGGACCTGCGAGCCGAGATCGGGGTCGTCGATGACGGCCCGCTGTTCGTCAGTGGTGGAGTGCCTCTCGCACGGGCCGACGGAACGCCGGAGGAAGTCCGCAACCGCGTGACCCTGTGCCGGTGCGGCGCCTCGCAGAACAAGCCGTACTGCGATGGCACCCACCGCGACGTCGGCTTCCGTGATGCCTCCGAGCAGCCTTGAGCACCACGCCTCTGGCGTGGCTGGGCGCCTCCCGCCTGCGTGACCACCTCGACACCGAGCAGCGCACGCTGCGCACCTCATGACCGCGCGCACTACGCACCGTGCGCCGGACAGGACGCTGTTGTTCGCGCTCTCGATGGCGCAGTTCATGGTGGTGCTCGACTTCTCGATCATCAATGTTGCGCTACCGTCCATCGGGACGGGGCTTCACGTTGCGACCTCCACGTTGCAGTGGCTGGTGAGCGCCTACGCGGTCGCATTCGGTGGGTTCCTCCTACTGGGCGGTAAGTTGGCAGACGTCGCCGGCCGGGCGCGGCTCTACCGAGCCGGCCTCGTCGTCTTTGTCACCGCCAGCACATCCGGCGGTCTGGCGGTCGAACCCGGGCTGCTCATCGTCTCGCGCGCCGTCCAGGGGCTCGGCGCGGCACTCCTCGCGCCCGCCGCGCTGTCGCTGCTCGTGACGTCATGGACGGGGGAGCAGGAACGGAGCCGCGCCCTCGGGACGTACGGAGCGATCGTGAGCACCGGATTCGCAGCCGGCGCCGTGCTCGGCGGACTCCTGGTCCAAGCGACCTGGCGGCTCGTGTTCTTCGTCAACGTGCCGGTGGGCGCCGCTCTGCTCGCCAGCTCGTTCCGCCTCCTGCCCGCAGACGAGCCCGCTCGGAGGACGCCTCTCGACATCCCCGGCACCACCATGGTGACGGCGGGTGTCGCGATGCTGGTGCTGGCCGTCACGCGTGCTAGTGACACGCTGTCAATCACGCAGCCATTGGCCTTCGCTGCCGTCAGCGCGGCACTGCTCGTCGCTTTCGTCGTGTGGGAGCGCACCTCTCCGTCGCCGCTCGTCGATCTGGCCCTGTTCAAGGACCGGCCGATCCTCGGCGCCAACCTCACGCTCCTGGCGCTCGGCGGCTTCAGCGCTGGCGAGGTCCTGCTCGTCACGCTCTACCTCCAGGAGGGGCGCCACCTCAGCCCAATCCTCACCGGAGTGTGCTTCCTGCCCCAGGCCGCGGGAGCATTCCTCTTGGCCGGGCCCGCCTCGAGGGGCGTGCCGGCCCTCGGGGCGCGGCGCGTCATCGCCATCGCGATGGCGATCGCCCTGGCGGCGCTCGTCGGCGCTGCCCTGGCCATCCGTGGAGGCCTCCTGGGCCCACTGCTCGTAACGCTCCTCCTGATCGGAGTGGGGTCCCGGCTCGTCCAGGTCGCAGGGACTCTGGCGGGCACGAGCGGGCCAGTCGCGGCGCGATCGGAGGGCACAGCGAGCGCCCTACTGACGGCGACGAGGCAGGTCGGGTCGGCCCTCGGCGTCGCCGCGGTATCGGCATTGCTCGTGGCGACCAGCGGTAGCACCGCCCACCGCAGCGCCGTCGCCATGTCCGTCGCTGCGGGGTTCGCCGCCATCGGCCTGGCCTCGTCACGTGTCGTCTCACGCTCGGCGGAGCACCCGAAACCGAAGGCCGAGCACCTCTTCGTCCACCGGGGCGGCGGCGTGGCGTGACGGCGCGGGGATTGGGTGGAGGAGTCACGACACGCCTGCAGTGGCACTCTGCTCGTGCCCGCACGATGGCTGACACTGCCGTCGAGCCGGCCGGGGTGGGCGGGGCCAACCCCGGATGGCACACGCGACGCCCTTCCTCCCGTGCGTGCGTCGGAAGCCGTGCGGCCCCCCGCCGAGAGCTCCCCGCGCCGGTCGCGATCGCAAGGACTGTGCGATGCGCGCTCATCCAGCCCGGCGGGATATTCATGTGAGTTGGCCCGCCGGCCGCTGGAACCGAGAGGCGAGAGCACATGATGATCACCAGAGCCGACTCGACACCATTGACAAGGCCGTGACTGCGGCCTCGTTCCGCGGCCCCCACGTATAGGCGTGCCCAGATGGCTGGCGATCAGCTGGCCCTGGGATCGTTGATGCAAACAACCGCACGCGACCCTCGCGCCGGGCGGCTGCCCGCTCGTCGTCGACCGGACGTTGCTCGGAGCGATCAGCGCGAGCGGGGGCACGGTGGGACAAACCCCGCACATCGCGCCAGTAGGTACGGCGGCACGTGCAACGGACCGCCCGCCCTCACACACCCCAGCGATACGGCAACGACACTTGAGCTGGAGAGGAGAGACCCGCAATGGACGAAGTTGCGACCGATGTGATTACCGACGCACTGGTTAACGCGGGAGTCGACTTTGTCGCCTCCTTGCCAGAAGGCAACTTCCAACCTCTCATCGGGAGGATCCACGCAGACCCACGGCTCACCCACGTACCCCTCGCCCGCGAGGAGGAGGGCGTCGGGATCTGCGCTGGCGCCTATCTGGGTGGGAAGAGGCCTGCGCTATTGATCATGAACGCGGGCTTCCTCGACTCCACCAATGCTCTGGCAACCACCAACCTCATGGGAGGGATCCCCCTCCTGTTGTTGATCGGCTACAGCGGCGGCTTCAGTGAGTTCCTGTGGATGCATTCGCAGATCGGCGCGGTGACCGAGCCGGTGCTCCGTGCAATGGGCATCGTCTACGAGCACGCGGACAAGCTCAGCGATGTCGAGGCACAGATCTTCGATGCCCACATGCTCACGAGCATCACGATGCGGCCAGTAGCCCTCCTCCTCAACAAAGAATGCCTGAGGTGACTAGATGAAGCGTTACGACTGCCTGAAGCTGCTCGCGCCGCTCGTTGGCAAGGACGACCTCGTCGTGACCAACCTTGGCGGAGTCCGCGTGGAATGGAACGCCTTGCGGCCCAGCGACGCCAACTACAACGTGTTTACGTTGGGACTGTGCTCCTCGGTCGGCCTTGGCCTCGCGCTGGCCCTGCCCCACCGGCGGGTAATTGTGCTGGACTCCGATGGGTCCCTGTTGCTCAACCTCCCATCGCTCACGACCATCGCTGACCAGAGCCCGGGCAACCTGGTGCACATCGTCTTCGATAATAAGGCGTACGAGTCGGCGGCCGGTGGCCCGACGCACACGGCCAATCGGGCCGACCTCGCGCGGATCGGGCAAGGCGCAGGGATCAAGAACGCGGTCCGGGTCGACTTCCTCGAGGACTTCCAATCCGCGGTCGAACACGCGTTGGCTGCCAAAGAGGTGTTCCTCGTTGTGGCCCGGGTCGAGATCGGTACCGCGGCCGTCCCGCCCGACCCCTACGACGCGATGGAGGTCAAGTACCGGTTCATGCGCCACCTCGAGAAGGTCGAAGGCAGGCCCCTCGTGACGCTGCGGCCGCCCGTCGCACGGCGGGCCGCACCGGACAGCGCGACGCCGGCGGTCCCCTCAAGCCCGGACCCCATCCCCTGAACGGCTTGCCCACAGAGCCCTCTTCGCACCTTTCGATGGAGTGGCCGGGGCAAACAGCCCGCTCGCCCTCAGAGCGCTCCTCGAACAGACGCGCGTCGTGGCGGTGAGCCTCGTCCCGCTGAGCGAACGTCGGCAGCAATCACAAAGACAGTGCGATGCGGCATCACCCACCGGCATTGGAGCCTTTGGAATGGGCTGCCCTGCGGGGCTCAACCCGACGCACAGCTCCCCCGGAGCCTGCACGACCCACCCCCTGAAGATCAAGGAGAAGCACATGAACCTCGAACGGTTCACCCCCGAGAACACCTGCATCGTCATGCTCGACTACTCCGTCGGGTTCCTGAACCTGTTCCGCTCCCACCCAGTGAACGAGCACCTGCGAAGCACTGTCTCGCTCGCCAAGATGGCCCTGGGCTTCGGTACGGGGTTCGTCGTCAACGTCGGGGCCGGACAGACCCTCTACCCGCAGATCGTCGAAGCGATCGGCGACCACCCAGTGATCACACGAGGGGGCGAGTACAACGTTTTCGAGGCCGACCAGGTGCGCAGGGCCGTCGAGGCTACGGGCCGGTCACATCTCGCGATCGGGGGGATCTCCACTGAGGGCTGCGTGCTCTACTCCGTGCTCGGCGCGCTGCGTCTCGGTTACGCCGTCGCCATCGTCGAGGACGCTACGGCCGGTGAGACTCCCGAGGCGCACGAGATGGCGATGCGGCGCATGGTGCAGGCCGGCGTCGTCCCGACGACCTGGCTGAGCTTCGCCACAGAGCTGCAGTACGACTGGAGCCTGGGCAATAGCGCCAAGGCGTACTTCGACCTGATCAAGGAGAGCGAGCCCGGGCTGATGCTCGGGATCCAGATGGAGCACGCAACACCGGCCTAGCCAGCACGCAGTTGTGCGGGCGGCCCGTGCGCAGCAACGCGCGGGCCGCCCGCCGCTTACACCACTCGCACATCGGAGGCACCACCATGAATGCACGTCCCAAGTCATCGCCCGCCCCGGGACAGGTCCTGGTCTTGGGCCTCGTCGGCGGGCTCGTCCTCGCTCTGTTCTGGTTCTGGGTCTCGGCCGAGGGGTCGGCCGTCCCGCAGAACCCGTGGCACGCCAAGGTCGCGGTCGTCGGCGCTCCCCAAGCCGTCACGCCGCTCGCGGCAGGGCTGGAGCACGGCGGCTTCCGCGTCATCACCGCGCCGACGGAGGCGAAAGCCCTCGATCTCGTCGAGCACCGCAAGGTCGATGCCATCGTGAACCTCGACACGAACCAACTCCAGACGGCGCAGGCGGCGTCCAGCCTGACCGCGATCGTGCTGCCACAGGTGCTCTCCTCACCTCAGTTCAACCTCCACCTCCAATCGAGTGAGGTCAAGCCGCTCGCCGCGGGCGACCCCACGTCGCTCGGCATCATGTTCATCTGCCTGGGCACGGTCCTCAGCGCGCTGCCCGCCGGCATCGCCCTCGCGTTCCTCATGCGGCGCCGTCGGCCGAGCTCGCTCGCCGACGCTGGCGTGCGCATCGGGGTCATCGCCGTCTACGCGGGCGTGTCCGCGCTCGCTATCGCCGCGCTCGCCGACGGCATCCTCGGGTACGGCGGCACGCAGATGCTGACCATCTGGGGGTTCGGCACCCTGATGGGCGCGGCGGTGATGGGTACCGCCGTCGCCCTTGTAGGAGGCCTGGGCCTCCCCGGCATCCTCCTCAGCGCCCTACCGTTCCTGTTCTTCGGCATCCCCGCCGCACCCGTACCGAGCCCATGGGACTGGGAGTCGACCGTGTACCGAGTACTCGGGCCGCTCGATCCGTTCGGCGCGACTGCCAACGGGATCAAGAACGGGATCTTCTTCAAGTCGGCGTCACAAGCCGAGAACCTGTGGGTCCTCGCCGTTTGGATCGCCGTACCGGTGGCGCTCATCACCGCCATGGGATGGTGGAGCGAGCGCGCAGCCCATGCCAACGCGCTCGCGCCCGCAACGGGCACCTCGAGCTACGCCCTCGAGGGCGCAGCCTGATGGCCCGCGCGAGCGGCCGCCCGAGGGTGACCGACGCTACGGTGCGAGGGGCGCAGGACCCTCCCGTGGGCGGGACCTGGACCACCAGGGCCCCCCTCCCTGTCGCCATCGCCGAGGTCGGTGTCGCCCAGCTCGGCGGACGGGTCTACGTCGTCGGGGGCACAGCACAACACGGCGGCGGCCCGCCGACGCCGGTGTCGTCGTTCAACCTCGCGTACGACCCGTCGACCGACACCTGGGAAGAGCGCGCCCCGCTCCCGCACTCCCTGAGCCACGTCGGCGTCACCTCACTCGACGGCACCCTTTACGCGATGGGTGGCATCACCGACAACGTGCACCTGGGCCCGCGGAGCTTCGCCCTCTCCTATGACCCCACGACCGACGAGTGGTCCGAGCTCCCGCCGTTCTCGAGCCCCCGCGGGTCGCTCGGCGTCGTTGCAGTCGACGGGCAGGTCCACATCCTCGGAGGCCTGAACGCGCAGCAGGTGGTGACGGTGTCCCCTCCAGGTGGTCCCAGCATCACGGTAGGGATCGGCACCGTCACCACGCATGAGGTTTACGACCCCGCGAGCGCCACGTGGACCGAGGCCAAGCCCCTCCCCGGGCCGCCCCGGGGACATATGGGCGTCGCCGTACTGGGCGGGAACGTCCACGTTTTCGGCGGCCGCATCAACGACTACACCGACATGCTGGACCGCCACGACGTCTACGACCCCGTGGCCGACGCCTGGACGGTCGCGGCTCCGCTCCCCCAGCCCCGCTCGGCCGGCGCGTTCACCGTGCTAGAGGGCCTCATCATCTATGCCGGTGGCGAGTGCAAACCGGGTGGTGGGCTGTTCACGCCCAATGCGTTCGAGGACGTCACGGCCTACGACGCCGACGCGGACAGCTGGCAGACCCTCACCTCCCTTCCTCAGGGGCGCCACGCCTTCGGTGCGGCGACTCTGGGATGTGTGGCGTATTTCGCGGGTGGCGCACTGCTGTGCGGCGGGGGGACGTCGACGGACCTCCTCACCCTGACGTTATGACGAAGGAGGCGACCACGTGTTGTACGAAGCGGCACAACAAGCGTTCGGCGACTTCGCCCCAACGCTGACTTCGCTCGCCGACGGCCTCCTGTACGCCGAGATCGAGGAGCCGGTCACCGTACGTTCTACGCGGGGTGGCCCAACGAGCGGGTCGCCATGGAGATGGCCAAGCGGCGGTTCGGGCACACCGACGTCGGCGCCGCTGTGCCCCGAGCGTGTACGCGACGCACTCGCCGCAGCCAGCAGCGCGTGATGGCGAGCCTCCCGTCCCGTTCTGACGGCATCGCCCCCGCCAGGAGCTCGCCAACACGCGGGGAGTGAGGGGCATGCGCAGCGCGTGGCGCATGCTTCGGCCGCTGCTCAGCGTGGCGATCATCACGGCCGGCGTGGTCACCGCGGTCGATCGGCGCCGCGAGCTCAGTGCGGCTTGGCGGCTTGTGCAGAACGCGGGGTGGGGGTGGCTGACGCTGGCAGTCGGGCTGGAACTCGTGTCAATGGTGTTGTTCGCCGGCCTGCAATGGCTACTACTGGGGTGGGGCGGCGTCCGTATCTCACGGCGGCAATTGCTCGAGATCACCCTCGCGGCCAACGCCCTGGCACTCACCGTGCCCGCCGGAGCCGCCGTCTCCGTGCGGTGGTCCTACGAGCACCTCCGCGAGCGCGGCGTCGACCGCGTGCTCGCTGTCTGGACCGTCCTCGTCGCCGGCGCGCTCGCGAGTTTCGCGCTGTTCGACATCCTCGTGGTGGGTACATGGGTCTCCGGCTCGTCCGGACCGGTCGCCCCGCTGCGACCTGTCGTCACCGCACTGGCCGTGTTCCCGGCCGGCCTCGCCATCGTCATCGTGCTGGCGCGGCGCGTGCCGGCAGTCGAGCACGGCGCTCGAGCGCTGGTCGACCGGGCGTCCGAGCGGCGGCCCGGGCGCTGGGCCATCACGAACGCGCGCACGCTGCTCGCGCAGACCAGAGCCGTTCGCCCGCCGGCGTTCGAGTGGCTGCGCGCGTTCGCTCTCGCCACCGGGAACTGGCTCGCCGACCTCGGCTGCCTCGTGGCGGCCATCCTCACGGTCCACGGTGCGGTGCCGTGGCGTGGCATCCTCGTGGCGTACGCCTTGGCGAAGCTCGCAGGCGTCCTCCCACTCACCCCCGGAGGCTTGGCGGTCGTGGAAGGGAGCTTGGCTGCCGCGCTCGCCGCCTACGGGCTGCCGAGCAACGCCGCTGTTGCTGCAACACTGCTGTACCGGGTCATCAGCTTCTGGGCGCCCGTACCCACCGGCTGGGCCATGTACTTCGTGGTACGGCGTCAGCCGCGCCTCACCTCTGCCATGGAGAGCATGAAGGACGGACGGGCCGACGAACGCCAGCCGGCCAAGACCTGAGAACCGGCGGTCGCCGGTCCCCCGCACCGGAACCGCCCCCGGGACCGGAGTGCGTTCATCAGGATCGTGCGATGACTCTTCATCCAGGGTGACGCAACACTTCGGAGGACGACGTCCACACCGGTTCGCCCGGACAAGGGGAGCCCGGAAGTGGCATGAGTAGAGACGGAAGGGCCGATGTCGCATCTCTCCCCACCCGGCCGCAACGAAGACGCCACGGAGCCCTCTCCCTCCGAGCACCGAGCCGAGCTCGAGACCCTCCACCGCCGGTACGCAGCGCACCCGACGCCCGAACTCGAGCATGAGTTATTGCGCCGCCACTGGCCGATCGCAATCAAGCTCGCGTCACGGTTCGCCGATCGTGGGGAGGCGAACGACGACCTCCGCCAGGTCGCGAGGTTCGCGTTGGTGCGGGCGCTCAGGAACTACGACCCTGCACGGGGCGTGCGGTTCTCGTCGTACGCGGTGCCAACAATCACCGGCGAGCTCAAACGGCACTTACGCGACAAGGGCTGGCTCGTCCGTCCTCCTCGACGCATCCAAGAGGGCTACCTCATTGTCCGTGCGGCGCTGGAGCAGGCCGAAGCCGAGCTCGGCCGATCACCCACGGTCGCGGACATCGCCCGGTTCGCCGCCATGGGCGAGGGCGACGCGCGAGAGTACCTCGCCGCAGGCAAAGGCCGGCGAGGCGTCGCCATCAGCGGACCCTGCGCCGCTGCCGACGAACAGGCGATCATGGTCGCGCTCGGTTACGATGACGCCCGCCTGGCCGAGGCCGAAGACGCGGTGTTCGTCCGCCAGCTGCTTGCACAGCTCCCGATCACCGAGCGCCAAGTGCTGATGCTCTCGATTTTCGCCGATCTCACCCAGGTGGAAATCGCGGACCTCCTCGGGAAGAGCCAGTCATCCGTCTCTCGCATCCGCAGGCATGCGCTCGACCTGCTGCGCATGTGCTGCGACGACGAGCGCACCGCCGCGTGAGGAGGAGGACATGTTCTCGAGAGCTCGACGGGAGCGCCGGCGGCGGCATTCATCGGCCGACGCGACCATCGGCGCTGCAGTAGCGAGCCACGCCCTGTGCCGTTGGGGTGAGAGCCAGCCGTGGGTCGTCGCAGTCCGCGAACCCGGGGCACGACTCCCTGGCCTCACCTTCGTCATCGACTGCGCCGAGCTCGGCTCCCGAACCGCGTGGTTCGGGATTGGCCCGAGCGAGGGGGTAGCCGACGACGACCGAGAGGTCATCGTTGTGCTCCCGAAGTCGATCGCGGGCGAGTGCGCATCACAGGGGTGGGCGGTCGCCATCGCCTCCCTCGCGGGTGACCGCTCCGTCGTCCGCGTGCCGCTCCCCGCGACCATCGGAGAGCTACAAGTCCTCGAGGGCTTGCTGCAGGTGGCCTACTGCGCCGCCTTCCGGCGCGTGGGCCCCCTCGTGTGAACCGATCTCGCGGGACAGTTCAGCGGCGCGTGCCCGGCGGGGAATCACAACATCATTGCGATGTCCCGCACCGGCCCAGTAGCGAACGGGACCCATGTACAGCCGACCTGTGCGAGTCCGCGCGTCCAGGCGATGACGATGACCGTCACTGAGCCGGCCCTGCGCGATGTCCTGGTCATCGTTCACGTCGATATCCGCGCACCTCACCACTGGGATCGCCATCAGTACGCAGGGCAGCGCGCTGCGCGGGCACGACGGACCGACGAGAAGGAGGCGGACGCAATCACGCAGACTGCGGGATGCGCCCTCACCCAGGCTGCCCGCAGATTCCCGTCAACGCCCCAATGGGGTAACCGCCGGCGCCTTGCCGGTTGCGGGGAGGGAGGAGCGCACGATGGCGGAAGCCAAGGCATGGGAGACAGCCGGAACTGAGGCCCCGGGAGCCTACGAGCGGCGGTGGTGGATCCTCGGGGTGCTCTGCGTGAGCCTCCTCGTGGTGATGATCGACAACACCGTCCTCAATGTCGCCCTGCCCACGCTCGTGCGCCACCTGCACGCGAGCACCACGCAGCTGCAGTGGATCGTCGACGCCTACACCCTCGTCTTCGCCGGCCTGCTGATGACAGCTGGGAGCCTCTCGGACCACTTCGGACGGAAGCTCGCCCTCGGCACCGGCCTGCTGGTGTTCGGGGCGGGGTCGGCGGCCTGCGCGTTCGCCGGCTCCGCCAACGTTTTGATCTCCACCCGCGCAGTCATGGGCCTCGGGGGCGCCTTGATAATGCCTTCGACATTGTCGGTCCTCATTCACGTCTTCCCACCGCAGGAGCGGGCCCGGGCGATCGGCATCTGGGCGGGCGTATCGGGGCTTGGGATCGGCCTCGGGCCACTGATCGGGGGTGAGCTCCTCGACCACTTCTGGTGGGGATCGGTCTTCCTGATCAACATCCCCATCGTCGTGGTCGCGCTCGTGGCTGTGCGCCTTATCGTCCCCGAATCCAAGGACCCCGCTGCGGCAAGGACCGATGCCGTCGGGGTGCTGCTGTCAATCGCTGGAGTCGTGTCGCTCATCTACGCCATTAACGAGGCACCGAACCGAGGATGGACGGATTCGCTCATCCTCGCCATGTTCGCCGTGGCGGCGGTCCTGCTGGCCGTGTTCGTGTGGTGGGAGCTGCGAGTCGACCGGCCGATGCTGGACATCCGCCTGTTCAAGAACCCGCGGTTTGGTGCGGCGAACCTGGCGATCGTGCTGGTGTTCTTCGCGATGCTCGGTTCGCTGTTCCTGATCACGCAGTACCTCCAGTTCATCCACGGGTACACGCCACTCGCCGCGGGGGTGCGCACCGCGCCGATCGCGCTCTTCATGATGGTCTTCTCGCCCCCTGCCGGCCAGCTCGTCAAGCGCGTCGGGAACAAGATGCTCGTCTCGGTCGGCATGTTCGTCGCGGCCACGGGGCTGCTGCTGCTCTCGCGACTGACGGCAGCCTCCACCTACGCCGAGTTCCTCGGCGCCATGTCGGTGCTCGGGATCGGGATGGCCTTTGCGATGACGCCAGCGACCGACTCCATCATGGGGGCCGTGCCCGCCGAACGATCTGGCGTCGGGTCGGCGCTCAACGACACCACCCGGGAGCTCGGCGGTGCGCTCGGCGTCGCCATCCTCGGGAGCGTGTTCGCCTCCGCGTACGCGTCGCGGCTAACCACCGCCCTGACCGGGCTGCATGTGCACGCCGCGGGTGCGACCAAGTCGATCGGCGCCGCCCTCGGCGCCGCTCGCGGGATCGGTGGTCCAGTCGGCCAGCAGCTCGCCACCGCCGCGTCGCACTCGTTCATCGACGCGATGAGCCGGTCGTTGCTGGTCGGGTCGATCGTCGCCTTCGTAGGGGCGCTCGTCGCGGCCATCTGGCTTCCCAACCGGGCACCGGCGCCCTCCTGGCAGGCAGGTGTGGCCGATGCCGGTGGCGTGTACGCCCCTCCCACCGTGACAGCTGGCCCCGGACCGGAGCCGGCCTATTGAACGCGGGACCACGTCGAACGGCGGGGCTACAAGTCCCGACCCCACCACCACCACCACCATGCAACGTCAACCACCATCCCGAAGGAGGCCCTCATGAAGTTCTTTGCATTGCTCGCAGCGATCATCGCCACCGTGCTGGCGGTCACCCACCTGCGCCAGCGCCGCAATGACGCAGGCGCCGCGTAGCCGCCCGAACGCGGCGCTCGACACCGGGGGCACCTGATGGAGATCCCCACCGAGCGGCCCGCCGTGGCAGCCGTTGCGGCCCGTCGGGGTCCCGGGGCGACCAGGGACCCCGTCGCCGCCGATGGGGCGCGGTCGAGGTGGCGGTTCCGAGTGCCCATGACGCTCGCGGCCACCCTGCTCTTCGGCCAGGCGCTCTTGGCGGGCCAGTTCCTGTCCGGGGCTTATGGTGCCCTGGACGTTCACAGGGCCAACGCGTTCCTCGCCGAGGTCATGGTCGTCATCTCGGCGGTTGGTGCCTTCATTGATTCTCGGGCCAGGAGCGCCCCTCGCTGGCCTCCACTCGTGTGTGCGGGCCTGGCCGTTGCCGTGGGCGTGCAGATCGGGATGGGGCTCAACCGGGAGCTGGCGGTCCACATCCCACTCGGAGTGGCCATCATCGCGACCGCGGCCTTGCTGGTCCAGGAGTCCTGGAAAGCGGCATCATGAGGGTCAGCCGGCGGGAGTTCCTCACCGCTGCCGGCGCGACCGCCGTTGCTGCAGGCCTCGGGAGCGAATTCCTGCGCAACGTGGGTGGCGCGTCGTCAACAGGCCGTTTGCTGGCGAGCGCGCTCCCCCGCCCTCAGCTCTTCGAGGCCGCGTTCAGAAATCCCCCAGTCCTGCGCCCGTCGAGCAGGACGCCCGACGGTGACCACTATGTGATCACCCAGCACGTGGGCCGAGCCCGGATCCTCAACGACGTCGACACCGAGATCTGGGGGTACAACGGGGTGTTCCCAGGGCCGACCTTGGAGACGCGGCGCGGCAGGCCCGTGACGGTAACGCACACGAACCTCCTGCCAGTCCCGACGTCGGTGCACCTCCACGGTGGCCGCACCCCGGCCGACAGCGACGGCTACCCGACGGACCTGTTGTACCCGGCGAACGGTGGCGCTCAGCCCGCTGCTGGATCGTCGGGTACGGACCCCTCTGGCGCGCTGTTCGTCGGGTCGCGGCCCTACCGCTATCCCCTGGAGCAGCGTGCCGCGACGCTCTGGTACCACGACCATCGGATGGACTTCACCGGTCCTTCCGTCTGGAGGGGCCTCGCGGGGTTCCACATCGTGCGTGATGACAACGAGGACCGACTGGGACTCCCGAGCGGCGACCACGAGCTCCTCGTCATGATCGTGGACCGCAGCTTCGGGCGCGACGGCAACTTCATCTACCCCTCGCTCGATCCCACGTTGCTGCACACACCCGGCGTTCGGCCCGGGTTCGAGGCGGGCGTGCTCGGTGACGTCATCCTCGTCAACGGCGCGCCATGGCCCGTTGCGCATGTGGACGCGGCCAGGTACCGGTTGCGCATCCTCAACGCCTGCAACGCCCGCCGTCTTGATCTCCGTCTCGACCCCGAGCCGCCGTCGGGCTTCATCCAGGTCGGCAGCGACGGCGGTCTACTCTCGCGGCCTGTCCACCAGGTGCACTTGGAGGTGGCACAGGCGGAGCGCTTCGACGTCGTAGTGGACTTCTCATCGTTCCGACGCGGCTCCCGCGTCACCATGGTGAACGGCTTCGGCTCGGGGCGCACCGGGCTGATCATGCAGTTCATCGTGGGAGCGCGCGTCGACGATACGAGCCGCGTCCCAGAGCACCTGAGCGACGAGGACGTCGGGCCTTCTGGCCGTGTGCTGCGCCACAGGAGCTTCCGCTTCGCATCCGCGTACATGGGGGCGCACCGTGCGTGGACCATCAACGGCAGGTTCTTCCACCCAGAGGTCACCCTGGCGGAGCCTGCGGCAGGAGACCTCGAGGTCTGGCACCTCGTGACCGACTTCCACCATCCCGTCCACCTGCACCTCAACCCCTTCAGGGTCCTGTCGAGGGGAACAGGCGCCCGAGGACCGTTCGACGCGGGCTGGAAGGACACGATCGACCTGCGGCCCGCGGAGCTGGCCTCCATCCTCATCCCTTTCGACCCGGCCTACCGGGGCCGCTACCCCTTCCACTGCCACAACCTCGAGCACGAGGACATGGCGATGATGGCGAACTTCGTCGTTCGGTGACGCCGCGATGATCCGCCGCCGTGCTACGGGCGCGGTGATCGGCGCGGGGACGATCGCCGCGGGCGTGATCGTCGCTGCCGCGTCGTTCGGCGTGCATCGCG
>Ga0070741_10007198_pt1 | contig 23236 bp, 24 predicted proteins | sample Coa_R1_4_FD_66440 | JGI IMG/M metagenome (GOLD analysis project Ga0070741, IMG submission 66440) | Surface soil microbial communities from Centralia Pennsylvania, which are recovering from an underground coalmine fire - Coalmine... | ecosystem: Environmental > Terrestrial > Soil > Unclassified ... | reverse complement strand
ATCCGGACGGCCTGCGCCTTAAACTCCTTGGTGAATGCCCGCCGCTTGCGTTTGGCCATGACACACTCCTACCGCACTTTCGTGCGATCTGGGGTGTCTCCCAAACCGGGGCAGGTTCAGACGGTGCTTTTCATGCAGTGATTGCGGCTCGGGATCGGGACGTTCGGGTCAGCGCGGAAGAACAGCACCACGTCGATATCCTTGACACCGCTGATGACCCGACCATCGTCGGTCACACGGTAGCCTTTCTCGTCGATCTCGGCCTGGTCTACGGTGACGCTGTGGTCCACCGCCAATTCAGGACGTGTGTCCACGAAGTGCTGAGCCGCTCCCTGGACGAGGCAAATGGCCAGCAGGCGGTCCGCGTACGTCGAGTACTTACGGGAGGGATATCCGACCTCTTTGGTGAAGCGATGGAGCTCGACGTCAGCGAAGCTCCGGAGCTCCTGAAGATCAGCTTCGCTCAACGACTCAAACGCGCGCTCGTCGGACATGGCCTTGTACGCCCAACTAGAACTATCTAAATTAGCGCCGCATAACCCAGGCGTGTGCTGAATAACGCGGAGGTTGGGTGGGGGTGAGACGGATAACACGGCCCGCGGGGGGTGGGGTGGGCGGGAGCGGCCTTTGGGGACGCCGGGATGCCCATGGGTGTTTGGTCTTTTCAGTGTTACACGGAACTGGATATTCCTGGATGGGATGTGCGTACTGGGGGCTCAGACGGTCGGCAGCCAGTCGGCGGGGCTCAGGACCCCGGCGGGGCCGCGGTTCAGGACGTGGGTGTAGATCATCGTCGTCGACACGTCCCGATGTCCCAGCAATTCCTGCACCGTGCGGATGTCCGCGCCGTCCTCCAGCAGGTGGGTGGCGAATGAGTGCCGGAAGGTGTGGCAGGTGGCGCGCTTCGGGATGCCCGTACTGTGCACGGCCTCGCGCACGGCGCGCTGCAGCACGGATTCGTGCAGGTGATGGCGCCGCCGCTGGCCGCTGGCGGCGTGGAAGTAGGTGCGGGTGGCCGGGAAGACCCACTGCCAGATCCACTCGCGGCCGGCCCCGGGATACTTGCGGCCCAGCGCCCAGGGCAGCTCGACCCAGCCGGCGCCGGCCCGCGTGTCTGCGAGGTGCAGGTCGCGCACCGTCTCGAGATGCTTGGCCAGGTCGCGGCTGGCGGCTGCCGGCAGCATCGTGGCCCGGTCCTTGGCGCCCTTGCCCGATCTCACCGTGATCTGGTTGCGCTGGAAGTCCACGTCCTTCACGCGCAGTCGCAGGGCCTCCAGCAGCCGCAGGCCCGCGCCGTAGAGCAGCAGCGCGGCGAGCCGGGGCGGCCCGTCCATGGCGGCCAGCACCTGGCGCACCTCCTCGCGCGTGAGCACGACCGGGACGCGCACCGGTGTCCGGGCCCGCGCGATGCCGTCGAGCCACGGGAGCTCCTGCTCCAGCACCTCCGTGTAGAGAAACGGCAGCGCGCTCAGCGCCTGGTTCTGCATCGACGCGGCCACGTTGCGCTCGATGGCCAGCGCGCTCAGGAACCGTGTGATCTCCTCCGCCCCCATCTCCGACGGGTGCCGCTTGCCGTGGAACAGGATGAACCGGCGGATCCACGCGACGTAGGCCTTCTCGGTGCGCGGGCTGCAGTGCCGGGTGCGCAGCGCCGCCCGCACGCGGTCCAGCAGACGCGGCGGCGGCGAGGGCTCCATGGGCCGAGGCCAGTCCCGCGCCTTCTCGACCGACAAGACGTGGACGTGCCGATACACGTCCCCGCGGAGACGTCAGCGGCGCCCCTCGAGCAGCCCCTTCAGCGTGCGCAGGTCGCGCTCGACCGCCGCCCGATCCTCGGCGAGCTGCGCCTCCGACATCCCGGCGCGGCGGAACAGCGTGAACACGAACTCGCTGCCGGCGCCGTTCGGCAGGACGCGCATGGGATTGTGGACGGTCTCCCCCGACGGCAGCGTCACGTCGTGGTCCAGCACGCCGAACGGGTTCCGCGGCGCGAACGCCACCCGCACCGTGCCGAACGGGGCATCCGCGATCCACGCCTCGCCGTCCCGCCTCATCTCCGAGCGCGCCAGCCCGGCCGCCCAGCGCGGCATGTTGCGCGGATTTGAAGCGAACGCGTAGACCTCGTCCGGCGGGCGGGCGATGTAGATGCTGACGTGCTCGACCTGCACTACGCTCGCTCCGGCACCCCGTCGAAGAAGGACACGGTCCCGGTCTCCAGCGAGTACTCCGCGCCCACCACCAGCAGGCCCTCCTGCGCGATCAGCCGCTCCAGCACCGCGGAGCCGTGTCGCAGGTGGTTGGCGGAGGCGCGGATGTTGGCGCGTACCGACTGCTGCACGAGCGCGGCCGGGTCGTCGCGCAGCGAGGTGGCCAGCAATCCCTCCACCGCCGGCCGCACCCGGTCCACGATCGAGCGCAGGTTCGGCGACTGGCTGCCCTGCGGCTGCTGCAGCTCCTCCAGCGTGGCCAGGACCGCGCGCACTGCGAGTGGCCGAGCACCACCACCAGCCGCGTGGCGTAGCGGGCGGCCGCGAACTCCACGCTGCCCACCTGGGAGGCGGCCACGATGTTGCCGGCCACGCGGATCACGAACAGATCGCCCAGCCCCTGGTCGAAGACGATCTCGGCGGGCACCCGCGAGTCGGAGCAGCCCAGGATGATGGCGAACGGCGCCTGCCCCGCCGCCAGCGCGAGCCGCCGCGCCTCGGTCGGACGGCTGGCGTGGCTCTGCACCTCGGCCACGAAGCGGCGGTTGCCGGCGCGGAGCCGCGCGAGGGCCTCGAGCGCGGAGATCATGCGTCCCCCCGTCCTGCACAGTAGACCACGCGCTCACGAGGCGTCAACGCCTTCCGCGTGCCGTGCCGCGAAGTTGCCCCCGCCCGTCCCCGGCGGTAGCATCCAGTCCCGGATGCCCTTCGCCTACTTCAAGCGGCTCACGCGGCGGCAGCAGGCGATCTATCTGGAGAGCGACGGCATCGTCACGATGCCCCTGCCGCGGCCGTCGCTGCCGCTGCTGCAGCCGCTGGTCACCGCGCTGGCCCGCGCGCTGGAGACGGGCGAGCGGCGTCCGACGGAAGCCGCCGCGCAGCGCCTGGCGCTCGGCCTGGCCTCCTCGCTCGGCGCGCCGCCGGTGCGGGTGAAGGTGCTGGCCGCGCGGCCGCACGCGAACTGGGGCGAGCTGCACGGCCTCTACGAGACCACGCACCGCGCGACGGAGCCGCCGCTCATCACGCTGTGGATGCGCACCGCGCGGCAGAAGCGCGTGGTGGCGTTCCGCACCTTCCTGCGCACCCTGCTCCACGAGGTGGGCCACCACGTGGACTATACTCTGCTGCGGCTGGGCGACTCCTTCCACACGCAGGGGTTCTACGCGCGGGAGTCGCACCTGTTCCATCAACTGGTCACCGACGGGGGAATCCTCATGGCGAGTCTCGAAGAGCAGCTGGCGCGCATGGCGCGCACGGCCGACGAGCTGGCGGCCGTCATCAAGGGCGTCTCCGACGCCATGCTGAGCAAGCGGCCCGACGAGAAGAGCTGGTCGGCCAAGGAGACGCTGTGCCACCTGCGCGACACCGAGGAGTCGTTCATGCAGCGCTTCCAGCTCATCATGGAGATGGACGAGCCGCGCTTCATCCCCGCCGATCCGGACCGCTGGGCCATCGAGCGCCAGTACCAGCGCAACGACGCGGCGGAGGCCCTCCAGCACTTCCGCGCGCGGCGCGACGAGACCATGAAGTTCCTCCACGGGCTCCGCCCCGAGTACCTCGACCGCGGCGGCGTGCATCCCACCCGCGGGCGCATGACGGTGCGGGACTTCATCGGCCTCATCGCCTGGCACGACGACAACCACCTGGACCAGCTCAAGCGCGCCCTCGCGGGCCAGCCGTAGGGATTCCCCATGCTCAAGCAGACCTCGTCCGAGTACCGCGGCTTCCGCACCCCCGGCATCCGCCTCCGGGAGGAGATGCTGCCGCATCTGCAGCACCTGGCCGCGGGCCGCTCGCGGCGCTACCTCCACGCCCTGCACGCCTTCGACAAGGCCCAGGCGGTCATGCTGGTGGAGGAAGGGCTTCTGCGACCCGAGCACGGCCGCGCCATCCTGGAGGCGCTGCGCCGCATGGAGACGGAGGGCGCGGTGGAGACGCGCAACCGCGAGGGCGGCGGGCTGCACTCGGGCGAGCAGTACCTGATCCGCCGCCTGGGCGAGGACATCGGGGGGCGTCTCCATCTCGGCCGCAGCTCGGGCGATCTCTCCTCGGTGGGCATGAACACCGCGCACCGCGAGGGCGTGCTGCGCATCATGGAGGGCATCAACCGGCTCCGGCGGGTGCTCATCGACCTGGCCCGGCGGCACACCGACACCATCCTGCCCGGCTACAGCTTCGGCCAGCACGCGCAGCCCATGACCCTGGCCCACCTCTTTCTCTCGTGGGCCGCCAACCTCGCGCGCGACTTCGACCGGCACGCGGGCGTCTACCGCCGCATCAACACGAGCCCGGCGGGGGCCGCCATCATGGTGGGCTCGGACTTCGGCCTGAACCGGGAGCGCACCGCCGAGCTGCTGGGCTTCGACGCGATCCACGAGAACTGCGCCGACGCCATCCTGGAGCTGAACGGCGACGACCAGATCGACACCCCGATGGCGGTGGCGCTCCTCTACCACACCATGGCCAAGTGGGCCGACGACCTCATCCTCTGGAGCACGGTCGAGTTCGGCTTCGTGGACATCCCGGACCGCTTCTGCAACACCTCGTCGATCATGATGCAGAAGAAGAACGTGATCGGCCCCGCCGAGGTGAAGGGCGCCTCCGCGGAGGCCCTCGGCTGCGTGGTCACCTCGTACCACGCGCTGAAGGGCCCGACCGGCCTGCCCATCACCGAGCGCGCCTACGCGCTCGAGCAGCTGTGGCGGGTGATGGACAACTGCGCGCGCGACCTGGACTGGTTCTGCGAGCTGCTGCCCGCGCTCGAGATCAAGCGCGAGCGCATGCGCGAGATGGCCTGGCGGCACTGGGCCACCGCCACCGACCTGGCCGGCGCGCTGGTGAAGCGGCGCGACCTGCCGTGGCGCACCGCGCACCAGATCGTGGGCATCCTGGTCCGCCTCTGCGAGGAGCGCGGTCTCGGCCCGGACGCGGTGACCCCCGCCCTGCTCGACGAGGCCGCCATGCTCTATCACGGCCAGAAGGCCGGTCTGGACCAGGCGCAGATCCGCGAGGCGCTCGACCCGGGCCACTTCATCGCCGCGCGCACCATCCGCGGCGGGCCGGCGCCGTCGGAGTCGCTGCGCCAGGCCGATCACTTCGCGCAGGGCCTGGCCGCCGACGAGCAGACGGTGGCCGGCATCAAGCAGCGTCTCGCCGACGCGGCCCGCAAGCTGGAGGCCGCGATCGACGCCATCCTCGGAGGAACGAAATGATCGCCCTGCTGACCGCGCTGGTCGCCGCCCTGCTGCTCACCCTGCCCGCCGCGCCCCCCGCCCTCGCCCAGGGGCAGCCGGTCCGCGGCGGCACCGTCGTCCAGGCGATCAGCGCCGATCCGCCCACCATGAATCCCGGCACCACCACCGACACCCAGGCGTGGTCGCTGATGGGCAAGCTCTTCAACGGCCTCACCTACCTCGACGGCGACTACCGCAACCACCCGGACCTGGCCGAGTCGTGGGAGATCTCGAAGGACGGCCTCACCTACACCTTCAAGCTGCGGCCGAACGTGAAGTGGCACGACGGCAAGCCCTTCACCTCCGCGGACGTGCAGTTCTCCTATCTCGAGGTGCTGCCGAAGTACCACCCGACCGGCCGCGTGGCGTTCCAGGTGGTGGCCTCGGTCGACACGCCGGACCCGCTGACCGCGGTGGTGCACCTGAAGAAGCCGTTCGCGCCGTTCCTCTTCATGACCAACCTGAACAACGCGCCGATCCTCCCGAAGCACCTGCTCGAGGGCAAGGACATCGCCACCGCCGAGTTCAACAGCAAGCCGGTCGGCACCGGGCCCTTCCGCCTGGGCGAGGTCGCCAAGGGCAGCCACTACGTGCTGGAGCGCAACCCCGACTACTTCAAGCCGGGCCGGCCCTATCTCGACCGGGTGGTGCTGCGGGTCATGCCGAACCCGCCCTCGCGCGTGCTCGCGTTCGAGAAGGGCGAGGTGGACGTGCTCTACTCCTTCTTCCTGCCGCGCGAGCAGGCCGCGCGCGTGAAGGCCCTGCCCGGCGTGGTGGTGAAGGACTACATGCTGTTCCCCGAGGTCGTCACGCTGTTCTTCAACCTCAAGGACAGCAGGCCCCTCGGCGACCTCAAGGTCCGTCAGGCCATCGCCCACGGCATCGACAAGGCGTTCATCGCCGAGAAGGGCTACTTCGGCCTGAGCCGGCCCGCGATCAGCCCGATTCCCTCGAACCTGGCGTGGGCCCACAACCCGAAGGTGATGACCTACGCCTACGACCCCGCCAGGGCCCAGGCCCTCCTCGACGAGGCCGGCTACAAGGGGCCGGAGCGCATGACGCTGCGCCTCGCCTACGACCCGGCCAACTCGGCGGTGAACAAGGCGGCGGAGATCGTGGCCCAGCAGCTGCGGGTCATCGGCATCAACGTCAAGCCGACGCCGATGGAGCGCTCGCTGATGCTGGAGAAGGTGTTCAAGCAGTACGAGTTCGACATCTTCATCCACAACTACACGACCTACGGCGACCCGGCGATCGGGGTCACGCGCGCCTACGACTGCGACAACATCGTGCCGCGCCCCTTCACCAACGTGGAGCGCTACTGCAACAAGAAGGTGGACGAGCTGTTCGACGTCGCCGCCACCACCGCCAACCGGGCCGAGCGGGCGCGGGCCTACCAGGCCGCGCAGGAGATCATCGCGCGCGAGCTGCCCACCATCCCGCTGCTCGAGTACGGCGACTCCAACGTGGCGCGCCCGCGCGTGCGCGGCATCTTCCTGAGCCGCTCCTCGCACGAGCGCTGGGACGAGGTCTGGGTGACCGATGGCAAGTAGCACGCTCACCGCGTCGCAGGCCCTCGCCGGCCGCGTCGCGGCCATCGAGTGGGTGACGCTGCCCGAGCCGGTGCGCGCGATGAGCCGCCGGGTGGTCCTGGACGCGCTCGGCTGCGCGCTGACCGGCAGCCGCACGCCCGAGGCGGCGCGGCTCGCCGCCGCGCGCGCCGATCTCGGCCCCGAGGGCGCGTGCACGGTGTGGGGCACGCCGGGGGGCGCGCCGCCCGGCGTAGCCGCGCTGCTCAACGGCGCGCACGCCCACCTGCGCGAGCTGGACGACATCGGCGGCGGCGGGCACGCGGGCGCCTGCCAGGTGCCGGCCGCGCTGGCCGCCGCGGAGGTGGCCGGCCGCGACGGGCGCGACGTGCTGGTGGGCGTGGTCGCGGGGCACGAGGTCTCCGCGCGCCTCAGCGACGCGGCCAGCTACGACACCATGACCCTGCGCGGCTGGCACACCACCGGCGTCTACGGCAGCCTGGGCGCCGCCGCCGCGGCCGCGCGCACGCTGGGCCTCGACGCGCACGACTGCGCGCACGCGATCGGCCTGGCCGGCTCCTTCACCGGCGGCACCTGGGCCTTCATGGCCGACGGCGCCATGAGCAAGCGCGTGCATCCCGGCCGCTCCGCCGAGATCGGCCTCACCGCCGCGCTGCTGGCCCGCCGCGGCGTCACCGGCCCCGCGCAGGTGCTGGACGCCCCGTGGGGCGGCCTCTACGCGGCGTGCGCGCCCGGCGAGAGCGATCCCGGCGCGATCGTGCGCAACATCGACGACGGCTATCGCATCCTGCGCAAGGGCTTCAAGCCCTACCCGGTCTGCTGGGGCATCAACTCCTCCGCGGACGCGGCGCTGGCCCTGCGCGAGAAGGGCAACCTCGCCCCCGACGACGTGGCGCGCGTGCGCATCACGATCTCCGAGATGAGCCGACGGATGATCGGCGGCACGCGCATCGCCTCGGTGCTGGACGCGCAGATGAGCCTGACCTACGCGGTGGCCGCCATCCTGGTGCGCGGCCACCTGGACCTGCGCGACTTCGAGGACGCGGCGCTCGCCGATCCGGCGGTGCACGCGATGATGGCGCGCATCGACCTGGTCGTGGATCCTGCCGCGCACGGCGAGCGTCAGACGGTGGAGATCGAGACGCGCGACGGCCGCCGGCTGCACGCCCGCGTGGAGGACCCCCGCGGCCACTGGGACAACCCGCTCACCGATGCCGAGCTGCGCGCGAAGTTCCTGGGCCTCGCCGGCCCCGCGCTGGGGCCCGACGCCGCGCGCGCGGCCGACCTGGTGGGCGAGCTCGAGCGCCCCGGCGCCCTCGCCGCGCTCCTGGCGCTGCTCCGCGCTCCCGCCCCCCGCGGCTGAGCGGCCGCGCAGTGCTCGGCTTCCTCGCCCGGCGCCTGCTGGCGCTGGTGCCGCTGGTGCTGGGCGTGATCCTGCTCGGCTTCGCCATCGTGCAGCTGGCCCCCGGCGACCCGGTCCAGGTGCTGGTGGGCGATTACCCGGCGCCGCCGGAGTACGTCAAGCAGGTGCGCGAGCGCTTCGGCCTCGACGCCCCGCGCTGGGTCCAGCTCGTGCGCTACCTGGGCGAGGTGGCGCGCGGCAACCTCGGGCACTCGTTCTTCTACAACCAGCCGGTGTGGGACGTGCTGGCGAGCCGCATCGGCCCCACGCTCTTGCTCATGGGCTCCGCGATGGCGCTGGCCGCCGGCGCCGGCGTGCTGCTCGGCGTGGCGAGCGGCCGGCGCCCCGGCACGTGGCCCGACCACGTGCTGATGCTGCTGGGCCTGGTCGGCTACTCCCTGCCCGTGTTCTGGCTGGGCCAGCTCCTGCTGATCGGCGTCTCGATCCGCCTCGACCTGCTGCCCACCCAGGGCATGCGCACGATCGCGTTCAACATGTCGCCGGGCGCGCGGGTGTGGGACGTGGTGCTGCACCTGATCCTGCCGGCGCTGACGCTGGCCACGCGCTACGTGGCGCTGAACGTGCGCCTCACCCGCACCAGCCTGGTCGAGGTGAGCCGCATGGACTACCTGACGGCGGCGCGCGCCAAGGGGCTGGCCGAGCGCGCGGTCGTCTACAAGCACGCGCTCCGCAACGCGCTGATCCCGGTGGTGACCGTGATGGGCCTCGACGTGGGCCACCTGGTGGCGGGCGCGGTGCTGACCGAGACCGTGTTCGCCTGGCCCGGCCTCGGCCGCCTGATCTTCGAGGCCATCCTGCATCGCGACTACCCGGTGATGCTGGGCGGCCTCCTGCTCACCTCGGTGTTCGTGGTGGTGGGCAACCTGCTCGCCGACCTCGCGTGCGCGCTGATCGACCCGCGCATCCGGCTGGAGCGCCGCGCGTGAGCGCGCCCGCCCGCCGCGACGTGCTCCGCCGGCTGCGCCGCCGGCCCCTCGGCCTGGCCGGGCTGATCGGGGCCGGCCTGTTCGTGGTGATCGCGGTGGTGGGCCCGTGGGTCTCGCCGTTCGACCCGCTCGCCCTGCGGCCCGAGACGCTGCAGCCGCCCGGCCCGCCCTACTGGTTCGGCACCGACGACGTGGGCCGCGACATCCTCTCCGGCGTGCTTTACGGCGCGCGGGTCTCGCTGCTGGTGGGCCTGCTCAGCGCGCTCGGCGCGGTGGTGATCGGCGTCGCGGTGGGCGTGCTGGCCGGCTACTGGCGCGGGCGCGTGGACGCCGTCCTGATGCGGGTGACCGAGTGGGTGCTGGTCGTCCCCCAGTTCCTGATCGTGCTGGTGGTGGCCGCGATCTTCGGCGCCGACCTGCGCCTGGTGGTGGCGGTGATCGCCGCCGTCTCCTGGCCCACCACCGCGCGCCTCACCCGCGCCCAGTTCCTGGCCCTGGCCGAGCGCGAGTTCGTCACCGCCGCCCGCAGCCTCGGCTCCCCCGATCCCCGCATCGCGCTCCGCGAGATCCTGCCCAACGCGCTGGCGCCCATCGTGGTGACCGCGTCGCTCCAGATCCCGGCCGCGATCCTCTCGGAGGCGAGCCTGCGCTTCCTCGGCCTCTCGGACCCGAGCCGGCTCTCGTGGGGCGGCATGCTCAACCAGGCGCAGAACTTCCTGCAGCAGTCGTGGTGGATGGCCTTCTTCCCGGGGATCGCGATCTTCCTGACCGTGCTGTCGTTCAACCTCGCCGGGGAGGCGCTCAACGAGGCGCTGGACCCGCGGCGGTGAGGGCGGGCCTCGCGTTCACGATCCGTACACCGAATGCCCCACGCAGTGCAGGTAGAACTCGGCGGTGTACGGGCCCACGTGCCTGAACCGCTCCTGCAGCATGGCGCACGCCTCCTTGTCCGATTTGACCGTACGAAGGTAGCGCCCGAACGTGCCGTGCTCTTCGCGAATGCGCTCGAACTCCCGCGCGAAGAATGCGCGGCGGTAGCGCGGCCAGCTGCTGCGCACGCCGGCCCAGCTCAGGCCCGCCTGAAGGATGCAGAGGGACAGGATCTCGACGTACTCGCGGTCCGTACGCGGCCTCTTGCCGGGAAGGCAGCGGCTCGGTTCCTCCTTCGCGAACGTACATTCCCAGGGCGCGCGGTGGGTCATGCCCGCTGTTCGCCGACGGCGCCGCCATGCCGGCGCTTCAACTGCTCATAACTGATACCAGTCAAGACCTCACCGTCCTCCGGAACGCCCTTCGCTCGCCACACCTCCGCCCCGAACGGCGGAGCCACAAGCTCCGGTTCCAAAACGGTGCCGCCACACACGAGATCGACAACGTACCCGTCCTTCTTGTGCCTCCGGACCGTGAATTCCGTGCACGGGAACGGGCGAGCCTGGTTCAGCTCGGGATCGTCCGAAATCGGCTCGTAGTCATACAGGTACTGGCCACTCAGAAAGAGGACGCGGCCGTCCTCGAGCTCGAGGAAGTAGTGGAGCCCCTCATCCTCGAACTCTTCCACGCCAAACGCCCGCCTTGCTCGAAAACTGACCGATTCCAGGTAGCCCAGCTGCTCGAGCTCACGAACATGCTCCTCGGTGGTCTTCCTCTTCCCGAAAGGATTCGACCCCCTGCGATTGAACAGCCATTGCGACACCGCCATCATCGCGAGCATGAATACGGCGATGGCGGGGCCCACTATCCAGGTAGGAGCCCGATCGAACATATCGAGGCGGCCGAGAATCACGACCAGCAGGAGCATGCTGGCAAAAACGAAGAGGCCGGCTCCGACTAGGCGCATGCGCCTCCGCCCCGCTTGCCGCGCCAGCGCATGTGAGCATAGAGCAGACCCGCCGTCACTCCGCCGATCAGCACGACGCTTGCGCCCAACGTCAGCGCGCAATAGGCTTTCCCCCAGACGCACGCTTCGGAGGCGGGATTGCGACACTTGAGGGCCAGGTCGATGTACGGATATCCGACGCCGACCGCCAGGCCAACCAGCAGCGCAGCCCAGAACCGGGAGGAAGGCCTCAGTGCCATCTAGCACTGCAGCTCGGCGGCCGCGCGCCCGCCGCCTAGAAGCCACGGCATCACCGCAAAAACAATGAGCATGAGCGCATAGACACCAGCCGCTATCGGGTCTCGCCGCGCGAAATACTGGGCAACGCTCAGACCGCGAATGCCAAGGACAACCGAGAACTCCACCAGGACCAGCAGTAAGAGCGCCACTCCGCCCGAAACAAGGTAGCTGCTGCGATGCCGCGCGGGGTAGCGCCGCACGATGAACCGCGCCGCCAGAACGATCGCGACAAGCATCACCGGCATTTCCGCCAGCTCGCTCCACCGCTCGCCGAGATCAGGCTCGAGCACCAGTACGCGGAAGGTGCCGAGAAGAAAGCCAGCGCCGAAGACCAGAGCGAAGTAAACGGCAGCCCGGATCATCGATGACGCGTCCACTGCTGCCTAGCGATTCGCCGCTGACGGACCGCCGGGCCGCTCGGTCCCGCGCGGGCGCATGGGCACGAACTGCCCGATCGTGAGGCCCAAGACGCCGAGCCCGACCAGCAGTCCAGCGGCCACCCAGAGTCTGCGTCTACCCTCGGCGGCCTGCCACACTCCGACACCGAAGGCGGTGAGAAGCAGATACGTGGGAATCAGCAGAGCCCCGAAGAGCGATCTCGATGGCGCCCCGATCGCGCCCAGCTCGCTGATGGTCTGATCGCGAAAGCTGTAGCCCTTCCATCGCAGTCCCGCGAGGAGGTCAGCGACTGCGTACAGGAGGGGCGAGAGCACACCACAGAGGAGCAACACCCGTCGCAGCATTCTCTTCTGCAGACGCCCCCTTCATGCAGCCGCCCATTCCGCCGACAGCAGCCCGGCCTGCTCCAGCACGGTCTGCGTCGCCTTCTCCTGCTTGTCCGGCGGGTAACCGTGCTTGCGCAAAATCCGCTTGACCAGCACGCGAAGCTGGGCGCGGACGTTCTCGCGCAGGGTCCAGTCGATCGTGACGTTGTTGCGCACGGTCTGGACCAGCTCGCGCGCGATGGTCCGCAGGGTCTCGTCGCCCAGGACCTTGACCGCGCTGTCGTTCGTTTCCAGCGCGTCGTAGAAGGCCAGCTCGTCCTCGGAGAGGCCCAGCGCCTCGCCGCGCGCGTTCGCCTCGCGCATGTCCTTCGCCAGGGCGATCAGCTCCTCGATCACCTGCGCCGCCTCGATCGCGCGATTCTGGTAGCGGCGGATCGTCTGCTCCAGCATCTCGGCGAACGAGCGCGCCTGCACGACGTTCTTGCGGCGCCGGGTCGCGAGCTCGCCCTTCAGAAGCTTCTGCAGCAGCTCGACCGCGAGGTTGCGCTGCGGCATGCCGCGGACCTCTGCAAGGAACTCGTCCGAGAGGATCGAGATGTCGGGCTTCTGGAGTCCAGCCGCCGCGAAGATGTCCACGACGCCTCCGGGCGCGACCGCGCGGGAGATGATCTGGCGCACGGCATGGTCGAGGTCCTCCTCCGGGCGCGCTTCGCCAGGTGCGCGCTTCGCGAGGACGGCCTGCACCGCCTGGAAGAAGCCCACGTCGTCGCGGATGCGCAGCGCTTCCTCGTGCGGCACCGCCAGGGCGAACGCCTGGGACAGCGCACGGACCGCGCGGACGCAACGCTCCTTACCGTCTTCCTGCGCCAGGATGTGTTCCTGCGCGGCGGGCAGAAGGGCCACGCGCTCGGCCGGTGTTCCGGTCGTCCAGCGAGACCGGTCGAAACCGTGGAAGAGCGCGCGACACACCTCGTACTTCTCCAGCATGAGCGCGACCGCCTCTTCCTGGTCGAGCGCCGTTCGGCCCGTGCCACCGCTTTCGGTGTACGTAGCGAGCGCGGCCTTGAGCTCATGGGCAAGCCCCAGGTAGTCGACTACCAGCCCGCCCGGCTTGTCGCGGAACACGCGATTCACTCGCGCGATGGCCTGCATGAGACCGTGGCCGCGCATCGGCTTGTCGACGTACATGGTGTGCAGGCTCGGCGCGTCGAAGCCGGTGAGCCACATGTCGCGCACCAGCACGATGCGCAGCGGATCGGCCGCGTCGCGAAAGCGGTTGGCAAGCGCCTCGCGCCGCGGCTTGTTGCGGATGTGCGCCTGCCAGTCCGGCGGGTCCGAGGCGGAGCCGGTCATCACCACCTTGATGGCGCCGCGGGCGTCGTCCTGGTCGTGCCACGCGGGACGGAGCTTCACCAGCTCCCGGTACAGCTCGACGCAGATGCGGCGGCTCATGCAGACGACCATCGCCTTGCCTTCCATCGCATCGAGCCGCTTCTCGAAGTGCTCCACGATGTCGCGCGCCACGAGGCCAAGCCGCTTGTCCGCTCCGACCACCGCTTCGAGCTGCGCCCACTTGGTCTTGAGCTTCTCCTTGCGCGCTACCTCCTCGCCTTCCGTGACCTCGTCGAACTCCGGGTCGATCTTCGGGCGCTCCGCCTCGTCGAGCGCGAGCTTGGCGAGCCGGCTCTCGTAGTAGATGGGTACCGTTGCCCGGTCCTGCACCGCGCGCTGGATGTCGTAGACGCTGATGTAGTCGCCGAACACCGCGCGAGTGCTCGCGTCTGCAAGCTCGATCGGCGTGCCGGTGAAGCCGATGAACGAGGCGTGCGGCAGGGCGTCGCGCATGTGACGCGCGTAGCCGTCGACGAAGTCGTACTGGCTGCGGTGCGCCTCGTCGGCGATCACCACGATGTTGCGGCGATCGGAGAGCGTCGGGTGCCGGTCGCCCTTCTCCTCGGGAAAGAACTTGTGGATGGTGGTGAACACCACGCCGCCCGCCGCCATGGAGAGCAGCTCGCGCAGGTGCGCGCGCGATTCGGCCTGCACCGGCGGCTGGCGCAGCAGCTCCTGGCAGCGCGAGAAGGTGCCGAAGAGCTGGTCGTCGAGATCGTTCCGGTCGGTGAGCACGACGATAGTCGGGTTCTCCATCGCCGGCTCGCGGATGATGCGGCCGGCGTAGAACGCCATCGTCAGGCTCTTGCCCGAGCCCTGCGTGTGCCACACCACGCCCACACGTCGGTCTCCGGGCTTGCCGCCGGGCTTGCGCCCCGCTTCGTAGCGTCCGGCTGCCTCCGCCACCTGATCCGCACGGGCCAACTCCGCGGCGCGCAGCGTCTCGCCCACGGCCACCTGCACCGCGTGGAGCTGGTGGTAGCCCGCCATCTTCTTGATGAGGCGCTCGCTCCCGTCGTCCTCGAAGACCAGGAAGTCCCGCACCAGATCCAGGAAGCGCCGCGGCGCGAACACCCCTTCGATCACCACCTGCAATTCCGGGACGTGGCTGTCGGCGAGCCGCTCGCCCGCGATCGTGCGCCAGGGCTTGAACCACTCGCGGCCGGCGCCGAGCGCGCCGACCCGCGCCTCGACGCCGTCGGAGACGACCAGCACGCCGTTCGTCGCGAAGAGCGAGGGAATCTCGACCTGGTAGGTCTGGAGCTGCTGGAAGGCGCTCCAGATCGTCGCGTTCTCGTCGGCCGCATTCTTGAGCTCGAGCACCGCCAGCGGCAGGCCGTTCACGAACAGCACCACGTCCGGCCGGCGGCTGTGCTTGTTCTCGGTAACGCTGAATTGATTGACCGCCAGCCAGTCGTTGCTTGCCGGCTTGTCGAAGTCGATCACCCGCGCCTGCGCGCCGCGCACCTCCCCCTCGCGCGTCCGGTACTCCACGGTTACTCCATTGACCACCAGCCGGTGCAGGGCGCGGTTGCGCTGGATGAGGTCCGTGCCCTCGGGCCGTGTGAGCTTGCGCCAGGCGTCCTCCAGCGCCTCGGGCGGCAGCGCCGGATTGAGCCGCGCCAGCGCGTCACGCAGCCGCGCGCCCAGCACCACTTCGCCGTAATCGCGGCGCTCGGCCGTCGGCATGTCCGGCGCAATGTCAGGACCATGCGCGACGCGCCAGCCGCTGGCTTTCAGCCAGTCGAGCGCGGCGTCTTCGACGACGGATTCGGTGAAGGCGGTCATTCGATCACCTTCCAGTACCCCCCTTGTCCCGACCGATGCGCTCGGATCGGGCGTTCTCGCAGCAACCGCAGGATAGCCGGATCGGTTTTCTCCTGCGTTCTCGGTTTACTCAATGCACTGAGTAATTTTGCTCAATGCCCTCAGGAGTGGAAGCTCGCGCTCACGCGGCCTCCCAGAGTCTGCGGACAGGCACCGCGAACAACCCGTCCCCGAAACTGACTGTGGCGCTGCCGTCATAGAGCACCACGCCCGCGGCGAAGCGCTTGCCCGCCGTGCTCTGCAGCTTGCGAAGGCCGCGCAGGTCCGAATCGTTGACCGTCGCGGCAGCCTTCACCTCCACGCCGGCGACAACGCCGTCGCCCTCCAGCACGATATCCACCTCGAAGTCATCCCGATCGCGGAAGTGGAAGAAGTCGATCGGGTCGGGGCGCCAGCTCGCCTGCCGCCGCAGCTCCTGGAGCACGAACGTCTCCAGCATCGCGCCGAGCACGGCGCGGTCGGCCTCGAGGCGCGCGGCATCGAGCCCCAGCAGCGCGCAGGCAATGCCGGTGTCGCCGACGTGAAGCTTCGGTCGCTTGACGAGCCGGCTCATCTGGTTGACGTGCCATGGCGGCAGGCGCTCGAGCAGGAACACCCGTTCCAGCAGCGTCACGTGCTCGTGGATGGTCTGACGCGTCAATTCGAACGGCGCCGCGAGATCGGCCACGTTGACGAGCCGGGCGGTATGCGTGGCTGCGACGCGCAGCAGCTTGGGCAGCGCTTCGAGGGAACGCACGCGGCTCAGGTCCCGGACGTCGCGCTGGATCTGCGTCTCGACGTAGTCGCGGTACCAGGCACGGCGCCGCGCCGGAGAACGCCGCGCGAGCGCGGCCGGATAACCGCCGTCCACGATGCGCTGGGCGAGGTCCCGGCCAAGCGGGTCGGACAACCCCGTGCGGAACCGCCCACGCAGCAGGTCGTCGATGAAGCGGGAGTGCACGCTCTCGATCTCGCATTGAGCGAGCGGGTGCAACCGCAGGATCCCCATCCGGCCGGCGAGCGAATCGGCAAGGTGCGGCACGAGCAGCACGTTCGCAGACCCCGTGAGGATGAAGCGCCCCGCCGCGCGGCGCGCGTCGATGGCCGCCTTGAGCGAGGTGAAGATCTCCGCAACCCGCTGCACCTCGTCGAGGATCGATTTCGCCGGCAGCCGGGCGACGAATCCGACCGGGTCCGCCCTCGCGGCGGCGCGGGTGGCGTCGTCGTCGAACGAGACGTACCGATAGCCTTGCGCCTCCCCGACGCCGCGCGCGAGCGTCGTCTTACCGCTCTGCCGGGGTCCGTGGACAAGCACGGCCGGCGTGTCCCGGAGCGCTTCACGCAGCCGGGGCGCGAGCAGCCGGGGGTAGGTTCGGGCGCGGGACATGCCCGAGGATAGAGCCGGCGATCGGCTGAATGCAAGTCAGGGTGTCGGCTGAATGCAAGTTCGTGCGTCGGCTGAATGCTAGTTCGGGCGCGGCTGAATGCTAATTCGCCTCGGGGCCACCGGCGATCGCGGCGTCATGCGCGACCACCGCCAGCGGCGGGCCGTTCACGAACAGCACCACGTCCGGCCGGCGGCTGTGCTCGTTCTCCGTGACGCTGAACTGGTTCACCGCGAGCCAGTCGTTGCCCTTGGGCTCGTCGAAGTCGATCACTCGTGCCTGCGCGCCGCGCACCTCACCCCCGCGCGTCAGTTACTCGCCAGTCACGCCTTTGACCAGCAGCCGGTGTAACGCGCGGTTGCGCTGGACCAGGTCCGCACCCTCGGCTCGTGTGAGCTTGCGATAAGCGTCCTCCAGCGCCTCGGTCGGCAGCATCGGATTGAGCCGAGCCAGCGCGTCACGCAGCCGCGTGCCCAGCACCACTTCGCCGTAGCTGGCCCGCTCGGCCGCGGCCATGTCCGGCGCGATGTCGGGGCCGAGGGCGACCGGCCACCCGATGGCTTCCAGGCACGCGAGGGCGGCGTCTTCGACGACGGATTCGGTGAAGGCGGTCATTTCACCTACCTATGTTGCGTGCCGTGAAGGTCGCTTGACAGACCACGAGCAAGCTTGCCGACAATCTGCAGAAGCTGCCTCACCTCGTTTGCTTCAATGCCAACCTTCCTTCCGACGACGGCTTGGGTATCGGCAGTCTTCGTGATGTAGTCCTGGTCCACAACTCCCAACTTGTGCGCGACGAGGTGACGCTTCTGGAAGGCGCGAACGACTGATTGCCACTCTTCGGCCGTCACATAGCTCGACAGGTTGATGCCGAAGGCTTTATGAAGAGTCGCCTTTGCCCCCTCAAGGTTCTGGAAGCTGATCCTCTCCGCTGTAGCGGGGGTCGCCGCGTTCATAGCGTGGATTCGGCATAGTTCGCGCCCGAAGCCGTCGAACGCCGAAACGCAATCCTCCAGCGCGTTTTCGAGAAGCATTCGGGCGAGCTCTCGCTCGGACGTGGCTACCATGTCCAGCATCTTCCCGATCAGTTCGAGGTTCTTGTCGAGAATCTGGAGTGAGTTGTGCTGACCGCAGTCCGGGCAGAAAGCAAAGACACCGTAGACCGAATAGCGGAGCGTGCAGTTGGAGCAAACGACCTCAGTTTCGAGCTTCTTCTCCCTGTAGTAGCGGATCGGTATCGGGCGGCCGGGCGTGACCTTCAATGAAATCCCGACTCCGAACGCACCCTTCGGCTTATGGTCAAACTCCAGCTTCTTCAGGTCCTTGTGCAGCGCATCCGTGATCGTCCGCAAGGCAACCGACTTGGCGTATTCGATCTGCTCTTTTGTCCAGAAGTGGTCGTGCCCTGCGGTATGACCGCAGTAGGGACAGTGACACGGAAGACTCTCGCCTTTGAGGCCCGTACCGAACTCGATCTTGAAGTATCCCTCGCAGTCCGACTGGGGGCATTCGCGACCGGTGAAGCCATCGTCATCGGGCTTGATAGGGATAGAAAAGCGATCACCGAGTCTGCGGAGGTGATCCATTACACCGTCCTCCCAGTGAACTGTTCCGCGCCTCTAGCACGTCGGTCGCCGGATAGGAGTCTGAGCAGCAGCGGGTCACGCAGCCGTGCGCCCAGCACCACTTCGCCGTAGTTGGCCCGCTCGGCCGCGGGCATGTCCGGTGCGATGTCAGGGCCGTGGGCGACCGACCAGCCGATGGCTTCCAGCCACCCGAGGGCGGCCTGTTCTACGACGGATTCGGTGAAGGCGTGATCCGTCATTCGCCCGCTCCCTCTTCCTCTGTGCCGTTCACACCCTCCCACTGTTTGCAGATACGCTCGACTTCTATCGTCGGAGCAGTATCGGCCACCCAATAGCGATAGAAACGCGGATCGCGGCTCCGCGGCACGGGCCGCGCCTCGCGGACTCGGACCAGCGCGGGGGCCGGAACGCATTCGCCAAGGACGAGTGCGGTCTGCGGTGCAAGCGCCGGGATCTGATCAAGCATTGGCCCGTAGATGCCCGGCACGATTTCCTTGAAGTAGCGAAGGTCCTCAGGGTTCTGGAGTCGGTGCACGATGAAGCTGCTGCATTGTGAGAGCACCGTTTTCGAGAGTTCGCTCGGCCGTTGGGAGGCTACCACCAGACTCAAGCCATATTTCCGACCTTCGCGCGCGATCCGCTCGAAGACTACGCGCGCGATGGACTCCTCCTCAGCATGCCGCGGCTGCTGAATGTAGTTCTGCGCCTCCTCCAGCACGAGCACGACAGGAAGTGACCCCCGCGCGCCCTCACCGCCGTGTTCGCCGAGACGCTGCAGGAACTCAAGAATCAGCCGGCCGATTAGCGCGGTCACATTCTCCAGCACCTCGCCCGCAAGCAAGCTAAGGTCGAGAATGACGACATCTACCGCAGTTCCCTCGTCGCGCTGCCGGTCATAGAAAGGCAAGCATTCCTTGGGAACATCTGTTTCGTTCGATAATCCAAGTTGCGCAGCGGCTCCGATACCGAGCGTGTCGCGAAGGAATGCCGCCAGAACATCCAACGCGTCTGGATAGGCATCGAACATGAATCGAAAGCGCGGGTCTTCGAAGTATCTTCGGATGCGGAGAAACATCGGTCCACAGGCATCCCGAACTCGCCCAGGGTTACCCGACTCCACCTGTTCGCGCATGGCAGTCTCAAGAGCGCTTTCCAAGAACTGACTGCGATCGAAACGTCGCGGCTGATCGGCGCTGACATCGGCCGTTCCCAGCGGCCGATCAGCGGCCAGCTGGTTCAATCTCTCTATGACCGGATCAAGCGCATCGCGAATCTGCTGCAGTCTTGTACCTCCCAGTCCGCCCTGATTCCCCTGCTGACCTGCCTGCCTTGCAATGTCCTGAATCGTTGTAAGGGCCGTCTCCCAGGCTACAAGCACCTCTGTACCGAACGCCGCATCCAGCGCCTGGGCGTGTTGAGGGAATGTCGTTCGATATCGCAAACCGTCGGCGCACCGCTGTTGGACGTTGTTTGGAATCGCCCACTGCTGATTCGGCGCGTCGTTCTCGATAAGCGCGAGGATCTGCCGACACGCAGTTCGCAGCACTTCGAGCGCTGAGGCCGGTGTATTGGATGCCGCAGCTCCCGTACGCGCCAAGCGCAAGGCGCGAAGCAAGACGGGCGCCTGCAGTCCTTCGCGAGCCCGAAAGAGCCGCACGAAATCCTCGGCGTTCATGAACCAGTACGGAATCACGAGCCGCTCGGCAGCCATCCGTGGATCGGATGGGATGTACAGTGTGCGTCGCGCAGCGGTTTCCTCCCAAGTGCCGTCTTCCTTTTGTCTTTGAAACGCTGTCCGATATTCGCCGTTCGTGTCCAGGATCACGAACGTCGTACGCTTCACTTGCGGCTTCTCCCGAATAGACTGGATAAGACTTGCGATCGTGCATGACTTGCCGGAGCCGGTGCTCCCGAGAACCGCGGCGTGCTTACCGAAGAAGGCATCCGGGTCGATCCGGATGGGTCGCCCCTGAACGACAGCGGACTCTCCGATCGGAATGCAGTACCCCGGCTTGTCCGCGTCCGGAGCCGCATCGCTTACCTCGATCGGACCGAGGATGGCATCCAAGTCGGCCCGGCCGGCGAGGTGGACAGGACTGTCGAGCACCGGGAAAAGCGATACTCCTTGCCGAAATACGGCACCGTCGATGGTGCCTATGAGCGTAGCCTTCATGAGGCGTCGGGCGGCTGGAAGCGCGACCATCGTTCGGTCGGCCTTCATCTCTGCCTCTTCGACCAGCACCACGCGGGTGACCATTGCGACTAGCCGTCGCGCGCCGACCGGGATCACCACGTAGGAGTTGATCCGGCCCACTTCCTGGGGGCCCTCGTACGTGCTCCGGCTCATGCCCTTCAGGTCGCGGTTGAGCTCGATGCTCACCTGCGCGGTGTCAACAGCGACGACGCGCCCGATCTCGGAGTCAGCTGCCACTGGCTTCGCCTCCCTCGCTGGCATGACTCTTTGAAAGCGCGCGATGCGTCGCCAGGACCTTCTTCCTTATCTCTTCGTCCCGCAAGTCTGGCAGCACGTGCTCAACGAAACCGGCAAGGGTGCCAATCGTTTGTCCTTCCGCAATCCACACGCGGCAGTCCTTCTGCTCTCGCAGCGTCTGGACGAACGCGCTCTGGGGAGCCGGATCCACGATAACCAGAGTGAAGCTCGGAACCGCGAGCGCCTGCCGGATTATTGTGTTCACGTGCTCGTCGCCAAATCCGTAGCCGATAACAAACAACACTGACTGAGGTCGCGTGAGGGCAGCGGCGAAGCGGCGGAACAGCTCCGAGTAAGGCGAGTCCAGCGTCTCGCCATACTTGGCTGGCGTCGGGTAGATCAGCAACGGCTTGGAAGACGCAGCGTTGAACGGTTCAGACTGAATGCCGTAGGGATCGTCGATGGTGGGTTCGTTCGCGCGCCACGTGATCGAGCCGTGCAGTTTGTGGAGGTGCAGCACGCGGTCGAAGCGGTGCACTCGGCCCTCGGTGGTCTCGGCTGGGAAGTACAGATCCTGCTCGTAGCTTTCGGGACGAAACACACGACGCTGCGTCCCGACGAACCCATCCAGCAGAACGACGCCCTCCGCGTCGGCGGCCTGCTCGACGAGCGTGTCGTAGTTCAGTGTGAAGACGTTCACCCGCTTGAGGTTCAGCGGACGAGTTAGGAGTTTGCGGACGAGTGTCTTGAACGTCGCGAGGCCGACCTCCTTACCCGCGGTGGGGAGGTCACATGCGCGTCCCAGGGCATGTGTTGACTGCTTGAGGGCTGTGTCGAGGTCTTCAGCCTCGGCATCCACCCCCGGCGATCCGGCGATCCGCAGTCGGCCTCCGGTCGCGGGCAAGGCGGCGCGCCAGCGGTGTAGCTGAGCCAACACGTGCTCGAAGTTGACCTTGAGCGGCGAGGGCGAGTTACCGTTCAGTTGCTGCCGACGGTTGAGTATCGCGTCGCGCGTGACCGGGCTGCTGTCACCTCCACTACAGTGCCGCAGAGCCAAATAGAACAGCAGCAGCCACCGTCGAATGCGGGGTTTCGATTCTCCAGTAATCCCCTCCTTCTGCAGAGCTTGCTCGATGGCCAAGGGAATGGCCCCGATCAGCTGGCCGCCGCAATCGAGCGAGGCCCCCGCACCAAACAGTAGAGAAACCGTTTCCGTCTTGAGGAGCGTGCCGATTCGCACCCGGATGTCGTCGAGCCCGTCATCCCCCTTGCGGACGTCATTCGCCGGCTTTTCTGAACCACTCTCGACGGAACCGACCTTCGGAATCAGGTTCTCACCGCCGATCTCGAATCGGTCACTACTCGGGTCGAGGTTGCTCATGCGGGAACCTCTGTGATCGTGGGTGGTGCCGATGCTAGGAAGTGCTCCACGTTCGGCAGACGCAACTCGCCAGAAATGAGCTTGGGGAGCAGCGCGTCGCGCAGGGCGGCGAGGGCTCGGCATTCGTGAATGCCGGTAATTATCCGCTCGATATGCGGCCCAATCAGACCCGTGAATGCTGCGGCTACGGGCTCCGGCGGTAAGACAACATCGTAGCGCGCCATATCAGCCCAACTTGTCCGCGGCATTTTTGTCCCGGTCGATCCTGCGTTCGTGTACTCGACAAACTCAACGCTCGAGACATGGCCAAGTACGGGCCCGAACCAAGCAGGTCGTCTTTGAGTTACAACAACGATATCGGTTGAGCAGACGCCATCGACTGGCGCCACCCCTACCTTGTGGAAGTAGGGCCGGAGCTTGCCGAAGAGTATTTCACCGCGCTTGAACTCAAACTTGTTGCTTTCGACTCCATCGCCGGTGCTCCAGTCCGACAAGGCGATGCATCGCCTCGGCATGTGCTCGAGGGCGATGTAAGCAGTGTCGGAGCCGATCTCGTGCGGTTGCAGGCTCCGCCGCGGGCTTTCTGCGATGTCACCCAGCTTGCCTACCTCCCACCCCTCCGGAATCTCGCCGAGTTCGGAGTCGACGAGGCGGGCGGGGAAGAGGTCGGCGAGGGGCTTGGGGAGGCCGGGGTCGCGGCCTTCGGCCCTGGCGCGGACGGGGTCGAAGTCCACGAACCACGACTTGAACAGCGCCCGCGCCATTGCCTCCAGCGTCTCGCTCATCCGCCGGTTCAGCTCGATCTTGTCGTCCAGCGTGCCAAGGATGTGGGCGATGGCGCGTTGTTCGGTCGGAGGCGGCCAGCGCACCTCGATCGGGTGAACATGATTCCGGTTGAGCGTCGGATTGGCCGATCCCACATCCATCGTCGCTATGCGAGGCGCTATCCACTTGAGAGGCCTTGTCAAGAAGTGTGTAAACGAGATCAGGCGGCGGCCTTCGCGTTGCCCCGCTTCTCCCGCACCCCGTCGACGTACCGGACACCCTCGGCGACCTCCGGTAGACGTTCAGGCGC